>JACCDN010343404.1_pt1 | contig 116388 bp, 106 predicted proteins | sample 7441691 | NCBI WGS metagenome assembly JACCDN01 (sample SAMN15323439, study PRJNA562643) | freshwater metagenome | isolation source: river surface water | place: USA:Blue River Watershed | collected 2017-08-16 | reverse complement strand
CGCTTCAGGCTATCGACATGGCGACTTACATTTTTAATCGACTTAGTACCGTTCAGGAGAAGCAGCCTCGGACACAAAAATCGAAGGAAGAAATCTGGCGGCTCGCAGAACCCGCCTTTACTTTCAGGAGGGGTCGTACCAGAATTTGGCCTTAAGCACGAATGCCCCGAAAAATCGGGGCAAATCGGCAAGGCGGGAAGCAAGCTTCCTGCGCTACTAGTCTCTCATGTCCCCAGCGAAAAGACAATAGGGGGAGGGGCGGGTAAATCGCTAGGCGGGAAGGTTTCGACCCTGCCCTGCTAGGCGCTTGCGCATTCCCCCGAAAACGGGGTTTTCGCGATACAAGTTATAACGTTTGGTGTTACGAGTTCGGTGTCTGGTAACAAATCGAAACTCATTTAGTAACGTCTCGTTGAGCCTCTTGATGCGCCGTAGCTTAGGCACTCAATAACCTGACTGATTACAAGCCTCTGTGAACGATATTGTTTATGTCTAGCATGTTCAAAACTGAAGTCTTGATCGGCCGCTTTTCATCCCAAAATATCAAGGATTCAAGGAATTTGGAGACTTCTGGAGTTCTTAGGGCAGCATGGGTAATTTCGGCTTCGCTAAGGTCGTCAAATGAAATGAAGTAAACCGTGTCATCAAACATTACTGGTTTGCCGTCAATGGGGCCGTATAGCTCAAATTGCAGCCTCTTGTAAAGGCCGCAGATCGCAATTTTGTAAGGTTTGAAAGAGTAGTCGCCAACACCAAAAATGGAGAATCTTGGACCTCTAGAGTAGATAGAACTCTTTCTCCCGTCTAGCTGCGCTGCATGCGCTTCCAAGTAGGCCCACAATTTGGGGTAAGTCTCCTGAATAGTAGATGTGTCATCGCCAACCAATTTTTGGGTCACAATTACTTTCTTGCCGCGCCAAGGGCGACCGTTTCCCACGTCCGAGCCCTTAAGTAGAGGGAATATTAAATCCGGCTCTACGTCCAGATTTTCACCAACACCGTTCCTGAGTCCACTCGAGGTCGCCTCTAGCTCCATAACTGAGGAACAATCATGTTTGATTCCAGAGCGCCACTTGGGCGCTGCGGAACCAAGCAGCAAACTTGACTGTTCATAAGCATCAATATCGGAGATCATATTTCCGTCTCGATGACCTTGCATGCGATAGTCGGCAGAGTCAATTGATTCATAAACCTGGTAGTCATAAGAACTGGTGCGCTGACTTGGGTCTATTTGATAAAAGAATAGGCAAGCATCAACGGCAGCCCCGAAATTTTTCATGGCATCGATTCGCACCATTGCGGCACGTACTACGGGTAAGTTGTTCGCCTCGCCATACGCCAGGAGTTTGCGAGCTACCGATGTTTTTAGGAGTAAAGCAATACTGCATTTCCTATACATGAGGGTTTTCAGTAGTTCCAAGACCATCCACTCAGAAATGTCAAAGTTTGACTTCCCAGTTTGTGCGTCGAATCCGCTAAGACCTTTGAGGTTCTCTTTCGCGGGAAGATTCTCAGAACCTAAGGAGCCTTGCACCGAGTTAGTAACCCATGGAAGATTGCCGATCACGAGTAGGTCTCCTGGTAGGGCCGCCAATGTCGAAGTCCAATCAACGGAAAAGAAGTCCGCTTGGCGTATATCGAGCTTCTCAGAGCCGGAGAGATTTTTGGTCAAATCTTTTGCATTAGCTACGTAGCTTTCGTCAATTTCAAGCCCCAGAAAATTGGTGGCATTGGAGAAGGAATTGAGAGCCGCCGCCAAAAAAGTGCCCTGACCGCAAGTAGGTTCAAGGATGGAATCTGGAGTTAGGCCATTCCTACCTAGCCATTGTGCAATTCCAACCGCAAGTTTCCCAGGTGTCTGCCAATCCCCAAATTCAACTTTGCTTCTCACTAAATGGTCCTTCTATGAATTAGGTTTAGCCCCTCGGTTGTCCCAGCGAGATCAATGGCACGTGAGTACTGAAGTCGCCACTGCAATGCGTTGGAAATCGTAATGTAGCCTTGCGTCGGTGGGTTTTGAATGAGTTCGTCCGCAAGGAGATTGAGTTCAATTTCTTCAACCGGCAGGTTTTTCTCGAGCATGAAAGCTATCAGGTCGTCCCGGTTTCCATTATTCGACAAAATGCTCAATAAGCCCGAGGTCATCTGGTAGTCCGCTGTCTGCTCGGAGCTCACATAGATGGTGTCCGTAATGAGGAGACTTGATGTCTTTGCTTCTGGGTCGTCGGATTTCTCGTACACAAAAACTAAAAGACCGTAGCCTAAGCCATAAATTTTCTGCCTTGCCGAACGAAATGGGCAGGATGATTGTGGCTGCCTCCAGCTAGTCACTTTCATGTCTATTTCGAGATCGGGGAAATCGATACCATGGGCAGAATTGCCTAGTTCAAAGTTGTATCGAGAGGCTAATGACTCCCGAAATTTATGCTCAAGATAGGTCCCCACAGCCTTACCGTCGGTGACCCCATAAAGGGAGGGCTCCTTATGGTTGCTTTCCTGCACACTGAAGTGCTCTGCCTCTTTTAGGAGGGAGTTCAAATTCAAGGTGGGTTTCTGCGTGTTCATTGCCTTGAGTTTAGTTTGGATACCCGCTCATACCGAGGAGGCTAGATCTTTGAGAGGAGGAGCAAGGACAACTCTTGGCCTTTGCCGGAACATCTTTGCGCAAGGGCGATAAGGTCCTCTGCGCTCGATGGCTCATGATCGAGCGCCAGCCCCAAAAGAACACTAAGTCCGTGTTCGGATACTTGCCAGTCAAGTTCAAATTCTGCCCATCCAGAATCTCCGTGTATTCCATCTCTCAGCATTGCTGTCAGAGATTCAAGATTTGCGGACAAGGGAATAGTCGGGAGTCCGTAGAGTGCCATGAGTCTTGCTTCAGAGCCCTTTGATTGCACAAAGATGACTGCGTGCTCGTCGAAGAAAAAGACTTTCCCGGCCGGCGAGTCTACTAAGGTCCCTCGACTAGAAATTTCGGCAAGCCAGAAGTCAGCGTTTTTGCGATCCATATGATTCGTGACCTGCCCTCTTTACGCTCGAGCCAACTTTACCCTTTGGCCTAGGGATTTCCTCCCGGATGTACCCGAGACAATACCCATACGCTCGAAATCTCTGGATATCCCATGACCGCTTGAGAGATATACTGACCTTATGAACGATACAAATCCTGTATCGGAAGCGGTGCAACGTATATCTACGGATCAGAAGGTTGGGGGTTCGAGTCCCTCCAAGCGCGCAAGGCCCGAGCGAGTCTGTCTAAGACTCGGTTGCCGCAGCCCCGCCAGGCGTCGCAGAATGTTGGCGGGTCTTTTTGTTTTTGCACTGCAGGCACTCTCACTTCTACCGGGTTCACTTCGCGCAGCCTGTCGCTAAACCTCTGATAACTTCAGAGATTCTCTTTGCGCCATATTTGGCGCTCGCTCCAAGAGCCCAAAATCCACCCAAGAACCCCTTTGCGATGGACTCAGTGTTCGCCTCCTTCAAATCGCCTAGGCTTAGGCTAAATCTGATTGACACCTTTCGTTTTGGGGGCACAAGTGACATTCGACAACTGGCGCACAAGGCTGGAAGCTTTTTCCTGGTGGGATGCCCCGACAAATTGGTTTGATACTGCTTTTGAAAGCGCCTGGTTTATCAAGTCCGAGGATGCTGAGGGGAGTTTCCTGGTTGATACAAAGTACGATACCTACGAGGTTTTTCCATCCCTGAGTTATTCAATAAACGACTCGTGGCATGAAGAAGAGTGGTGGAAAGAGCAAGGCCAGTCCGTCCCAGTTGAGTCCTTAGGTAAGTGGCAACATCTTTATGGGCTCAGGGGCTTGCACCTACCCACGCAGAACACAACCGCGCAGGAAATCTGGGTTTTCCTTAGAGGCGGCTGGAGTACGAGCGTTGATCCACCAAAGAAAAGAAGTTTTTGGCGGCGCAATTTACCGATTGCACATCCCAAGGGCGAACCAGAAGATTTTAGACAGTATTTATCTCAAACTCTCGGGCTAACCGAGCACGACCTGTGGGTATTCTCGTGTGTCCTTGATTCTTATAATCTGGGGTTCGCCCTAGTGCCGCTGGAAGGCCAAATCAACACGTATGAAATGACTAATTTGCAGGTCGCGACGGCGAAACCAGAGATCGTCATCGCATTGCACTTGCCATCGTCAAATTTAAGAAACGTGGGTATTGGAGTAACTTCATTTTCGTTCTCGGTTTCTGGCACTGGTGGCTCCGTCTCGGTGGACGATGTCCGGTACGAAGACACAGTGAAAGCCATAAATAAACCCCTGACTCGACCTGAAGCGTTGATGGAGGCAATGGAGTTAGCTACAAGATGGGCAACCGACTCTAAATGGTACAGCCGATCCCTAAGGGAACCTCTCGAGAACCTCAGGTCTTATTTAGCGTCTCAAGCCGCAATCGAACACTTTGAGATGCTTCGCGAGGGTGGATACGCAGTAGCAATAATCCCGCTTGGTGGCAGAACTATTTGGAGGGCATAAAGTAAACGGGAAAACCATCTTCCTGAGGGGGCTAATCAGGGAGGTGTGAATCTAATAAATACCTACCTAATCTGGTGTGATTGGTTCGGCAGATTACGGTCCAGGTGACCGGCACTGGGTTGGGTTTGATGCTAATGCCCCCAAATTTGAAATTCAAGAAATGCTTGTATTTCGTCTACAGGCGTCGAAGAACGTAGGCAAGTTTTTATCGTCACACAGAATGTCTGCGGTTAGTCTGATTTTGTGAATTCACCTCTATGGACGCCAGCCAAGATCGCCCGACGCCTGCCCAAGCGCATGGCGCAACTTGAGGGCGCTGCCGCGCAGTTCGAGCAGGGGCGTCACTATTCCGAGACCGAAGCGAACATCATCCTGATGCAGCTTTTTGAAGACCACGTCTTTGCCAGGCGATTGTTGATCGAGTGGGGGTTTCTCGACCGAGTTGCCGACGGAACTCGCTATTGGCTAAAGCCCAAGAGCCTCTAAAACCGCCATCGCGGCGTTGTGCCCGCCGATTCCGCTAACTGCACCACCGCGGCGAGCGGTCGACCCGCAGAACAAGATGCCGTGGTGACCCGATTCGACTCCCCAGCGGCGTTCAGGGGTGTCGAGCGGCTCACCAGCGCTGACAAACGGCCAGCTCAGAGGCGCATGGAAGATGTTTCCGCCGGGCAGGCCGAGCGCATCCTCGAGATCTTGCGTGGTTTTCGTTTCGATGCATGGCTGGCCGTCGGCATCGGTGAGCAGCAGATTGCGAATATCTTCGGCGAGCACCGAGTTGATCGAGTCAATCGCCGCCAGCTCGAGAGCGGCCCGCATCGCGTCGTGGTCATGACCACTCAGCAGCGAATGTGGCGTATGCAGCGCAAACACGGTCAGCGTCTGCGCTCCGGATGCGCGCAACTCGGCCCCCAAAATGCTCGGGTCGGTGAGCGAATGACAATAAATCTCGCAAGGCAACGGACTCGGAATCTCGCCCCTGGAGGCTTGCTCGAAGGCGGTCTGAAGTTGTTCGAAACCCTCGTTTATGTGCATGGTGCCACCGAATGCGGCAACGGGGTCGGTGCCCGCCTTGAGCCGAGGCAAGCGCGTGAGCAACATGTTGACCTTGACCTGAGCGCCCTCGATGTCGTGGGCTTCGGGCTTGCCCAGCAAGCCCTGCAATACCGGTCTCGAAACATTCGCCAGCACGAAACGAGCTGACACCGAATGAGTTTCTGAGTGCTGCCGGTAGGTCACCACTCGCCCACTCTGCCCGCCTCCAGCGCTGCCAATCGAAATCACCTCGCAACCGGTTTTAAGCGCAGCTCCCAATTGCGCCGCCCGTCGAGCCATCGAACCAGTCACCGCGCCCATGCCGCCAACGGGGATGCTCCACTCGCCGGTCTCGTTGCCGATCACGTGATACAGAAAGCACTTGTTAGCGTCGAGTGCTTCATCGTGGTTCGGAGCGAACGTGCCGATCAGCGCATCGGTCATCACGACTCCGCGCACCAGGTCGCTCTCGAAAGTCGATTCGATCGTCTCGCCAATCGGTCGCTCGAAAAACTCGCGCCACAGCTCAGGTCCTAGAAGTTCGGCGACTTCGAGCTCGGTGCGCAGCGGTTCGAGCACCGTGCCAAACAGCTTCTGCGCAATGACCTCGGTCTTGGCATAAAACTCATTCCACCGGTCAAAGTCGCTGCCCGCATTGACCGATTCAAACGAGGATGCGGTTGCCGCCACATCCGCCTTATCGATAAGTAGCCCGTGGCCCGTGACTGCGTCGGGTGTGAACGAACCGAAGCGACGGGGGGCGAGTTCGATGTCGAGGCCGAGCTCTTCGATGATTTGCGCCGGAAGCAGGCTGACCAGGTATGAGTAGCGAGAGAGTTTGGCGTCGATTCCCTTGAATGCTTGGGCTGACACGGCAGCGCCGCCGAGAACTTCTTGCTTTTCGAGCACTACGACCGAAAGTCCGGCCTTGGCGAGGTAGCCGGCGGCAACTAGGCCGTTGTGGCCACCGCCGATGATTGCGACGTCGCAGTTGGAATCAACCATTCGACAAGTTTAGGTCGTTGCCTTGGGCTCGAAAAGGGGTGTGGTGACGAGGTGCGCCGCGAACAGGGGCGGTGCTCATGAATCCCGGCGAATGGGAGTGCGGCTGCCCGGCAAAGCGCGCCTAGGCCGCAACCCCAGCCCTAGCCCCGGTTCGGCAGACTGCGAGCTGCAGCCACCGCATCCTGCCAACCGGTGTAAATGCTTTCACGCTCATCCGCGCTCATCCGAGGTTCGAAGGTGCGATCGAGAATCCATCGCTGCGAGATGCTTTCGGCGGTCCAGAGCCCGATGCCGACTCCAGCGAGATGAGCGATGCCGAGCACGGTTCGCTCGAGATTCAGCGGACGAACCACGGGGATGCCCAGAATGTCGGCTTGGAACTGGCACAGCAGGTTGTTTTTGGTTGCCCCGCCGTCGACTTTAAGTTCGGGAATCTCGATGCCGCCGGCACGAAGCTTGTCGACGTTGTCACGAGTTTGGAAAGCCATCGACTCGAGACCCGCGCGAGCAACGTGAGCCGCGGTCGACTCGAGAGTCAGGCCGACCACCGCCGCCTTTACGTTGCGGTCCCAATAAGGGTCGCAGAGACCGGCAAACGCGGGCACCAGATAGACCCCGGCGCTGTTCGGCACGCTTTCGGCGAGCGACTCCACCTCGTGAGCCGATGAGAAGAGCTTGAGCTTGTCGCGCATCCACTGAATGGTCTGACCGCTGTGAAAAACCACGCCTTCGGCCTCGTAGGTGACCTGGTCGCCGAGTTGCCAAGCCACGGAGCTCGACATTCCGTCCATGATCTTTGGAGCGCCGCCGACGTTGACCGTTAGAACTCCGGCTGTGCCGAATGTGTTTTTGGCACTGCCCTGTTCGAGGCACGCCTGCCCGAACAGACCGGCCTGCTGGTCGCCGAGCATCGCCGTGATGGGCACAGGATGCGCGAGCTTTCCGGTGAGCACGCCCTCAGCCACCTCGCCGAAAACTCCGACGCTCGGCACGATTTCGGGAAGCAACGACATTGGAATGTCGAGGATGTGGCAGAACTCTTCATCCCACTGAGCGCGGTGAATGTCAAGGAGTGCGGTGCGAGAAGCCGCGCTCGCTTCCACGCGGTGGGCGGTGCCGCCGCTGAGGTTCCACAGCAACCAAACGTCGGGCGTGCCGATAGCAAGTTCTCCACGCTCGGCCCGTTCGCGCGCGCCAGGCACATGACGCAACAGCCAAACGATTTTGGCCGCCGAAAAGTAGGAGTCGTTGCGAACACCCGTGCGGCGACGGAACTCGTCGTCGAGCCCCTTGGCAGACCACTCGGCAACAATCTCGTCGGTTTGCTTCGACATCCACATGATTGCGTTATAGACAGGCTTGCCGGTCTTGCGGTCCCACATGGTGATGGTCTCGCGGTGGGTGGTAACGCCAACTGCGGCGATATCTTTGGCTGTAATTTTCGCGGTTTTCATCGCCTGCTCGATGCACGCCTTCGGCGCATCCCAGAGGTCGGCCGGGCTCAGTTCGACCCAACCAGGATGAGGGAACATCGCTTCGATCGGACGTGATGCCTCGCCGACCACGCGCCCTTCGGCGTCGATGATCACGGCGCGGGCGCTGCTCGACCCTTCGTCAAGCGAAAGAATGTAGTTTCCGGCCACCTTCAGACTCCTTGCGTTCCAGTATTCACCATTGACTAGTGGGCACGCACGACCCGCCTAGGCTGGCACTCTCAGGTGGTCGAGCCACTTTTCATAGCCGGCCAGTTCGGCCTTGCGACGTTTTGCATCCCAGCCGAGGTGCTCGCCCAGAATCTCGGCAGCGCGCTTTGCTCCGGCGAGTCCGTGGCCAGGTTCGAAAGCCAGCAGGATGCGGCGCGAGAACACATCGGCAAGCGTCTGGGCGTATTCGGCCTCAACGGCAAAGATGAGTTCAGCGGCTACCGCAGCTGACTTGGGGTCGAATCGCTCGCCAAGTGCGGCGTTCTTCTCGATCAGAGCAACGATGTCGGTTGCGCGAGTGCCATAGAGGGCGAGCAAACGAGCGGAGGTGTCTGAGCTCACGGTCTTGTTCGCCTTGAACTTCTTGGCAAATGCGGCAAAGTCTTCGGTTTGAGCGCCGGGGAAGTTGCTGAATTTGCTGACCGGCTTCTTGGCACCTCGTCCGAGTTGTTTCACGGCGAGGTCGACCGAGTCTTCGGCCAGCTGACGGTAGGTGGTTAGCTTGCCGCCAACGATCGAGTGCAGGCCTGGGTAGCCGGTGCTGGCGTGGTCGTGCACGATGTGGCTGCGCGGAATCTTCCACTCCGACAAGCCTGGGGTATAAGGCAGAGGGCGAACGCCGCTGTAGGTATAGAGCACGTGGTCGCGGGTGAGCTTGGCCTCTGGCATCAAGGTGTTGGCCTCGGTAAGAAGGTAGTCGATTTCATCCTGCTCGCAACGAGCCTCGTCTGGGTTCTGCTCGAACAGGTGGTCGGTAGTTCCGATCAGGTAGCGGCCCATCCATGGAATCACGAGGACGAGGCGGCCGTCGGTCTGCGATTCGTAGTAGACCACGTCGATCGGGCCGCCTTCGAACGGGTCGACGATGATGTGGCTTCCCTTGGAGCCGCCGATGAGTCGCTTCGACTCCACGGCTGCGTTTGAGTTCTCGCCGCGAAGCACGTAGTCAACCCACGGTCCGCCGGCGTTGATGGTGAGTTCGGCTCGAATCTCGCGAGCCTTGCCGTTGCTGTCGGTGGCTGTGACACCAACGACCCTGCCGTTCTCTTGAACGAGCCCGGTGACTTTGGTGTGAATGAAAATGTCGGCTCCGGCCTGACCCGCCGCCACAGCGAGTTCGGTGCAGAGGCGTTCGGCATATTCGACCTGGCCGTCGGTGAACAGCGCGGCTCCGCTGAGACCATCGGTGGCCATCCCCTTGAACCGGTCTTTCACTTCGGCCTTGCCGAGCACGCGGTGCGATTTGACGCTCTTATCGAACGAGAGCACGTCATAGGCGATCATGCCGAGGCGAATCATCCAGGATGGGCGAGTGTTGCGCGCGTAGAACGGCATGATCAGACGCACTGGCTTGACCAGGTGAGGGGCTACGCGAAAGAGCAGTTCGCGCTCGCGGAGGGATTCGCGCACCAGAGGAATGTCGCCGTGCTCGAGGTAACGCAGACCACCGTGAACCAGTCGACCCGACCAGGCCGAGACTCCGTAGCAGAAGTCTTCTTGCTCAACCAAAGCCACCTTGAGGCCGCGCTCGGCCGCGTCGCGCACGATGCCGAGACCGTTGATTCCAGCACCGATTACGATGAGGTCATAACTCGAATCCTTTGAAGCCACAGCTGCCTCCCTGTGTTTATAGCGTATTCAAGAATAAGCGTAATAAATAGTCAAATAATGAACAACTATTCAGTAAACTAATCATAAGAGATATATTGTGGTTCGGGCTACGCAAATTTGGGGCAGTTTTTGAGCGATCGACTCTGTTAAATAGTCTGGCCTTGAACCGCTATTCTTGGAACTGAATAACCATTCGCACTAGGAGTTAATGATGAGTCCAGAGCAATATGACCTCGACCAGCTGAGGATGATGACCAAGGTGTCACACCTCTACCACAACCGTGGCATGGTGCAGTCGGAAATCGCTCAGACCCTGGGTCTGTCTCAGGCTCGCGTCTCGCGTCTGCTCTCGGCAGCCGAAGAGGCCAACATCGTGCGAACCGTGGTTGTGCCACCGATCGGTCTTAACTCCGAGGTCGAAGAGGCACTCGAGCAAAAGTTCGGCCTGCTTCAGGTGCACGTTGTCGACACCGTTGGTGGAACCGACTCCGAGCGCGCTGAGACCCTTGGCCGCGCGCTTGCTAACGTATTCGAACTTCTGCCACTCAAAGACAAGGTCATCGGACTCACCTCGTGGAGCCGTTCGATGCGCCGTTTTGTGGCGGCCCTAAACCGTTTTCCACACGCCAAGGCCGACTCGGTAGTCGAGATGGTCGGTGGGGTCGGTGAACCGGCCCTTCAGCACGAAGCAACCACCGCGACCGAACGTCTGGCTTCGTTCATCGATGCAACCCCGATGTTCCTGCGCGTGCCTGGCGTCGTTCCATCGGTTGAGGTTAAAGACGCCATTCTGCAGAGCGATTCGCACGCCCGTGCCACCCTAGAAGCTCTGAACCGCATCGACATTGCCCTCGTGGGTATCGGCAACTGTGCCTTCCGCTCGGGTCGTGTCGCCGAAGGTAACTTCTTCACCCAAGAGCAGTTCGATCTGGCCATCAAGAAGGGCGCGGTCGGCGAAGTCAACCTGCGTTTCATCGACGCAAACGGCAAGCCGGTCGATTCCGAACTCGATGACCTCGTCGTCGGCATCACCCTTGACCAGTTGAGCAAGGCCGAGCGCCGCATCGGCGTCTGTGGCGGTGCCGAGAAGCACGAGCCAACCCTCGCCGCAATCCGTGGCGGCTGGATCAACGTGCTCGTCACCGACGAGGAGACCGCAGAGTTCCTGCTGGCCCAAGACGTCAAGTAGCCGCATCCCAGTTCTTAAACGAAACCGCCACCCACATCGTTGAGGGTGGCGGTTTCGCTATAGGAGGCTTACTTGAGGCGAGAAACTACCTCTTTGACCAGTGGCCAAACACGGGCGACCGAGGTGTGGTTGACCTTCTCTGCAGGTGAGTGCAGAGCGTGTAGCTCGGTGCCAATCGAGATGATGTCGGCAACCGGAACCTTGCGGCTGAACATGCCGAGCTCGAGCGAGCACTGAGAAACCTCAACGTTCGGCTCGCCGCCGAGAACCTCGCGATAAGCCTGCGAGGCCACCGCAAGAAGCTCGGAGTCGGGTCGGTATGGGAACTCGGGAGCATCAAGTCCGAACATCTGCATGCTCGCACCGCCACCGACGGCTCCGACCAAGGCACGAACGCGGTCATAAAGCTCGTGCTTGCGCGAGGTAACTGCCGAGGTGATTGTCGACATCAACTGGATTCCGTTGGAGGTTGGGCGGATGGTGCCCAGGTTGTTTGAGGTCTCAACGCGACCAGGCACGCGCAGGTTCCAGCTGACGACACCGTGAGGAATCAGCAGGGTGACTGCTGCGAAGCGACGAGCCGCGGCCTTCGAGAAAACCTGAGTCGGCGCATCCGTGGCGACCAACTCGAGGCGAACGCCTGGGTCGGCGACGCCGTATTCATAGCGCAGAGCCTCTTCAAGCTCGGCTACGACGGCTGCAACTGCGGACTCGTCGCCCGGCTGAAGGGCCAAAACGACCTGTGCGTCGGCGGGAATCGCGTTGTTCTGAGCACCACCGTATGGGGCCGAGATGCCTGCATCCACCTTGTCGAGCACGGCGTTGATTGCACGAGCCAAAATCTGAAGCGAGTTAGCGCGCTCGAGCTGAATGTCGAACTCGCAGTGTCCGCCCTGAAGACCGCGAACCAGCAGCAGCTGAGCGACCGAGTTGGCGGCGGGAGTCGCCTCGAACTCGCCAGGAACGTCGACGGTGAAGGTGACGTCGCCCGAGCATCCGGCCAAAATCTCTTTGTCGGTGATCCAGTTGAAGTCGATCATGCGACGGCCCTTTAGTTGGGTGGTGTCGAACTGGTTAGCACCGGCCTTGCCCTGCTCCTCCATTGCGGTTAGCACGGCCTCGAGAGGCGGGTGGGGAGTGTTCTTGTCGGCGAGAAGGGCGAGGATGTAGCTCACGCCGATGCCGTTGTCTGCGCCAAGCGAGGTGCCGTCGGCGGTGATGTAGTCGCCGTCAACGATCAACTTGATCGGGTCGTTCTTGAAGTCAAACTCGACGCCCTCTGCCTTCTCGCAGACCATGTCGAGGTGTCCGTGAAGAATCAGCGGTGCGGCGTTCTCGAGCCCGCCCTGGCCTGGTTTCTTGACCAAAACGCAGCTGAGCGCATCCTTCTTGGCTTCGAGGCCTAGCTCGGTGGCATAGGCGACCACCCAGTCAGCGACTTTCGACTCGTTGCCAGAACCGCGAGGGATGTTCGCGAGCACTTCGAACAAGCCGAGAACTTCTTGTGGCTCAAGGTGGGTGAGAACGCTCTTGGTCTCAACCGCAGGGGAGATGGTTAGTGACATTTGTTGTTATTCCTTACTTCACAATCGAGTTGCTAGAACGAGAAAGTGTCAGGGCCACGGTGAGAATGATCACTGCACCATAGACCAAGCTTTGAGCCTGCGAGTCAACACCGATTGCGGCGGTAGCGATCGGAACCAGAGCGACGGTCATCGAACCGAAAACCACGTTCACCGGGTTGGTCACTCCACCAGAAATCGATGTGCCACCTACGATAGCCGCTGCGATTCCTGGGAGCAATAGGTCGCTTCCGAGGCCCATCGGCGAGGCAGAACCTGCCTGAGCGATGATGGTGATTCCGGCCAGGCCGGCCATGAAACCAGACAGGGCGAAGGCTGCAACTTTGAGTACGCGAGTCTTGACTCCCGAGAAGATTGCGCCACTTTCGTTCTTGCCGATTGCGGTCATGGCGAGTCCGGCACGGGTGTAGCGCAGGAACAGCCAGGCCAGCACCGCGATGACGACGCCGATGATGAAGGTCATTGGTAGACCGGCGATGCCGCTCTGGTAAAGCGCTGAGATCATTTGCCCGTTCTGGGTCACATAAACGGTGGTTGCACCGCTAACCACCAGGGCAGCCGACTGAAAGATACCGAAGGTTCCCAGGGTGAGTGCAAACGAAGGCACCTGAGTGTAGGCAACGATGAGTCCATTGATAGCACCAAATAGGGTGACCGCCAGAAGCACCACAATCGGGGCGACAGCACCCATCGAGCCGAGTGACATGGCCAGCAGGATGGCTCCCAGAACGGTGATCGAGGCGTTCGATAGGTCGATCGAGCCGATGTTGAGCACCAGCGATTGCCCGAGGGCCACCAAAAGAACCGGAGCTGCCGATGAAGCGATTATGGTAACGCCACCGCCACCGATGAAGGTTGGGGTCAGAATCGAAACGACCGCGAACATGGCGATGAACACCACCACCGGTCCGACCGACTGCCATGCCTTGGATCCCTTGCGCTTTAGAACCTCGAGGTTCTCACGCTGTGCGTCAGTTGTGGCTAGTGAAAAATTCATGATGCTCACACCATCCGTTCTAGAAGGTCAAGGGTTGAAGGGTTGTCTTTCGACAGGTCGAACGAGGTGGTGATTTCACCATCGCGCATGACCAAAACTTCGTCGCCCATTTCGAGCGCTTCTTCGAGGGTGTCTGCCAGCAAGATCACGGCAGCTCCCTTCTCGCAGGCCTGCTTGATCTGCTCGTTCACGGTTTGAGCGGCACCAGGGTCGAGTCCGCGAAGTGGGTGGTCGAGGATGAGCACGCGCAGTTCAGGCGAGTTCAACCACTTGGCCATGACCACCTTCTGCTGGTTTCCACCAGAGAAGCGGCCGAGTTCGAGTGAAATGTCGTTCGGACGCACATCCAGGGTGTCAAACCAGCCCTGTGCGATCTTCTTGCGTGCTCCAGGAATCACGAACGGACCGACCGCCGCCTTGCCCGGGTGAGTGAAGGTTAGGTTTTCGGCTGCGGTGAAGCCACCGATCATGCCCTCGACCTTGCGCTCAGATGGCACATATCCGATGCCGGCTTTTACGGCCTTTGGAATGCGCCAGTTCTTGATGGTCTTGCCGGCCAGCGTGACGCTGCCAGAGTCGATCTTTTCGGCACCGAAGAGTGCGCGGGCGACGTCTTCACGGCCGGAGCCTGTAGCGCCGACGATTGCGGTGAGGCGACCGGATCGCACCGAGAAGCTCACGTCGGAGAACTTGCCCTTGCGAGTGAGCCCTTGGATTTCGATAGCGGGGGTCTCCGAGTCGTCGAGGCCCTTGCGCACGTGGGTGAGCGAGTGCGCCTCGTGTCCGACCATCAACTTGAAGAGTTCATCCTCGGTCACTTCCGAAGAAAGGCGGTCGGCCACGAGTTCTCCGTCGCGCATGACTATGATGCGGTCGCAGTTGCGCATAATCTCGTCAAGGCGGTGCGAAACGAAGATGACCGAACCGAAGTTTTTGATCTTGCGGATCTCGCGCTCGAGAACCTCTGTCTCGTGACGCTCCAGAACCGAGGTTGGCTCGTCGAGAATCACCAGGGGTGAGCCATTAGCACCAGCGTTGACGCTGATCGCACGGGCGATCTCGACCATCTGGCGGTCGACAAACGAAAGGTCGCCGACGATGGCTTTGGGGTCGAGCTTCGATCCAATGGTCTCGAGGGTCTCAGCTGCTGACTTGAAGATGCTGCCCCAGCGGTAGATGCCGAACTTGGTCGCTACCGATGAGCCGGCTCCGCTGTTCATCGCAATGTTTTCGGCGACGGTCAAGTTGGTGAACAGGGATTGCTCCTGATGCACCACTCCGATTCCGGAGGCAACCGATTCGCGGGGGTTGCGGAACTTGACCTTCTTGCCGTTGACCTCGATGGTTCCAGCATCCGGTTGATAGATTCCCGTAAGAATCTTCAGCAGGGTTGACTTGCCAGCACCGTTCTCACCGATGAGACCGATAACTTCGCCGGCATTGATTCTGAATGAGATGCCTTTGAGGGCTTTGTTTGAGCCGAATGACTTCTCGATGTCGTTGAGCACCAGAACCGGTGCCGCATCCTTGTTGTTTTCTGTCATTTTGAGATCCTTAGGCGATCACGCTGCGACCACGCCGTTGCGACGATGGCCAAGACCAGGATTGCTCCCGAAACTGCCGACTGAAAGTTAGGGCTGACACCCGACAGAATGAGTCCGTTGTTTAGGGTGGTGAGCAGAATCACACCGAGCATGGTGCCGAACATTCCACCCTTTCCGCCGGCCAACGAGGTTCCACCGATAACAACGGCGGGGATGGTGATGAACAGGTTTCCGGCGGCTACCGTCGGGTTTACCGCTCCGAGCTGGATGGTGGCAACGATGCCTGCGATGCCGCTAACTGCACCGGCGAGGATGAACACGGTGATCTTGTTGCGGGTTACCTTTAGGCCGTTGCCCTTGGCGATCTCTTCGTTGTTACCAACCGCAAGAGTAACGCGGCCGAAAGAAGTGAATCGCAGCACGATAGCGCCAAGCACGGCGACTAGAGCACCGAGCAGGAAGTTGTTTGGAAGGCCAAAGGTGAGCTGCGATGCCCAGGTTGAGAGCTTGTCGTCGGTGAGAAAGGGCATGGTCTCGGTGCCATACATGATGGTTGCGATGCCGAGGCCGACGTACCACATGCCGAGGGTGACGATGAAAGATGGAACCTTCACCTTGGTGAAGAGCACACCGTTGGCAAAACCTAGAACTGCGCCGATGCTGATGGCGATCACATATGCCCAGATGCCGTAGTCGACGCCACCGCGGGTGTTTGCGCTGAGCAGCACGAAGGCCATCCCGGCTGCACTCATCACGCCTTCGACCGAGAGGTCGATCGAGCCGATCAAGATTACGAAGGTGGCGCCGACGCCGATGATTAGAGGGAGGCCGGCCTGGTTTAGAAGATTTTGTAGGTTTTCGAGAGTTGCAAAGCGAGGGTTGAGGCTCGAGAAGATGATGACGAGCACGAGCAGAGCGCCGAGAAGGGCGAGAGTCTCTGCATAACGAGAGATAAAGGAGCCGAGGGCGGACTTCTTGAATCCTGCCGACTTCAGGCTCGAAACACTAGCGGTGTTTGCTTCAGCCATCTTGATCATTTGCAATCTCCTTGATTCGAGTTCTGTGGGGGTTCCGTTCTGGCCGCAACTAGGAAAGGGAAGCTGCGGCCAGAACGGTTTTGTGGAGTAAACCCCGGGTTACTTGTTGCGGGTTGGGATCACTTCAGGACCGCCGGCTACCAGTGGAACTGGCTCGGTGTCCCAAGGACCGTTTGCGATCAGGTCGTCAACCCAGCCTTCGACGTTGTCGTCCCATGGGAGGAACTGGTCGATGTTCTCAGGGGTGACACAGCTGATCTTGAAGAGGCTGTCGCGCTTCTCAGCTGGCAGCGTGCTTGGGTCGATCTCGCCGATGGCAGCAAGGTAAGCGGTGTAAAGACCGATTGCCGAAGCCATGTATCCGCGGTGGTAGGTCTCACCAACGATTGCGCCGTTACCGACGTTGTCCTTGATGGCCTTTACGGTCTCTGGGTAGAGGCCGTCCGATACGAACTTGACCTTGTCGAGAAGACCAGCTTCCTTGAAGGCCTGCATTGCACCGATCTGCATACCGTCGTCAGCAGTCCAAACACCCTTGATCTGGTCGCCGTACTTGGCAATCAGGTCCTTGGAGTTCTTGTATGCCAACTGTGGGTCCCAGTTCGATGGACGCTCTTCCAGCACGGTGACGTTCGGGTGGTTGTTGTCGAGCTCTTGGTAGAGGCCGGCCACACGGGTCTGGCTGGTGGTCGAGTCCTGAACACCTGGGAGGGCGATGATGCCACCCTTTTCGCCGATTGCCTTGCTCAGCATGTTTGCAGTACAGGCACCGGAGTCAAGACCCGAGTGCTTCTGGAATGCAACGAAGTTGTTGCCAACATCGGCTGGGTTCAGGTCGTCTGGCTTGTTCCACCAGATGGTGACGTATCCACCGGCTGCCTTGACGGCGTTGACGATGGTTGGGGCGTCGGAGCTCGCAACGGTGTTGACGAACATGACGACCTTCTTACCCTTGGCAAGGATTGCCTGGATCTTCGAGATTTCGGTCTGCGAAGAACCCTGCGAGTCAACGATCTCCAGTGGAATGCCTAGCTTCTTCGAGAGAACCTGTGCACCAAGGATGTTGGCTGCGAAGTAAGGGTTGGTGGTGTTAATCACCGAGACGACCATGACCAAGTCTTCCTTCTTCAAAGGCTGGGCCGAGCCGTCACCGGTGGTTGAGGTACAACCGGTTAGTGCGAGGGTGGAAGCTAAGGTCAATCCCGCAAGTGTGCGAGCCGACTTAGCCAGGATGCTTTTTAGAGACATCTTTGACTCCTTTTTTCTTTAGAGGTTTTATTGCTCTGTTGGGTTGATGAATAATCATTCGTGTATCGAATGAACACTCTCTACATTGATAACACCCCGAAAAGTGAATAGTCAACCAAATGTTGAAAATCTATTCAGATGTTATCGAAGTGTTATTTTTGCTATCTGAGGGTGCGGAAGAACGTGCGTACGTCATCCACATAGATGTCAGGCACTTCTAGTGGGGCGAAGTGTCCACCATCGTTGTGAACTCGGTATTGCTGCAGGTTGAAGTACTTGCTCGTCCAGGTCATCGGTGGCTTGTAGATCTCTCCAGGGAAGATGCTGACAGCGGTTGGAACGCCGACCACAGGGAAGCGGTCGTGGCTTGGAACCCAAGCGTTTCCGCGGCACTCCCAGTAGTAGCGCGACGAGGATCCACCGGTGTTGGTTAAGTAGTAGATCAACGCGGTGGTGATCAGGTCTTCCTTTGGCCAAACCTTTTCGAAGGCTTCGGTTCCGGTTCCGCGCTCGGCGAGTCCCCAGAAGTAACGCTTCTCGGTGATCCAGGCGAGCTGTGCAGCAGGCGAGTCGGCAACGAGTGCACCGAGGGTCTGAGGCTTGGTCAGCTGGATTTCTCCATAACCACTCTCGTTCTCGACGAACAACTTGCCGCGCTCGAACCAACCGGCTTCAGCCGCGCTGTATTCGCTCGCTGCAGGCAGACCGAGCTTGGCGTCGAACTCGACACCGGCTGGCTGGTCTGGGTGGGTTGGCAGGTAGTGGCTCATCTGAGCGGGGAAGTGGGTGTAGACGCCGATCACGTCGTCTTCATACTTGTGACCGTGCTGCTGAGCGATGAGTGCTCCCCAGTCGCCACCGGCGGTTGCATACTTCTCGTAGCCGAGAACATCTTTCATAAGAGTGTTCTCGAGGTCGGCGGTGTGCCACCAGTTCCAGCCGGTCTCGTGCAGCGGCGACGAGAACCCGTAGCCAGGGAGCGAGATCAGCACGACGTCGAACGAGTCTTCTGGGTTTCCGCCGAACTTCTCAGGGTCGGTGAACGGTTCGATGACCTTGCGCACGTCCCAGAAGGTCCATGGCCATCCGTGGTGAAGCAGCAGCGGCATTGGGTTTTTGCCCTTGCCCTTTACATGGATGAAGTGCAGAGGCACTCCCATGAGTTCGACCTTGAAGTGCGGAAGCTCGTTCATGCGAGCCTCGACCGAACGCCAGTCATACTCGTTTACCCAGTATTCGACCAGTTTGCGGTGGTAATCGGTGTTGTATCCGTAGCGCCAGTCGTCGTTGCCGAAGTCATCGGGGTAACGGGTCTGTCGCAGGCGGGCCATCATGTCAGCAAGTTCTTCATCACTGAAGTGAATCTTGAATGGCTTGACATCATATTTTGTTGCCATTTGGAACCTCCATGTTCCTTGTTGTGCGGTTGTTAGTTTTTGGTTCCCAAACCAGCCATTTCGTTGCCATTTGAGAACCAAGTTATTTTTATTCCATGTTCGATTATAAATGCACAGACGCCCTGTGAATAGAAATTCCTAGATCGTCAGGCGGCCGTTGTTTTCTTTTACTGCGTGCTTGCGCTGCAGAATCTCCCAGGCTCGAGAGACCTCATCCTGCGTGCGTTCGGCACCCCAACCAAGCGCGGCGGCGGCCGCGTTGGCAAGCTCCTGCACTCTCTCCTCGTTCAGCAGGCCGCTGAAGGCGAGGGTGGTGCGACGAAGTAGGAAGTCATCCAGGCGAACTGCGTTTTCGGCCACCGCGAGATAGCCGATTTCTTGCACGCTGTAGCCTTCGAGGCTGGTGAACTGGTCGTCGCCGTGCACATTTAAGAAACGGATGAGGTCGCCGGCCTTGGTGCCGTAGCGAGTTAGCAGTGCGCGGGCACGGTCGTGGCCGAGAGCACCGGCGTGACGGTCGACCCAGTGGTCGACGTCTTGAGCCGACGTAGGAAAGTTCTTTCCACCGCCGATCGAGAGCCCGCGGGTAGAAACGGTGCGATGCTTTCCAAGCTGCTTGAGCGCAAGGTTGCCAACGTGCTCACCCAAGGCGCGGAACGTCGTCCACTTGCCGCCGACCACGCTGAGCAGTGGCACGTCGTTTGACCCGGGCAGAACATCCTCGTCGATTTTGTAATCACGCGAAACGAAGCCGGGCTGTGTGGTGTCTTGTTTTGGCAACGGGCGAATGCCCGAGAACCGGAAAACGATCTGCGAGCGGTCGAGTTTGATGCCGGGCAGAATGTGCTCGACCAGGTTGAAGAAGTAGTCGACCTCTTCTTCGGTGCAAACTACCGGTTGGCGTGGGTCGGCGAAGATGTCTGTGGTGCCGATCAAGACGCGGCCCTTGACCGGATAGATCAGCACGATTCGCCCGTCGCTGTTTTCGAAGAACAGTTCGCGACCCGCTAGTTCTTCATAGAGCTTCGGGTGGTCGACCACGATGTGTGAGCCCTTGGTTCCGCCCATGAACATGGTTTCGCGGCCAAGTGCCTCGTTGGTGATGTCGGTCAAGGGGCCAGAGGCATTGATGACCAGGTCCGCCGAGGTGCGCACGACCTGACCGGTCAGTCCGTCGCGAACCAGAACGCCGCCGTTTTCGGTGCCGACCGCGGCCGCATAGGTGACCACTCGAGCGTTGCCGGTGGACAGTGCGTCTGTGATGAGGTCGAGTGCGAGGCGCTCGGGTTCGTGAACCGATGCGTCGAAGTAGGTGGCTAGATATTTAACCTTTGGATGCAGCGAAGGAAGCTCTTGCGCGGCTTTCTTGCCACCGAAGAACTTGAATCTCGGCATCACACCGTTTGCGCGGCTGAACGATTCGTAGAACACCAAGCCCACCGCGATTAGCAGGGCACCTCGCTCGGCGCGCTTGCCTGCCGAGTTGCGCTTTCCGTGTTTCAAGAATTTGAGCGGTGCCTGCAGAATGCCCGAGGTGAGCGAAAAGATCGGTACCGCGGTGCGGAGCGGCTTGACCACGTGCGGAGCGGTGCGCAGCAGGTCGTTGCGCTCTTGCACCGACTCGCGAACCAGGCGGAACTCGCCGTTCTCGAGATAGCGGATGCCTCCGTGAATCATGTGCGATGAGGCAGCGGATGCGCCGCTCACGACGTCGCCGGCTTCGACCAGGGTCACCTTGACGCCCTGCAAGCTCAGATCGCGCATCACCGAGATGCCGTTGATGCCACCACCGATGATGAGAACCTCGCTGTGGTGGTTGTCGAGTGCGGAGAATTCGGCTCTGGGAGCCTCGTCCACCCGGTATTCGAACGCGTTCATGAAAATCTCCTAGCCCTTAAGAGCGAGCTCTCGGCTGTTTCGGTAAATGTCGGTGAGTGAAATCGGTGAATCTACTTGTGGAGCAAAGGTGTTGATCAGCGCGGCTTCGAGGTCTTCGATCGAAAGCCCCGGAGCCTCTTGGTCGATGCTGCCCAGGGTTTGCGGGTTCCAGTCGAGTGCCAGAGAGGCGTTGATTCGCTCGAAAAGACTTGCGACGTTGAATGAGATCGAAAATGGGATGCATGCGCTGAACAGTCGTGCACCGCGTCGCACCCGCTGGGCGGTTCCGACGAGCTTCACTGCGCCGCGGGCATTGACGCTGTAATCGCCTGGGCAGTACTCACCCTCAACTGCCCCCATGGCCGCGTCGACTCCGAGGTCACGCAGCAGCGAGACGAAGGTTGCACCGAACTCTTGATAAACATCGCGGTGGGCGACTGAGAGGTAAGGCTCGGGTGTGATGATGTCGATGACCACCCAACCCTCGTCGATCGCGACCATGCGTCCTCCGGCTGGGCGCACCACGGGCTCGAATCCGAACACGAGAGCTTGCCCCACCGCATCCGCGAAGCCAGGCAAACGTTGCTCGAGACCGCTAAAAGCGACGGTAGGTGCTGGGCGATAGATGCGAACGATGCGACCGAGGCTCGGTGCCGCAGAAACGATCGAGAGCAGGCGCTCCGAAGCTTTTAGGTCGGCCGAGCGCTCGAGACCCCAGTCGTCGATTCCAGCTGCACCGGTGATTAGAGTCGTTCTCATGCTGGCCTAGAAGTTGATCATGTGCCCGGCGAGCCCGTGAAAAGCCTCTTGCAGGCTTTCGCTGAGGGTCGGGTGTGCGTGCACGTTGTGGATAAGGTCTTCGATGGTTAGGCCGGTTTCGGCAGCAAGGGTCAACTCGGGCAAAAGCTCAGAAACGTCTGGGCCGACCAGGTGGCCGCCAATCAGCTTTCCTGTTTGAGCGTCGGCAATCACTTTGACGAAGCCTGTGGTTTCACCGAGCGCGTGTGCCTTGCCGTTCGCGACGAAAGGGAACTTCGCAACTTGAATCTCGGCAAACTCCTCGCGAGCTTGCTGTTCGGTGAGGCCGAAGCTGGCTACCTGAGGCAACGAATAGACGGCTCGTGGCATAAAACGGTAGTCGCCAAGTTCACGGGTGGAGGCAGCGCCAATTACCTCGGCGGCAAGAATTCCCTGAGCTTCGGCAACGTGAGCGAGGGCTAACTTCGCGGTGACATCGCCGATGGCGAAGATGTGTGAAACCGATGTGCGAAGCTGCACATCCACTGCGATTGCACCGCGTTCGGTTAGAGCGACGCCAGTGTTCTCGAGACCGAAACCCTCGACTCTCGGAGCGAATCCAACCGAGACCAACACGTGCTCGGCCTCGAGAGTTTGTTCTTGGTCATTCACGGTAAACACAACGGATGCGCTCGCAGCGCTCTCACTGGCCGAGGTTACTCGAGCCGAGGTAACCACCGTGATGCCGAGTTTCTTTAGTGCCTTGGTCATCTCGGCCGAGCTGTCGGCATCTTCGAGCGGCAAGACGCGGTCTTGGTATTCGATCACGGTGACCTGGCTGCCAAAACTTGCTGCGACGCAGGCAAATTCGATACCGATCGGACCCGCTCCGATCACTGCCAACGACTTAGGCATTTCGGTGGCAAGCACGACCTCTTCATAACCGGTGATGCGCTTGCCGATTTCGACACCTTGCAGAGTGCGAATGACCGAGCCGGTGGCGATGATGGCGTTTGCGAAGGTGATGCTGGTGGTCGTGGCATCCGCACCGGTTACGGTCAAATTGTTGGCATCGACAAAGTTTGCGACACCTTCGAACTCGGTGATGCCGTTCTTCTTCATCAGGTAGTGAACGCCCTTGGTTCGACCGGCCGAAACCTCGCGACTGCGAGCGTGGGCGGCCGAGAAGTCGGCAGTGATGCCCTCGGGCAGACCGAAGGCCTTCGAGTGGCGGCTAACGAGATTGGCTACCTCTGCGTGACGCAGCAAGACCTTGGTCGGGATGCAGCCAATGTTGAGGCAGACACCGCCCCAATATTCCTTTTCGATGATCGCGACCGATTTGCCAAGTTGGGCGGCGCGGATGGCAGCAACGTAGCCGCCAGGGCCTGCTCCAATGACGACCACATCGAAGTGGTTCGGTTGCGAGGTTTCAGACATGGTTTAGGAGACCTTTGCCTCGGCTACTTCGACGACCAACTTTGCTTCGAGGTTTTGCTTCAGCGCTGCAGCGAATTTTGCGCCGGTAGCCCCGTCGAGAGCACGATGGTCGCAGGTCAGGGTCAACTCGGCGATCGGCTTCCAGCCAGAGTTCTCGATTCCACCGACGAAGCGCTGCACCGTGGCACCAACAGCCAGGATGGCGGCCTGAGGAACGTTGAGAATCGCGTCGAAACGAGTTATGCCCATCATCCCGAGGTTTGAAATAGTGAAGGTGCCGTTCGAGATGTCGGCACGGGTCAGAGCGGCTTCGCGAGCACGGGCGACGATGTCGGCGCGGGCAGCCGCGATCTCGCCAAGCGACTTATTAGCCGCATCGTGCAGCACTGGAACAACCAAACCCTTCGGGCTGGCGACGGCAATGCCGACATTGGCAACCGAGTAGCTAACCAGTTCTTCTTCGCCAACGTGAACGTTTACCTCGGGAACCTCACGAAGTGCCTTGGCAGCCGCGGCAACCAGCACGTCCGTCACGGTTGCGTTGGGTTGCACCGACTTGACCTTCATGGCTTCGGTCATGTCGACTTCGATGGTGAGGTGGAAGACCGGTGCCTGCCAGGCTCGCACCATATGTTTTGCAGCTGTGCGATTGATGCCAGATAGGGGAATGATCTTCGTTTCGAGGCTCATCTTTGGTTACTTTCCCTTGAGGTTGTAGTTAGCGGTTCCGGCGCAGCCGTATTCGCGCATCTTTTCGACGGTGGCGACGATCATGCGATCACGGCCGGCCGCCATTGCGTCTTCAAGTTGACGGTCGCCCTCGGCCCACTTCTCTTCGAGACCGGCTCGGAAAGCGTGGCGAAGGTCGGTGTCGGCGTTGAGCTTGTGCACGCCAGCCTTTACCGCGGCCTTGAGCTGGTCGGCAGGAACGCCGGAAGCGCCGTGCAACACCAAAGGAATGCCAGTCACTGCTGCGATCTTTTCGATTCGCTCGATGTCGAGTGGCTGTGGCTCGATGTTGGTCACACCGTGCATCACACCAGCCGAGATGGCGAGCAGGTCTACACCGGTTTCGGCAACGAAACGCTCTGCCTCGTCGACCTTGGTGTAGTAGTCAGACCAGTTGATGTTGGTCGAAGCGTCGGGAATCTTGCCGAGCTCGGCCTCAACCGGAATGCCGAAGGAGTGGCAGACCAGAACGATTTCGCGGGTCACGCGAATGTTCTCATCTAGCGGCAGGTGAGCGCCGTCGAACATGATGGAGTCGAAGCCGAGCTTGATTGCTTCGAACACCTCTTCATAGGTGCCGTGGTCCAGGTGAATTGGAACGCTGATCTCAGACTTGTCGAGCTCTCGACGAGTCATCTCATAGGCCTCGCGCACCCCCATGTGTGGCACGACCGCTCGACCGATCTGCAAGAACACCGGTGCATCGGCGATCTCAGCGGCACGGATGAGCGCCTGGGTGGTCTCGGGATTGTGCATGTTGAACGCACCGACCGCGTAGCCCCCGGCTTGCGCTTTCTTGATTAGCCCTAGCGGGTCTGGTTTTGCCATGCTATTTGTTCCTCACTTCTCTGTGACTGGATTGCTTTGGTTCTTGGCCTAGTTGCTCTCGATGATCGCGATTACGGTGCGAACCTCGACGGTTTCGCCTTCGTTGACCAAAATCTCCACGAGGGTTCCCGAGGCTGGCGACTCGAGAGTCTCTTCAACCTTTTCGGCCTCGATCTCGGCCAGCGGCTCGTCTTCGGCGACTTGGTCGCCTACCTTCTTGAGCCAGCTGACGATTGAGCCTTCGCTCATTCCCATGCCCCACTGCGGAAGCAAAACTTCAACTCTTGCCATTTTTCTGTCCTGTCTTTGCTGGTTAGCCGACGCTGATGAGGCGACTGCTCTCTTTGTCGTTTTGGGTTACTCGGCGAACGGCGGCGATGATGTCTGCCTTGTTCGGGTACATCTGCTTCTCGAGCGCTGGGCTGAACGGAATCTGCATGTCTGGTGCAGCCAGTCGCACGATCGGTGCCTTCAGCGAGTCGAAAACTTCTTCGGCAACCAAGGCCGCGATCTCGCCTGCCGCGCCACAGGTGCGGTGGGCGGGTTCGACAACCACCAGGCGGCCGGTCTTGGCCACCGAGGTGAGAATCGCTTGCTTGTCTAGCGGAACGAGAGTGCGTGGGTCGACAACTTCGACCGAAATTCCCTCTTCGGCCAGTTCGTTTGCGGCGGCGAGCGCCTCTTGAATCGAGCTCGAGATAGCCACGATGGTCACATCGGTTCCCTCGCGGTGGGTGCGAGCCACACCGAACGGAATCCAGTATTCGTCGTCTTGAACTTCTTCTTTCAGACCCCACAGGATGCAGGCCTCAAAGGTCAGAACGGGGTCGTTCATGTCGATTGCGGTGCGCAGCAGGCCCTTGGCGTCAGACGGTGTCGACGGAACCATGATCTTCAAGCCGGGAACGTTCATGAACATCGGGTATGGACGGTCACTGTGGTGTGCCCCGGTGTTGAGTCCATAGAACATGGCCGAGCGGAACACGGCCGGCATGGAGGCCTGGCCGCCAAACATGTATCGGTTCTTGGCCACCTGGTTCACCAGCTGGTCCATCGCCATGTAGAGGAAGCTCGAGTAAGACAGGTCGACGATCGGGCGAAGTCCGGTCATTGCTGCTCCGGCAGCCGCGCCGACGATTCCCTCTTCAGAGATCGGGGTGTTGCGGATGCGGTTGCGACCATACATCTGCACGAAGTCGCCGGTCTCCTGACGGGTCTTGCCGCCACCGGTGGTTCCGTAGACGTTAGCCTCAACGTCTTCGCCGATGATGATGACGCGCTCGTCAGCATCCATCGCTTCTTTTTGGGCTGCGCCGATTGCGCCTAGAAAGCTCATTACGCTCATGCTGAATACTCCGAATCGGTGTAGAGGTCTTCGAACCCGACCGAAGGGTCAGGCCAGGCGCTGTTTTCGGAGAACTCGACCGCAGCATCGACTTCGGCGAGAACTTCTGCCTCGAGGGCGTCCATTTCTTCGGCCGAGAAGCCTTCTGCACTGATCAGGTGATCGCGGAACAACACCAGTGGGTCTTTCTTGAGCCAGGCTTCGCGCTCGTCGGCCGGACGGTAGTCGGTGCCGAGGCGCAAACCCTCTGAGTGCTCGTTGTATCGGTAGGTCACGACCTCGATGAGAGTCGGTCCCTCGCCGCGGCGGGCACGTTCAACGGCGGTCGAAACCGCTTCGAACACCGCAAGAAAGTCTTGGCCGTCTTCAACGCGCACACCCGGGATGCCGAATCCGGCGGCTCGGTCGGCAATCACGCCTGACGTGACGGTGTGGGCTGGCGTTGAGAGCGCATACTGGTTGTTTTCGCAGAGGAAGATAACCGGCAGGTTCCAGACACCAGACATGTTCATCGATTCATAGAGCACACCCTGGTTCGCTGCTCCGTCACCGAAGAATGCGAGGGCAACGGTGTCGCGACCGAGAACCTGCGACGAGAGTGCAGCACCCATTGCGATTGGAATCGACGAACCGACGATGCCGGATTCTCCGAGGCTTCCAACGTTGAAGTCGGCCAGGTGAAGCGAGCCACCCTTTCCGCGGCAAACACCGGTTCCTTTTCCTTGAAGCTCGGCCATCAACGGGCCGAGCGGGGAGCCTTTGCCGATCGGGTGTCCGTGGCTCCGGTGGTTTCCGGTCATGTAGTCGGCGTCGCCCAGGGCCATGGTGGCTCCGACGACCTGAGCCTCTTGACCGATGCTGGTGTGAACAGTGCCTGGAATGTGGCCACGCTTGACCATTTTCGAAGCGCGCTCGTCGAAGGCGCGGATGCGGAGCATACGTCGCTGCGCCTCGAGCTTTTGCTCTCTGCTAAGGGTTGCCATCTCGGCTCCTTCTTTCTGCTTCATTGCTAATAATAACTATTCAAGGCTTGGATAGTTATTCTAAATCCGATTTCGAGAATAACGCAAGTTTTTGTTTCGTGTTTCTCAAAAGTCATTTCGCGCCTCCGACTGGAATCAACGAGGCGACTCCTTCGAGCACAAAAGTTGGCCACTGCGACTGGTCGGTCTGCTCGAGGTCGGTGAGTTTCGAGTCGCCGGTCAAGACCAGGGCCGAGTTCATCCCCGCGTTCACGGCCATACGAACGTCGGTTTCGAGACGATCTCCGACCATGATGGTGTTTGCGGCATCCACGCCAAGCTCACCCAACACGGTGTCGATCATGGTTCGGTCTGGCTTGCCCATGTTCGCCACGCACTTGGTGCCCGTCGAGCTTTCGATTGCAGCCACGATTGCCGCGGCGTCTGGCTCGCCCTTTCCTTCGGGAAAGGGGCAGTAACGGTCGGGGTTGGTCGTGATCAAAAACGCCCGCTTGTGCTGCCAAATCGCGTCGAAGGCAATCTGCAACTTGCGATAGTCGAAACCGCGGTCATAGCTGGCGATGACGATGTCGATCTCGGTTGGGTTTTCCGAGATTGCGATGCCGGCGGAGGTGAGCGCGTCAATCAGCGGCTGTTCGGCAATCGGAAACACAACAGCATCCGGGTGATTCTGCTTGAGCCACAGCACCGTGGTCACGACGGTATTCAAGATCTCGCTGCGGTCAACCGGAATGCCCAAGCCGTTGAGCTTGCGAACATACATGTCGGGGTCGCGCGTTGGGTTGTTCGACAAAAACACGAGTTTCGAGCCTTCGGCACGCAGACGCTCGATTAATGCCTTTGCGCCCGGGAGCAGTTCGCTGCCCAGATAGATGGTGCCGTCCAGGTCGAACAGGTAGGCCTCGAAGAATCGCTCCGGACTGTTGCCGCCTTGTTCGGCGGTCAACGGGGATGCGACGGCAAGGGTTTCAGCGTTCATCCGCTGAGCCGTTCTGCGCCGCTGCCGCGAACACCGTCTTGAGTGCCGGGTAAATCGTGCGATAGGTCTGGTAGAGGTGCTCGTATGTCGCGACACCTTCGGCGGTCGGCTCGTAGAGCTGACTGGTGGTAGTCATCGCAGACACGGCGGTGGCAACATCCGGGTGAAGTCCAGAGCCAACCGTCGCCAGGATTCCAGCACCGAGAGCGGTGGCTTCATCGCTTCCGGCCAGGGTGATCGGGCGGTTCAAGATGTCGGCAAAGATTTGGCACCACAGCGGGCTTCGAGTGCCGCCGCCCATGGCGATGAACTGGCGAATCGGTTCGGAGAGCTTCGGTTCGGCCTCTTCGAGACAAAGTCGCAGTTCGAATGCGACTCCCTCGAGCATCGCTCGATAAACGTGTGCGGAGTTGTGTGCTCCGGTGAAACCCATCATCACGCCGCGCGCATTGTGATCCCAATAAGGAGTCAACTGACCGTTCCAATAGGGAAGTACGAACAGGCCACCGGCGCCCGGTTCGACATCTTGCGCCTGTCGCTCCCAGAACACCTCTTTAGAAAGCCCGCCGGGCAGATCTTGGTTGGCGGCGAAGGTCTTCATGAACCAAGACACCATCAAGGTTCCAGCGCCGACGAACAGCTCGTAGTTCACGGTGCCGGGAATCGTGCCAGCCATCGCCCGATATGCGCTGCTCGGCGAATAGTTGTCGCTGAAGAACCCCGAAATGAGCCCGGAGCCAACGTTCAAGTAGGCAAGTCCGGGGCCAACGATGCCTGCACCGAGTCCGGCCGATTGCCCGTCGCCAGCGCCCGAGATCACGGGCACGCCTGCAGGAAGCCCCAGGGTTCGAGCAGCTGCCTCGCTCAAATTTCCGAGCAGGTCACCCGGTTCTACGAGTTCGGGCAGCACGGCACGTTCGATTCCGACGATCTCGAGAATCTCATCCGAGTAATCGCTGGTTTCAAGATCGACCAAGCCCAGCGGGTCAGCGCTCGCGACCGAAGTCTTCCACTGACCAGTCAGTTCGTGCACGAGATAGGCGTGCACGTCAACGATGTGAGCGGTGCGCTCGAGGGTCTCTGGCTCGTGCTCGCGAATCCACAGCAACTTATAAAAGGCAGGGGTCGGGTTAGCCGGCTTTCCTGTAAGTTCGTGGATGCGCTCGGTGCCAAACTGGTTCACCTGCTCGCCCGCGCGAACATCGAGCCACAACATTGCAGGTCGAATCGGAGCGTTTCCCGAGTCGAGGCAGGCAAAGGTTTCACGTTGGTGCGTAACGGCGAAGGCCTTGATGCGAGTCGGGTCGATGTATTGCATGCATGACCGAACGGCTTGAACAAAGCCCTTCCACCAGTCGCGCGGATCTTGCTCGCCATAACCGTGCTGGGGGATGCTCAGCTCGAGTGCGCTCGAACCGGTCGACACCTGAGTGCCGTCGAGAGCCCAGGCGATGCACTTCACGCCTGAGGTCGAGCAGTCAACCGAGAGCACCAGGTCAGACATTTTCGACCTCGTAAATCAATGCATCGACTCTGGCCAGAATCGCATCGACATCGTCGGTCGTCCACCAGCCAACGGCGTCGAGCAGGTCAATCACAGTGACGCGGTTGCGCATCAGGTGGCAGTTGCTGACCGCCCAACGCCAAACCTCTTGAGTCACCCAGTCGTCGAGCTGGCTCGGCGAATAGGCGGCACCTGCAAGATAGAGGCCCTTGATCAGGCTCCGGGAGTTCGGCAGGGTCGCGCCGAGAGCGGCTTCGACAGCGTTCGCGCAGGTGGTCACATATAAGATCGACTGCTCTGCCTTCGCTAGCGCGTCGAGTTTGGTCGAGTAATCGCCCCAGCACTCGTTCGCAAGTGCGCCGCTTGGGTCGCACTCGGCAAACACCGAAACTACAAGTTCTTTGAGCAGGTCTTTCGAGGTGCGCAGTTTAATCTCGCGACCGGAGCGCATCTGGTCGAGCAGATACTCCCAAGCGGTAGCAGCCACAACGGATGCGACTCCGACCTGCTTGCCGTGCAATCCGGTTTCGTGGTGGTGTGAGGCGGCATACATGTCGAGCATGTGGCTCACTAGATGTTCGACTCCCGACAGGCAGGCCGTGGTGCCGGCGATGCCCGTTCCGATTCCACGGATGGCCAGCACTCGGGTTAGTTGTTCAACTGCTTCGCGGTTGCCATCGCTGATGCCAGCGCCCCACTCGCCCGGGTTGCCGGCAAAGGTGAGCAGCAAATCGCGAGGGGTGGTGTGAAAGCTCTTGTCGGTGCCGAGCTGCGAAGCGAGCCACCAGTCGGCCGGTGCGGTGAAGAGTGACAGCAGTTCACCGAATCCAGAGGTGTTTAGTTCGGTCGGAGCTGACGAAATCACCTCGGTGTCTGCCAAAACCACGTCGGGCCAGCGTGAGTCGATGGTGCGCTTCGCGCCAGACTTCAGCACCACCGAGACGTTGTCGGTGTATCCGTCGACCGACGCCGCGGTTTGAACCAGGATGTGCGGCACGTTGTTCTGGCGGCTGCTCGCGACCTTGGCGATATCAGAGATTGTGCCCGAGCCAACCGAGACCACAGCAGCGGCTCCGGCCAGTGCAACTGTGGCTGCGTTTAGGGCTGCATCGTCGGCATAGAGGTGGCCACCTGCGCCGAGCACCAGCGGCTCAACTTCAAAGTCTTCGCGCAGAGCGTGTTCGACGGTGGCCTTCAGATCCTTACCGTTGCGGAGGATGGGGGTCGAGTCGACCAACAGCACAACGCGCGGACGAGTCGCCACAACATCCGAGCCGAGCAGGTCGACCAAGTGGCGGTTGACTTCGAGTGCTGCGGTGGGAGAAATAACCAGGCGCTGGATGCCCAAATAGATCAGTGCGTTTGGGCGCTCGGATGCGGCAATCACAGATTTGAGCAGGGCAAGGTCGGTTGGGTCTTCGACCTTTTCGAACAGATTCATCTGCCGCACCTCTCGCCTTACTTCTTCGTTGATTCCAAACCGAGTGATTTCATCTTAGTGAATGGTCATTCGTGTGTCGAATAATCATTCCTAATCGGAGTTTATGCACATGTTTTTGTCATGTCAAGACGAGAGCGTTCTGAGTGTCGCGGGAGCGAGTTTTTGACTACTTAGTGCCAGCGTGCCGAGTTGTAATCAGACTCGAGTCGGCGAATCGTTCCGCTGTGCCCGCGCAGAATGATGCTGTCGGTGCGAATGATTGGGCCTTTCACTCGAACTCCCTGAACCAACGCACCGTCGGTGACGCCGGTGGCAACAAAGATGGTGTTGTCGCTGGCCACGAGCTCGTCGGCCTCATAGACGTGATCAAACTTGAGACCTGCAGCCAGACCCCTGGCCTTCTCGGCCTCATCCTTGGGGGCCAGCACGCCTTGGATGAATCCACCCAGCGCTTTAATCGCGCACGTGGTTACGATGCCCTCCGGGCTTCCGCCGGTTCCGGCGCACATGTCGATTCGCGATCCATACATCGCGGCCTGGATTCCGCCCGCGACGTCGCCGTCGAGCATAAGTCGAGTCGACGCCCCGGCTTCGTGCACCTCGCGAATCAAACCGACGTGGCGAGGACGGTCGAGAATCGCCACAACGATGTCGGACACATCCTTGTTCTTCGCTTTCGCAAGACGGCGAATGTTCTCACCGATGGGTAGTCGAATGTCGAGCACTCCGACACCCTCGTTGCCCGCAACCAGCTTGTTCATATAAAAGACCGAGGATGCGTCGAGCATAGATCCGCGATCGGCAACGGCGATCATGCTCAAGGCGTTGAGCCGTCCGGTTGCGGTGAGACTGGTTCCGTCGATGGGGTCAACGGCGATGTCACAGAGCGGACCGACCCCGTTTCCGACACGCTCGCCGTTGTAGAGCATCGGGGCGTTGTCTTTCTCGCCCTCGCCAATGACGATTACTCCCTGCATGTCGACTGTGGCTAGAAAGCCACGCATCGCATCAACTGCAGCACCATCGGCACCAAGTTTGTCACCCTTGCCGATGAACCGGCGCGCGCTGATGGCGGCGGCCTCGGTGGCTCGAACTAACTCCATGCCCAGGTTGCGGTCGGGTCGGAGGTCCTTTACGAATTCTTGGTGCGACATGCCAGCCTTTCAAAAAGGCGCATGCGTTCTGCGGCGGTCCGTGAGAACCGGGTTCAACCTCTAGCTTCCGAATGCGCCAGTTGCAGTTCGGAATTCAAACTCTAGCGGCATTACGAATAAATAACAATGTTTGATTATTTATGCAAGTTAGAGGAGTGGGCGAACCTCAACCTTGCGGTTGCAAGCCTTAGAGCCGGCGGCGGCAATCTTCAGGGCCTCGTCCATGTCGGCTGCGTGAATCAACCAGAAGCCACTCATGTATTCGTCGTGGTAGTGAAGTGGGCCTGGCGTGAACGAGCCGAGGTCATCGCGGTTGTCAATCACCGTTGCGGTGCTCGGGGAGTCTATGCCGCACGCGAGGATCCAGTGGCCGTTCGCCTGCAGGCCGTCGTTGAATGCATCGATGGCTGCGATTTCGTCGGTGCTTGCCGAGCGGCTCTGGTGATCTATGACTGCGATGAGAAAGCGCATAGGTTCTCCTAGGTTGATGCGTTCGAGACACAGCCTAGCGTTTCGCCTTTGGCTCAACATCTATTTTTGTGGGGTTCCGCGACCTATCCTTGATGCTATGTCCAGCCAAGAAGTGCGCAGGTTTTTAAGCTCAAGATCGGCCGTCGCCACCATGGCGCTCGCTTTAGCGCTGACCGGATGCACGGCATCCGGATCGGCAACTACCGACCACTCGACGCACCAGTCCGAATCAAAGCTCGCGGTGCAGGAGATGAGCGCTGACGACATCATGTTTGCTCAGATGATGATTCCGCACCACCAGCAGGCGGTCGACATGGGTGTGCTTGCCGAGACTCGAGCTGGAAGCGACAAGGTTCGTGAGTTGGCCGCCGAGATTAAAGACGCACAAGCACCACAGATTGAACTCATGAAGGCTTGGCTTGAAGCAGCCGGTGCATCTCTTGATATGGGCCACTCGATGCAGATGCCGGGCTTGCTCACCTCATCCCAGATGGCGAACCTCGAGGCGGCTAATGGGGACCAGTTCGACAAACTCTATTTGCTCTCGATGGTCGAACATCACAAGGGTGCTATCGAGATGGCCCAAGCCGTGCTCGATTCGAAAAACACTTTGGTCAAAGACCTGGCGGAACAGATAGTTGCCGACCAGACTCACGAGATTTCGCACATCGACGAGTTGCTCGGAAACAATTAGCCCCCAACCTTTGTTTCGACAGAGGTGACCCCGACCCCCAAGCGCAAGAACGGCTTCGAGCCGAAGGTTTGTGAGCGCTGCGGGCTGCCATTCGAGTGGCGCAAGAAGTGGGCAAAGGACTGGTCAAACGTCAAATACTGTTCCAAGAAGTGCCGGGGTTGAACCCGTGACTGCCCAAGGCGCCTTTAGCCGCATCCTCGTAGTGCCATTCGATCACCTGAATCGCTCGGCCGGTGTTCTGCGCGATGCCGACCCCAGCACCGACCTGATTGTCATTGTCGAAAGCCAAAGGATGCTCACCGGCCGGCCCTGGCATAAGGAACGTCTGTTCTTTATGGTGTCGAGTGGGCGTCACTTCGCCGAAGACCTTCGTGCCGAAGGTTTCACGGTGGACTACCGCCAGGCAGCCACGACACCGGATGGGCTCGAACAGATCTGGCGGCAACACGGGCGATTGCAGACACTCTGCGCCCAGCCTTCGTCGTTCGAGCAGCAGCGGCAGTTCTTGGGGCTTGGCATAGAGCTCGTTGAGAACGACCTGTTTTTAACCTCGCGTGCGCTCTTCGCGATGTGGGCCGGCACTCAGAAGTCATTTGTGATGGAGAACTTCTATCGCGCACAGCGCCTGCGACTCGGGTTGTTGGTTGAGCACGGCAAACCGGTGACCGGCCGGTGGAACTACGATACCGAGAATCGGCTCGGTCCGCCCAAGAACCACACGTGGCCGCCGAGACTCGAGCACCGACGTGACGCGCTCGACCTGCAGGTTGCCGAAGAACTCGCCCACACTCCAACCAACCTTTGGGCGACCACGCGCGAGGGTGCTCTCTCCGTGCTCGAGCACTTCATCCGTTTTAATCTCGCGCAGTTCGGGCCTTATGAAGACGCCATCAGCGGCGAGGACTGGTCGCTTCACCACTCGCTGCTCAGCCCCTATCTGAACGTGGGGTTGCTGCATCCCCGCGAGGTAGTCGATGCGGCGGTTGCGGCATACGAGGCTGGCGATGCGCCGATCGAATCGGTCGAGGCTTTCGTGCGCCAGGTGATCGGTTGGCGCGAATACGTGAACGGCATGTACTGGTTCTTGGGCGAAGACTATGCCGACCGAAACGGACTCGGGGCAAAACGCAAGCTGCTGCCGGTGTTCACCGACTCTTCGAAGACCAAGATGGCTTGCGTGGGTGGCGTCGTGGCCGATGTCGAGAAGCGAGCGTGGGTTCACCACATCCCCCGTTTAATGATTTTGAGCAACCTGGCTTTGGTCACCGGCACCGATCCGCGAGAGTTTCTCGACTGGATGCGCGAGAACTTCATCGATGCGAGCCAGTGGGTGATGGTGCCGAACGTGATCGGCATGGGTGTGCACGCCGACGGTGGGCAGCTGATGACCAAGCCCTATGCGGCCGGCGGGGCCTATGTGAACCGAATGTCACAGTTCTGCAAGGGATGCGCCTATGACCCTAAGCTGCGTGTTGGCGACAACGCTTGCCCGTTCACCACGCTCTATTGGGACTTTCTCGATCGGCACCGCGACGAGTTCGCCAAGAACCACAGAATGGGCCAACAACTTATGGGCCTGAAGCGGCTTTCTGACCTGCCCGAACTACGGGTGCGAGCAGCGCACGTGCTAGAGGGTCTCGACCGAGGCGAGATCTAGCGCTTGCCGAGCATCGCCCAGGTGTAGGCGGCCGAAAAGCCGAACCCAACACACGCATAGGCCATAGTGAACCAGTTGAGCTGGGTTGGAATGAACAGAGTCAGCACGCCGAGAGCAAATGCGCTCACCTGCATCACGCGACCCGAGAACCGCACGGATGCTTCGCTCCCGCGGCTCGAAACCGAAAACATGTTGCCTGCCAACGCAACCAGCGTTATGCCAATCATGCGCATCGCCCATTCGAGGTCGGGAGTTGACGCGAGCCCGAGTAGCCCGTTGAAGATTGCGGGGGTGGCTGTGAGCAGCACCGCGCTCAGGCCGAATACTATCGAGCCGGCTCGAAGCACCAGTCGAACTCTCGAGGTTGAAGTTTGTTCTGTCATCTCGTTCTCGTTTCTTGAGTAGGGGCCGGGCTGCCCTTCATCATCCTCTTTTGAATCAGGTTAGAGCACCTGAGTGTTTCGAGTTAAGCCAAAAGTGGGAGAGACTTTCGCCTCTCCCACTTTCTGACTAGTCGTTAGGTTTAGTCACGGAACTCGTTGTCGGCGAATTCCTTGCTCTCTTCTGCCGACTTGATGCGTGCGATGGTGAAGATGATTAGACCGAAGGCACACTTCGCGAGGATGTCTGCAATGGTGTAACCGATTTCACGGCTCATTACCTCATCGGCCGTAGGTGCGCCAACCGAATTCATCGCGGTGATGAAGGTGATTGGGTAGACACCCCAGGTTGCGATCAAGAGCAAGCGAGCACCCTTGAGCAGACCTTGAACTTTAGGTGACTGGCTCGCGAGGCTCTTTGAGATCTCCACGAAAAGCACGTAAAGGATGTAGAGGAATGGGATGGTGGATAGCAAGCCCCAAACGCTTGCGTCTCCCTCGTAAAGCAGGTTCATCTTCATGTCACCTGGGTAACCGAGGATGATCATTGCAGCAGCGGCTGGAACCAGACGCTTGAGCAGCGAAGACTGCACGGCGCGGGCTAGACCCATCACGGCAACGAGCTCAACGAGCAGTAGCGGCACGGTGAGGAACCAGTCCACGTAGCGGTAGCCAACGTTGTAATCTACGAAGCCTTTGGCCACATCTCCGTCGATTGGATACGCCTTGCTGAACGAGTCAAACATTCTGAAGTAGTGGTAGGCGGCAATTGAGGTAACCGTTGCCGAAACCATTACGGCCATGCGGAACTTAGGCAGCACGCGCTCGCGGGCATACCAGAGGAAGAGTGAGGTGAACGTCATGCTCGCAATACCTAGCGAAAGCATGTTGTACACCGCATTGTGTTGTGCGAAATTCATTTCATACCTTTCATTGATCAATTACTTCGATGTAAGTCATGAAGGTCTGTGCGGTGCGCGATAAATCTGATTCGGCACTACATCGGGCCAGTAAATCGGGCTTACAAGTTCAGTCAATCTGTGAAAACCCTGAGAGCATCCCAAAAGTGGTAACGGTTTTGTAACGCAATTTTCAGCATATTCGATGCGAATTTGGAAAATTTCAACTGAAATCAATGCGAACTCGCCAGGTGAAGCAGCTTCGGATTTAGCTTCATCCTGCCGAATATTTCACTAGTCGGTGTTCAGCACTCCAGTTGGTCCTAGATCAAGGTTGTCAATTGACGAGGGCTGGTAGAACGAAAGCGGTGTTAATCGCCACTTACCGGTGTCCTTATTCATGTCATAGGTGACACGGTTTCCGACATTGTCGAACATCATGATCGAGAATGCATGCAGTCCCTTTTGAGAGCCAAGAGGCAACTTAAGCGTGCAAGTCCAGACTTCGTTGCCGGCACCATCCGCCGACTGCGCCTTGCAATAAGAAACGTTCTGAGCAAACGTGGTTGGCGAGAATGATCTCAACTCTGCCGACCTGATGCCAGACTTCACATCGACCAGATTGAGCGTTGCCACAATCGTTTGTTCGCTGCTTGAGGTGTTCACCTGTGTCTTGTCGAGCGATATCGAAGTCATGACTGGCAGTTCATCATCCCCCTCACCAACTTGATAAATGTGATTGAAGCCGAGCTCCAGGTTGGGTTGAACGTAGATTTCAGATACGTCATCGACCGCCCAAGTTGTTTCGGTGTCAGGAACGCCCTGAACGCTGTAGCGCTTTCCAGACTTGTCGCTGGTAAACACTGCGAAATACCAGTTTCCTTGGCCGGAGTTCTTAGGCAACGTGACCGAACAGCGCCACACGCCATCGGTGCTGGTGCCACTGACCTGCGTGACAACTATCTTGATGTCGAAATTCTCGACAGCATTGTGACGAGGACCGCAGTTCACGGAATCCACTCCCGAGAAATCGTCGGTAACGGTCATATCGAGATCGAAGCTGGCGCTTCCCACTGACGTGTCGATTTCAGACTTGCTGAAGACCAAGTTGGTGATTCGCGGTGACTGATTGTCTCCTGCCCCGGTCTGCTCGATCCAGTGTTCTGGGCTTTGAGCCATAATCTCTGGCAGGTTGCTGTGCCACTTTCCGTTAGCTCCCTGATCGGCCATACCCCTGTTGCCGGCTCGGTCGACTGTGTCTAGGTTGAGTCCCCAACGTCCGGTGGAACCACCAAGCGGGATGGTCACGTTACATGTGTAGGTTCCGTCGATAGCGTCACCCGAGATTCGAACGGCACGGTCATAACCTGTGGATGTGCGCGCACCGTCAAAGGTCACCGAGCAGCCGGCTGTGTCGACGCCCATGAGTTCATCGGTGATTCGGATGGTCACCTTGATGGTTTGAGCGCTCGCCGAAGTGTCAACCGAAGTGGTTGAGAGCTCCGCCGATTCGACCCACGGGGCGGCATTGTCGAAGCCACAGTAGGTGACCGTGTCATTTACGTCTTTTTCGCAGAGGTTTCGCTCGGTTTGCGCCGGCGCGCCATTCGCGCCAGCCAGAATGTCGGTTCCAACACCGCCGATCATGCCGTCGTTGCCAGCCTCACCCTTCAATGTGTCGTTTCCGGCATCTCCAACCAGGCGGTCGTTTCCATCGCCACCCGTCATCGTGTCGTTTCCGTCGCCACCTCCGAGCACGTCATTGCCGGCACCTCCACCAATCGAGTCGTTGCCAGCATCTCCTGCAACGGTGTCGTTTCCGACACCACCAACCATGCTGTCGACTCCATCTCCTCCAGAAAGCACATCGTTTCCAGAGTCTCCTGAGATTGCGTCATCGCCGCCGTTTCCAGCCAAGGTGTCGACCCCATCGCCGCCGTTGATCTTGTCATTTCCGGTCTCACCCGCGACGTTATCATCACCAACCCCACCGCTTAGAGTGTCGTTGCCTAGCCCGCCCGTGATGGTGTCGTTGCCGCCTTCGCCCGCGAGGCTGTCAATGCCCTCGCCGCCGCGGATGGTGTCATTACCGTCGCCTCCGACTACTAGGTCGTTGCCGCCATCACCGAAGAATGAGTCATTACCCACGCCTCCCTGGAGGTTGTCGTTTCCGTCACCGCCTTGAATCACGTCAGCTCCATCGCCGCCGTTTTCGCTGTCGTTGCCAAGGTCGCCGAGCAGGGTGTCATCGCCAAGCCCACCGACCATGCTGTCGTCACCTGCGCCGCCGTTGATCTTGTCATTTCCGCCGTCACCGGTTATCGAGTCGAGACCGTCGTTGCCATTAAGCTTGTCGATTCCGTCTCCGCCGAAGATCTTGTCGTTGCCACCCTCTCCAGAAACGGTGTCGTCTCCCACGGATCCGACCAAGGTGTCGTCTCCGAGCCCGCCAGACTCGATATCGTTTCCTGCGTCACCGGTAATAGAGTCAGCGCCGTCTCCACCGCGCATGGTGTCATCGCCTTCTCCGCCGGTTAGAGTGTCGTTGCCCGCATCCCCATAGAACGAGTCGTTCCCCGCATCTCCGCGTAGCTTGTCGTCACCAACACCGCCGTAGATGGTGTCAGTGCCATCGCCACCGTTGATCACGTCGTTGCCGGTGCCGCCGTCAACGATGTCGTTTCCTCCGAGACCATTAATGGTGTCGTTTCCTCCGAGGCCGCAAATCACATCTTTAGCGGCCGTTCCCGTAAGTGTGTTGTTGCCGGTTGTGCCAACTATTGTGCACACGATGCCCGATGAGGTCTTGGTTGTCGTTGCCGCTTCAACTGCGCTGACCACGCCGAATGACAAGAATGCGGCACCCAGTCCAATCACAAGTTTCTTGAAGGTATTCGAACCATACTTGGCACCCATGTCAACCACCCACCCGTTGCTGCGAGCAACTAAAAGTTATTTAGTCGAACACTAGCACCGCTGGCCAACGCGCAGGATTCGCACGGATTGCATTTGGGTCACGAGATTATGCTTGACCCATGAGTCTGTTTCAGAGGGTGCTTCGCGCCGGATACGACTTTCTATCGTTGCCTTTTTTTGCCAGACTCTCGGATCTCTGGCTGGGGTTAATTTTTGAGTGGTTGATTTTTTGGAATGCCTTTCGGCTTCCGTTGTCGCGCCAGCCTCTTGTCACGATAGTGATTCCGGTTTACAACGTTGAGCGCTACATTTGGCTCTGCCTAAAAAGCATTCGTGCGCAGAGTCATAAGAACATTCGTGTTTATTTGGTGGATGACGGGTCAACCGATGACTCGATCAGAATCGCTAGAAGATTTGAGAACCAACTCAACCTCGAGATTCTCCGCCAGGAAAATTCTGGCATCTCTGCCGCTCGAAACGCTGGGGTAGCTGCGATACGCGCTACGGACTATCTCATGTTTCTAGATAGTGACGACACGCTCTTTCCGGGAGCCATCAAGCGGCTGGTGCGCCAAGCCGAGGCGACAGGCTCAGACTTTGTCATTGGCGACACGGTGCGCACCAAAGGCGTGGTGTGGGTAAAGCGAATCGACACTCGTGAGGTCTTCAAGAGCGGCAGCCTCAAGGGCGTAACGTTCGCCCAACACCCTCAGGTCATTCGCGACCTCACGGCTTGGAATCGACTGTTCCGTTGGAGTTTCTACAAAGAAGCCCGCATCGAATTCCCTCTGGGACAATTTTTCGAGGACTTTGCCCCGATGACCAGAGCACTTATCGCGGCTAAACGGTTTGATGTGCTCAACCATCCAGTGGTGCACTGGCGAATCCGCACCGAGGGTGACCGATCAATCACACAGCAGTCTAAAGATGAACTCAAGTTTGAACATCGACTTGCTCAGCTCGCTAGAGTGCGGGGCAAAATCGAGGCGGCTATCGAGTCTGGTCGAGCCACCCAAGAGAATCTGGTCGCTTTCTCTGAGCGTGTTTTGCAACACGATCTGCGTTTGCACCCGGATAAAGAGTCAGAACTTCGAGCTCTGGCCAAGATCGACTAGTCTCACTTGGCAAGAGTCACTCTGCTCAAACGGTTTCCCGAAGGATTCAATCTGTTGGCTGAGTTACTTGCCAACCTTGATGCCGAGTTCCTTGGCGTATCCCAGGAATTCATCCTTATAAAGCGCATAGCCGGCTTTCCAAGGTTTGCCCGGTCCGGCCCAGTGAACAATCTTCGGGTCGGTCGAGTAATCCTGAGTCGGAACGAAGTTCCAGTCGTCGTCGATCGCGAGTGCTCGTCCGCGTGACCAGAAGTTCATCACATCCTGGTCATTCAAACGAAGCTCTTCAACCAGATAAAGGTTGTTCTCGATGAAGTCTTCTTCGCGCATCTTGGCTAGGTTCATCAGCAGGATGCCGGCGTTGTAGGTGTCTGCAGTAAGGTCACCGGTCTCATGCGCACGACGACGAAGGGCCCACGCCTGCTTGGCAGGAAGCGAGAGGCTTACTCGAGTGATCACGTCGATCAGGCTTGACCAGCCGTCGAGGCGGCTCTTCTTGCCACCGAATACCTTGTTGCCGAGCTTCAGGTCGAACAACTTGCCCACGTCACCGCGAACCAAGATGTCTACATCTAGGTAGAGCACCTTGTCGAGCGTTTTGAGAACGGCCGGCAGGAAGAGGCGGTCGAAGGTCGAAACCGTGATGTGCTGCATCAGGTTGACCTTGGAGCCATATTGAATGTCACTGAAGTCGTGGAAATAGAAGTTGACCTGCGGGAACAGCGCGGCCACCTTTTTGAAGTAGTCCTTGCCCAATCCGCGAGTCAGAACGTGAGCGTTGATCTCTCTCTTGGTGTTTTTAAGCAGGGATGCAATCACAACGATTAGTTCGTTCTGCAGGTTCTGGTCGCACGCGAAGGCTACCTCAACCGGCTTTGGTCCGCGCTTGTTTTTGCCAAGGCGAACTACGTGCGAATCGAACTTCTTATATACGTCTTTAAGGTCGATTGCCGATTCGCCGAGCGGCTCTAGGTTCTTGCAGTATTCGTCGGCGAACGCGACATCGGGAGCGACCAGGTCGCGCCAGATGGTCATAACCTCTTCGTGCGACTTTCCAGCGAGGATGTTGCTGATTACGACCTCGAGCTTGTGCTCAATTCCGGTGCGAATCTTGTTGAAGTCCGCCTCGTTCAGATCGAGAAGACCTTCGAAACGAACATCCGAGCGCTTGCTTGGCACGAACTCGACAGGCAGACCCATCGAGCGAGCCGGCAGGTAGCAGTGCAGGCGCTTGGTGATGACCTTGCCATAGGACGCATATTTGGCGAGCATCTTGCGTGCATCCTCGATGCCTTCGACCAATGTGAAGCGGCGAACATAGTCACCGATCTGAATGTAGAACCACTTCCACATAAAGAAGTAGCGGAACTTGGTCCACTTGAGGCCGGCTTCGACCACGGCAAGCTTTGGAATTTTGCCTGCCAGGCGCGCCTTAGGCAGCACCTGTCCGACGGTCGTGGTCACACACCCCGAGAAGAACGCCGGCACTCCGTAGTCGCGCAGACGATAGACGGTTGTCCAGTCGCGGCAGCCGATTGGGCCGAACTTTTTAAGCTCGGCGGCCACCTGCTCGTTCATCACGCCTGCATCCTGGATGTGGAACGAGATCATGATCGGGTTGATGTTCTCTGGATATGGAAAGTCCACTTGACCGAGGTAAGGACGGTGCATGAACCATCCGTTGCTGATCAACCAGGTGTTCTTGGGATAGCTCTTGCCCGAGGCGAAGTCGCGCTGAAGTTCGATCGGTTGAACCTTCACTGCATCACCCCGTATGCGGCGGTTCTTGTGAACTTTCTTCTGAAGTCCGGTCAGGTAGCCAGCGAGCTTGCTGCCACCCACGAACTTGACGTTCTGAAAACGAAGTAGGTGCGAGATGGCGGCGAGGGTCTGAACGTAGTCACCTCGGTTCGATGACGAGCGCTCGTAGTCGAGCATCTTGTAGTCCATGACGGCGAAGTTCACGGTCTTCGGCAGGTCTTTCGCCTGCGAGCCATCGTCGGCCAGGCGCAGCACCCACCAGTCGAGTTCTTTAAGTTCTGCGGCGTTCAAGGACTTGCGGTTGGCAGGGGTGTTCAGTTCGCCAACCCACTTTCGAACGTCCGCGATGTGTTGGTGCTTAATAGCAACACGGATGAGCGTTGCTCGAGTCGAGGCACTCAAACCGTCGCTCTGCAACAGCTCGGTGATCTCACGTTTCGCGCTGGCGCCCTCAACCTGCACCAGCGAGTCGAAGTACTCGAAGGTTGCTACTTCTTTGACGCGGTCGATGCCCGCTTCGCGGAAAAAGCCGAGAGCCGATTCGTGCAGACCGTCGGTGGCTAGGAACGTGCCGAAGCCGATCGCACCGAGAGTGCGTGTCGAGGGGGAGTCATAGATGCGCTGAAGAGCGGCGCGGGCGGCAACTCGGTTGCCCTTCGGATAGCTGGTGCGAACGTGAGCAACAAGGATTTCGTCTAGTGCCTTGCCATGCTCGAGGCGCTTTACGAGTTGCGCGCTGAGCTCATCCTCGGTCTGCAGCAGCAGCTTTTCGCTGAATGCGTTGAACTTTAGTGTGTAGCGACGAACCTTGCCGCGTTTAAGAACATATCGGATGGCTCGGGTCAAAAAATCGCGCACAAAAACCTCAATTGGCTAGCAGTTTCTTCGTGTTCAACCCTACCCGAACGGCCTTAAACCGAGGCTAGATGCGACGGTTACTTGGTCCAATAAATCTTGGAGTCTGTTCCCTTTGGAGCTCCATAGATGTGAGCGCGCACTACCTGAAGACCTACTGTGCCTTTGGGTGCTCTCACGGTTATGGTCACGTAGCCCCTCGAGTCGGAGATTTCAGACCAGGTAGTGAGGTCATCACCTTCACCCCACGATTCGAATGTCACGCTCTTGCCTTTGACCGGCTTTTTAGCAAGGTTTGTCAATTTGAAGGTTAGCTTTTTGCTCGTGCCAGACTTCGCTTTCTGAGAGGTGACCGCGGCGGTGACCTTTGGATTTACGAAGTGTAAGAAAAGAAGGTCCTTGTCTTCGCCCCTTTCCTCAGCCTCGCTCGGATGTGCGCTCATGCTAGGGGCCAGAGTCGTCTGAAGGCACATCGTGTCATCGGCGCACTTCACGCCTTTTGAATAAAGGTTTTCTTTATTGATCGAGCTCGGGAACATTTCACCACTGATGTTGTAGTTGGTGAGATTGAAGGTAGCCTTGCCGAATGAATCGGTCGTGCCGATTATGGCGGTTTCTCCCGCCCCCATCTGCGGCTGATCGCCGCACCAGTCTCGAACAATCACATGGGTGTCGTTGTTCCGGTTTCCGCCAGGGTAGTTGGTGGTTTGTGGAGTGTAAAACGTGGTCTTGCTGCAGGAGAATTTCTTGTTCACGATTAGATAGACCGTGGAGTTGGCAATCGGATTGCCTGATCTGGTGGAGTACTTGTAGGTCAGCGTTACGTCACCGCCAACATCGGCATACATGGCATAAGCCCTAAGCCCCTTGCCATAGAACTGATCCCAACTTCCCTTGGCGTCGGAAGTCAGATTCACACTGTTGGCAGCGCTCGGCAGCGGCGATACGAGCCGCATTACATAGTTGCCGTCAATTGGCGGGTTATAGTTCGCGGCGAATGCCGGGGTGATTGACGTTGCGCCAACCAGGGCAAGTGCAGCCGCTGCTCCAAGTAGAGATCTCTTTAGAACTTTTCTCATTGCCGGTTTCCTTTTTGTTAGGGGACTACTTGTTTGTCACTTTGCCAAGGCCGTCGACGGAGTAATAACGCACCCAGTCGACGCTCAGCGTTGCGGCATCGAGTGAACTATCCACCGCGCCACCAAAGTTGCCTCCCATGGCAAGGTTGAGGATCAAATAAAAGTCTTGGTCTTTGCCTTGTGCATTGGGTCCGAACGGCCAAACGGCCATGCCACTGTCTGACTTTTTGGCCTTATAGACGATGTTGTCGTCGATGAAGAAGGTCACCTCATCCGGTTTCCACAGCACGCCATAGCGGTGGTAGGCCGCACTCAAGTCGACGAGTGTGTCCTTGGTGGCGCCAAGCATTTGATGCACGCCAGACTTTCCGTAGTGCAGAGTTCCGTAGGTCACGGTCGGGGCTGAGCCCTTGTATTCCATGATGTCGATCTCGCCGCAGTCCGGCCAAGGCACCGTTGCGATGTTGGTGCCGAGCATCCAGAATGCCGGCCAGCTTCCCTCGCCGGCGGGCAACTTGATGCGAGCCTCCATGTAGCCATATGTGAACCCGACCTTGCCATACGTCGTGATCTTGCCGCTAGTCCACTCGCATCGACCGTAGTAGCAGTTGTAGTTTGTTGCGTTAGTTTGTCGCTTTGCAAAGATGTTCAAAATTCCATCGGATGAACCATCGACAACGTTCGCGTTGGTGACGTAATACTGCTTTTCTGCATTGCCCCAACCACAGTTGTTATACGGAGGCCCGCATCCATCGGAAACGTCGGCAGTCCAGTTAGCAGAGGAGGGGGCGGATCCCGCGGCCGAATCGAATTCGTCAGACCAAAGCAGCACCTTATTCAGTGGAACTGGGGGCGGAGCAATAGTCAGCAACCGCTCGACTGGCGTCGCCGCGGCGTAGCGGCCGGCGGCGGGGGAGGTTGCACGAATGATGCAATCTCCGACGGCCAGAGCCTTCACCTTGTCTCCGGTTACTGAGCAGGTTGAAGGTGTGGTGGATTCAAAAATCGCATCCGCTCCGTTGGTGAGGGCCAAGAGTTGCTGATCCTCTGCACCTATGAACATGTCGCTAGGCTGCATGAATTCAATCGAGTTTGAGAGCAGAGTTGGCTTTGGTTTCGCCAGGATCGAAATGCTGCTCGACAGATATTTTCCGCTGATAGCTTGCAAAATGAACCGATAGGTCTTCGAGTTGGTCAACCCAGAAACACGGTATGAGCTTGCCGAGGCCGAGGCGGTCTTTACGCTTCGCCAAGATCCGCTAGTGATCGTGATCTGGTAACCCGTGATTCTCGCCCTGGTCGAACTTGTGGCTTTCGTCCATTTCAACAAAATGCTTTGGCTCGAGGCAGTCGCAGATAAAGATTTTGGAGAGTTCACGATTTTGTTGATCGTCAGGGCTTGGCTTTGTGAGCTAATCGCTGTCAGCGACAGTGCCAGCAAGAGTGTGGCAAAAGAACGATAAAAAGTGCGCAAACTAACCCCGTGATTTCAGATTACGTTTCGCACAAAACGTGACTTCAGCATAGCGGTTGTGGTCGTGCCGCTGTCGGTATTGCTCAGATGGCGGCGAGCTCTTCGATAGTTGCCGCGCGACGAACGTTGCCGCCTTCGTGGATCTCAATCACGAAACCAGAGCCACTTTGTTTGGTGTCAATTTCGAGGGACGCCGAGTCCGAGGCTTTTTGCCAGGCCAATTTAATGCTGGTTGGCCCGGTTACGGTCCACGAGAATTCGCCTTCGAAAACCGAAAGCCGGCGGATGCGGGCAAGCCCGATGATCGCCTTGGTCACGGGCTGTGCCAGCGCTTGCTCGATTTCGGCAGGCGTGTAGTGGTGACGGTTCACATCACGACCCTGACCGCTGCGATCGAACAGCTTCTGGTCATCCATGCCGTTGAAAAGGCCTACGTAGTAAACCTGCGGCTCACCCGGCAAGAAGAACTGAACCGCACGGCTTGCCACATAGGCAACGTCGTCGGCCAAGATGTTTGGCAGTGTCGCGTTGATCTGGTGAGGCAGTGTGAACCACTGTGGCACCACGCTGGCTATGTCGGAGTGCCCACCCGTGTTCTCAGATGCGCGCTCGAAGATGTAGGCCATCTCGTCTTGGGTGATGAGTCCAGGGCGACCGTTGATTGGGCCGCCGTCGATCACTCCGTAGCCGTCGTGGGTATCGAGCACGTTCAGGCAGTTGTTCGGGCGAATCTTGAACCAGTCGGCCAGTCGATCTACGGTGCCCGTGAAGAACGAGTGCAGCAGCAGTGGCGCGGTCTGGAAGTCGTAGATGAGGTCAACCAGCGGGGCGATGTCGAGTTGCTGAGTGTAGTGAGCGTGAACCTCAACGAGCACTCGCATGTCATAACTGTGAATAAGTTCGGTGATCTCGCTGACAAAAGCAAGGGTCTCGGGCGTCATGAACGAGTCGGTGCCCGGAGTCTTTACCGCGTATCCAACTGCGTCGAGGCGCACGACCTTAACTCCACCACTCTTCAAAGCTTCAAGAATGCGCACCAGGTAGGCCTGACCGGCGGGGTGTTTGATGTCGATGTCAACCTGGCTCGGCATGAAGGTGGTCCAGACCAGTCGGCGTCGTCCTTTTACCTCGTATGCGGTGAACGGCAGGCCCGGGCGTGGACGATAGAACGAAGTGATTCCGTCTTCGGTTCCGCCGTCTGGAAAAACGACATCGAAGGTTAGGAACATTCCGGCGAACTCTGACTCGTCGCCTTTTTCTTGCCAGTCGATGAATTCGGGTGACAGGTATGAGGCATGGTTGACGATTAGGTCGGCGGTGAGTTCGTGAGTCTCTGAGATGCGCTTGAAGTCCGACCAGTCACCCAGTCGAGGGTCGACAATGGTGTGGTCGATCGGGTCGAATCCAGCGTCATGACCGTCGTAAGGGTGGAAAAACGGCAAAACGTGCACGCCGGTGAAGGCCGAAAGTGGGCCTGCGAGCAGCTTTTCGATCTCGCCGAGGTTGCCGCCGACGCGCTCAGCATAAACAAGGATGCTGGCTCCAGTCATGGGTTCCTCCGATGAAATTGCAAACGCTTGCAGTCTTTGTAACACTCTAAACCCTTGAAACTTGTGAAATCAACGGAGTAACCGAGTTGTTATTTTTGCAACCGCTTGCGATTGGTTTGGTGAATCGCCAGCGCCCAGCAGCACTAGCCTTGCAGTGTGCGCAAAGCTATGGTCATTTCCGGATTTAAGAACCCGTGGTTCTGGGTTTTTGCAATGACCGCCGCTCTGCAAGTGTTTCGCGGTAGCTTTTTCGACACTACAGTCTTCACTCTTTGCACGATAGCCATCTGGATCAGCGCATCCGGAGTTTTAGGTAGCCGCTTCGGCAAACGCATCAAGGTTGCTCGCCCCTGGCTCGTCTGGGGAGCGTTGGTATTCACGATTGCCCTCAGTATTTTTCCTAGACACTCCTACGTGCATGGCCTTTTAGTTCTCGCTATTTTGCCCTTTGTTCTAAGGCTCGTTTGGTATACCGATCGCGGGCCCAAAGAAAAACCCGATGTCAGGCTCGCCCGTGCGCGTCTCATTTGGGCGATCTTGGCCCTCTCACTCACCTGTTGGGAGTTCATGGCGAACATCCTCGGCCAGCTCGTGAACAACCTCCATACTTTCCCAACGATTTCGGTGCTTATCGATCCCCTGCTCGACACTCTTTATGGCCAGGCGGCATTCGTTATCCTTTGGCTTCTAATCGGAGTGGGTTTGTTGCGACTTTGGGAGCGCCGATGAACTTAACGGGGATGCGAGCAGAACCTTGACGACCGAACTGATTATTGGCGGATACATATTTTTTGTGTTGGCCGGCTTGCTGCTTTGGATTTTCAGCAGAAACCCAAAGTCACCCGTGGCCAACGTGGCGGCAATGATCGACCGAATCATGCATCACCGAACTACGCGTATCGCTATCATGCTCGGCTGGTGGTGGGTCGGCTGGCACTTCTTGGTCAACGTCGTGCACAGATGATTGGTGGCTTGATCTAACTGATCATGGTTTTGAGCTGCTTCAAAAACGCGTGGTAGGTGCCTTCAACATAGTGGAAAGGTGCCTCGCCCCATTTGTGCGTGCTCAGCGCCAAGGCTTCGTTTTGATCGACTCGAATTATTTCTAGCCCTCGAGCGGCGAGCTCGTTGAAGTATCTTTCTGCGCTGGTATTGAAAGCAATCGCCTTCGAAGCGTCGCCGTTAACCGGCTGCCCCTGGTCGTTGCTAACAGCCCACGGGGTGGCGTTCACAACTATTCGACGCCCACTCGCACGCTCCAAAAACACATCCAGCGCCTTAGTCCAAAGTTCGAAGTGGTCGTCTCGACCAAACCCGATAATTTCGCCCTTCATCTTGGCGTCTTTGTAGAGGATATTCCGCGTCAAAAAGCCACCCGAAGTGAAGCGATGAACACCGTTTCTCTCGTCGCACAGGTCCCAAACAATGACTTCGGCCTTGTGGTTTTCTAGCTGTGTCACGAGATCACCACTTAGATCCCCGAGGGCCATCCGCTGCTGAAAATTGGAGTCGATCGTGCTGAATGCGAACTTGGCATCAACTTCGGTTGCAACCGACTGGCTGCTGATCAGAGACTGACGGGCAACATATCCATCTAGCTCAAAGCCATAATCTTGCCACCACTCGACACCGTCTCGGGTGACGCAACTGCCATAGATGAAAATCTTCTGCACTCGAACAATCTATTCCCGATTTCTTCAGTGGACCCGCACCGTGCGATTTCGGATTTTGGAGGAAATCCTGATTGCTATCGATTTGAGGTTGTATTGCCGACAAGCCCTAGACTGCTGATTACCAAACGAATCGGGGCTAGAGCAAATGTCTAATCAACCAGATTCACCCTCGATACAGTTTCTCGGGGCCGCCGGCACAGTGACGGGAAGCCGATTCTTGCTGTCAAAAGGCGACACTAAGGTGATGATCGACTGCGGTCTATTCCAAGGGCTCAAGGAACTGAGGCTAAAGAATTGGGAGCCCTTAGCGGTCAACCCGGCCGAAATCGACGCCGTCATACTGAGCCATGCGCACCTTGACCACTGTGGCTACCTACCGCGCCTTGTCAAAGACGGATTCGCTGGAAAGATCTTCAGCACCAAGTTCACGGCACGTCTAGCTGAAGTCATTCTGCGTGACTCGGCACGTATTCAAGTCGAAGACGCCGCATACGCTGCCAAGAAGAAGTTCTCGAAGCACAGCCCACCGCTTGCGCTGTATAACGAGGAAGATGCGATCAAGGCAATTTCTAGATTTAGCGAGCAGGAGTTCGGCACCAGAGTTCAAGTTGCCGAGCAAACCTTTGTCACCTTTAGGCCATCGGGCCACATCCTTGGGGCCGCCACTCTCGAAGTCGAGTTCTTCGGCAAGCGTCTCATGTTCACAGGTGACCTTGGCCGCAACGAGCATCCACTTTTGGTCTCAATGGGGCACATTCCACCTGGGCACTTTGACGCGGTCGTAACCGAGTCCACCTACGGCGATCGGGAACACGTCGTTCCAACCACAGATTTCGAGGATGCAATCAAGCGCACCATCGCCCGAGGCGGTTCAGTGCTCATCCCTGCTTTCGCAGTCGACCGCACCGAGGTCATTTTGGTGAGGTTGCGCGAGTTGATGGAACAAGATTTGATTCCCCGAGTTCCCATTTATGCCGATTCCCCGATGGCACTCAAAGCTTTAACTTTCTATCGAAACGCGATCGATGAGGGGTCGGCCGAGATTCGTGCCGAGGTGCGAGACGCATGGCGTGGTCGAGACCCATTCGACCCTGGCACCTTGGTTGAACTGTTGACCGTCGAAGAGTCGAAGACCATCAACGACCCCACTGAACCTTGCATCATCATCTCGGCCAGCGGCATGGGCACTGGTGGGCGAGTCGTTCACCACCTGCGACAGATGTTGCCGAAAGCCAAACACACCATTTTGATGGTTGGTTATCAGGCAATCGGCACACGCGGCCGAAACCTGGTCGATGGTGCAGAAGAGGTGCGGATGCACGGAGAAATGGTTCCAGTAAAGGCCTCGGTCGAACAGATTGGCTCTTTCTCGGTTCATGCAGATTCGAACGAGTTGATCGAGTGGCTTCGCGCTGCAACCCCGGCCCCCAAGAAGGTGTTTGTGGTGCATGGCGAATCCGGAGCCGCCGAAACTTTGGGCGACCGCATCAAATCCCAACTGGGATGGTCCAGTCACGTTCCACGGGATGGTGAGATCGTCGCGCTCTAGCCTCTCCGGGTTTTTGCCGATAGTCTGGGGCTGTATTCGAAGTGTGCGCTCCGAAACCTTGTGGTGAATACAATTCCCTTTGAAAGAGAGCGTTTTAATGACTTCACACTTCGGCAAGGCAGCACGAAAGTCAGCTGGCCGATTGCGAATCGCCACAGCACTTTTGACGCTGTTGCTGGTGCTTGGGTTTATTCATCCGATCTCGAGCGCTGAAGCTGTCACCACCTATCGAATCTCTTTCATGGCTAACGGTGGAACCGGAACGATGAGTTCTCAAGTGATTCCTCGCACAGGGGCGACACTCAAAAAGAACGCATTCGTCAGAGTCGGTTACAGCTTCCTCGGCTGGGCAAGAACCACCCAAGGTGCAGTGGCATACAAGAACTCATCCAAAATCAAACCAACTTCGAGCATGAAGTTGTATGCCAAATGGTCGAAATTGTCGGTTGTCTTGCCGACTGCTCCGACCGTATCTGGGCACACGGTGGGGGCGCTACTCTGGGCGGAGGAGTTTAAGGGAGCAGCGGGCGGGTTAATCGACTCGAAGAGTTGGACCGCACGTTTCTGCGGTCACGAGGCGGAAAATGGCGGAGGCACCTGTCACAACGCTGAACCACAGTGGTACACCCCAGATGCCATTCGCCTCGACGGTTCGGCCGATGGCAATGCAGTGATCACCACCAAGCGCACCACTACAGCCCCAGCGGGCGCGACCTGTATGGTCGGGCAGTGTTATTTCACGAGTGGTCGTTTTGACACGCAGGGCAAGGTGTCGTTCAAATACGGCTACATCGAGACAAAAATCAAGATGCCGGCAGGCGGCGCGAACTGGCCCGCCTACTGGATGCTTGGTGACAAAATGACCACCGAAGGCTGGCCGGTTGCTGGCGAGATCGACATCGCCGAGCAGGGTGGTCATCAACCTTGGCGAAACTCGGCGGCGGTTCACTACGCAAATAGCTACACCCCTGGCGAGTGCTGTGGCAACCACATCTATCAGGTGGGAGACCGGGTCAGCAATGTCGACTACTCTGCAGGCTTTCACACCTACGGTCTAGCCTGGCTGCCCGACAGCATGGAGTTCTATGTCGATGGCTACAAGTTCTGGACCCTCACCAAGGAGGGCATCGGGGACTCTCACTGGGCTTTCAACGACTATTTCTTCGTCATTCTCAATAATGCGACCGGCGGATTCGGTGGCGACTGGAGCGGATGGTCGCAGAGCCAAATGACCATCGATTACGTGCGAGCCTGGAAGTTGGACAACCAAGGGGCCGTCGTTAAGCACTAGCTGTCCATCCAGTCGCCAAGTGGACGCAATAACGGTTTGGTAAATATTCAAGAAACCGCTTTCATTGAAACCGCTTTCAAGAGTAACTTCAGTCTTGGGACGTGTCACAGCGCATTCCAGGTGAACAGGTTTAAGTCGGGTTACCGAGACTGATCCGGTCATCCAAACAAACATTTTGAAAGGAACACAATGAAGTTGTCACAAACTTTGGCTAAGAAGACTCTTGCAGTCTCCGCTAGCCTCGCACTCGCCTTCGGTGGCGCTCTGGCGTTTACCGGTTCGGCATCGGCTGCCGGCTCGGCAGTTGCCCTGAGCTTTGGCTCGGGCGACACCTACGGAACCAGCGCTGACGTTGCGGCCTTTGAAGGCGGCACCGGCTCGATCGACACTGCTCCAGCGGCCGTCGGTGGCATTGGTGGAGACGGGCAGGCATTCAAGTTCGTCAAGACTGGTCAGGCTTGGAGCGGTGCAAACATCCTGCTTCCATCGATGGTTGACACCGTGCTTGGCAACAAGATAACCGTTGACTACTACAACGGTGGAACCTCGGCTGAGCCAGTGATGATGAAGGTCCAAGAAGGAACCTGGCCAAACGAAGGCGGCAAGAGCCACAAGACCCTAGAGGCTGCTCCTGGTTGGAACCGCCTCACCTTCGACATGTCGACAGGAACCGGCTACAGCGCGGCTCACGTCTACAAGGTCGCTGCGATCTTCCCGAACTTCGGTGCAGATGACACTGGCTACACCGGCGCTGCAGCTGCTGCTGGCGGTTCGACCTACTATGTTGACAACGTTCGTTTCAACGGCGGTATCAAGGTCACTGGTCCATCGAAGAAGGTTCTGCGCGTCAGCATCGAAAACCCACTTGGTCAGCGTGCCAAGGTTAAGATCGCTGGTGTTCGCACCTGGACCTCGTCCGCTGCTCTGGGCGCAGGCCCAGCTACCCTGAACTTCACCGTGCCATCGGGCACCTACAAGGTCACCGTGACCGTGGGTTCCGAGACCGTAGTGAAGACTCAGGTCGTCAAGTAACTCCTGATTCAAAACTGAGGTGGGCGGGGTCTTCGGACCCCGCCCATCACTTTAACCAAGTTGCTTAGACTTGAACCCGAGCGCATTCACGCCGATGAGATAGAAGTCATGTCAGAACGCAAACAGATCAAGCCGACCACCGAAGGTTGGACCCAGCAAAAAGACGAGCAAGGTCGTCCACTGCTGCAGTTTGCCGAACCCAAGCGCAAGCAGCCTCCGGTTCACTTGGCCGACCTCGCGATCGCTGAGCGCGCAGCTCGAGTCAAAGAGCTCGGCATCCCTGGTTTTAGAGCCAAACAGCTCGCAACCCACTACTTCACCCACTACACGAGCGACCCAGCCAAGATGACCGATCTGCCGGCTGCCAGCCGAGAGGAGTTGGTCGCCGGGCTGTTGCCGCCGCTGTTGACCGAGGTGCGCCGGTTGCAAACCGACAAGGGTGACACCATCAAGTTCTTGTGGCGATTGTTCGATGGCGCGCTCGTCGAGTCGGTTTTAATGCGTTACCCCGGACGAATCACTCTTTGTGTGTCATCGCAGGCGGGATGCGGCATGAACTGTCCGTTCTGTGCTACCGGTCAGGCTGGGCTGACTCGCAACATGTCGGCTGCCGAGATAGTCGATCAGGTTGTGCGCGCGAATGCCGTCATTGCGGCCGGAGAGCTCGGTGGTTACAAGGGCAAGCCCGGCGAGGGGCCGGAGCGCGTCAGCAATATCGTTTTCATGGGCATGGGAGAGCCCTTGGCTAACTATAACCGGCTCATGTCTGCACTTCACACGATGGTCGAGTCGCAGCCGAACGGGCTCGGGATGAGCGCCCGCAACATTACCGTGTCGACGGTCGGTCTCGTGCCCGCGATTCACAAGCTTGCCGCCGAACAACTGCCGGTGACATTTGCGCTCTCGCTACATGCACCCGACGACCAACTTCGCGACGAACTCATCCCGGTCAACTCGCGCTGGAAGGTCGACGAGGCCCTGGATGCCGCTCGCGCATACTTCGATGCCACCGGACGTCGCGTGTCGATCGAATACGCCCTGATCAAAGACATGAACGACCACGGATGGCGTGCCGACCTGCTCGCCCAAAAACTCAACGATCGCGGCCGAGGTTGGGTGCACGTGAACCCCATTCCGCTAAACCCGACGCCTGGCTCGATCTGGACGGCGTCGACTCCCGAGGTCACGCGCGAGTTCGTGGCTCGACTTGAGGCTGCAGGCATTCCGACTACCCTGCGAGACACTCGCGGCAAAGAGATCGACGGGGCCTGCGGACAGCTTGCCGCTGCCGACTAAAGGTGCCCCAAGCGACCAACGGTGCTTCTAGCGACCAACGGTTTATTCGGTCGTCTAGTGCCCGACTAACCGACGCGCGAACCCACGGCTCGACGCAGGGCGGTGAACGCGAATCCGGCCACGATCATGGTGCCGGCAATCATCAGAATGTATTGCAACATCGCCGGGATTCCTTCGCCGTTTGCACCCGGGTTCAAGAACCAATAGGCCCACCAGTGATCTGGTGCGTAAAGCCCGCGCAAGATCGAGAATGCCAGCCAAGAAAGCGGGTAGACGATGACCCACCAAACCTTCTTCCAGGCATAGGCCGGCTTGCCACCTGCGATGATCCATTCGATCACGATGATGATCGGAGCCCAGGTGTGCAGAATCTCGTTTGGCAGAACGGGCCAGTCATAGCCGGCATCGCGCTCATCGCCGGGGGTACCGCGCAACAGCACGTTATAGAAGATGCCGACGACAACCTCGTAGCAGATTACCCAGAGCCTCAACAGTGTCACTCGCTGTGAGTCCTGCGCGTTGCGAATCGCCGAGATGCCGGCGATGGTGAGCACCGCGCCCGAGATCAAGCCGGTCTGAATCGTGAAGTATGTGAAGTACTCGAATGGTCGAAAAACGTTGTTCACGACTCGGTCGGTCACTTGGTAAATGATGCTGAAGAAAATCGCCGCCGCGATGCCGAGTCTTAGCAAGGCCGACAGATTGCGGTTCAAGGTGCGTTTCATCTTTTCCCCCTGTGGGTTCACTGGTTATTCGCAAGCATAGACCCGCTCATACCCGCGAAGAACGAAGGTATTGCGACGAATTGGTTGCGATTCAAGGCGCAGGTTCGGAAATGCCTCGAACAGCACCGGAAGCGAAACGGCCATCTCCATTCGAGCCAGTGGCGCACCGATGCAAAAGTGGATGCCAGCACCGAATCCGATGTGTGGATTCGGGTCGCGAGTGAGGTCCAGATCGTCGGCACGCTCGAACACCGTGCCGTCACGGTTTGCCGAACCGAGCAGAGCGGCGATCTTCTGCCCCTGGGCGATGTTCACCCCACCAATCTCGGTGTCGGCTGTCGCGGTGCGTTCAAACAGGTGCAACGGCGCATCAAATCGCAAAAACTCGTCGACCGCGGTCTCGGCAACTTCACGAGGATGCTCACGCAAGAGCTTGGCCTGCGAAGCGCGTTCGAGTGCCGCAACGGTGCCGTTGCCGAATCCGTTGACGCTGGCCTCGTGCCCTGCATTCAAAAGCAGCACGCAGGTTGCGATGAGTTCCTGCGCGTTCAAGCGCTCGCCGGCTTCTTCAACCTGAACCAGATCGGTAATCAGGTCTTCGGTTGGGTTCACCTTGCGCTGGTGCATGAGCCCGCGCACATACTCGGCGAATTCGTGGGCCGCTAGCTTTGCCGCATCCCTGTCTTGTTCGCTCGGTGCGACTTCATACATCTTCACGATCGATTGAGACCAAGGCCGTAGCAGGTGTTCGTCTTCGGCTGGAAAGCCGAGCAGTGCGGCGATCACCTTCACCGGCAGCGGCTCGGCATAATCGGCGATGATGTCGAATCGCCCGTTGTTCTTAAGCTTGATGGCACAGTCGGCGGCCAGTTCACTGGCGATTTGCTCGACCAACGGGCGAAGGCTTTCGATTTTTCCCCGGTTGAATGCCTTCGAAACTAGGGATCGCAGCCGCGTGTGCTTTGGCGGCTCAGAATCGAGGATGCTGTCGGCGTGCAGCCAGTTAAACTCGTGCCACTCGGCTTCGGGTTGTTTCGGTTGGAAAATTCGACCCAGGGTCTTGGCTCGTAGCACTGCATTAGCGTCGGCATGAGTGGCGGCTAGAAACATCTGAAGTTCTTCGCTCCAAACCGGTGTTCCAGCCAAGCGCAGTTCTGCAAGTGCCGGGTATGGGTTTGCTAGAAACGCTGCATCTTTGAAGTCGATCATTCCTCCAAACTATCAGGGCGTAATTCACCTTCCGTTAACTTCTGCAATAGGCGACATTAACCACCTCTGGCAAGACTTAGGCACATGAGTTCAGTCTCAGAATCACCTAAACCCGTGCCGGCAAAGCGCAAACTTGCCGCCAAGCCACACCTGGTTCAAGACAAGGTGTTTTTTGGCGTAGCCCGAGCAGCTGCCGTTGGTGCCGTCGGCATCGTCGGAGTCATCCTTGCCTACCTGCTTTTCATGTCATGGGAGACGCTCGCTGAGCAGGGAATGGGTTTTATACTTGGGAGCCAGTGGAGCTCGGCGGATCCAGAGAACATCGTTTATCAAATCGGGCCGATGCTCTGGGGCTCGCTGTTAATCGCATTCAACGGCGTAATTTTGGCCGTTCCGATGGCCTTGGCAGCCGCATACTTTATCGAGTTCCTCGCGAGCAAGAAAGTTGCTGCAGTTGCTACAACGATTGTCGACCTGCTCGCGGCAATCCCATCTATTGTCATCGGACTCTGGGGTGTTGGGGTTTTTGCTCCGGTTGCGGCTCATTGGGCCGAGCTGCTAAACCAATCCCTCGGCTTTTTGCCGATGTTTTCAAACCAAGGAGGAGGCTTTGTAGGTAGCCCCTTCATCGCCGGCTGGATCGTAGCTGTCATGATCGTGCCGATCATCACCTCAGTAACCAGAGAAATTTTCAGCCAGTTGGACAAAGACGTGATCAACGCGGCCACAGCGCTTGGGGCAAGCAAGTCGAGCACGTTCACTCGAGTCATTCTGCCTACGGCTTCCGGCGGAATCATTGGTGGAGTTTTGCTTGGCCTCGGACGGGCTCTAGGCGAAACGGTCGCAATTTTCTTCGTCCTCAATCTATCTTTCGAGATTAACTGGATCGAAGTTATCGAGGGGCGCGGCGGATCTATTGCCTCGATGATTGTGGCGTTTTTCGGAGCCGCTACTCCAGACGAAGTGAAGGCACTGATTGCTGCTGGCCTAGTTCTTTTTGTTATCACTCTGCTAATCAACTGGCTTGCTGCCGTCATCGTGGCCAAGGCCCAACCCTGGAGGCAGTGACGTGAGCGAAAACTTGACCAATTCCACCTATCTGCCGAGACCTGAAAAAAGTCCCTGGCAAATCAGAGACCAGAGCCAAACCACTAAAGTCGTCTTAGCATCACTGCTTCCAGCTGCAGTCGCCGTGAGCGTTTCCATCGGATTTCAAATTGACGGAACGACGACACTACTTCTCTATTTTCTCCCGCTCCAAATAATTGCCGCTGGCTTTGTCGGGTACCAAACCTATGGGCGAAAAGGTATCGCCGATGCACTTTTGGTGATTTTCACAATCTTCTTTAGCGCGTTGGTTGGAGTACTTCTCTTTTCGGTGCTTACTTCTGTTGTCACCGAGGGTTTTAAAGCGCTGAGTCCACAATTCATAACCCAAAATAACGTTTATATCACCTCGACTACTTCCCTTGAATATGGTGGTGTAGGTCACGCGGTGCTCGGCACGCTAATCATGGTCGGGCTAACCACGCTCGTTACCATTCCATTGGGAATCGCTCTAGCCGTTTATCTAACCGAGACTCAGAGCAAGGCCAAAGGATTTGTTCGGACTCTTGTGCAGGCCATGTCAGGTCTCCCATCGGTCGTAGCTGGACTCTTCGTCTTTGCAGCATTCGTCACCACAGGTTTTACACAGTATGCCGGCTGGTTGGGCTCTGTTGCTCTAGTGCCACTAATGCTCCCAACGGTGACGCGAGTCGCTGAGGAGGCTCTTAGGCTGGTTCCCGTCGAACTGCGAAACGGTGCATTGGCTCTCGGGGCTCCGTCGTATCGAGCCTTTCTTCAAGTAACTCTGCCTGCCGCAAAGTCGGGAATCATCACAGCGACTCTCTTAGGAATTGCGCGAATCATTGGTGAGACGGCACCACTTTTGCTGACAGTGAATTACGCCAACAACACGGTACTAAATCCCCTGGAGTCAATGGCGGCGTTGCCAACCTACATTTATCAAAATCTTGACTCAGCCAATGACACCAGTTTGCAACGCGCATGGGGTGCGGCACTCGTTGTACTCATCTTTGTGGGGCTGATTTTCAGCGCTGCCCGAATCGCAACAAAGTCCAAGACAGCCAAGAAGAAAGCAAGCAAGCATGACTGATCTGCTCAACGGTGATCCCAACTACGTCTCTGAAGCTCACTTGAGGTCCGAGGATGTCAACGTGTGGTTTGGAAGTCGCCACGTTCTGCGCGACGTTTCCTTGACTTTTCCAGTAAACCAAGTCACTGCTCTGATCGGACCATCGGGTTGCGGAAAGTCAACCTTCCTTCGAACGCTAAATCGCATGCACGAACTCATTCCCACGGCTGGGTTTGCTGGAAGAATCCTCCTCGACGGTCAAGATATCTACGAACCAGGTGTAGACCCGACATTGATTCGTCTCAAAGTGGGCATGGTGTTTCAGAAACCAAACCCATTCCCTACCATGTCAATCAAGGAAAATGTGCTCTCTGGCCTGAAACTGTCAGGACGCAGAGGTTTTGATGCAAGCGAGATTGTGGAGTCCTCCCTAAAGAGAGCCTCGATTTGGAATGAAGTCAAAGATCGACTTGGAGACCCAGCCACATCGCTTTCTGGAGGACAGCAACAACGTCTTTGCATCGCTCGTTCTTTGGCGATGAACCCGGAGATTATTTTGATGGATGAGCCTTGTTCTGCTTTAGACCCAGGTTCCACCCGACGGATTGAAGAGACCATCGAAGAGCTCTCGGAATCGATGACAATAGTGATCGTCACACACAACATGCAGCAAGCACAACGAGTCTCTCACCAGACTGCTTTTTTCTTGGCAGAGGATGGAAATCCTGGCGGCGTTATCGAGTTCGCGAAAACAGAGGATGTCTTTAACAATCCAGTCGACCCTCGAACCAACGATTACGTGAACGGCCACTTCGGCTGAGCAACTGCTAAGAACCTCACTGAGCCCAAAAGTTCACAACTCGTTTACCTGAAATAAAGCAAACAGAACCTCTCCTGTTCACCTGGCGGGGATTCCATAAAAGAGTTCTCACAGGAACTTCACAATCTACAAAGGAGAAAGTCATGCGCAAGACCGCTGGCCTGTTGGCCTCCGTCGCAATCATCGCATCTGTAATCGCCGGTGCTCCTGCTGCCCACGCAGCGGAAACCGTTACTGCTGGAGGATCGTCCTTCGCAGGAGGTATCTTCAAGGCCTGTGCGGCCGATTTCACCGGAGCTGCAGTTACCTACACCGCTTCCAGCTCAGGAACCGGCAAGGCAAACTTCGTCTCGGGAGCATTCGATTTCGGTGGAACCGACAACCTGTACTCTGGCGTTGGCGGCGACGTGTTGCCAAAGACCGCTCGTTACGTGCCAGTAATCGCCGGTCCTATTGCAATCATCTATAACATTCCGGGCGTGAGCGCTCTGCGTCTGACCCCAGAGGTTACGGCCAAGATCTTCAAGGGTGACATCACCAACTGGAATGATCCACAAATCCTTGCTCTGCAGACCCCTGCGACTAAAAATGTGCTCAACAAGGCATCTTTGAAGAAGCGCATCACCCCTGCTTACCGCACCGCTGGTTCGGGCACTAGCTTCAACTTCGCGGGTTACCTAGCCAAGACCACCAACAACTTCACGGAGAGCGCTGACTGGGCTGTTGCAACTGGAGACGCAACCCCACGCGGTGTTTCAAACGCGAGCAGCTCGGTCCTCAAATCCACAGTCACCAGCACCTACGGGGCGATCGGTTACGTTGACCTGAAGGATGCAGCCGGATTGCAGACTGCGTTCCTCCGCAACCAGGCAGGTCAGTACTACCAGCCGTCTTCGACTGGTTCGGCTCTGTTCCTGAAGATCCACCCAATCAACAAGAACGGAAGCATCACGCTCCAGTACGCCAAGTCGGTTTCTGGCGCATACAACGCGACCGCTGTGACCTACGCCGTTGTGAACGCTAGCGGAACCGGAACCGCTAAGGGTACTGCCGTGCGTGAGTTCTTGAACTACACCCTCACCACCTGCGCTCCGGCAAAAGCCAAGGCTCTTGGATACACCGCTCTAACTGGTGCGGTTCGCGAGAAGGCTCTCGCGATCGTCAAGTTGATCAAGTAAACAACGTAACAACTCGGGTTCTGGGGGTGGCGAGTAATCGTCACCCCCAGAACACAACCCGTTAAGGAGAAGAATTGAAGAAGTCTCGCTCAGTTGCCACTGTGGTCGCCGGAATCGCCCTCGCGCTGACGCTCACTGGTTGCAACCCACCGATGCCACCCGAGGTTCAGGCCGCTATCGCAGAGGCCAGCTACACGTGTGTGGCGACCGAGACCACTGCAAACTTCTCGAGCGAGTTTTCCGACGTTGCTGAGGAACTCGTATCTTCCCTCGGCCTGAACTGCCCCGACATGCTAGTTGCCACCAGTGTCGAGGACGCCCCAATCCAAATCGGTGGCATGCAGAGCGAGTCTCTAGGAAGCGCATTCGTTGATGTGCCCTATGCGGTAGATGCGGGCGTCTTCGCAATTACTTCCTCATTCGGGGCGAGTGCAATTCTCACTCCAGAGTCCATCGAAGGCATTCTGAACGGGTCCATAACCAGTTGGGATGACCCACAGATCGTTGAGGACAACTTCGGTGCCGCTCCGCTCGAAGGTGCGGTTACCCTGGTTCCTCAGACTAGCGAAGCCGCCCTGGCCGCGCTGAAAACCTGGTTTAAGCACTACACTTCTCGGGATCTGCCAGACGGCCTAAGCGCTGCAGCCACCGTGTCGGTCGAGGATTACCAAGACCTACCGGAGGGGTCGATTGCCTTCATGCCAAACTCCGTGCTCAGCCAACTCGCCCTGGTGGCGTCAATCACTCCGACTCCCGCCAACCTGGCGAACGATACGGCCGTGGCTCCTGAGGGTGCGCTGCCAGACTTCAACTCGATTCAGGCTGGCGCTTCGCAGTGGAAAATCTCGAAGACCGAATCCTCGGTAAAGGTAACGTTCGATTTTGCTAAAAAGCCGGTGCCGCCTCTTGGCTTCGACGAAGCTCCGACTCCCTACCAAATTGTCTTTCCATTAGACCTGAGACTCTATGGCGAAGACAACCTCGGATCGCGTGCGGTAGCCCGCTATCTGCTGCGTCAGGATTCGCAGGGCTCTTTCACCTCAGTGGCTGGACTGCCGGTATCTGTCCGAGCCGAAGCCCTGGCTTTCGTGTCAGTTGGTCTCTCAGTGCCAGAGCCCACCGACATTCCTCAGGACTAGTCGCAGACGAGTCTGAGAACAGTTGCTGAGCAATTGGCCACCACCATCGTGCTTGGCCCGCTCTAGACTGAACACGTGGTAAGCCGACTGAACTCACTTGGGGGTTCCCTTCGCATCGCGTCGCGAGGCGATTGCACCTCCCGTCGAGCGGTCGCTCTAAATGCCGATTTTTTCGGGCCAGGCACTACTTTTTCACAAAGCCAGAAGAGTTCATTCGCACAGATGCTCCAGGCCAGCCAGGGCAAGTTGGTGAGCGAGGAGTTTTTGAGGTCGATAACCGATGTTGACTCCATGCCCAGAACCCTAGCCACTTATTACATCGGGCAATCAGAAGATACGGTCTTAGATATCGAGGATGCAGATCTTCTGATCATTGATAACTACGCTGAGATGAACTTCAGCATGTGGGCTCCCGTCGGTGGAGGATCGCTGTTCTGGATGCATCCCAAGTACGTTCGTGACTCCGAGTGGTTTTATGCGAATCACGTTGAGCTAGGGCGACCGACACTCGAAAAAGCTCTTGAGGATGCGGTCAATTTCATAACGCTACTTCGCAAGAAAGCGCCGGCACTTCCAGTGCTGGTTTTGAATCAACAGGTTGATTACTACCCTAAACTTCAGGAGCGTGCAGCCGAATTCCACAAATTCGGAGCAAGGCTCGCCCAAAAAATCCCCTTGGTTTTCCCTGGGGCAGTGCTCTCGAAGGAGCAGCTTGACCTAGCCGATTTGAACTCTTCAGGCGATGGCAACACTCTTCATTTTCAGGCCGCAACCTATTTGCGAATGCTTCACGAAGCCGAACAGCTCGGGTTAGCGGATGCGGTGGCGAGTCGCCGGAAGCGTAAGTCCATGCCAGCGATGGCTAAAGGTCTTCTTGATGAGGATTATCGGCCATCACCCGATTCCCTATTTAGCACGTTCCCTGAAGAAACGATGCCTTCTATAGCAACCATTGATCTTGATCTTGACTACCACCCAGCAAGTTTCTGCCCTGAACCGTGCTCAAGAATCATCGGAGGCGTCGAAAAGACGTTTGCAAATTACTTCTTATTCGAAGGCGGTGAGCAGCAGCCTGCCCGTTTTACCCCAATGTTGATTGATCTCAAGGAGTTTGAAACCGCTGCTGACTGGTTCACGACGCGCCCGGCCACATACCGTCACCAGATTAAGAAGTCTCAAACGGCCGGCTTTTTCGTCGCACCGTTCCATATGAGAAACCACAGTTTGGATGTCTTCGAAATTAACACTTCGAAAGAGACGCGTTCCGGAGGCGCTATTCGATCGAACTTGACAAAGTCTCTCGAAGAGCTGGGTGGATTGCCCGTCATAGAAACGAAACTTGGTGCGCTGAAGTGTTCGAGACACTGGCGTCAAACCTTTGGAGTTTTTGAGCCCATCCCCGGTTATGTTCAGGGCGAGCTAGTGACGGATAGGAGACTGCTGGCTTACATCTCGGTGGTCCGCTACGGAGAGTTAGCGGTGTTTGCCCAAATCCTTGGGCACGGTGACTACTTGGAATTTGGAGTCGTCAATTTTTTGATCGGCGATTTCATCGAACGAGCAATGACAGAACCTTGGGGAAGAGGTTCTGGCCTTCGCTATCTCATGTATGGCGGCGCGCAGAATGGTGGCGAGGGTCTGTTTAATTTCAAGCGCCGAACAGGGTTTGTTCCGTCTGTCGTTAGCCTAAAGAGGCAGTCGGGCTTTCCTCTGCAGGGTTAGCGTGGGCCAAATCGGTAAACAGTTCGGTCATTCCCGATTGCACCTGCACTGCACTCTCAAGTTCACGCTCAAGCGCTTTTGCACTGAATTTTGAAGGTGCAACGATGCGGGTGGCTTCGCCAAACATCACAGAGAAATTCCAAGAGATTTTTTGCAACATCGAGTGACTCAGTGCCGATTCCGACTCTAAAAGTAAAACGCGATCCTCGCTGGCCAATTTTGGCAAGCCTTCGTACCTTTCTAGGCAAGAACTTGAAGCGACGATTAGAGTCTGAGGCTGAAGCCTAAGCTCCTCGCGGAATTCAGATTGAAGCCACCAGGATGGCCAAGCGTTAGTGTTGACACAAATTTGTTCTACCGCGGTGCTTGGGTTGCTCTGTGGATCGGCAGCTGAAGGGATGTGCACCAAGATCACATGTCGTAGTGAAGTCGGTTTATGGATTTCTAGAGACCGAAGAAGGGTCAGCCCAGACCCGTATTCTGAGAAATCAGCCGCAATTGCAAGTGATGCCGAGAAACTCTCGCTTGGGTCACCTAAACAAGTGCGCGGAGCGAAGAATTTGCGCGGCTCGCCTGGAATGATTTTGAGGTTTTCGAGTTGCTCGACATTACTAGCGTGCCACTTCTGAAAGCTGTCCCGATAAACCTTTCTGGCTCCTGATAGCGGCTGGTCGATGCCTCCAGCGGTAAGAGAGCCTGACCAACTCCTGGTCAGCGAGACAGGGCCGGTCGCGACAGGGAGCACGGCGTCCGTCCCGAATACGGCAGCTAGGCGTGACTGGAATTCGGAATCGGCACCGAATCTGACCTCATCCCAGAATCCAACCGCCGAGATTGCCTTTTCGCGCCTGAATAGCAGTGAACTGAAGTTCGGCCTGACGAAGTCTCCGTTGCGAGCGGCAAGAACTTCAAAGTTTTGTGCAGCAACTCGAATAGCTTCTGAAGTCGTCGCAATGACGGTTTCATCTGCCTCTAGAGGTGCCAATTGAAGCTCTATCTTGCGTGGGTGCGACCAATCGTCGGCGTCGTGAACCGTCACGTAATCACCCGAAGCCACCGCAAGAGCCCGGTTTCGGCACGCGTAGACGCCTTTGTTTGCTTCGTTAGTTAATACTTTGATGCGTTGGTCGGTTGATTGAAACTTGAGCGCTACCTTCACAGTCGCATCGGTGCTGGCATCGTCTACGACGATAATTTCAAGCCTGGAATGGGTTTGGCTTTGCAACCCCTTTAGTGCAGTCGCAAGCCAAGCCTCCGCATTGAAGGCTGGCACAATCACGCTAACCAAAGGTCGCACCTCGGCAAGTTCCCTTGGCTCCTCGGATTCGATGCGGTCCATCAACGAGCCGGTCGTGCCAGCCAATCTGACAGGGCTTAGAGAGGAAAGTCAAAGGCTCTCATTGAACCAGGAAAATTGTGCATCCCAGATGGGCTCGGCTTTGCCCACCAGAGGTATCAACTTACTAATCGAATTGATGCAGACCAGACTTAGATCTCTAGCCAAAACATGATCGTTTGTTTTTGAGAGGTTGCACACCGCAAAGAATTCGCGCGTTGAGAAAGTCGAAGTTGATGCTGCTTCGACGGCAGCCTCGGCGAGGGTTTCACCCAAATCGGCAAGGTTTCTCTCTAGTTTGCAAAAGGCTAAGTGCGATTCGACAGTAGCTTCGAATTCCAAACAATCAGTCGCCTTGGCCCAATCACGTAACCTGGCCAGTGCCCTGATTCTTAAAGAGATCGGGTGGCCTGGCCCGTAGCCATATGCAATAAGTTGAGTCAGACCAAGCGATTCGAAGCCCGAAAAAACTTGCAGGCCGGCTTTGTCGACTTGTGCCCAGGCGACCTCGCCAGCGATTAGCGATGTTAGGTCATCTTTCAGCACTCGTAGTTGGTCAGATGCTCGCGTAATTGCTTCCGCAAGCGAGGAGGTTTTTTCGCTGAGTGTCTTCAGACCAGCAATAGGGCTCTTGATCAAAACCTGCACGTCGAGCAACAGACGGGAGCATTGGTGAGATAAGCTCTGCGCCGCTTGGAGAGCCAATTGGAGCTCAACCAGGCTGGCCTCGATCCTCGGCACTCGGATCTCAGTCCGTTGCCGGAGCGAATCGAAAGTTACCTCTTCGGCGCGCTTGTTTTCCAGCGCCAACCAGCTTTGGTGGTCATCCAGCCGCCGCTGGTTAGCCTGCAGGAGTTTTTGAACCTTGCTGAAATTGGTTCGGGCCTCTTCGAACCGACGTTGACAAGACGCTTCAGTGACTTCAGGGTAATCGAAACGGCTGCGTGCGTCTCGAGCGATACCAGCTGACAGGGACTTGAGTAAGTTAGAAAACTTGGGCGACATCAGACTCGGCTCAACCTATCCCGTGTGTCCCCAATTTTTGAAGCGTGTGCCTGATCGGCGTCAGGAGATTTCGGTTCGCCCGCGTTTGACGGGCAGGCGAGAATCGAAAATTTTCGAGAACTTGCCGCGCGAATGAAGTTTGCGACCTCATCCCCGTCGGCGAATTCTTCTGCCTTCAGCTTCCAGTACCGCTGATCGAAAATCAGGTGGTTGATGGAGATTTGCGAAGAGTCGACTATCGTGCAACCGAGCGAGAGTGGGTTATGGCTTGGCACTTCAAAGGCAAGAGAGGTAATCGCGGCATAGCCACCAAAGCCATTCAAGTGGGCTCTAAGGTGCTTAATTTGTTGCGACGAGGGCACGAATTGCACGTCTACGGGAAACATAAAGCCGGCCTCACAGAGGGAGAGTAGTTGCCAACGGTTCGAATCAGATTGCGATGAAGTCGAGACAATTAATCGCTGGTTCGAAATCGGTGCTTCGGCTTGTGCGTTCCAATCGACGAGGATGCGGTCGAAACTTGACTGTAGCTTCGCAAGATTGCATTTGAAGTTTGCTAGGTTATCGTCGCGAACCTCAACTAGAGCGATGTTCATCGCTTTAGATACTTTTCCGGTGCGCTCAAGTTTCTTCGCGGTCAGCCACACCAGAGGAGTTCGAATCACTCGCCAAAATCGTAGAAGAAAATGCACACACAAAGTCTAGCCTTCGACTAAAACCATCGAAAATGCACGCGGATCCTGCTCCAAAGGCAAAATCTAGACGCCTCAATCTTGGGTACCCTTGAACAGATGACAACTTTACTTTTTGGCCTCGACACCTTTGGAGGCATTTCCGCTGATAAAAGCGGCAAGCTAAATTCCGCCGCTGAAGTTATTCGAGAGGTGGTTGCCGAGGCGCGGCTTGCCGATGAGCTAGGCATCGACGCTTTCAACATCGGTGAGCATCACCGTGACGATTTCGCCGTCACCGCTCCTGATACCATCCTCGCCGCGCTTGCCTCGGTTACTTCACGCATCCGCCTCGGCACCGGCGTAACCGTACTTTCGAGCGAAGACCCGGTGCGGGTGTATCAGCGGTTTGCCACCATTCAGGCGATCAGCAACGGTCGCGCCGAGATCACCGCTGGTCGCGGCTCGTTTATTGAGTCTTTTCCACTATTTGGCTTTCAACTTTCCGACTATGCCCAACTCTTCGAAGAGAAACTCGAACTGTTGGTCAAGCTGTTGCGGGAACAGCCGGTCACGTGGGCAGGATCAACGCGCAGTGCACTCGAAAACCAACATGTTTATCCCAAGACCGAAACTCCGATTGGGCTTCGAGTCGGCGTGGGTGGTAGCCCAGAGTCGGTGACTCGCGCGGCTCGTTTGAATATCCCTCTAGCCTTGGCGATCATCGGTGGAGACCCATCAAGGTTTGCACCTTTTGCCAAGCTCTATCGAGAGTCACTCGCCAAGTTTGGATTCGCCGAGCAGCCGGTGTCGATTCACTCGCCAGGTTTGGTCACGACCACCGATGAAGAGGCTATCGAGATTGGTTGGCCCGCATACCGAGAGTCGTTCGGAAAGATCGGCAGGGAGCGCGGTTGGGGAGAAACCAACAAAGACCACTTCGTGCAAGAGGTGCGCCACGGCTCGATGTATTTCGGATCGCCGGAGACGGTCGCCAACAAGATTGTGCACGCGCTGACCTCGGTTGGCGCATCCCGATTCGATCTGAAATACGACAATGGGCCGCAATCCCACGCCACACACCTACGCACCATCGAGCTCTATGCGACAGAGGTAATTCCCAGAGTTCGTCGCCAACTCGCATAGCGTTCTCACAAATAGACTTGAACCGAACTTAGAGAGGTCGCTGTGTCGGGTCTGATTTCGCCAATCAAGAATATGGCCAAAGCGCTTGGGCTTGGTCGAATTGTCAACGAGATGAGATCTCGCGATCTCACCGATAAGTCTGTCTTTGTTGGTCTGGCCAGCATTCCCAGCCGGCAAGACTCGCTACGTGAGGTAATCGCGGCACTTCTTCCGCAGGCGGACCGAATCGGTGTTTATCTGAATAACTGGGATGACGTCCCGGACTTTCTCAAGCACCCCAAGATTTTGGTAGCTAGGTCACAGCAACACGGTGACGTCAGGGATAACGGTAAGTTTTTCTGGGTAGACAAAGTGAAGACGCGCTATTACGCGACGGTTGACGATGACATCCTTTATCCGCCTGACTATATCGCCCAACTGATTCGCTACCAATCGTTGCTGGGAGGTACATACGCCGTCGGAGTGCACGCAACAACCTATCCCAAGCCGGTTACTAAATTGCTTCGAAACAGGCACCTATTGCACTTTTCAAACCCGAGCAACGTTTTCGTTCCGGTCGATCTGATTGGAACCGGCACTTTGCTGTTTGAGCGAGCCTACTGGGGCCTCAAGTATGAAGAGTTTGGTGCGCCAGGAATGGCAGATGTGTGGTTCGGTGTCGCCGCTCAGAAGCGTGCTTTTGGAATGTGGGTTATCCCGCGTCGTTCTGATTGGATCGTGCCTCTGGAGCAGGAAGACCCGAAGGAAAATCTCTTTAATGAGGGCAGGCTTGACGATTCGGTTCAGGTAAAGGCCCTGAACCAAAACCAAGTAGGCTCAACCCGCCGCAACCTGCTCGAAAGAGTTGTTCGTGTGGCAAAAGCCGGTTCCATGTTCTCGATCGCAGATGCCGTCGGAATACACAATGCAGCCAACAAAATTTCGCTGGATGTCTTGTCAGATACAGAATTCAGGTTATTCAGTGGAGCTTTCGTAACCCACAAGCGTGAAAAAAACCAAAATCTACCCCCCGCTCTGGATGAAATTCTTGAGCAGTATGTCAACTATCAGTTGCATCGTGCTTCAGGGCGATTCTTTGCCGAAGACGCAGACTTTGAGGCCGCCTATAAGGCCGTCTTAAAAAAAGTGGGTTATGAAAACTTGCCACATTTCGCGGCCCAGGATTGGCGCTTCCTCGGTCTTCGAGTGCCAAAGCCGAAAACGGTCGTTAAGAAGCAGGCTTAAAGCCTTTCGACGTTGGTCCCGCTGAGGATTCCACGGGTATCGAAAACCCATCGGGCGGTGCTAGTAATTTGATCCAGGTCGAAGGCTCGGTGCGCCTGAAGTAGCACCGCAACGTCACAACCTCGGAGGGCATCATCTATATTCGGTTCCGACTTCACCACATCGCCGCCGAAGCGCGCCGACTCCACGTGGGGGTCGAAGTATCTGACGTCAGCACCCTCGTGTCTGAGTAGTTCGAAGATTTCGAGGCTTGGTGATTCACGAAGGTCGGCGATATCTGGCTTGTAGGTCATGCCGAGAAGCAACACGGTTGAGCCACGCAGGGGTTTGGTGTCACGGTTGAGGATGGACTGCACGCGTGAAACCACATAACCGGGCATTCCGTTGTTGATGTCCATTGCGGTTTCGATGAAGCGGAAATCTGTGCCTAGTCGACGTTTGACCTCGTAGCTCAAGTAAGCCGGGTCGACAGGTATGCAGTGCCCTCCGACCCCTGGCCCTGGGTAAAAGGCTTGGAATCCATAGGGCTTCGATGACGCTGCTGCCACGACCTCCCAAATGTCAATTCCGAGCTCGTGGCAGAACATCGCAAGTTCGTTGATCAGAGCGATGTTGACGTGGCGATAAGTGTTTTCGAGGAGCTTCGCCGTCTCAGCCTCTTTGGTTCCCGAAGTTCTGTGCACATCCGAAACAAAGCGCGAGTAGAAAGCCACCGCAAGGTCACCCGAAGTGTCAGACTCACCACCGACGATTTTCGGTGTGTTGCGGATGTTGAACTTCTGATTGCCGGGATCGATGCGTTCTGGTGAGAAAGCTAGGTGGAAATCCACATCCAAGGCCCGGCCGCGCTCCTCCAGAAGAGGTCGAAGCAAATTGGACGTTGTTCCTGGGTAGGTGGTGGATTCAAGAATTACCAGAGCACCGGGCTTGAGATTTTCGGCTACCAACATCGATGCACTTTCGACGAAACTCATGTCGGGGCCGCCGTGAGCGTCAAGTGGAGTCGGAACGCAGATCACCACATTGTCGGCGAGTGCAATATTTTCAGGGTCAGAGGTAGCTTCATAGCCGCGCTCAATCATAAGTTTTAACTGGTCATCAGAGATGTCGTCGACATGTGAATGACCGGCGTTGAGTTTTTCGACGAGGCCCTGGTTCACATCGAACCCGTAAACCTTATCGCCGACCTCGGTTAACGCTTCGGCGAGTGGTAAGCCCACATAGCCCTGTCCCAAAATGATTGAAGTTCCCACCTCCAAAAGTCTAATCGAATCCATATAAGAGACATTCGCATAATGTTCTAGGCTTGGCTTGTATGGCTAGGTTAGACGAAATCAACGACTCATTGGGTCGCACCGCGAGGTCGTTGCGTCGGCTTAATGCCACTGAGAAAAAGATTGACCGGCGTGTCAAGAAATTGAACAACTCACTTGAATTTGCGAGGGAAAACCTGACGGTTGGCCGCGGACAGAAGATCCGTGGGCAGTTGACAAGAGCCACGCAAGCTGCCAGCGACCTGCTGGATGACATCGATTTTCTGCAAACTCGTGCCGAGCGGGTTTCCCATAAAGTTCGTAACCTATCGCTAGACATCGAGCACGGAGTTCACCCCAGGGGCAAACTTTGGGCTGCTTCTGCTAAGAAGTGGTCAATCGAACTCGCTGCTGAAGCTACAGCGTTGGTGGAGCGCTTGCAACCGGTGCGTTCCTTCGTGCGAGATTGCCGATCCGAACTCAAAAAAGCGAGCATACGAGCCGAGTGGCACTACAAGATTGATCTCTGCATCGACCTGTTCCGAGCCGGATACGACGAACTCGGTCTAACCCGACTTCTTGAGTTGTGTTATGGCCCAGATACGCCTCCCGACCATCGCCGACGTTCAATTAACGAACTGCTCTCTTGGGGGCATACGGTTCAAGATTTGCAGCTAATCGGGCTTGCCACGAATCACTTGGCGAGTTACGTGGCTCAGCCCGAAAGAGCAGCCGCAAGCGAGCGCGAGTTGGTTTTGAAGCTCGAGGGAACTCGGGTTGCGCAACCCTTCGCGCACGAATCCGTTTTGCTGCTGCTGATCGATGCAACCAAGCGCCAGACAGAGGATGCGATTCTCGCGGTAGCAAATTTGGTCTCTGGGCTCCAAATCGACTTGCTTCCAGATATCGGCAACCGGCTGCAGCTTCTCTGGCTCAACAAAGCGCTGGCGATTAAGGGGCTCGAGCCAATCCGCTTCGACCCGGCGTTTTCGGACGTTTTGTTCGATCAGGTGGATTGCGATGTGGACGAGCAAACCAAGGTGACAAACGGTCCACTTGTGACCGTAATAGTGCCCGCATGGAATAGCGAAATGTGGCTTCCCACTGCTATTCGAGGTCTTGTCAAACAGTCTTGGCTCAATCTCGAGATCATAATTGTCGACGACTGTAGCGATGATGCCACTCTCAGGGTTGCAAGGTCGCTAGCCAAAAAAGATGCCCGCATCAGAGTGCTCGCAAACAAGTCAAACCGAGGCGCTTATGCCTCCAGAAACTGGGCGTTGGCCGAATCGAGAGGCGAGTACATAACTGTTCACGATGCTGACGACTGGTCTCATCCGAGAAAAATCGAGAGGCAGGTTGCTCACCTGCAACGAAACAGCCAGATTGTCGCGAACCTGAGCCAGTCGGTGCGGATCGACCAAGACAGCCTGCTTCTTTTTGCGCAGTATGGTCGTGAGCTCTTACGTCAGAATTCCTCGTCGTTGATGTTTACTCGAGAGACTGTCTTCGACCAGTTGGGCTTCTGGGATGAAGTGAAGTTCGGTGCTGACACTGAATTCCACCACCGGGTCAGATCTCGCTTCGGCCCAGACTCTGCGCCGATTGCCAAGCTCGGAATGCTGAGTCTTACCAGGTACCACTCTGCGTCTCTAACCGGCGGTGGCAAGCATTCGACACAGCGGGGCATTGTCGGAGCTAGGCGTGACTATCTGAACAAATTTGATGCCTGGCACGCAAGAGGAAAGTCGGAAGGCGAAAGCCTTTATCTCGAGCGGTCGGTTGTGGATCGCCCATTCGCGATTCCAGTCTCTTCCTCGGTTGACGAGAACAACGTGGCCCATTTTGATCTGCTCGTCGTCGCCAACCTCTCTCTCGATACCGAGTGGTTGCTCGATCTTTACGAACAAGTCCGGCACCTTCAGACAGAGGGGCAAAGGGTAGCGTTCCTGCATTTGCCGGGTCTGCTTAGACCAACCCAGTTGATCAGTCCCGAGTTTGAAGCGCTGATTAGCGACGGGGTCGCCGTGCGTATTTATGCCGAAAACGACTGCGAGGCATCCCGAATTTTGGTCCAGGCTAGTAGCCTGGCGGCCGCCAACGTGCTGATGCCTGCGCTTAAATCGAATCGCGTGGAAGTAGTTCTTGACGATGTTTTTGCTGACGCGGTACCGGAGCAGCTCGATGCCCTGGCGCGCGAGTATTTTGGCGCTCCTCCTGTTTTTGTCGCGTCGAATCGAGAAACTAAACGCCAACTGTCGCAATGGCGCACCAGAGTAGAAGCCGCAAGCAAGGTATTCAAGTTTGAGTGACCAGCGCTTGGACGTCGCGTTTATGTTTCTCGATGGCGGCACAAAAAATCTATATCAGGTGCGGCAATGGCTTCAATCGCTCGAACGCCTGAACCGCGTGGTGAAAACCTCAATCGTTTATGTCTCGGATGACGTGAAGAAGGTTATTGCGGGGTCTGATATTTCTTCACATCAGATCGAGCTTCCGGACGGGCTCGTCGACTTCTTGAATAGAGCTAGACCAAAACTGCTGCTCTACCCCAACCAGAACGTCAGAAATTTCTTCGCGCTGCGCTATTCGGCTGGGTTGCATGCTTGGATTTCCCACGGAGAGTCTGACAAGGCTTACATGTTTCAAAACACCCTCAAGCGCTACGACTTCTATTTCGCAGCCGGTCGAGCCGCAGTTGATCGCACTCTTCGCAACGTGTCTCGATACGGCCATGAGCGAATCAAACTCATCGGTCGCCCGCAACTTGCCGATGTGCACAGCACGCCTATCGATTTCGAGCCCAAAGAGAATGCAGTCAAGGTTCTTTACGCACCAACCTGGGAAGGTGTGACGGCGGCCACGCGGTATTCCTCAATCGATACCCATGGCATAGAGCTCGTGAAACGGCTCGACCAACTTGGCTGCCAAATTGTTTATCGTCCACATCCGTTATCTGGCACCAGGGACGAGGGAATCGCCAAGGCTGATCGTCAGATAAGAAAATTCCTGCGCCAGCACTACGTCGATGAGAGCGCGTTCGGTTGGCAACTTGGTGAGCTCGATGTCATGATCACAGACGTCTCGGCTGTCGCCTACGATTGGCTGGCTACCGGCAAGCCGCTATTGGTCACCAAGCCCCAGAGTGGCGACGCCGTAATGGTCGAGTCGCCTCTGTTTGCTGAGGTGGAAAACCTACCAATGAGTGAGGTGGCAGACCTAAGCCTGGCCCGACTGGGGTTTGATGTTCGCGACGGGTCGCTGATCGCTGATTCCCTCAGCAATGAGGTCGTCACCGCCCAGCTTCGCGACGCCTACTTCGAACCGGCCAGCCACCCAGATGAACTATTTCACAAGGCGGTGCTCGACTGCCTTGTACATGTGGATGGTATGCCCACGACTGCGGATCTGGAAGTCTACCGGCCTCGCGGCAAGAGACTTGGGTGGTTGAGATACCCAAACTTCTTGATTCGCCTTATTTGGCAGACTCTAGGCTGGTGGACCACTCTGAGTCGAGGTGCTGAGGTGCCACAGGCGAAGCGCGTGTTCGCCTATTTTTCTGACCCCTTCGACCTTCAAACCGTGCGAGCCTGGTCGCATCATTTATTTGCCGAGTCGGTATCCGCACCTATTGTGTTAGCTACGAACCAGGTGACCACAAAAATATACTTAAAACGGCTTTATAAGTGCTGGTTGCGCTCTCGAGGTGAGGCAGATACGCGAGGCTTGGGTTGGGTGAGGGATTTTGAAACCCGGATTATTCTGGTGCCATGCGTGTCTACCGTGGACAGCGAGTTGCTGCTCTCCAGCACAGAAGCTAAAGAAGTGCTGTATCTCAAGGATCACCCGGCCAACATGGCAGCGTTACGAGCCAACGGCGTTCGGCATACGCTCTACAAGCCGGAGATCGATCCGAATTTTTCGCTCAGTCACACGGTGATTATGTATGACGAGGTGGAAACGACATCTCAAAAACTACATTCCTCTGTAATGAAAATTCACAAACATTCCCAATCATTTTTGAACTAAGTTTCAAAAACTATCGCAACGACCTGTGGCTAGACTTGACCCGTGGGAGGAGCAAAGTGAAGTCACTTTTCGCGCGGATTGGCGGTACTCGGCTCGAAGCGCCCGCATTGAAGATTTCCGCTGCGGTCGTGCCTCTATTCCAGAGAGCCTTGAACGACCCACGACCTTTTTGGATTCGTGAAGGCGTTTCGATTCAACAAAAGTTAGCGCTGAGACCAATTCAAGACGCCCTGCTAACCTCTGGCTTCTTTTTCAAGGTACCCGCTCAGAGCTGGCTCATCGAACCGCTGGCAGTAAGCACTAAGCAGTTGACTCAAGCGCTAGAGTTTGTCGCGAAGTCACAAACTACCGAAATACTTTGGTCGATAGTGCAGCCAAATCTCTCTTACGATAGCGACTGGCTGGTCATGAATACCCTCGAGCCAAAGATTTTGAAGCAAGCTACCAAGGGTGAGGTGCAATTGGCATTTGCACCAAAGGCCACTCTTGGCACATCTCGCCGATTGGTTCCGCTCGAGGTTTGGAAGCAAAACTCGCACGGAGATCTAGTTTCCCCTGCCTGGAATGGAAATTTCACCCATATTTCAGAGGACTTCAAATCCTCTGAAGACCTTGATTTTGCTGGAGAAACCAAGAACCTTTATGACGTAACGTTCGCAATAGATGCGGTTTACCTTTGGGTTGATGGCAGTGATCCATCTTGGTTGGCTAAAAAAGCTAAATACCAAGATTCGAACTCATCGCTTCATGGTTCGGCGGCCAGCCGCTTCATCAGCCGAAATGAACTCTACTTTTCGCTTCGCAGCCTTTTGCAGCACGCCGCCTGGATTAATCGAGTCTGGATCGTGACAGATGGCCAGAAGCCAGAGTTAGGTGAGCTAGGCGATCGAGTTACCATCGTCGATCATCGAGACTTCATCCCTGAGGAGTATCTGCCGACTTTCAACTCGCATGCAATCACGGCAAATTTGCACCGCATCGATGGGCTTAGTGAGCATTTCCTCTACCTGAACGACGACATTTTCTTCGGCCGAAACCTGCATCCAGGTATCTGGTTTGACACCCTTGGGCGCTCGGTGATTCGATACACCCGCACCCTGATGCCTGGCAAGTCAGTGAGCCAACCCGAACTCATTCACACCATCCGCCACAATACCGTTGCCCTCGCGGCTTCGCGGGGCTTGCGAGTCACCACGCGGAGCATTCAGCACGGACCCCACCCGTTACAGAGGGGAGTGATGGAAAAACTCTGGAGCGAGTTTCGGGATGAGTTTGACCAAACTTGTAAGAACCGGTTTCGCGCAGAGACTGACCTAGTGCCCGAATGGCTACACAATTTCGCAGCCATCTCGTCGGGTCGAGGTTTTGTCGGGGGCAAGTTGACCTACACCTACATAGTCATTAACGCCAGGAGTTCGCTCTCGAGAATCATCGGGCTTTTCTTCCGGCGGGTTCCGTCGGTGCTGTGCTTGAATGATGTCTCAGAGTTAAAGCCAGAAGATCTGGCTAGTGAGGCTGTGGTCGAGAACCGCATCCGCGTTATCACAAAGCTCCTTGAGTCAGACAGGTAGACCAATCGTGACCAAATTGGCAAGAACTTTTGCTGCCTTAGTCACCGGCATGGCTCTCGTTGTTGGGCTAGGGACGGCGAATGCGGCTACCGCTGCGCCGGCCGTTGTCGCTGGTGAGAGCGGGATCGTCGCGGTTAAGATTCCGGCAAACCAGAAGGGCGCATACCCTCTCTACGGACTAAAGGCGGCAACAATGGTTTATGTCGAGCCCGTAGAGCGAGGGTTCACTAGGCACATTGCCCTTTATGGAACCGACAAGGTTCCGGTCAAAGTGGGTCCCATTCGCAGTTTGCGCGAAACCGATTTTCATTTGCTAGACCAGTTTGGCAAGGTCAGAATCTACGCGTCTGGTCACACCCTTTCGCGCAAAATTATGCTCGATTTGCTCGCTAGCACTGACCATGTGATGCGTATCGCCGATGACGGTGCCGAGGAGATCTACAACTCAACAAAGTGCACCCCGCCGTTCTGCCACTTTCTGAAAGGCTCCTCGGTTCCAGGGCGCTCCACGGGCTTGAGTGCGACCAATAAAGAGATTCTGAGCGATGCCGGGTTGGTGGTCGGAGATATTCCGGCGGCTCTAAAGGCTAAGGGCAAGTCCATCCGGTCGGTCACCGTTAATTTCAAGAAAATTCCTTTCAGTGACATGATTCCGAGAAAAATCACTTGGGAGCCTTCCAAGAAGATGTGGCTCTATGAGGCATCCGGCCGAGCCGACACCAAAGACCTGGTCAACGGAAAGTGGGTCACGTCGAAGTCCCGGTCGGCTACAGCGATAATCCAGTTCACCACGGCAAAGAACGCTGGTAACAGCTACGTTTGTAGGATCATGCCCGATGGAGGCCCGGTTTCAGTGCCGTACGCAAATACCATAGGCTCAGGTGCTGGTCTTCTGTTGCGCGATGGCAAACTCTTTGAAATTACTTGGTCGCGCACCGACAAGTCCAAGACCACGAGCTATAAGTTCAGCAATGGTACAAAGGTGAGGGTTTCCGGGCAACCTTGGGTTTATCTCGTTCCCACTAACATCACCAGCACCACTTTGGTCAACGCGAACGGCAGCAAGCAAACCTTGAAACCCAAAGCATCCGCACCAAAGTGGACATTCTCGACTTCGGTCTTAACCGAGCGAAAGAGTTGTCAAGCACCAGTGAAAATTGAGCTAGTAAAGGGTTCAAAAATAGCCACGATCAGGGTCAAGTCAAACTTTAATTCGTTGAGTTACACCAACCTCAAGTCGGCAAAAGTGGCGGTGCGAATTAGTGGCAAGGGAACCCTGCTGAAAACCACGTCGTCGAGCACAGGTGAACTGATCATTAGTGGTGACCCGAATAAAGTTCTCTCGGTCACCTTTGCCGAGCAATCCATCGCAAAACAGAGGTACTCTGCTGCAACCTGGAAAAAGTAAGTTTCGGTTCGCAACCCTAGTGCGACGGCAAGCTAATCAAATCAACAAGAGGGCGACCGTCGGCACGGCGAAGCACATCTACGAAGTTAACTTCCAGGTGCGTTGACTCCTTAATCGGAGAATCGAAGTCACTGTTGGTTAGCTCTTCGGCCAGGGGCATGTGCCAGTTGCTGCTTAGGTTGGTAAACACCAAAGGCGCGGCTGCACTTTGACCAATATCCAATGAAGCTCGATTGAGACGGCGCAACAGTTCTGTTGAGTTTGAAACACAGGCCGCGGTAAGCCCACCGACTTTTTCAAGAGCTGAACGACGGATGAGCAATGCACCGGTTCGCGCTGTTCCCAGCGACTCGAGAGCTGCCGAGGTAGCAAACCCCAACGAGGGTAAGCGCTCGCCAGAGCTTCGACCGCGAACCATCAGGGCATCGAGTTTGCGTTGCTCGAGTTCGACCCTAATCTGGTGTAACGCTCCTGGAAGCAAGATCGAAGGGCCTGGCAGAACAAGAACCATCTCTCCATCGAGCTCAGCCAAAACCTGGTTAGCCGCGTCGGTGAGTGGCACATCCTGAAGCGGTTTTTGAACACTCACTCGGTTGTCCGCTTCACAAAGGTTTTCTACCGTCCAACCGATCGGCTCGCTTTCGTAGGGCAGTAACAAGGCGAAAGAGCCAAGGTCCTCGTATTGCTCGGTTGCTGAGATTCTGGCTCTGCGCAAGTCCTCTGGTCGCCAGTTCAAAACCGGACAAAGCACATCGACGGTTGGAACTTGAGCTGCGGGAGTCTCGGGTGCAGCATTCGATCGGCGCAATGAAGGATAGTCAGCCAAGTTCCAGTTCGAACCCTGAGCCAGTGACCTAATCTCGCGACTTTCGCGGATAATCGACTCATCCACGTTTGGCAAAAAGACAGGTGGCCATGCGATAAACACTTGGTTAGGGTCGGATTGCCAGACGCTGCGGAGCACATCGACATCAAAGGGCGAATACAGCTTGTCAATTTCGGCCTCGATTTGGTCATACGCGCTGCTATGAATCGCAACCGCAAAGCTTCCCATCGGAAGTTGGCCCGATTTATAGAGATTGTGCGAAAGTTTCTGAGTGTCATACCAATTCGACTGCCTGGTACCTAGATAGAAAAGCTTCCACCTCTCTGGAAGTTGCTCGAGGCAGTTATGGAGCAATTCCGCGGCGTTCACATGCGCGCACACATCGTCGTCGAAGAGAATGAAGCTGTCGAGTCGACGCTTTCGGGCTAGCTGAATCACCTTTCTAGCGCTCAACAGATAGCCCATAGCTCCCGGAGTTTGAAGCAGCTTTCGTCCTAGTTGCTTTTCTTTTTCGCTAACCAACCCCTTGGCCGAATAGGCACGCCAAGCTTTTCGGTTGGACTCAGAGTAACCATCGACTCCAGCCACCCGCTCGTGGGGGATACCCGCCTTTTTGAGCTCCTTCGAGGTTTGCAGCCATCGTTCAGGTGTGCGACCGAGACTCATTACAAACCCATACGGAGCGGGTGCTCGTCCCGACATCTCCCCATGAACACCGAAATCAGGAAAATCGAGATCTAGCTTTGGATTATTGGTCCAAACCTGTGGTTCCGTGAAGCGAACGGGGTTGTACTCGATGAACAAACGGCTCTCATCATCGAGAACCGCTTGACGTCGCTCTCGTTCTGCCGGCGTGAATAGCGCTTTGGCCGTTTTAGACTTCCAGTCGAATGACTGCACATAGTCTTCACGCGGGGCCAGGGCGACAAACGACTTGGCTTCGGCAAGATCCCAGAGGGTGTCTGCTTCATTAAACCCAGCTCGGCAGGCACGCAGGGTGAAGTCAAGGTGTGCGTGACCACGGATTGGAAAATTCTGCTCATCGAAGAAGCCAACTCGGTTCAGCACATCCTGTGTGAAAGTCCAGAGGCACCCCATCGCTCCGCGCGCATCGGTGCTTGACCTTAACTCGTCTCTGCGTCTCCTACGGTTGCCCTTTTTCCAGGAGTTGTCATGGAACACCAGATGGCCCAACCCCGAGCGTTGAACGGCATTCAGGTAGGCAACATCCCAGCCGGGTTTTTTGAAGCTGATGTCGTCGTCGGCCTCGAAGCCTAGATCAAACTGCAGGTGTTTGGCTGCGTAAAGGATTGCGTTGGTCTGACCCGCGATGCCTACACCGCGATTTTGAATCAAAACCACGTCGGTGCTGGCGTCAACCGAAAGAGACTTCACCAGTTCAATGGTGCCGTCAGTCGAGCCGTCGTCGGCGACAATCAAAGTGTGATGCAAATCTTTACTCTTGGTAGCCAAGAAACTTTCTAGGAATTTTCCGATGTAGTCGACTCGGTTGTAGGTGGTAACGCCGACCAAGATGCGCGGCTTGCGAACCTTTGGGCGGCCTCGCTTGGCGGGCTGCTCGGCGAGCAATCGACTGAGGCTATCCCCTAGTGTCTGCAGGTCTAGCGAACCCGATTTGGTTTGACTCATTTGGTTTCGTTTTTCGATCTCGACTTATCCGCAGATTCTGAATCGAGCGACTCCTCAATTGCGGCAGCTAGCCCGGTTATTAGTCGGTTCACTTCGATTCGACTGAGGCGCACGTCTTCCATGGGCCGAACCAAATCGATTTTGAGCAATTTGAACTGGCGCTTGAGCTCTTTTTCAAAAGCGTTTGGCAACTGCAATTCCTTTTTCATTGCAGCCAGGTCTGCTCTAAATTTTGCAGTCAATTCTTCATCGCGAATCAGCATGTCCTTACGAATCCGGTTGCGCGCCTCGATGAACTCTGTGCGCATTCTCGCTTCAAATGCATCCTGTATCTTGCGTGATGGTGGTTTGGTGTTACCTAAAAGAACTCGGCGAATGGTGCGCTGAATTGTGGGGATGGAGAGCGCAGCCACAGCGCTCGAAACCAGGAATGCCGCAGCGGCCAGAAGGAAAATAAAAGGACGGCTTTCGAATGTGTAGCAAACCCAAAGCGAACCTAAGGCAATCGCTACGGATGCGGCTAGCGCTAAAAAGCGCTTGGAATTTGCTGGAGCTGGCATCGACTCACCTTCAGTGGCCACCCCAATCGATGCTTCAAGCCGGTCGGTTTGGTCGACGGGGTTTCGAACAATAGTTATTACGCTCTAATTGTATTGTTTGAACCCCCGAGCGGGTCACTCTAAAGTCTTCGAAGTTTGCCCCCGACGAGAACCGAGTCGGAAGGCACATCCCGTGTGATGACTGAGCCGGCACCGATCTGTACGTTGTCGCCGATTGTGATGTTGCCAAGCACGATTGACTCGGCACCGATCATGACGTTGTTGCCAACGGTCGGGTGGCGCTTTGAGCGGATATTTTCTTTTCCACCCAGAGTGACACCGTGATAAATCAACACGTCGTCGCCAATGACAGCAGTCTCACCGATTACGACCCCCATGCCGTGGTCGATTACGAAGCGGCGACCTATAGTTGCGCCGGGGTGAATCTCGATTCCGGTTACGAAGCGAACCCAGTTGCTCAGCAAGCGTGCGAGGATGCGTCGCTTGAGCTTCCACAGGCGATGGGCCACTCGGTGCCCCCAGACCGCGTGCAGCCCGGGCGAAGTAAGGAAAAGTTCGACGCCACTGAGCACAGAGGGGTCTTTGGCCAAGCCGGCCTGAATGTCTTCGCGGAATTTGTTCAAGATAGCTCAATTGTAAAGTGCAAAAAGCCCGCCAACTTCTGAAACAGTTGACGGGCATTCCGCTTAGAAAGAAACCGGGGTTAGTTGTCGAGCTCGATCAGGTCTTTGTAGAGGATGGTCGACAGGTAGCGCTCGCCGAACGAAGGAATGATTACGACGATTTTCTTGCCGGCGAACTCAGGGCGTGACGCGATCTGGTTCGCACCCCAAAGAGCAGCACCCGAAGAAATACCGGCGAGGATGCCCTCCTCGGCGGCTGCGCGACGCGCCCACTTGACTGCCTCTTCGGCGGGTGCATCCAGCACCTCGTCGTAGACGGTGGTGTCGAGAATCTCTGGCACGAAGTTAGGGCCGATTCCCTGAATTGGGTGTCCCGCTGGCGAGCCGCCGTTGAGAATAGGAGAAGCGGCTGGCTCAACAGCGATGATCTTGACCTCTGGGTTGAGTTCCTTCAGAACCTGGCCGACACCTGTGATTGTTCCACCGGTTCCGATTCCGGCTACCAGCGCGGCAACCTGGCCGTCGGTGTCGCGCCAGATTTCGTGTGCGGTGGTCTTGCGGTGGATTGCCGGATTGGCCTTGTTGGCAAACTGACGAACCAGAACGGCACCCTCGTTGAGGCCGATCTCTTCGGCCTTTGCAACTGCGCCTCGCATACCCTCGGCGGCTGGGGTCAAAACTAGCTCGGCACCATAGGCGCGAAGCAGTGCACGACGTTCCTTCGACATCGAGTCGGGCATGGTGAGGATCACTCGATAACCGCGAGCAGCACCGACCATCGCAAGTGCGATTCCGGTGTTTCCCGAGGTGGCTTCGACGATTGCGCCACCAGGCTTCAGTTCGCCCGATTCTTCGGCGGCATCAACCATCGCGATTCCGATTCGGTCTTTGACCGAAGACGATGGGTTATAAAACTCGAGCTTGGCGAGCACATCGGCCCCGCCCTCGATGATGCGGTTGATGCGAACGAGCGGAGTGTTTCCGACTACCTGGGTGATGTTGTCATAAATAGGCATGTTTCGAAATTACCTGCTGAGAAAAGCGAGTGCCGATTCGTTGCGATTTATGACAAAGGGCCGTAACAAAGCACCCGAAGCGCTCTAGATAGATGCGCTAAGCGCTGAGTCCAGCGAGTGCCGCTGCCTTCGCATCCTCTGGTGAGGTCGCCGCGAGAGCGGCGTTGGCAATCTCTTTGGCCTTGGCTAGATCGACGCTCGAAAGCGCGGTTTTGACCACATCCACCTGCGAAGGGGATGCGCTCACCGAACTAATTCCGAGACCGGCGAGCACCACGGCGAAGGTCGGGTCGCTCGCGCTTTCGCCGCAAACGCCAACCGAGATGCCTGCGGCTTTGCCCGCATCTGCGATTCTGGCGAGAGTGCGGATCAGACCAGGCTGCCACGGGGTTAGAAGTGTTCCGAGTGCAGGGTTCATGCGGTCGGCAGCGAAGAGATATTGCGAGAGGTCGTTGGTGCCGATCGACACAAAGTCGACTACTCCCTTGAGGTCGGCGGCTAGCACGGCAATCGAAGGAGTCTCGACCATGATGCCCACCTTGAACTCGCCAATCGAGCGAGCGAGGTTGCAGAAGTCGGCTGCCTCTTGAACGGTGGCGATCATCGGAGCCATCACCCACACTTCGCGACCGGTTGCCTTGCGGGCGGCCTCGAGGCTCTTGAGCTGGTCTTCGATGAACGACCGGTGTTCCACGATGAGTCGGTAGCCTCGCACACCGAGTGAAGGGTTTTCTTCGTGCCCCATGTCGAGGAACGGAACTGGCTTGTCGCTTCCGGCGTCGATGGTGCGAACCACAATCGGTCCGGCAGGTGCGGCGGCCAAAATCTCACTGTATGCGGCGGTTTGCTGCTCGACCGAAGGTTCAGTTTTTTCGCTCAGGTACAGCAGTTCGGTGCGGAACAGTCCGACACCATCAGCGCCTGTCTTCGCTGCCGCTTCGGCGTCTGCCTTGGTGCCGATGTTGGAACGAACCGGGATGACCGGCTCGGCGTTGACCGCAACGAACTGGATCGACTGGGTGGCGAGGCTGGCGTCGCCGCCGACCACAACGCGGTCGCCGACGGGGTCGACCAGCACCGAGTCTCCGGTTTCGAGCTCAGTGGCATCGCCGCAGCTGACGACAGCGGGGATTCCTCGAGAGCGACAGATGATCGAGGTGTGCGAAGTTGGCCCGCCCTTGGTGGTGATTACTCCGACCACCGCCGGAGTGAACTGAGCCGTGTCGGCGGGGGAGAAGTCTTCACCGACTAAAACGAGGGTTCCGGTCTCGGGCAGGTTGAGCGACAGTTCGATTCCCGCGATGCTCGCCTGCACCCGCTTCGAAAGGTCTTGCAAGTCTGCGACTCGTTCGGCGAACGTCGGGTCGCCACCGAGCAGCTCACCGAACTCATCAACGGCCATTCCATATGCGGCAGCTGCCGACCAACCGTCGGCGAGGTGTGCTGACGCGACTTCAAAAAGTTCGTCGTCTTCTAGAAGAAACTTGAGGGCTTCAAAAATTTCAGCGCTGGTGCCGCCGGCCTTTTCTCCGAGTCGATCTAGGTCGGCAGCCACGGCAGCAATTGCGGTCTTGAGGCCCTCGGCTTCGGCCTCGGCGCCGTGAGCACTCTTCGACCTGGCCGGTAATGTTGCGTGAGGCTTTACCTTCCAAACTTCACCTACGGCGGAGTTGAGCCCTACGCCGAGACCTTTTAGGGCCGCACCGCTAGCCAAAGACATGACTAGCCCTTGAGGAATTCTTGAATCTGGTCGACGACCGACTTGCCGAGTTCCTCGTCGTCGGTCTCGACGACTACGAGCAGAGAGCTTCCGGTGTTGGCCTTCATCGCCATGAGACGAAGTGCCGAGTTGCCGGCAACGAGGTCATCCGCGTTCGGACCGATCTTTACGTCGTGTCCGCCTTCTTTCACAAACTTGACGATTTGACCTGCTGGTCGGGCGTGCAGTCCGATTGGATCTAGCACTACAACTTCAGCCTGATAAGCCATTTTTAAACCGTTCTTTCGGGGGTTTCAGCAATCGCTAAGCCAAGGTTAGCCGATTCAACCGAGCCAAAATTGGACTTTTTCCGTAATCAAAATGTAATGTAAGCGTTTACCAATTTCACGCGAATGTGCAAAACATATGTTTTGGCCGCCGCTAACCTAACAAGTGGACCTGACCCCGAGAGGACCGACTTGGAACAACGACGGAGTTGCCAGGGAGCCACCACGGCTCGCCTAGCTAACCTGCGTGCGTTCGAAGTAGAGCCTTTCGAGATGTTTGGTTCGGAAAAGGCAGTAAAGAAAAGATGACTCAACCAATCACGACAGCCGAGATCGTAATCATCGGGCTTGAGGCAGACAACAAAGCAGATGCTTGTCGCCAACTCGCCACCCGACTCGTCGAAGCAGGTCGCCTCACTAACATCGAGGACTACCTGGCTGCCGTGGCTGCCAGAGAGCAGCACTTCCCCACCGGTATCGAAGGTGGAATAGCCATCCCCCACGCCCAGAGCGACTTCGTTCTCGTGCCCTCGGTTGCCGTTGGCGTCAGTCCAACCGGTGTGAACTTCGGTGCCGATGATGGCGACTCAAACTTGATCTTTCTGATTGCAGCTCCTGCCAGCAGCGAAGGAACTCACCTTCAGATTCTTTCGCGCCTGGCTCGCAAGATCATGAATGACGAATTCTGCGACGAACTTCGCGCAGAGACCGACCCAGCCGAACTAGCGGCAACCCTAACCCGAGAGGTCCAAGACTAATGAAGATCGTTGCAGTCACCGCTTGCATCACCGGAATCGCACACACCTACATGGCAGCTGAGGCGCTCGAGCGTGCGGCCAAGGCCCTAGGTCACGAGATCAAGGTCGAAACCCAGGGATCCGGTGGAGCTCAGCGAGTCAGCCAGGAATGGATTGACTCGGCAGACATCGCAATCTTTGCTGTCGACCTAGAGGTCGGCCTGAAGGAACGCTTCAACGGCAAGCCATATGTGCAGGTGCCTGTAGCGAAAGCACTTCGTGGCTCACAGGAATTGATCAACAACCTGATCGAACAAGTTTCCAACGGCACTGCCCCTCGAGTTGGTGAAGCTGTGGCTCCGGTCGCAGACAAGCCCAAGTCGTCGGACAGTGACGGGGGAGAAAAGAAAGGCTTCTTCGGAGGTCTCTTCGGCAAAAAATAATGTTGGTTGGCGTCTTGCCAATTAGCAACTCAATAAGAGCAATAGGAGGCTCATAGATGAGTAACTCAACTACTGGTGCGGGTAGCCGCGTCAGAGGCTGGTTAATGACCGGTGTTTCGTACATGATTCCATTCGTTGCAGCGGGCGGTATCTTGATTGCTTTGGGATTCCTTCTCGGAACGATTGCAATGGGTGGAGACCCTAACACCGGTGGTATTCGTGTTTACGATGCTGCTTTGACTCACGCCCTAAACGATGACGGAAGCCTCAACCTAGCCAACCTGGCTACTTGGGCATACATCATCTTCTGGCTTGGAAAGGCCGCCTTCGCATTCTTCGTTCCAGTTCTTGCTGGATTCATTGCTTATGCGATCGCTGACCGCCCAGGTCTAGCCCCAGGTTTCATTGCAGGTGCGCTTGCAACCGGACTTGGTGTTGATGGCCCACTCGGCACCGGCACTGGATTCCTCGGCGCTCTCGCCGGTGGTCTTCTTGCTGGTTTCGTAGCCAAGTGGATCTCGGGTTGGTCGGTTCCTTCGTGGATCCGTCCGCTCATGCCTGTTGTCATCATCCCACTGCTTTCGACCATCGTTGTTGGTCTTGCAATGGAGCTGGTCTTCAAGGCACCTATCGGCTGGCTCATGAAGAGCATGACCGATGGTCTAACCGGACTAGGTACTAGCGGACTAGTAGTTCTCGGTATCGTTCTTGGTCTGATGATGGCCTTCGACATGGGTGGCCCTGTCAACAAGGTGGCTTACACCTTCGGTACCGCAGCACTTGGTACCGCAGCTGCAGCCGGTGCAGTCACCGACAACGCCTACACCGTGATGGCAATCATCATGGCTGCTGGTATGACCCCACCAATCGGTCTTGCTCTCGCAACCGTGCTTCGCAAGAAGCTCTACAGCGAGTCCGAGCTCGAAAACGGTAAGGCTGCCTGGCTACTGGGTGCATCGTTCATCACTGAAGGTGCAATCCCATTCGCTGCTGCAGACCCACTGCGTGTAATCCCATCGATCATGGCCGGTTCGGCTGTGACCGGTGCCATCGTTGGTGTCCTCGGAAGCCAGCTGCACGCACCTCACGGTGGTATCTTCGTGATGTTCCCACCGGTACTGGGTTCGACCTTCGTGGACGTTCTCCTGTACCTAGTTGCTATCGCAGTTGGTGCGGTTGTTACCGCACTGCTCGTCAACATCCTTAAGGGTCTTGGCAACCGCAGCTAGTAACAAACTAGTGAAAGGGCCCGAGGTTCGCCTCGGGCCCTTTTCCTTAAGCCAAAATTCTCGAACCAGAACATAGAGTTGAGCCATGATTCGCATCCACGAACTACAGCGGGTTTTCACCGCTACGACGACACCGGTCACCGACGCCCAACAGCAGTTTCAAGAACTTTTTTTGCAAATAGGTCTCGCCTTGATCGTGATGTCGGTCGCCGGTGCATACCTGAATGCTCGCAAGAAGGCCGAGGCGCGCAAGGCGGCTGCCGAGGCACAGGCCGCGGAGACCGAGAAGCAGGCCAAGGCTAAGGCTGCGGCAAATGCGAAAGCGAAGGCGACCAAGGCTAAGGCTGCCAAGGCAGCGGCTGCCAACAAGTCATCGACGGCTCAAAAATCGACTGCGAAAGCAAAGCCGGCTGCCAACGAGAAACCAGCCGCATAGCCACCTTGTCGCAAATAGGGTGTTCGAGTCTCCGCCCCTGTTCTAAATTGATTCCATGACTAGCGCTGAGATGGGGGTTTCTCGCTTGAAGTCCAAGCTGATCCGAGCATCGCGTTTTCGTGCTCACCTCTGGGCCACCATCCTGGCCATTTTTACGCGAGGTCTGAGCACACTCGTTTTCGACGCTGCGACTGGAAAAACAAAAGCAATACCTGCGGCGCGAAAGATTCCGTTGCCGGATGGACCGCTCGTTGTCGTTGCCAACCACTCATCCCACGCGGATTCGGCCGCCCTGGTTGCGGCCATTGGCCGAGTGCGCCCGGTGTTGGTTGTCTCGGCAAAGGACTACTGGAATCAAGAGGCCACGGCCGAGTGGTTGTCGGCTGGAGCAATCGGCACGTTTCCGATTTCGAGACAAGGGGATGGGCTGGCCGAACTCATGCGCGCCAAAGACCTCGTGCTCGACGGAGTCGTGCTGGTGCTGTTCCCTGAGGGAACTCGCAGCCGTGACGGCAAGGTAGGCGAGTTCCACACGGGTGCCTTCAGATTCGCGAGTCAGATCGGTGCAACGGTCTTGCCGATAGCCATTCGAGGCACCTTCGACGTTTTGCCTCGAGGTGCACGATTCGGTCGTCACCGCCCTATCAACCTGCGCCTCGGCAAGCCCAGCCAGATCGATGCCACATCGGTCGACCAGGAGACCGAGCGGGTTCGTGCCGAGATAGTTGCACTTAATGAGCAACCGGTCGAAGACCATCCCGGTTTCGGTTGGGCGAGGGTCAGTCGCATCGCTTTCAGTTGGATTGGGTTGGCCGTTTGTTTCTTCTGGGCTTTCGGCGAAGGGATCTTCTGGCCACTGATTGCGGAGATGCCGCTGCTTTTGCTGATCGTCACTGTCGGCTGGCGTTGGCGAGGTCTCTCGCTAATCGCGGCCGCCTGCATCGGTTCGGTGCTTGGCGTCGCGACAACCTGGTGGCTCGTGAGCCACGGCTTTAATCCGCCCTCGCCGTTGACCACCCCGAGAATGTTCGAGGTCGCTGCCGAGCAGCTGCGAACCGACCTCGGCGGCGCTTTCTGGCACCAGATGCTCAACGGCATTCCGGTGAAGGTTTATGCCCACGAGGCAGGTGCGCTGCCACTGAGTATGAGCGAACTCGCCTTGGCGATGATCCCGCGAATCGTGCGCATCACGGCGATCGGTCTCGGCGGTTGGCTGCTGGGCAACTTCTTGTCCCGTTGGCTTCGCTCAACCCTGGGTCTGGTGCAAAGTGTCACACTCGCCCTGTTCCCCTTCGGGCTTTGGTTGACTGTTTGGTATTGGACCGACCTATGACAAAAACCCGGGTTTCTCGAGTGACCGACACCGTCGGTCGATGGGCTTTTCGCACCGCCGCCTTCTACTTTGGCTTCACCGTCTTGCAGTGGTTCGCGTTTCGAAACGGTTGGTTTGGCCCGACTCCCACGATTCTCGCCTCGTTCTTCACCATTATGGATGTTCTGCTTCTCACATTGCTGGCCTTGTTTTCGCTGGCTGCGGTCGCTGCTCAACTCAAACCGTGGCGCTTCAGCTGGCATCCTTGGGCCGCGGTCTTGCTGAACGCCGGCTCGATCTGGCTGGCAATCGATGTATTTGTCTGGATTTTCGCCAAATGAGCCAGACACCCAGTGGCCTCTATGCCTTGAAAGCCTTTTATACGAGGATGCTGTCGCCCATCTCCGCGCTCGCAGTGCGGCTCAAGCTATCGCCAGATGTCTTCACGGTGCTTGGTGTGCTCGGCGGCGTGCTGGCTGGCTGGTCGCTGACCACCGGCAACGGCTGGCTGGTTTTGCTGGGCGTGCTGATTCGCCTAGCTGGTGCCAACCTCGACGGGGCTGTGGCCCGTGCCCTCGGTCGCGAATCGAAACGGGGTTTTTGGGTGAACGAAATCGGTGATCGGCTCGGCGATTGGGCGATGTTCGTGCCTACCCTATTGCTCGGGCTCGAACCCGCCGCTTATGCCGGCCTCTTGGTCGCCGTGGCAATGCCGACCGCGGTTTCACTCTGGGGGGCCGTGAAGCATAAGCACCAACGCATAAACGGCGGACCGTTCGGCAAAACCGAGCGCAGCCTGTTTGTCGTGCTGCTCGGCTTCACCTTGCCAGCGCTTCAGGCTGCTCACCCCGAACAACTTGTGATCTCGCCGGAGGCCGCACTGCAGGCTTGGGCATGGGCAGTGGTGGCGGGTTCGTTGGTGACCGCGGGGATGCGCTGGCAACGCATCCGAGCCGAGGCTAGAGGTTCTCGTGCCTAGCGGGTTCGCCGGAGGGGACTTCGCCATCACCCTCGCGATGATTTCGAGCATCGCGCTTCTTGTTCTCACCGGGTTGCCGATGGCGGTTTGGACGTTTCTTTCTAACTCAAGCGCCTCGAGACTTTATGTCGGTCGCTGGTTCACTTGGATGATGATTTTCTGCGCCGGACTGTTGCTGGTCACTCTCGAGCCGGGGTCGGGGTCGGGCTATGCGGGCTATCTGATTTTCTGGGCACTGGTCTGGGCCGCTGGGATGTTCGAGGCGGTTCGGCTGGCCTCATCGCGCTCTGCCATCTCACGCAAAGTCCTAGGTCTAGAGCAACGCACTGTTGTCGCGGCAATCTGGATGTTGGCAATCTCGGTTTCGTGTTGGCAGCTGGTTTCACTCGGCGCTAAGGCCTTCGTGCTGTTTTTTGTAGTCGCGCTCTTTGACATCGGTGGCTGGGTCGGAGGAAAAACTCTAGGTCGACTTGCGCCGTTTTCACATCGGATTTTTCCAACAACTTCGCCAAACAAGACCCTCGGCGGGCTCCTGGTGTCAATCACGCTCGGTGCGGCAGCCTGGTGGTGGGTTTTCACCGGTTACGGTCTTGTGAGCGCTCCAGGCAATGCCGATACCCTTGGTTTTCTGGTCTTGGCAGCCTTCGCAATCTTCGGTGACTGGTTTGAATCCAAGCTCAAACGGCTTGCGGGTGTCAAAGACGCGGGCACGCTCATCCCTGGGTTTGGTGGCGTGCTAGACAGGTTCGACTCGATATTTTGGGTTGCCATCGGCACGCTGGTCTATCTAGCCTTCTGACGCGCGCAAGTTTGTGCTTGAATGTCGGCATGACTGAAAAGGTAAAAGGCCCTGCCTCGTATTTTCCCTCGATCGAAAAGACCTATGGACAACCCATGCAGTACTGGTTTGACCAACTGGCGAAGGTCGCTGACCTGAAGCACATGGAACAGGTCAACTGGTTAAAGTCCGAGCACAAGATGGGCCACGGTCACGCCAACGCCATCGTGGGTTACTTGAAGGCCAAGGGCGGCAACTAGGCGCAAACCGCTTTCTCTCGACCCGCGTCAATCGATCTGTCAGCGAAGTGACAGAGCTTTAGTTTTTAGCCTTGGGTTGCTTGACGGGCAAAATTATTTGTGTCTTCAAGCCACCGAGATCACTCTTGGTTAGCTGAACTGTCCCCGCATGTCGGGCCACAATTGCACGGATGATGGTCATGCCCAGGCCACTCGAGCCTTTCTGCCTCGAGGCGAAAGGGTCGAATCGCACGAAGCTCTCGATGCCCTGATCATAGAGTTCGTCTCGGAGCCCTGGTCCGGCATCCTCGAACACCAGCGACAGCTTCGATTTGCCCACCTTGGCCAGGCTGATTCGCACCTCATCATTGCGATCGGTGTGTTTGGCGATGTTGGAAATTACGTTGTTCAGCAACTGATGAATCAAATCTTCGACCGCTTGCAATTTGAGCCCGGGTTCGATCGCCACCGCGACCTTTCGGTTCGGATGCAGCGCTTCGAAATCTTCGGCAAGGTTCGTGACCAGGGCGCTCAGGTCAACCGAGACGACCTCCCGGGAGTCCTCTAGTCCACTCTCACCGAGCTCAGCGATTAGCAGTAGGTCGTTGATCAACCCCTCGAGACGAACAACTTCTTTTGTGATTCGGTCGAGAGCCTTAGCGTCGAAAGCGGCATCGCGACCTCCACGTTGCGTCAAGAGTTCGACGTAGCCTTTCACAACCGTGAGCGGTGTTCGAAGCTCGTGCGATGCATCCCCGATGAATCTTTGAACCGCTTCGTGAGCGCCGCGTTCGACCGCAATCGAGCGCTCGAGAGCATCGACCATCTCTTCTAGGGCCATCGAAAGCTCTCCAATCTCGCTGTCACTTTGATGCTGTGACAGTTTGACCGGTTCGCCGGCGGCGATCTTTTTTGCCGAATCAGCGAGGTCTTCGACCGCCTTAAGGTCTCTTCGAACGAGCATCAAGATGATTAGCGAGCCAATAAGAATTTCGAAGGCGATAAACCACAACAGCCAGATGATGTTTTGTTGAGCGCTCGCATAAGCGCCCGAGAGCGGCATGGTGAGCAGCACATAGTCGCCACCATCGATTTCAACGGCAAAAAGTCGATATGGCACTGAATCGGAGACGGTCATGGGCTTGGCCGATGCCGTTTTAGCTTGACCAAGCGTCGGTGGCACCGAGAACTCAGGGTCTAGCCCAAACAGGTCGTTCACTCTCGACTCGGTGTCGAGCAAGCTAACCTTCACAGCGAACGAGCGGTCTGAAGCCGACTCAATGGCCGCCGTAATCGGGTCGCCCTTTGCTGCCGTAGTGTCTTGGGCTACCTTCTGCAACACGCTGTCATAACGTGAAACCTCACTGTTGAGCGCGCTGACCACACCAGCCCCGCCAACCAACATAGAACCAAGGGTTGCTACGGATGCGGTGGCTATCGTGAGCCGTGTGCGAAGTTTCATCAACTACTTGTCTAGCATCTGAAAGCCGACGCCACGCACCGTTTTGATGCCTTGGTATTCGTCGGTGTGCACCTTTCGGCGCAGGTAAGAGATGTACGTATCTACCACGTTGGTCCCGGTGTCAAAGTTGATGTTCCAGACTTCGCGAAGCAGGCGACTACGACTGAGCACTTTCCCCTTTTCTTGCATCAGGATGCGCAGCAAGTCAAACTCGGTCGGTGAGAGCTCTGCCTTTTCACCATTCACGGTCACGGTGTGCGTGTCTTCGGTGAGCGTGATCGGGCCGCAGCTTAGTGAAGTCGTGACCGCGGTCGGCTTGGTACGGCGTAGAACCGCAGACACCCTGAGTAGCAGTTCTTCGAGACCAAATGGCTTTGTAACGTAGTCGTCTGCCCCGAGTTTCAGCCCCTTGGTGACGTCTGTACGTTCACGGCGAGCGGTCAACATGATGGCTGGAGTCTGGTCGCCGGTGGCTCGAAGGTGAGCCAGAAACTCATAGCCGTCCATCCCTGGCATGTTGACATCACTGATGATCAAGTCGACGGTGGTTTGTCGCAACATGGCGAGAGCTTGATTCGCGTCGGACGCTTCGACCACCTCGTAGTTGGCGATGTGTAGGGTGTCACAAAGCATCTCGCGCAGCAGTGCTTCGTCATCGAGAACCAGAATTTTGGCTTGGGGAGCTTCTTTGTCAACCATGGTTTTAGGTTAGTGGTAGGCCGTTGGAGCAGCAGAAGTCCGAGAGACCACCCAAAGGCTTCACATAGATTTCTAAACTTTGCCGTTGAGACTAGACCTACAACGAAGAATCATGAAAGGACTCATCGTGAAAGTTACCAAGTTGGCAGTCGCCGCAACACTGCTAGTGGCCCTGGTCGGGCTGCCGGCTGTTTCGGCTAGCGCACACGACTCCATGTCATCAAACTCGCATTCCGAAGGTGCAAAAATCGGTGCGAAAGATCGCAAGGCAATCGACCGAACCAAGGCACACAAGCTAACTCTTCAAGAAAAGATCGCATTTCTCACTGCGAAGTCGGATTACAAGCAGGCAATGGCCGCCTACCAGGTTGCACTCGCTGCTTGGCAGGTAGCAAACGCTTCGCAGGTTGAGGCCGCTAACGGCATCAACGCAACCTATGCGACGGCCGAGAGGGCAGCCAAGGATGCTTTCAACGCAGCAGTTAGAGCTGCTAACGACGCATTCAAGGTGGCAGCAAACGCTGCTGCAACTTCGGCAGACCCAGCCGCGGCAAAGAAGACTGCCCGCACCGCTCGTGATGCAGCGATTGCAGCTGCAGCGACCACCCGCAACAGCGCTTTTGCGGCGGCAAAGGCTTCTCGCGACGCTGCTCTAACCGCTCTTGGCAATGCACCAATTCCGCCAAGCAAGCCGGTCAACGACGGCAAGGGAAAAGTCAAGCGCAACCGCTAACCGGCTCGTGCTGAATGGCCGCAAAGACTAGTTGCGTTCATTCGACAGAAGAAGTCAAACGGTCGACAAGTTCTGAATACTTGTCGGCCGTTTGCTTTACCACGGCATCGGGCAGGCTCGGAGGGGTCGAGCCCTCTGCCTGATCCCAGTTCTCGGCGAGCCAGTTGCGAACCACTTGCTTGTCAAAGGAGTCTTTGCGCTCGCCGCGCTCCCAAGCAGCCTTCGACCAGTAGCGGCTCGAATCGGGGGTGAGCACCTCGTCGCCAAGGGTGATCTCGCCGGTTTTCGGGTCGCGACCGAACTCGAACTTGGTGTCGGCAAGAATCAGCCCCGCCTTTTCGGCCAACTCGGATGCGCGAGCAAACACCCGAAGTGACAGCGACCGCAGAGCGGCCGCATCCTCAGCACCGATGAGTTCAACCACTCGCTCGAACGTGATGTTTTCGTCGTGTTCTCCGAGTTCGGCCTTGAAAGCGGGTGTGAAGATCGGCTCGCCGAGTTTTGCGCCGAAGGTCAGTCCAGCTTCGAGTTTGATGCCGCAAATCTCGCCAGTCTGTAGGTATTCCTTCCAGCCGGAACCCGAAATGTAGCCACGCACCACACATTCGATCGGAAACATGTCGAGCTTCTTGGCGACGGTCGCGCGCCCTGCAACCACTGCAGGCACCTCGACCTCGTGTGAAACGTGATTCGCAACATCGAGGCGATTGAACCACCAGTTGGTGAGGGCAGTCAGGTGGCTGCCCTTGCCCGGAATCTCGGGCGAGAGAACGTGATCGAAGGCGCTAACGCGGTCGGAGGCAACAACGAGGATGAGGTGCGAAAACCTTGCATTCTCGCTCTCGTAGAGGTCGCGAACCTTGCCAGAGTAGACGTGCTTCCAGCCTTCGATCACCTGAGCCACTAGTCGTTCTCCTCTGCCGAGTTTTCGGCTTCGGCAACCGCCTTGGCAATGTCTTTGCGATAGTGGCTGCCAGCCAGGTGAATCTGCTTGATGGCTTCGTAGGCGTGCTTGCGAGCCTTCTTGAAACTCTTGGCTAGCGAAACAACGCTAAGCACTCGTCCGCCGGTGGCAAGCATCTCGTCACCTTGCACCTTGGTGGCCGCGTGCGCAATCGAGATGTGGTCATCTGCTTCGGCGGCGGTGAGCCCTGTGATAGGGCGATTTGGGGCACTCGAGGTCGGATAACCCTCGGATGCGAGCACGACCGTGATGGCAACATCCTTGGTGAATTCTGGCTCGGGTGCATTGGCGAGGTGCCCGGTGGCAGCCTTGTGTAGCAACCCGGCAAGCGGAGTGACCAGGCGGCGAAGCACCACCTGAGTCTCGGGGTCGCCGAAGCGGGCGTTGAATTCGATCACGCGAATACCGCGCTTCGTCACGATGAGGCCGCAGTAGAGCAACCCGACAAACTCGGCACCCAGGCGCGCCATCTCATGAACGGTTGGCAGTGCGACGGTTTCCTGAACCTCTTCGACGAAGCCGTCTGGTAGCCAAGGCAGGGGTGAATACGCTCCCATGCCGCCGGTGTTCGGCCCGGCATCACCGTCAAACGCGCGTTTGAAGTCTTGAGCCGGAGTCAGTGGCAATACCGACTTGCCGTCGCTCAAAAAGAACAGGCTCACTTCTTGGCCGTCGAGAAACTCTTCGACCAGGATGCCCATTTCGATGAAGTTTCGTGCGTGGTCGAGCGCCGCATCGCGGTCGCTGGTGACGATTACGCCCTTGCCCGCAGCCAGCCCATCCGCCTTGATCACATAGGGAGCACCGAAAGCGGCCATCGCGGATTCGACCTCTTCGATGGTCGAGCATTCGCGAGCCATGCCGGTGGGAACTCCCGCCGCGGCCATGACCTCCTTGGCGAACGACTTGGAACCTTCGAGCTGAGCGGCACGCTGCGATGGTCCGAACACCGCGATTCCCGCGGCACGCAGTGCGTCGCTGACTCCAGCGACAAGTGGAGCTTCTGGGCCGACGATTACCAGGTCAACGGCGTTCTCTTTGGCGAATTTCGTAACGTCTTCGGGGGAGTTTGGGTTGAGCGACTCAACCGTGCGCACGTCGCCGGCGATGCCTGCGTTACCGGGTGCGGCGATGATTTTTTCGACCGCAGTTCCTGTTCCGATCAACGATTTGATGATGGCGTGTTCGCGGGCACCCTGTCCCAAAACCAAGATTTTCATTGGTTCAAGTTTATTGGCAGGGCCATACTCGAATTTCTGCCGCAGAATGGTTTGGTGGCCATCAGAAAAATCCCGCACGAAGCCGGCACACTTGCCGTGACCGCCGTTCGTGGCGGTTCGTCTCCGCGCGAACTGAACGACCAGAATTTCGCGCTCGCCGTGCGTTATCTGCTGCAGTCGGTTGCCGAGCTTCGTCCGGGCAATTCGGTCGAGTTGAGGGTGCCGCCGCTAGGGGCCGTTCAGTGCGTCGAAGGCCCGACCCACCGCCGAGGCACTCCACCGAACGTTATCGAGATGGATGCTCAAACCTGGTTCGAGCTCGCAATCGGCGAAGAGCAGTGGGGTGCTGCTGTCGCAGACGGGCGCATCCTCGCATCGGGAACACGCGCCGACCTTTCGGAACTTTTGCCGCTCAAATTCGGGTTCAATTGAGTCATGGTCAAAAACACATCGGGATCCTCAGCTAAAGCAACTTCGCCCGTCGCGAAGAAATCTAAGAGCGATTCAGAGTCGACAACCGTTCGCGTGCGCAAGGCCCCAAAGCTCATTCCGTTCATGGTGGTCGGCACGAGTTTCGGTGCTCTGCTCGGGCTCGGTGCCTACTTCATGGTTCCCGAATCCGCTAGAACCGATGCGAACATCCTCGGGGTTTTGGTGGTGTTTCTAGGTGCGATCGGATTCATGTCTGGCACCCTTATGGCGCTTGGGTTCGACTGGCTTTCTCGTGCTCGCTCAGAAGAAGTCGAAGCCACTAAACTTAAGGGGTAAACGCATCGAGTTTCGATGCAAAACAAGCCCAAAACCGCTCCAAATTTGAATGGGGACAGCCCTTGCTTCGTGGCGATGGACTTCTGAATCACGACCTTCTGCCAGACGAGAAGGGACCGCAGGATCAATGCGGCGTATTCGGAGTTTGGGCACCCGGCGAAGAAGTCGCCAAGCTAACCTTCTTCGGGCTTTATGCTCTTCAGCACCGCGGTCAAGAATCGGCCGGTATCGCCACTTCCGACGGCAAGAAACTTCTGGTCTATAAAGACATGGGTCTGGTTTCGCAGGTGTTCAGCGAGAGTGCTCTCGAAAGCCTGACCGGCCACATCGCTGTTGGCCACAACCGTTACTCGACCACCGGTTCTTCATCGTGGCGCAACGCTCAGCCGACACTGGGTCGCACCGCATCCGGAACCGTGGCTCTTGCCCACAACGGTAACCTGACCAACACCGCAGATCTTCTCGAGATGCTTCGCGTGCGTTATCCGAACCAGACCGATAACGAGATCACCGGCGGAAACACCACCGACACCGCCGTTCTAACCGCGCTGTTGGCGGGCGACCTCGACCACACTCTCGAGGCAACCGCCACAGAGTTGTTGCCAAAGGTTCGCGGTGCGTTCTGCCTTGTTTTCATGGATGAGACCACCCTCTATGCCGCGCGAGACCCTCAGGGTGTGCGACCACTGGTGCTTGGTCGCCTCGAACGTGGCTGGGTTGTGGCTTCGGAAACCGCAGCGCTCGACATCGTTGGTGCATCGTTCGTGCGCGAGATCGAGCCGGGCGAGCTCATCGCGATCGACGAAAACGGTCTGCGCTCATCCAAGTTCGCAACTCCAAAGCGTGCCGGCTGTGTCTTCGAATACGTTTATCTCGCCCGCCCAGACACCGCAATCAACGGCAAGAACGTTTATGACTCGCGCGTCGAGATGGGTCGCACGCTGGCCCGCGAATATCCGATAGACGCGGACCTCGTTATTCCGACCCCCGAGTCGGGCACCCCAGCTGCGATCGGCTATTCGCAGGAGTCAGGCATCCCGTTCGGCCACGGTCTGGTCAAGAACGCCTATGTCGGCCGCACCTTCATTCAGCCTTCGCAAACCATTCGCCAGCGTGGTATTCGTCTCAAGCTGAACCCTCTAAAAGAAGTCATTCGGGGCAAGCGCATCATCGTGATCGATGATTCGATTGTGCGCGGCAACACTCAACGTGCACTCGTGCAGATGTTGCGTGAGGCTGGAGCCGCCGAGATTCACGTGCGCATTTCATCCCCGCCGATCACCTGGCCGTGTTTCTATGGCATCGACTTTGCCACCCGTGCCGAACTGATTGCGACCGGACTCGGCGTGGACGATGTGCGCGAGTCGATCGGAGCCGATTCGCTCGGCTACCTCACCAAAGAGGGCATGATTGCCGCGACCGGACAGCAAGAGCGCGAGCTCTGCACCGCCTGCTTCACCGGAACCTATCCGATCGAGCTGCCGACTGCTGACCGCCTGGGCAAAAACTTGCTCGAGCGTGACAACGACCCTGCCGCCTGCAACCCTGGCCCAGACAGCGAACTCGACTCCGTCGTGCAATCGGCAGAGAGCGAAAGCAACCAGTGAGCGAAGCCAACGCGTATGCCGCGGCCGGAGTCGACACCGAAGCGGGCGATCTAGCCGTCGAGCTAATGAAGCGCGCGGTTGGCGCGACCCACAACGACCTCGTGGTCGGAGGCCTCGGCGGATTCGCCGGCATGCTCGACGTTTCGTTTTTAAAGTCTTATGAGCGCCCGTTGTTGGCAACCTCGACCGACGGCGTTGGCACCAAGGTAGCCATCGCCCAAGCGATTGATAAGCACGACACCATCGGCCAAGACCTGGTCGGCATGGTGGTTGATGACATCGTCGTGGTTGGCGCAAAGAGCCTGTTCATGACCGACTACATCGCGTGCGGCAAGGTTGTTCCACAGCGCATCGCCGACATCGTACGCGGCATCGCCGAGGCTTGTGCCGCGGTAGGCGTTGCCCTTGTCGGTGGCGAGACGGCAGAGCATCCTGGATTGCTAGGTCCGGATGACTATGACGTTGCCGGTGCCGCGGTAGGTGCAGTCGAGGCCAGCAAGCTGCTTGGCACCCATAAGGTCAAGGTTGGCGATGTGGTGCTCGGCATGGAATCCAGCGGGCTTCACTCCAACGGTTATTCACTGGTGCGCAAGATCGTTGCCGATAGCAAACTCGATTACACCAAGACAGTCGCCGAATTCGGTTCGACCAGTTTGGGTGAGGTTCTGCTTGAGCCAACTCGCCTTTACACGGGCGTGCTAAACACGCTGCTCGAGAGTGAACTCGGAGATTCGGTGCATGCCATGAGTCACGTCACCGGCGGCGGAATCGCGGCAAACCTGTCGCGCGTGCTGCCAACGGGCGTTTCGCTCGATGTCGACCGCTCAAGCTGGTCGCCGCAAGACATTTTTAAAGTTCTCAGCGGATGGGGTGGCTTCTCGCTCGAGTCGGTCGAGGGCACCTGGAACCTCGGTCTCGGTCAAGCCCTGATTGTCGATGCGGCTTCGGCAACCGCGGTCACGAACCGCCTAAACTCGCTCGGAATCCACACCTGGCAACTCGGTGAAATCAAGAACGCTCCGGTCAACGCTGTCGAGCAGGGATACATCACTGGTGCAAAGGGTGTTGAAGGTGGCGCGGTGCGCCTGGTTGGAAGCTACCGCTCCTAGTTAGCGCTCGCTCGCCCCGTCGTCATCGACATCACCGAGCTGCTCGGCAACCTCATCGGCGTCTTCGGTTTCAATTACGTCTTCGAGCTCGGCGACCGTTTCTCCAGTTTCGCCGTCGGCACCCTCGTCCGAGTCATCTTCATCTGGAAACAGGTCGGCCCATTTGTCGATTAGTTCGTCTTCGTCGGCAGGAGCGGCGAGCTCGCGCTCAAGCGCGTTGAGGTCGACGTCTGGGCTGAAATACTTTAGTTCGCGAGCAACCTTGGTGTGCTTCGCTTTTTGACGGCCACGCCCCATGGCGAGCCCCCTAACGCATACTTGACACGAAACGTGGATGAACACCACGCGAAAACCTGCGGTTAGTTTATCAGCGCACCGGTCATTAGTGCGACCACATACACAGCCCCTGCGGGGAGCCCAAACTGCAGTGCGGTGTTCAAGATTCCTTGAAGAAGTCGGCCTCTGCGCCAATAGCCAACGGTCTGACCGACATACGCGCTGAAGGTTGAGAGCCCGCCCGCGAATCCCCCGATCAAAGCCAAAGAAGAGAACTCACCGGCTCCGATGTTGATGAGGAGCCATGCTCCGACGGCCGACGCAAGGGTATTGGCCAGCAGGATGCCGTAAGGGAGTTTGCCTTCCCATCGACCCATGAGCACGCGAATCACCGAGCCAAGTCCGCCGGCTAGAGCGATTGCCAGAATTACCCAAATGTCGATGGTCATTTGCCGGCTCGCTTTATTCGTCTTCCAACAGTGTCACCCAGCCAGTAGGACAGCAAGCCGAAGATGATCGAAAGAGAGATGTAGGCAACCACGATATCTGGCGAAAGTTTGCCAAGCACGGCGAGAATGGCAATCCCGCTGAGGGTGGTGAACCCACCGGCGAAGCCCGATCCCAGAAATGCCTGACGTTCGGGAGTCGCAAGCACAGGAACGGTCATGGCTAGAGCGAGTATGAACGAACCGACGATATTGGCAATAAAAATGTCAATCGGGTCACTGCCGAACTGGGTGATGAAGCCTCGGGTTACCGCGCCAAGAGCACCACCCAAGAATGTAAAGCCCAGAAGCTTTAGCGTCGAAGAACTATTCGACATCATCATCCTTGGCTTCGATCACGAAGACGGCGTTGCGGCCGCGAGCGTGGCGACGAGGCTGAGGGCGGTTTGGCACACCGCGGCGCGAGTCGCCGGGCAGCGGTGCGCGCAGGAACGGGTTGAACTTTTCTGCCGAGCGCATGCGCCAAGGAACGGTCACGAGCATGGTGCCAGGAACATACATCAGGCGTCGCATGATGCGGTTGGCGCGGTGGTTGTGGAAGATGTGCTCCCACCAGTGACCGACGATGTACTTAGGCATGTAGACGGCGATGCGCTCACGGCCATAACGCGACCGGTGATTCTCTAGGTATTCGATCAGAGGGGTCGAGAATTCGCGGTATGGAGACTCGATGATCTTCAGCGGAATCTTCATTCCGTAGTCTTTCCATTCCTTCTTGAAGGCTTCGGCGCGCGCAGGGTCGGCGGCGATGTGGATCACGTCGAGCTTGTTGTGGTTGACCGAGATCGCGTAGTCCAGGGCCTTCAACTGCGGCTTGTTCAACTTGTCCATCAGCACAACCGCGTAGTCACCATCCGAGCCAAATTGGGTTCCGTCGAGCTTGATCTCATCGTCGATTGCCTTGTAGTAGCGACCGGTGTTGTACATCACCCAGAACAGAACCGGCATCAACAGGAACACGAGCCAAGCACCGTGGGTGAACTTGGTCACGGTCACGATCACGAGCACCGAGGCGGTCATGGTCGCGCCGATACCGTTGATTAAGGTGCCCGAGAGAGCCTCACGCTTGGTGACCGAACCGTCTTGGCGGCCGCGCTTCCAGTGCACGAGCATGCCGATCTGACCGATTGTGAACGAGGTGAACACGCCCAAAACATAAAGCTGGATCAGGGCCGAAACGTCGGCCTGATAGATGAGTTCGAGAGCTAACGCCGCGAGCGTAAGCGAGAGCATTCCGTTTGAGTAGACCAGTCGGTCACCGCGAGTCAGCAGGGCTTTTGGTGCGTACTTGTCCTTGGCCAACACCGATGACAGCAGCGGGAATCCGTTGAAAGCCGTGTTTGCAGCGAGCAAAAGCACTGCAGCGGTTGCGATCTGCAAGATGTAGAACAGGATGCTGCCATCACCAAAGATCGCGACGCCTAGCTGTGCGATCACCGACTGCTGAGGCCCGTCTAGCTCTCGACCGATTTGTGCAAGCGGGTCCTCTAGGTAATGAACCTGCGAGATCAGACCAAAGCTGATGATGCCCACGAACATCGAGATGGCGATAGTTCCCATCAAGGCCATCGTGGTTCGTGCATTTTTAATCTTTGGTTCGCGGAATGCCGGAACACCGTTGGCGATTGCCTCGACACCGGTGAGCGCGGCAGAACCGGATGCGAAGGCACGAAGCAGCAGAAAGAGCACGAGCATTGAGTTGCTCACGTTCTCAATGGCAACCACTTCGTAGCCTGCCGAAGGCGCAACGATCGGCTGGTTGGTGAGCAATTTGAAGATGCCTGTGCCGATCATCAGAAATACAGTGCCAATAAATAGGTAGGTAGGCAGTGCGAAAGCGATTCCCGATTCGCGCACGCCGCGAAGGTTCACGGCGCAGAGCAGAATGATGAAGCCAACCGCGATCTCGACGCGGAACGGATCAAGCTCGGGAAACGCAGAAATGATGTTGTCGGTGCCTGCAGCGATCGACACGGCGACAGTGAGCACGTAGTCGATTAGTAGCGCCGAGGCGACGACGATTGCCGGCTTCTCACCTAAGTTCTTCTTGGCGACCTCGTAGTCACCACCGCCCGAGGGATAGGCTGCGATTACCTTGCGGTAAGAAAGCACCACGATGGTGAGCAAAAGAACCACCACGGATGCGATTGCCGGAGTGAATGACAAAAAGCTGAAACCGCCCAACGCCAAAATCATGAGCATTTCTTGCGGACCGTAGGCCACAGAGGAGAGTGGGTCGGAAGAAAAAATCGGGAGGGCTATCGTTTTCGGTAGCAGTTCGCCTTCGAGTTTCTTGGTCGAAAGGCGTTTGCCGAGCAGCAGACGCTTCGGGTCTAGTGATTCATTCACAAGGGAAAAGATTACTCCGCACCCTAGGGTGCGGAGCAAATCCTTAGAGCGAGTTTCGCTTTAGTTTGCGTGCTCTTCTTTTTTGCGCTTTGAGCCAACGTTGAGAGTAGAAACTAGTCCGAGCAACAGGAACCCGGCCGCTGCCCACGCAGAAGCTTTAGCACCGTCGGTGAACGCCTCGCCGGCATCCGCGGTTATTTGGTCGGCAACTTCTTTAGAGAGCGGTGCGCCGGTAGCCGGAGATTGCAATAACTCGGGCAACGAAGGAATCACTCCACCGGCCGAATCCACCACGAGGTCGACAATTGCCGATGACTGCTCAGAAGCAATCGACTGTTCTGCGATGCGCGCCTCGAGGCTTGACTGCACTCCCGTGAAGAGCATGGTTCCCAATACCGCGATGCCAAGTGCCGAGCCGACCTGGCGAACGGTCGACTGTGAACCCGATGCCTGTCCAATCTTGTCCATGGTCACGTCGACCATGATCACACCGGTCAACTGGGCGGTCGCCAGACCGACACCAACACCATAGATAAATAGGAACGGTGCGATTGACCACATGCCTACCTCGGTGGAGGCGAACAGTGCGATGCCGATTGCACCGACCAGCTCAAGGGCAACACCCGACTGCACCATGGTGCGTGGCGAAAGCCTGCCGCTGAGTGCACCACCCACGCCCGAGGCCAGGAATGCGCCACCGGCGAGCCAGAGCAGAACTAGTCCTGACTCGATCGGGGTCAAAAGCAACACGTTCTGAAGCCACAGTGGAATCGCAAACAGGATTCCGAACTCGCCCATCGAGATGATCAGCGCTGCAATCGAACCGTTGCGGAATGAGCCGACCTTGAAAAGCTCGAGGTCAAGTAGCACGGCCTTGTTCGCCTTGGTCCGTGCGCGCTCCCAAAGAATGAACAGTGCGAATCCGACAGCCGAGATGGCAAGAGAAACCGGGATGATCGAGATTCCGTCGGTCGGCCACGAGAAGTCACCGAGCACGAACTGGTTCTTGGTTGAGGCATCCCACCAGCCATAGACGCGGCCCTCGATGAGTCCGAAAACGAGGGTGGCAAACATGACCACCGACAGCAGAGCTCCGACTATGTCGACACCGGGAACACGCTGTTCCTGCTTCGATTCCTTAGCCCACCACATCAGACCGGCCATCACGATCACACCGAGCGGGAGGTTGATGTTGAAGGCGAGGCGCCAGCCGTCGTCACCGAAATCGGTTGCTAGCCAACCACCGAGAACGGGGCCAACCGCCACCATTCCACCAATGGTTGCGCCCCAGACCGCAAAGGCGATGCCACGCTCTTTGCCCTGGAACGTTGCGTTAACAAGCGAGAGAGTGGTCGGCAGAACCATCGAACCGCCGAAGCCCTGCGCGACGCGTGCCAGGATCATCGAAGATGCGTCTTCAGAGAATCCGGCCCAGACCGATGCCGCCACGAAGATCGCGATACCGATGAGCAATAGGCGCTTGCGGCCGATTCGGTCGGCGATAGAACCCCACACCAAGAGCAGTGCGGCAAAGACCAAAACATAAGACTCTTGAACCCACTGAACCTCGGTTGAATCGAGGTTTAGTGCGTTGATAACGCTTGGAAAAATTGTGTTGACGATTGTGCCGTCGATGATTACGAGCGAGATGGCTGCCGAGATAAAGATCAGGGCAATCCAACGACTGCGTTCTTTGGGCATTTGATTCTTTCTTTTGGTCCGAGCCGTTGCGACTCAGGGATCAGAGCACTGCGAGGATTGCACTCGCTCCAAGAGCAAGTATGACCCCCAAGAGTTGGGTTCTTGCGATCTTCTCCTTTAAAAAGACACGGGCCAAGATTATCGTTCCCAGCGGATAGAGAGCGGTGAGCACGCTGACCACGGTGAGCGTTCCGGTGCGGCTGGCCATGAGAAAGAAGACGTTGGCGCTTGAGTCAAAAGCGCCGGCAGCAACCGTGGCTAGCCAGAAGTTGCGCATTTTGCCAAGGGTGGGAGCTTCATCCTTGCGGGTTTTGCGAATTGTGAACAACAAAAACAGACCGAGGACGAGCGCGCTCACGGCACGCAACATGACAACCGGCGTGAGTCCCGAATCGGCGGGTGCGGCGTCGAGACAGATGAGAACCGCGCCAATGCCGACTCCCGCACCGATTCCTAGAAGCAAAGCGGGCACGCTCGGCATGCGAACGTCTTCGCCAGGGATGAACCCGACGAGCACCACGGCGACCAGCAGCAAGACCAGCGCCAGCCAACCCCATGCCGAAAACGAATCACCGGTGGCGATGCCGACGGCGGCCGGCACGATGGCAGAAACCACGGCACTGAGTGGCGAGACAATCGAAATTGGCCCGAGAGCTAAAGAGGCATAGAGGCAGGTCAGAGCCACGGCCGACCAAAGCCCTGCCCACACTCCCCAACCGATTGCCTCCGGGTTGGCGCTGAAGCCAAAAGCGGGGATGAGCGCCAACAGCAGCACCAATCCGACGGCACCGGCGACCGCGGTCACCGCGACTGGTCGGATGCGCCGAGAGGCAACGGCACCGAAAAAGTCGGCAAAGCCATAAACCAACGCAGTCGAGAAGCCTAGCAAGATGGTCAGCATGCTCCTCCTCTCGGTTTGCGGGTTTGGCGTTGTCGAAGAACCGTTGACAACATTCTCAACTTAAAGCAAAAAGCCCCAGTCGTGAGATCTGGGACTTTTCGTGGCTCCGCGCGGCATCGATCCGCGGACCTAACGATTTTCAGTCGTTCGCTCTACCAACTGAGCTACAGAGCCATGGATGTTTTCACACCCAGCGATCCTGACGGGACTTGAACCCGCGACCTCCGCCGTGACAGGGCGGCGCGCTAACCAACTGCGCTACAGGACCTCGTTGCTTTCAACCCGCGCCCTTGGTGACCCCAACGGGATTCGAACCCGTGCTACTGCCGTGAAAGGGCAGCGTCCTAGGCCACTAAACGATGGGGCCGAAAAGCGCGGTGCTTGATAGCACCAAGAGCCAAGATTACCTTCCTTATGGCGTTTTTAGCAACCTGACGATTACCCTTAAGACATGACTTTGCAAATCGAACGCGCTCGGGGTGTCCGCATCCGTCGCTTTTTGGTTGCGGTAGCCGCCGTTTTCGCTTTATTTGTGGGTGGCGCTGTGGTCGGCCCTGCCTGGGCCACACCTAGTTATCCAACTTGGGCCGAGGTTGAGGCAGCCAAACAAAAAGTAGCTGCCAAACGAGCGATGATCGACAAACTTCAGGCCATCATCGAAGATTTGGGAGCACAGGCTGACGCCCTCGCGACCGTAGCGCTTATCGAGGGTGAGAAATATAACCAAGCGCAAGATGCCGTAGACGCGGTTGCCTCGAAGGTTAAAACCCTCGAAGGTCAGGTCGAGACCGCGATGGCTGAGGCAAATCAAGCTCAGCGTCAACTCGGTCAGCTCGCCGCCCAGATGTATCGCAACGGCGCTGCCGGAACCTCGCTGAATTTGCTTTTGAAGGCCGACCAGGCCGACGACCTGCTTTACCAACTGGGTGCCAGCGAAAAGGTAGCCCAGCAGAGCGACGAACTTTATAACAAGTCAATTGCTAAGCAGCAGTATGCGCAGTCTCTTGCCGATGAGCTGGCGGTTGCCAAGGCTGAACTCGCGACCAAGGCACAAACTGCCAAGGATGCCTACGCCAAGGCACAAGCGGCCGCGAATGCTTTGCAGGCTAAGGTCGACGAAAACAAGGCTTTGAACAAGACCTTTTATGCCCAGTTGGCTTCTTTGCAGAACACTTCGGCGGCGCTAGCTAAGGCTCGTGCCGACGGCATCGCGGCCGAGCGTCGCCAGAACGAGGGCACTACGAACATGGTGGCACCAGATCTTTATGACGTTGGGGCACCAGACACCGACAAGGTCGATAAAGCCATCAACTTTGCCAAGGCTCAACTGGGTGAGGCTTATGTTCTGGGTGGAATGGGCCCGAACATTTGGGACTGTTCTGGAATCACCAAGGCGGCCTATGCAGCTGCCGGCATTTACATTGGAACGCACTCGGCCACGAACCAGTTCAACACCATGGCTTTCGCCAAGAAGTTGATTCCGCTTCGCGACATGCAGCCTGGTGATCTGATGTGGTACACCCGCGAACCGAATGTTTTCAATGGAGACAAATATCACGTGGTGATGTTCGTCGGAAATGGATTAATGCTCGAAGCGCCGCGACCAGGAGCAGTCGTGCGTATCGTGCCTATTCGCTGGGGTGAAATGTTCCCCTACGCTGGTCGACCCAGCGCCTAAGAGCTTTTAGTGGCCTTCGGCCTTGAAGCGCTCAATCGACTCGGCGATCAGACGCTCGGCAACAGCCTTGCCCTGCCAGTCGCCAACCTTGACCCACTTGCCCGGCTCTAGGTCTTTGTAGTGCTCGAAGAAGTGCTTGAGTTCGTTCTTGGTCTGTGCCGGAACATCCTCGATGTCTTGGATGTGCGCCCAGCGTGGGTCTTTGTCGAGCACGCAGATTAGCTTCTCGTCGATTCCGCCATCGTCTTCCATGGTCAGCACGCCGACCGGGCGAACCGAGCAGACAACGCCGGGGTAAACCGGGAATTCGAGCATGACCAGTGCGTCAAGCGGGTCGCCATCGCCACCGAGGGTGTTGTCGAAGTAGCCGTAGTCGATCGGGTAAACAAACGGGGTGAACAGAACGCGGTCTAGGTGAACGCGACCGGTCTCGTGATCGACTTCATACTTGTTGCGGCTTCCGCGAGGGATTTCGATAACTACGTCGTGTGCCATGGTGCTCCTAAATAGAGTTGTCTGAAAGAGAGTTTACCGAAAGGCGCTCGTGCCAACACGACCAAGGCTCACCCCGGCGATGGCCGACGTTCGTCGTGCCGTGCGCGAAAACTGGGATGCGGCATCCGTAGTCTCTGGAGATTTGGTGCTCGTCGCGGTTTCTGGTGGTCCGGACTCGATGGCGCTGGCCTCAGCCGCGGCATTCGAAGGCAAACGCGCCGCGATTCGAGTCGGTGCCGTCGTGGTCGAACACGGACTTCAGCCGATCACCAAGGTGGTTGCCAAGCAGACCGCCGAGAACCTGCGTGCACTCGGGCTCGATCCCGTTTTGGTTCTCGCGGTCACGGTGGGCGGGGATGGTGGCCCAGAGGCGGCCGCTCGCGAGGCTCGCTATGCCGCACTCGATCAGGCACTCGCCGAAACTCACGCCAAGTTTGTAATGCTCGGACACACCCTCAACGACCAGGCCGAGACGGTGCTGCTCGGACTTGCCCGAGGCTCGGGCGCTCGTTCGCTATCGGGCATGGCTCCGGTTGGCGAGAGCTACCTCCGTCCGCTGTTAGCAATCACTCGCGAAACCACCGTCGCTTATTGCCAGGATGCCGGTCTCGAGGTCTGGCACGACCCCCAGAACAACGACCCCAAGTTCACGCGAGTGCGTATTCGCCACGAGGTTCTGCCGCTTCTCGAGCAGGCACTCGGTGGCGGGGTGGCCGCGGCCTTGGCGCGAACGGCCAATCAACTTCGCGAAGACGCACTCGCACTCGACGGTTTAGCCGCGGCCGTGTTCGACGTCGCGTCAACCCTCGGGGCGACATCCGTGCTGCTTTCGATCGACGCCTTCGAAACGCAACCGGCAGCCATCGTCAAGCGCGTGATCAAGCGCGCGATTGAGTCGGCCGGAGGCGCGGCATCCAGCGCGGGAATCGACGAGGTAGTCTCGCTGATTGTCAACTGGCACGGGCAGAAACCGCTGACGCTGCAAGGCGTTAGAGTAGTACGCACGGGCCGAGTGCTCGAATTTAAGAGCACCAAAACTCTCAAACCAGGAGCCTGTTAGTGGACCTCGAAAAGGTAAGCGGCGAAATCACCAAGATTCTCGTCACCGAAGAGCAAATCACCTCAAAAGTTGCCGAACTGGCTGCCGAAATCGATGCCAAGTATGCGGGCAAAGACGTGCTTCTGGTGGGCGTTTTGAAGGGTGCCGTGATGTTCATGGCCGACCTTTCGCGAGCGATCCAGATTCCAGTGCAAATGGACTGGATGGCTGTTTCTTCCTATGGTTCGGGCACTCAGTCTTCTGGTGTGGTGCGCATTCTTAAAGACCTCGACGCCGATGTGCTCGGTCGCCACGTTCTGATCGTCGAAGACATCATCGACTCGGGACTCACCCTGTCTTGGCTCGCTTCGAACCTGAAGGCCCGCGGTGCCGCATCTGTTGAAATCGTCGCGTTCTTGCGCAAGCCCGAAGCTGCCAAAGTCGACGTCGAGGTAGCACTGGTCGGGTTCGATATTCCTAACGAGTTCGTGGTCGGCTATGGCCTCGACTACGCCGAGCGTTACCGCACGCTGAAGGGCGTCGCGGTGCTGTCGCCAGCCGTCTACAGCTAGGCGTTTGGGCTCACTCTCTGAGCGAACATCCCTGTTTCGGCCCTTTGTCAGAAGGTAGCCTTAGAGTTGTTCAACTTTGAACGCGAAAGGATGAGGCAAGTCCTCGACTATGAAACTTAAGAGCATCTTCAAGGGTCCAATCTTCTGGATCTTCGCCGCTTTTCTAGTGGTTTTCCTCGGCACCTCGCTAACCAGCGGAGGTGGCTTTAAGGCCGTCGACACCTCGACCGGCCTAGCCATGATTGCCGATGGCAAGGCCTCGGCCGTCAAGATCTATGATGGCGAGCAGCGAGTCGACGTGACCCTGAAAACCGCGGATGCCACCTACGGCGACAAGGTGCAGTTCTATTACGTTTATGCCCGCGGCACTCAGGTGGTCGACACGATCACCAAGGCTGAGCTAAAAGACGGCTTTAACGACGAGGTTCCGAACACCCCTTGGTACATCTCACTTCTCGGCAGCCTCCTGCCGTTCGTGATCATCGGTGCGATCTTCTGGTTCTTGATGGGTAGCGCTCAAGGTGGAAACAGCCGTGTAATGAACTTCGGAAAGTCGCGCGCCAAGTTGGTCAACAAAGAGAACTCGAAGGTCACCTTCGCCGACGTTGCCGGTGTCGACGAAGCCATCGAAGAACTACAAGAAATCAAAGAATTTTTGAAGGAGCCCGAGAAGTTCCAGAAGGTCGGCGCGAAGATTCCTCGCGGCGTGCTTCTCTATGGACCTCCGGGAACCGGTAAGACCCTGGTCGCCAAGGCGGTTGCTGGCGAGGCTGGTGTTCCGTTCTTCTCGATCTCGGGTTCTGACTTCGTCGAAATGTTCGTCGGTGTTGGTGCATCGCGCGTTCGCGACCTGTTCGATCAGGCCAAGCAAAGCGCGCCTGCCATCATCTTCGTCGACGAAATCGACGCCGTGGGTCGCCACCGCGGTGCCGGCATCGGCGGCGGAAACGACGAGCGCGAGCAGACCCTAAACCAGCTTCTGGTTGAGATGGATGGCTTCGACTCGAAGACCAATGTGATTCTTATCGCGGCTACGAACCGTCCCGACATTCTCGACCCGGCCCTGCTTCGTCCCGGTCGTTTTGACCGACAGATTGGTGTTGGTGCACCAGACCTCAAGGGCCGCGAGCAGATTCTTCGCGTTCACGCCAAAGGCAAGCCGGTTGCCGAAGACGTTGACCTCGCTACCGTTGCGCGTCGCACGCCTGGCTTCACCGGTGCCGACCTCGCCAACGTTTTGAACGAGGCCGCTCTGCTCACCGCTCGTCAGAACGAGAAGCAGATCACCAACGAAACCCTCGACGAGGCGATTGACCGCGTGATCGGTGGCCCGCAAAAGAAGAGCCGCCTGATGAAAGATCAGGAGCGCTTGAACACCGCCTACCACGAGGCTGGTCACGCGCTTGTCGCCGCATCCCTGAACAACAGCGACCCTGTCACCAAGGTCACGATTCTTCCTCGCGGACGAGCACTCGGTTACACCATGGTTCTTCCGATGGAAGACCGCTACTCGGTTTCGCGCAACCAGTTGCTCGACCAGATCGCCTATGCGATGGGTGGCCGCGTGGCCGAAGAGGTTGTCTTCCACGACCCAACCACTGGCGCTTCGAACGATTTCGAAAAGGCCACCAGCATCGCTCGCCAGATGGTTACCCAATACGGTTTCTCGGCTTCGGTTGGTTCGGTCTCTTATGGCAAGGGTGGCGAAGTGTTCGTCGGCCGCGACATGGGTCAGGTTCGCGAATACAGCGAGGCAACCGCTCAGCAAATCGATGCCGAAATTCGCAGCATCCTCGATGGTGCGCACGATGAGGCTTACCAAGCGATCAACTTGAACCGCAAGGTGCTCGACGCGTTGGCCAAGGCTCTGATGGAAGAGGAAACCCTTAACCAAGAGCAGATTGCCGTGATCTTCAAGAACATCAAGAAGTTGCCTCAACGCACCCTCTGGCTGTCGAAGAAGAGCCGTCCGGTTTCAAAGGTTGGTCCGATTGCGATTCCTGAAAAGGGTTCGACCACCTCTAAAGAAGCTGCGATTGCAGCGGATGCTGCGCCTAAGGCGCCCAAGCCTCGTTCGAGCAAGCCTCGAGCAGCAAAGGCGGGAACGACTGCGCCGAAGCCCAAGGCAACCAAACCCTCGTCCGAAAAAGAGTAGTTAGTGGTCGACACCGAGCGCATCAAGTCTGCGGTGGCTGAACTTTTGACAGCCATCGGCGAAGACCCAACCCGTTCGGAGCTTGCCGCAACACCTACCAAGGTGGCCGAGGCCTATGCCGAGTTTTTTAAGGGTGTGGGCGTCGACGAAACCCGGGTGTTGGCCGAGACCTTTGAGGCCGAGCACAACGAAGTTGTGATTCTCAAAGACATCGACTTTGTTTCGATGTGTGAGCACCACTTGCTTCCGTTCACGGGAGTCGCGCACATCGCATATCTGCCCAGCGATCGCGTGATTGGGCTCGGTCGCCTGCCGAAACTGGTGGAAACGGTCGCCTCTCGCCCGCAGCTTCAAGAGAACCTGACCGCCCAAATCGCCGATGCACTCGAGCGCGGTTTGAGCACCCGAGGTGTCGTTGTTGTCGTCGAAGCTCGTCACCACTGTGTGGTTTCGCGCGGAGCACGTCAACCCGAAGCAAACACCATCACCATGGCGGCCCGCGGATGCTATTCCGAACCGGCCGCGCGAGCCGAAGTCATGGGGCTCATCTCCAAATGAAGTTTGAACGCCCGCGGGTCATGGGAGTGCTCAACGTAACCCCAGACTCGTTTAGTGACGGCGGAGAATTCATCACCGAGCAGTCCGCCCTCGACCACGCCCGCCTGCTCGAGATGGCAGGAGCCGACATCATCGACGTGGGCGGAGAGTCCACCCGCCCGGGAGCCGAGCGAGTTGAGTCGAGCGTGGAGCAGGCTCGGGTCATCCCAGTCATTCGAGCAATCAAGCGCGAACTCGACACTACGGTTTCGATCGACACGATGAACTCGTCGACCGCTCGGGCCGCCGTTGAGGCGGGGGCCGAGATCATCAACGACGTGTCGGGCGGTTTGGCCGACCCCGCGATGCTTCAGGTGGCTGCCGAGACGGGCGCGACACTCGTGATCTCGCACTGGCGCGGCTTCAGCAACATCATGGACACCCAGAACTTCTATCACGACATCGCGGTCGACGTGGCTCGTGAGCTTTCCGAGCGAGTGGATGCGGCGATCGCCGCGGGAGTGGCACGCGACAAGATCGTGATAGACCCTGGTCTCGGATTTGCCAAAGACATGAAGCAGAACTGGCAGCTCGTGGCGCGGCTTGACGAACTCGAAGCGCTGGGCTTGCCCATCCTGGTTGGAGCAAGTCGAAAAAGGTTTATTGCGGGTGCGATCGACCCCGAAGAGCCGGCACAGGTGAGCAACGAGCGACGCGACGTGGCGACGGCGGTCTTGACCGCGCTTCTGCTGCAGCGCAAACTTTGGGGGATTCGCGTGCACAACGTGCTGGCCACGACAGACACCATCAGGGTTGTTGCAGCCCTGCGTGATGCAGAGCAGAGTTAAACCATGAGACACAAGATCAAACTGACCGGACTTCGTGTCTTTGCGTATCACGGCGTGTTCGACTTCGAACGCCAGAACGGTCAAGATTTTTACATCGACTGCACCGTCACGCTCGATGCAACCAAGGCAGCGCTCAACGACGACCTTGCCCACACCGTCAACTACGCCGACCTAGCCAAGGCTCTGGTAGAAAACGCCAAGTCCGAGCCAGTCGATCTGCTCGAAACTTTGGCCCAGCGCTTGCTTGACATGGTCATGAACCTGGGCGGAGGCGATGCCACCGGTTTGGTGCGCTCGGCCAAGATCACCGTGCACAAACCGAACGCTCCGATCGTCTATGACTTCGAGGATGTTTCGGTGACCGTCAAGGCCAAGCGCGACTGATGGCCGCGGTGCGTTCTGTGCTTGCGCTCGGCGGAAATCTGGGCGACCGAAAGGCCACCATTCGCTCGGCCATCCGCGCTCTCAAAGAGACCGACGGAATCAAGGTGCTTAAAAAGTCGCCACTCGTCGAGTCGTTTGCGGTGACCGCATCAGGTGTCGACAAAACCCGCCCGAACTACCTCAACGGAGTGGTCGAAATCGAGACGGAGCTAAAGCCAGGTGCCCTGCTCGACGTGGTTCGCGGCATCGAGCGCGCACACGGACGGGTGCGGCTCGAGCGCTGGGGTTCGCGCACGCTCGACATCGACATCATCACCTACGGTTCGCTGATCAAAGACGGCAAACGACTGACTTTGCCGCATCCGCGGGCCTTCGAGCGAGCCTTCGTTACCGTGCCGTGGTCTTTGATGAACCCGGATGCGGTGCTCCCCGGTCACGGAAGCGTCGCGTCGCTCGCCGCCGAACAACGCGACCAGGTTTGGGTGGTCAAGTGAAGCTCACCAAGGTCTCATCGCTAATCGCCTATGCCGTGGCTGCCGGGCTCATCGGCTATGCGGTGAGTCTGATTCTCGTTCGCCTCGGCCAACCGCTGCCAAGTTCGCCAACAAACCTGTTGGTCACGCTCCCCGTGATCTCGGTTGTGCTCGTGATTCTTGCGATTCCAGTCGTGCGCTACCAAACGGCAATCAAGAAAAACCTCGCACTTCCGGCCGGGGCAAAGCCGGTTTTGGTCAAGCGCGTGGACCCGTTCTATGCGTTGCGAGTCGCACTTCTGTCTAAGGCAGTCGCCATTTCGGGTTCGATCTTTCTCGGCTGGCACGGCGGCGTTCTCGTCGCGGTGCTGACTTCTCCACAGATTTCCGAGAGTGCCGCCTGGAGAAGTGCATTTGGCATAGCAGGCTCGCTCACCATGGTCATTGCCGGCATCATCATCGAGCGCGCCTGTCGCGTTCCGCCAGACTCGACCGCAACCGACACCGAAGCGACTGCAGCATGACCGCCGCGACCGGAAGACTGACCGTTGGCGTTATCGGAGGCGGTGCGGTTGGTGTTGCCATCGCGCAGGCGCTCGCCGGTGCAGGCCACCTTCTGGTCGGCATCACGGCCGTCAGCCAGAAAAACCTTGACCGCATCGAGGCTCAGCTTCCGAGCGTCGACGTTTTGGCTCCCGGCGAGGTGCTAGAGCGTAGCGAACTGGTTGTGTTGGCCATCCCCGATGAAGAGTTGTTGCCGACCATCGGCGGATTTAGCGAGGCACACCTCTGGAGACAGGGGCAACTCGTGGCTCATACCAGCGCGAAACACGGATACGGCATCCTCGGCACCGCGGCCCAGCAAGGTGTGATTCCACTGGCGATTCACCCGGCCATGCGATTCACCGGCACGACCGTCGATCAGGCCAGACTGCGCGAATCGTTCTGCGCGATTGCCGCACCCAAGGTTGCGCTGCCGATCGCCGAAGCCCTGGTGATCGAGATGGGTGCCGAACCGGTGGTCATAACCGAAGAACAGCGTTCCGCCTATGCCGAAGCCTTAGAGGTTGCCACAAACTTCTCGGCGATGGTGGTCAACCAAGCGATTGGCTTGCTCGAAGAGGCCGGGATCTCAAACGCTCGCGGAATCATCGCCCCGAGCGTGCGAAGCGCTGTCGAGCGAGCCCTAGATGACGGGCACCAGCCAATCGACCCGAACATTTTGATGGGGGACGACGCCGAATGACCGAACACGAGCTGCGAGTTTTTAAGAGTGCCGCCGACCTGAAGGCAGCCGTGACTCAGGCCCGCCTCGAGGGCAAACGCATCGCCTTCGTGCCAACCATGGGTGCCCTACACGAGGGGCACCTGCGCCTGGTCGACACCGCGCGCGAGCACGCCGACTTCGTGGTGGTCAGCATCTTCGTGAACCCGCTCCAGTTTGGTGCCTCAGAAGACTTCGACCGCTACCCGCGCACGCTCGACGCCGACTGCGAGTTGCTGAGCGCTCGCGATTGCGACGCCGTGTTCGCTCCATCGGCCGCCGAGGTCTATCCGCCCGACGGCAAACCGGGCAAACCCACCGAGCGTGCCGGCATCACCGGTTCGACGTTCGAGGGCGCTGCTCGTCCTGGTCATTTCGACGGCGTGCTGACCGTGGTCGGTCGCCTGCTGCAACTGGTCGAGCCAGATGTGGTCATTTTTGGTCAAAAGGATGCCCAGCAGGTGTTCATGGTTCGCAAGCTGATCGGTGCCAAATACAAGGATGTTGAACTCGTCGTCGCACCTACCGTGCGCGAGCCGTCAGGGCTCGCGATGTCTAGCCGCAACCGTTATCTGACACCGTTCGAGCGCGAAACAGCGGTTGTGATCTCCAAGGCCCTGCGCGCGGTCGACTTTGCCGCCAAGCACGGACTGCCGGCATCGTTTTGCATCGAGGCAGGTCTCTCGCTGTTTGCCGGCGAGCCCAAGGCTAAACTTGAGTATCTAGCGGTAGTCGATCCGCAGCTGTTCAAACCGGTCACCGACAAGTTCAAGGGCGAGGCTCTTGCGATTGTCGCGGCCGAGGTTGGCGGGGTTCGTTTGATCGACAACCAAATCATCGAAATTCGGGAGCAAGACGCATGAGCGAATCGCCAATCGAGCACGAAGACGAACAAGATCTGCCAGAGCAGATCGCCATTCGCCTCGAAAAGCGCGAGCGACTAAACGCACTCGGCGACGCATACCCGGTTTCGCTTCCGATCACCCACACCATCGAGCAGGTTCGTGCGGCCTATCCCGACCTCGAAGTCGATGTAGCCACCGGCGACGCCGTTGCACTAACCGGACGCGTCATGTTTCAGCGCAACACCGGCAAGCTATGTTTCGCGACCCTGCAGGCTGGTTCCGGCGAGCGCATCCAGGCGATGCTTTCGCTCGACAGGGTGGGCGAGGAGCAGCTCGACCTTTATAAAGAGCTCGTCGACCTTGGCGATCACCTGTTTGTTGCCGGCGAGGTGATCACTTCGAAGCGCGGCGAGCTGAGCATCCTGGTCAGCGAGTGGAAGATGGCCGCCAAGACCATTCGTCCTCTGCCAAACCTTCACAACGAACTCGGTGAAGAGTTCCGCGTGCGTCACCGTTATCTCGACCTGATCGTGCGCGACCGTGCTCGCGAGGTCGTCAAGATTCGCGCTCAGGTGATGGCATCGATGCGCAAGACATTTGCCGAGGCGGCCTACCTCGAGGTCGAGACCCCGATGCTGCAGACCATTCACGGTGGAGCATCGGCTCGCCCGTTCAAGACTCACTCGAACGCTTTCGACACCGAGCTTTATTTGCGCATCGCTCCGGAACTGTTTTTGAAGCGTGCCGTCGTCGGTGGCATCGACCGCGTATTCGAAATCAACCGCAACTTTAGAAACGAAGGTGCCGACCGCACCCACAGCCCAGAGTTTGCGATGCTCGAGGCCTATGAGGCCTACGGCGACTACAACACCATGGCTCACCTCACCCAGAAGCTGATTCAGAACGCCGCAATGGACGTTTTCGGCACTCACCAGGTGGTGCTCGAAGACGGCTCGGTGAACGACCTAGGCGGCGAGTGGGCGCGCATCTCGATGTTTGAGTCTCTCTCTGCTGCCGCCGGCATCGAGATCACCCCAGACACCCCGATCGCCGAGTTGAAGAAACTCGCCGACAAAGAGGGGCTAGAGATAGATCATCCACAGCACGGCAAATATGTCGAAGAACTTTGGGAGCACTTCGTCAAGGGTGACCTCGTCAACCCGACCTTCGTGATGGACTTTCCGGTCGACACCTCGCCGCTGGTGCGCAACCACCGCAGTCAGAGCGGCCGCGTCGAGAAGTGGGACCTCTACATCCGTGGCTACGAGCAGGCTACCGGCTATTCCGAGCTCGTTGACCCTGTGATTCAGCGTGAGCGCTTTGTCGAGCAGGTCAAGTTGGCAGCCGCGGGTGACCCCGAGGCGATGAAGCTAGACGAAGACTTCTTGAAGGCTCTCGAGTTTGGAATGCCACCATCGGGTGGAATGGGAATGGGCATCGACCGCTTGTTAATGTCGCTCACCGGTCTCGGAATTCGCGAGACCATCATGTTCCCTCTTGTGAAGTAGGCACGGATGACCCCCTGGGAGATTTTCGTCGACGTATCGCTCTCGCTGATTCCGCCGATTCTGGTCGGCGGCGTCTTCTATGTGATCATGCGCTCGATTTTGCGTGCCGATTCGAAGGAGCGCGAGGTTTACTCGCAGATCGAGGCCGAAGAGCGCGCCAAGCTTGAGTCGCCGGCAGACCCCGTCAAGCGTGCCAAGGCCGCGGGCAAAGCGTCCCCGGCAAAATAAGTTCTTTATTCCCCTAGCGAACAGCCCCGAAATACGTCGGTGGGGGCGGTTAACATCCTTGTATGAAGGCTACGCACTAGCCTTCGCTAGGAGTAAGACATGTTCGAGAAATTCACCGACAAGGCCCGTCGTGTAGTGGTGCTCGCCCAAGAAGAGGCGAAGATGCTCAACCACAACTACATCGGCACCGAGCACCTGCTGCTCGGCCTGATTCACGAGGGTGAAGGCGTGGCGGCTAAGTCGCTAGAAGCACTCGGCATCAGCCTCGACGCAGTGCGCGAACAGGTTCAAGAGATCATCGGTCAGGGCCAGCAGGCTCCAACCGGCCACATTCCTTTCACCCCACGTGCCAAAAAGGTGCTCGAGCTTTCGCTTCGTGAGGCTCTGCAGCTCGGTCACTCCTACATCGGCACCGAGCACCTTCTGCTTGGTCTGATTCGCGAGGGCGAAGGTGTCGCAGCACAAGTGCTCACCAAGCTCGGAGCCGATACCAACCGTGTGCGTCAGCAGGTCATCCAGTTGCTCTCGGGTTTCCAGGGCAAAGAAGCCGTTCAGGTCGGTGGCGAAACCAACGCACCTCAAAAGGGCTCCCAGATTCTCGACCAGTTTGGTCGCAACCTGACTCAGGCCGCAGCCGAGGGCAAGCTCGACCCCGTGATCGGTCGCGAGCGTGAGATCGAGCGCGTTATGCAGATTCTCTCTCGCCGCTCCAAGAACAACCCGGTGCTCATCGGCGAACCAGGCGTGGGCAAGACCGCAGTGGTCGAAGGCTTGGCACAGGCGATTGTCAATGGCAACGTGCCAGAAACGCTCAAGGGCAAGCAGCTCTACACCCTCGACATGGGTTCGCTCATCGCCGGCTCGCGCTACCGCGGTGACTTCGAAGAGCGCCTCAAGAAGGTAACCAAAGAGATTCGCACTCGTGGAGACATCATCACCTTTATCGACGAGATCCACACCTTGGTTGGTGCAGGTGCCGCCGAGGGAGCCATCGACGCCGCATCCATCTTGAAGCCGCTTCTGGCCCGCGGTGAACTGCAGACCATCGGTGCAACCACCCTCGACGAATACCGCAAGCACTTCGAAAAAGACGCCGCGCTAACCCGTCGATTCCAGCAGGTCAT
>JACCDN011132670.1_pt1 | contig 116651 bp, 102 predicted proteins | sample 7441691 | NCBI WGS metagenome assembly JACCDN01 (sample SAMN15323439, study PRJNA562643) | freshwater metagenome | isolation source: river surface water | place: USA:Blue River Watershed | collected 2017-08-16 | reverse complement strand
GTCCCTGTCCCGGCCCCTGTGCCCTGGCGTTATCGCCACACAGCGCGTCGAGACCGATGGCCACCGACGAGCCCTGCCCGCGCACCGGATCCGGGTTACGCACGATGTGCGCCGGTGCGGCATCGGCAGCCTGCAGCGCGGCTTCGATCGCTTCGGCGTAATAACCGGTGACCACCACCACGGTCGCCGCGCCGGCTTCCTGCATCGCGCGCAGCGAGCGATGAATCAAGGGTTCGCCATCGATGCGGATCAGGCATTTCGCCACGCCGCCCATGCGCGCACCCTCGCCGGCGGCCAGCAATACCACGCCAAAGCGCGCGGCCGCTGGTGCCGCTTGCCGCCAATTTTCATCCTTGCCCACCTGGCCTCCCGGTTCTGGTCTTCGTCGCATCGGCGGGCGATGCCCGCCTCGGTTTGCGCGGCAAGATCTTGCCGCCGGCGGCAAAGACTGACCGTCTTCATGACGCCGCTGCCGGATTTTCCGACATTTCTGCTCGTGGTACGCAAATTGCACCCAGCCTGCCGGACCCACACGGAAACTGCGGAAACCGCGCACGCGCATGGCAACCACGACCACCACGACAACGACGACCACCACCACGACGGCGACCAACGGCGTCGGCGTGATCTCGGGCAATGCCGAACTGCAGAAGATCAAAAAAGATCTGGCAGCAGCACTGGTCGCCGCCGGCATCACCGATGCCAGCCCGACCGATGTCTATCCGAAGGGCTTTCCGATTGCCTATGGCCAGAATGGCGCGGTCACCAGCGCCACCACCTGGACCGAAGCGTACAAGATGGTCACCAAGCGGGTCGATGACAAGAATCCGGCCACGCCGGGCTCGCTGGTCATCGATGACGCGCTGCTGAACGCGAACCTGAAGGCGACCAAGACGCTGGCGCAGCAAGGCGTGAACTCGCTGACCCGATTCCCGAAAGGCACTTCGGTGACCGGCGCCATCGATGCGCTGTACAAGCAGCTGTCAAACGGCAAGCTGGCCTCGGTGCTGGCGCAGTCGGGCATCTATGACCTGAGCGCCTTCCCCGATGGCACCCCCGCATTCACCGCCTTCAAGCTGATTGAAGACCCGAACGACCCGGGCAAGGTGTCACGCGCGCGCTACGAAGAATACAAGGCCTCGGCCACGGCGCTGAAGTCCATGGACATCACGACCCTGGTCAACTTCCCGCGCGGTACCAGCCTGCTCGATGCGGCCGCCATGCTCGAGCCCAAGGCCGACCGCATGCTGCAAATGGTCGGAGTCGACAAGAGCTATTTCAACAAGCCCGGCATTTCATCGCTGGAAGCCATGTCGATGCTGATGCAGCTGCCGGACAGCATTCGGGAGATGAAATCCCTGCCGCCGGGTCAGACCTCGCAAGAGCTGGCAAAACAAGCCGCCGCTGCGAAAAAACTGGTGGCAATGGGCTACGACAGCATCGCGCCGTTCGCGGCGATGAAGTCGTTTGCGAATGAAGCACCGAAGCCGACCACCGCTCTCGGCGTGGTGCAGAAAAAACCGACGCCGGATGATTTGCCGCGCCCGACCGCGACCAGCACCGAACGCCAGTTCATGCCCACCATCAAGGCGGCAAAGCGCAGCTATGGCATGCCCAATCCGGTCAAGACCTCGGTCTACACCGCATTGCCGAGCGAAAAGGTCAGCACCAACCCTATCCCCCCATTCCGCGTGGTGACGGCGGCCGAGGTATTGGCCTTCAACAAGGCGTTCTGGCCGCAACGCACGGTGGCCACCGGCAGGTAAGATTCATCCCGATCCGACCAGATCAGCCAGGATCTGGCGCGTTCGCATCCACGCCGGAAACACCGAACACCCGTAGGGTTAATCACGCATTTACACTTTTTTCTATGACAGAAATATTTCCTGTCGCCTACACTTCATCCCAAAGAGTTAACGGAGTACAAAGATGAAAAAAGTTATCGGAGTTGCACTGCTGGCCGCTGCCGGCCTCGCCTGCGCCGGCGAAGGTGGCGGCGAGTACAAGCCTTTTGTCGTGTTCGACACCTCGGCCGAGCAGGACGCCAAATCGTCGCTCGCGAATGACTACATCAACGCCAACATCACCATCGGTGTGAAGACCGCCAACAAGGTCGAGTACTCGATCAAGTCCGGTATCTCGCGCAAGGACGCGCACAGCAGCGGCACCTCGCTGAGCTCGAACATCGAAGGCAAGATCAAGAAGTCGTATGACATCGGCCTCGGCTTCTATCCGTATGTCGCGGTTCGTCTGGGTCAGAAAATCAATAACGACGCGACCTCGTTCACGCACTATGCGTTCGATGCCGGCGCCAAGATCCCGACCGGCGAAAAATGGGCACTGGACGTGGGCGTCCGCTATCGTGATGACCTGAACTATGCCAGCAAGGACTACCGCAGCGTGCGTTACCACGCGATGATGCTGTATGACATCGACCCGTCGAATACCCTGGGCCTGCGTTATACGCAGAGCACGGCAGACGATTACACAGAAGAGCGCAAAGGCGTGCGCGTGCACTGGCAGCACAATTACTGAGCGTCGCTCGCGCCCCCTGAACAGGCCCTGCATCGAAACGATGCCGGGCCTTTTTTCTAAGCACAGATGCTGCAATGCAATACATTTCAACGCAGGCAGGGTCGCAGGCAGTACGCACAAGCGCCCGGCGGCGCCGCTTCAGGACTGGCGTCGATGCCGAAAAAACAGGCTCGCCTGACATGTTCAGGCTTTCCTGACATAATCCGCGTCCAAAGCTGACAAAAACCTGACGGTCATTTGTTAAACTTCGCCGCTTAATATTTTTGCAAAGAAAATCTGATCGCCCGTCTCTATGTCCGAACACTTTGAACCGTCCTGCCGCTCACGGTCGCGGCCTTGGCTGCTTCCGCTGATGCTGGGCTTTGCAGTGCAGGCCGTCTTTGCCGTCAGCGCACAAGCGCAAGTGCAGCCGCCCTCTGCGCCCTCTTCACCACCTGCACCACCGGCGTCCGCCGCCAGCAGCGCTGAGCAACAAGCGCTGACCGTGGTCAGCATCGACGACCTGATCTACACCGTGTTGCAGCACAACCCCGCGCTGCGCGCCAGCGCACGTGCCGTCGAGGCAGCGACCGCGGCCGTCACCACCGCCGGTGCACTGCCGAACCCGCGGCTGGAATTCAGCACCGGCCGCAACTCCGCGCCGGTCGGCACCTCGCAGGCGGGCCGCGTGAACGGCATCGGCATCTCGCAATTCATCGAGAATCCGGCACTGCGCAGTGCACGCGTGAATTCGGCCCTGTTTGCGGAAGTCGGCAGCCAGCAATCGCTGTCGCTGACCCGCAATGAGCTGGTGGGCGCAGTCAAGCTGCGAGCGTATGAATACCTGCTGCGACGTGAAGAAGCGCAGGCAGCGGCCGATGCGCTGTCGCTGCTGGAACAGACCCGCGAACGCATCAAGGTGCGCGTCGATACCGGCGAGACCGGCAAGTTCGACCTGATCCGCGCCGATGCCGAGATCGTGAACGCACGCCAGCGCGAAGAAACCGCACGCCTGCAAATTGCGCAGGCGGCGATCTCGCTGAACCGCCTTGCGGCCGGCATGCTGCCCGCGCGCTGGGAGCTGGATGCCACGCTCGATGACGCCGAAGGCCTGCCGTCGCTGGAAGCGCTGAAGCTGGCCGCCGTCAAACAAAACCCCGAGATTCGTTTGCTGGAAGCCGAGTTCGAGCGCAACCAGTCGCGCATCGAAGAAGCGACCGCAAGTCGCCTGCCCGGTATCGAGCTGCGGCTGTCGCAGCTGCGCGAGCCGGATGTGCGGCAAGACATGGTCGGCGTGTCGGTGCAGCTGCCCTTGCTCGACCAGAAGCGCGGCCCGCGCGCCGAAGCGATCGCCGAGCGCGAGCGTACGCTGGCACGGCTCGAAGGCCGCCGCGCAGAACTGATACAGCAGCTGGAACTCGCGTGGCGCTCGGTCGAGATCGCGCGGGTGCGCGTGCAAGCGCTGTCGGAAGGCGCGATCAAGGCCGCCGAAGCGGCGCTGCGCGTATCCGAAGCCGCGTACCGTTTCGGTGAGCGCGGCATCCTGGAAGTGCTCGATGCGCAGCGCGTGCTGCGCTCGGTGCGCCAGGACTTGTTGCTGGCCCGCTTCCAGCTGCAATCCTCCCTGATCGAACTCGACACGCTGGCCGGCCGCTACGCCGGCAGCGCACGATGAACAACTCTCGCCCATCTTTTTTCCGCCCACCATGCGCACACTGCACGCACTGACGACAAAAACCATGGCCGCCGCCTGCCTGACGGGCGCCGCGCTGCTGCTCTCCGGCTGTGGCAAGGACCAGCCGCAACCCGCCGCCCCCAAGGTCGAGGCCAAGAGCGACCCGATGGAGGTCGTGCTCGATCCGGCGATGACCAAACAATTCCAGGTCGAGAACGCGACGATGGCCGACATCGCGGTCACGCAACTGGTGGCCGGCCGTATCGAAGCGAATGAACAACGCACGACCCGTATCGGCGCGTCCGTCACCGGCCGTGTAGTGCATGTGCTGGCCGAAGTCGGCGACCGCGTCAAAGCCGGCCAGGCACTCGCGATGCTGGCCAGCCCGGAGCTGACGCAAGCCCAGCTCGCCTTCCTGCGCGCACTGTCGTCCACCAAGCTGGCCGAGCGCACGGTCGAGCGTGCACAAGCGCTGGTGGCGGCAGATGTGATCGGCAATGCCGAGCTGCAGCGACGCGAAGTGGAACTGAGCGTGGCACGCGCCGAGCTGCGCGCCGCGCAAGACCAGTTGCGGCTGATCGGCCTGACGCAAGTGCATGTGGATCGTTTGCGCGAATCCGGTGCCATCACGTCCGAAGTGCCGATCACGGCCACCCGTGGCGGCATCGTGATCGAGCGTAAGGTCAGCCAGGGCCAGGTCGCGCAGCCGGGCGATCCGCTGTTCACGGTGGCCGACCTGTCGAACGTGTGGGTGGTCGGCGCGCTGCCCGAGCAGGATGCGAACTCGGTGCGGCTGAACCAGCAAGTCGAGGTCCAGGTGTCGGCACTCGGCGTAGAAAAACTCAAGGGCCGCATCGTGTTCGTCAGCGATACCGTGCAAGCCGACACGCGCACCGTGCCCATCCGCACCGAGGTCGACAACCCGCGCTTCGAACTCAAGCCGCAGATGCTGGCCACGCTCAAGCTCAATGGCACCTACACCAAACAGCTCGCCGTGCCGGCGGCTGCGGTGGTGCGCGAGAACGACCGGGATTATGTGTTCGTGAAACTGGCCGACAACCGCTTCCGGCTGACCGAGGTCGAGCTGGAACCGGCGGCGGGTGAATTGCGCCCGGTGCGCAAGGGCATCGACGAAGGCACGCCCATCGTGGTCGATGGCAGCTTCCACCTGAACAGTCAGCGCAAGCGTGCCGAGCTGGAGTAAGCGATGCTGAACGGACTGATTGCAGAAGCGCTGAAACAGCGCTTCGTGATGGTGGTGGTCGCGCTCGCGCTGGTGGGTTTCGGCATTCGCGCAGCGACGCATCTGTCGGTGGATGCCTTCCCCGATGTGACCAACGTACAGGTGCAAATCGCCACCGAGGCCCCCGGCCGCTCGCCGGAAGAAGTCGAACGCTTCGTGACCGTGCCGCTGGAAATCGCGATGACCGGCTTGCCGGGCCTGACCGAAATGCGCTCGCTGAACCGCAGCGGCTTGACCATCATCACGCTGGTGTTCACCGACCAGACCGATGTGTACTTCGCGCGCCAATTGGTGATGGAACGCCTGATGGAGGTGCGCTCGCGCCTGCCGGATGACATCACGCCCATCCTCGGCCCGGTGTCGACCGGCCTCGGCGAAGTGTTCCAGTACACACTCGACCATCCGGACGACGGTAAACGCAAGCTGACCGAAGCCGAATTGATGGAACGCCGCTCGATCCAGGACTGGGTGGTGCGACCGATGCTGCGCTCGATCGCCGGTGTCGCAGAGATCAACTCCTTTGGTGGCTACGAGCGCCAGTACCAGGTGCTGGCCAATCCCGACCGCTTGCGCCACTACCAGCTGTCGATGGCAGATGTGCAGGCCGCGATTGCCCAAAACAATGCGAACTCCGGCGGCGGCATCCTGCCGCAGGGGGCTGAGCAATTCCTGATCCGCGGCCTGGGCCTGGCCCGCACCGTGGAAGACATCGGCAACATCATCCTGAAGGAAGAACGCGGCATCCCGGTCTATGTGCGCGACGTGGCCGATGTAAAAATCGGCTCCGCGGTGCGTCAGGGCGCGCTGGTGAAGAATGGCAGCACCGAGGCCACCGGTGGCATCGTGATGATGCTGCGCGGCGGTAATGCAAAAGAAATCGTCACCCGCGTCAAACAGCGCGTCAATGAAATCAACAGCAAGCACATGCTGCCCGGCGGCCTGCAGATCGTGCCCTTCTACGACCGCACCGAACTGGTCGATGCATCGCTGTGGATGGTGGGCAAGGTGCTGATGGAAGGCATTCTGCTGGTGGTGGTGGTGCTGTTCATCTTCCTCGGTGACCTGCGCTCCAGCCTGGTGGTGATTGCGACGCTGGTGATCACACCGCTGGTCACGTTCATGGTGATGAACAAGATCGGCCTGTCCGCCAACCTGATGTCATTGGGGGGGCTTGCGATCGCGATTGGCCTGATGGTGGACGGTACCGTGGTGGTGGTCGAAAACGTCTTCCACAAGCTCGGCCATGCGGCGCCCGGCGAGCGCACGCGCATCGTGCTGGAGGGCACGCTGGAAGTGGCGAAGCCCACCATCTATGGCATCTCGATCATCATCCTGGTGTTCCTGCCGTTGATGTCGCTGACCGGCATGGAAGGCAAGACTTTCTCGCCGCTGGCGCTGACCATCGCGATCGCGCTAGCCGTGTCGCTGGCGGTATCGCTGCTGCTGTCCCCGGCACTGTGCTCGTACATCCTGAAAGGCGGCGCGGATAACGATACCCGGCCGATCGCGTTCATGAAGCGGCATTACCTGAAGCTGCTGAACAGTGCACTGGGCGCTGAAAAGAAAACCGTTGCCGCCGCCATCGCGCTGCTGTTCGCATCATTCGCGCTGGTGCCCCTGCTCGGCAAGAGCTTCATTCCGATCATGAAGGAAGGTTCCATCACGCCATCCATCATCCGCATGCCCAGTATTTCGCTGGATGAAGCAGTGAAGATCGACATGGAAGCGATGCGGCTGGTCGCCGAGGTGCCGGGCGTGCGTTCGGCCGTGTCCGTGCTGGGTCGCGGTGAATCCCCGGCCGATCCGTCGGGCCCGAATGAATCCAATCCTATCGTGTCGATCGATCCGGATACGGACCGTACGCAGGCCGAAATCGAGAACGACATCCGGCAAGCGCTCGCGCACATTCCGGGCGTGCAGGTGGTGATGAACCAGCCGATCGCGCAGCGCGTCGATGAAATGCTGACCGGCGTGCGCTCGCAGCTGGCGATCAAGATCTTCGGTGACGACCTCGGCGAACTGAAACGGCTGTCCGAGCAAGTGGCGCAGATCGTCAAACAAGTGCCGGGCGCGCGCGACATCCGGGTTGACCGCCTGTCGGGCCAGCAGACGCTGACCATCGACATCGACCGCCGGGCGATCGCACGTTACGGCATCAATGTGGCCGACATCCATCAGATCATCGAGACCGCGATCGGCGGCAGCGAAGTAAGCCAGTTGTATGAAGGCGAACGTCGTTACGCGATCCTGCTGCGTTATCCGGAAAACTTCCGTAACTCGGTGGACGTGATCCGCGAGACCATGCTTCGCACCGCCGATAACGCGATGATCCCGCTCGAGAGTGTGGCCAGCATCAAGCTGCTCGACAGTCCGCCGATGATCAACCGCGAGACCGGCAAGCGCCGCGTGGTGGTCGGCGCGAACGTCGCCGGTCGCGACCTTGGTGGTTTCGTCGCCGAGGTACAAAAGCAGGTCGAAGCCAAGGTCAAGCTGCCCGAGGGCTATTACTTCTCGTGGGGCGGCCAGTTCGAGAACATGCAGCGCGCCATGGGCACGCTGATGGTGATCGTGCCGCTGACGATTGCGGCGATCTATTTCCTGCTGTTCCTGATGTTCAATTCGGCACGACTGGCGGCGCTGATCATCACGGTGCTGCCGTTTGCATCGATCGGTGGCGTGTTCGGCCTGGCGATCACGGGTGAATACCTGTCGGTGCCGGCATCGGTCGGCTTCATTGCGCTGTGGGGCATTGCGGTACTCAATGGCGTGGTGCTGATCACCTATGTGCGCAAATTGCGCGAGGACGGCATGCCGATCCGTGAGGCGCTGCGCGAAGGTTGCGCGCAACGCTTCCGCCCGGTGATGATGACGGCCACCGTCGCACTGCTGGGCCTGGTGCCCTTCCTGTTCGCGACCGGCCCCGGCTCCGAGGTGCAAAGGCCGCTGGCGATTGTCGTGATCGGCGGCCTGATCACGTCCACGCTGCTGACGCTGGTGGTGCTGCCCGTGCTGTATCGCTGGTTCGAGCCGCCGGTCGAGGAAACCGAGGCGCATCGCCACGAACGACTGGTGAACGCCGACGTCTGATACCCTTGCGGCATGTCCAGCGCCGCGCCCGCCTTATTGTTGTTGAACCCGAGGGCCGGTGGCGGACGTGCGCGCAAGCTGCATCGCGCGATGGAAGTCAGTGTCGCGCTGGCCGAAGCGCGGCCGATGTTCTTCATGCCCGACGATGTGCGCAGCGCGCGCCAGCTGGTCGATGCGATGCCGGCCGGCAGCCGCATCATCATCGCCGGCGGCGATGGCAGCGTGCAGCCGCTGCTGCCCTCCCTGGTTGCCGGTGGCCACACGCTGGCGCTGGTACCGATCGGCAGCGGCAATGACACCGCACGCGCGCTTGGCGTCGCAGGCTGCAACTGGCGCAAGGCACTCGAACTGGCACTGCACGCGCCGTCCTCGCCGATGGATCTGGGCGAGATCCGCTATATCGAAGCCGACTCACACCGCGAGCAGCGCAGCCTGTTCATCTCCAGCCTTGCCGCCGGCTTCGATGCCTCCGTCACCGCGCGCGCCGCGTCCGGCCCCGGCTGGCTGCGCGGCCTGCCGCGTTATCTGCTCGCGACCCTGCGCGAACTGGCCGCGCTGCGTCACTTCAAAGTCCGACTGCAGGCCGATGGCATCGAGCGCCACGCCGGCACGGTGCTGCTGGCCAGCAGCCTGAACACCCGCACCTATGGTGCCGGCATGCCGATCGCCCCCGGCGCCAGCGACAGCGATGGTCAGCTCGACCTGATGCTGGCCGATGGCATGGGGCTCATGCGCGTGCTGCAGCTGCTGCCGGCGATGCTGGCCGGACGCCATCTCGGGCGGCGTGGCGTCAGCCATCTGCGCTTCAACGCACTCGACATCGCGACCGACACGACGCCGCTGCCGATCGCGGCCGACGGCGAATACCTGGGTGAAGTGCTGACGCTGCAAGTGACGGTGCGTGCAGGCTTGTTGTCGGTCGTACGGCATCCGGCTGCGTTATGATGCAAGCCACTCGCGACCTGCGGAGCATCCCATGACTTCCGGATTTGGCAACAGGCGGCCATGATCGACTTGCGCTTTATCGGCTGCAACGGCGGCATCGGCGCTGGCCATGGCATGGCGATGCGCCACACCACCTGCTATGGCATCGGCACGCAGATCGTGATCGATGCCGGCACCGGCCTCGGGTCACTGTCGCTGGATGAACTGGCCGCGATCGACCATGTGGTGCTGACCCATGCGCACCTCGACCATGTGGCCGGCCTGCCGCTGATGATCGATTCGGTCGCCGCGATGCGCCGCAGCGCACTGACCGTGTGGGCACTGCCCGACGTGATCACGATCTTGCGCGCGCATCTGTTCAACGACAAGCTGTGGCCGGATTTCTCGACCATACCGACGGCCGAACAACCGTTCCTGCGTTTTGCGGCCATCAGCGACGACAGCTTCGAGGTCGCCGGCCATCGCTTCACGCCACTCCCCGCATCACATGGCATCCCTGCCTGCGGCTACCGCGTCGAGCGTGATGGCGTGGCGATCGCGTTCTCGGGCGACACCGGCGACTGCCCGCCGTTCTGGGAGCGTATCGCCGACGATGACGCGCTGGCGGCGGTGGTGGTCGAATGCTCCTATCCGTCGCGCATGACGGACATGGCGACCCTGTCGATGCATCTGCATGCGGGCATCGTTGCCGAGCGCTTGCGTGAGCTCGGCGCCCAACGTGCCCAACGTGCCGAGCGTATCCGGCATGCCCATGCTGCGCAGGGGGCGGGCTCATCGGAAAACAGTGCAGACCGGGGGCTGGCCGGCATCGTCATCCATCGCAAGCCGGGGCTCGAAGACGACATCGCACACGAACTGCAGGCGGCGCTGCCCGGCTTCGACCTCCGGCTACCGTTACCCGGCGACCGCTATCGTTTCTGATGGCTTGCTGATGATCGCTGATGATCGATGATGATCGCTGAGCCTGCTGACGCTTGCTGATTTTTTCTGCAGACGCTTTCTACCGCTGCGTGAGCACAAACCTCAGCCCTTCATTGCGTTGTGCATGTAGAGCTGCAGCAGCAAGGCTTCCAGCACCGGCGTCGCGATGCCGCCTTCTTTCGCCAGCAGATCACGCAAACCCTGCGCGGTAATTTCCAGCACACTGGTCGCCCCCACCGCCTGCGCGGCAGCACTGCGCACGCCGCCGGCGAGCAACGCTTGCTCGCCAAACGACTCGCCCGCCTTCAGCAGCGCGAGCTGATGATTGCGCTTGCGATCAATGATGGCGACGCTGCCGGTCTGGATTACATAGAAGCGTTGCGCGACTTCACCGGGCTCGAACAGCACCTGGCCATCGGCGTATTGGACGGGAACGAAACCGTTGCTCATAGCAAGCTCTGCGGCGGTGTGGCGAGGCCGAGGATGCGCATCGTCGTAAAGCGGCAAATGCCCTTCAGACCGGCATTCAGCCGGCGCACTTCACGCAGCGCGCGCTCGATCGGGATCACCTTGGTGGTCACGACCGTGCGTGCCACCGCATCCCATCCGTACACGGTATCGGCCAGGCCTTCGGCCAGCCCGAACACCGCGCCCGGCCCGAACAGCAGCGTGCCGTTCGGCCCCTGTGCTTCGATTTCACCGGACACCACCACATGCGCAAACACCGGGTGCTCGCCCTTCTCCGCGATCTTCTGGCCGGGATTGAACAGGCCGGAGTTCAGCAGGTCGCTGCCCCACAACTTGAAGAACAAGCGTTCGGCGCTGGAGAATTCGTGATGATCGAACGCGTCGAGCGCGGCGCGTGACTTGGGATCGATGATGCCGAGCGCCTTGAAGCGCTGCATGTCCATCGTGAACCTGAAGGTGCTGCCTTCGATGGGGTTGCTCATTGTCTCTCGGCTGATCGTGGAAATCGGTGTGGTGGAATGATTGTGGCAACAATTATAAAAGCCGTCGCGCGCACTTGTCAGTGACATCGCTGTCATGCACGGCAAATTTCGCGCGACGTTCTTAATTTGAAAACAAGCGCAGGGCCACGCGAACCATCACCGTCGCCATGCATCACTTTGCTGGTTAACTTTGCGCGGGATGTGTAATACCATCATGACGAACCGGCACAGACCTGCGCAGGCACGCGCAGGCACCGGACAAAAAACAAGAACGATTCATGCAGCGCTCCCGACACCCCGGCTTGCTTCAGCCGCCCTCGCCCGCTACCCGCGGGATGCAGGATGCGGCTGGCCGTCGCACGGGAAATCGCCGCGTGACCACCCAGCCAGCACCGACGGAGCATTCATGGAAATCTCCCAAGCGATAGAAATACGGACGGCGATGCAGGCGTCCGGCGTGATCATGGCCTACAACGGCGCCGTGTCGGACGAACTGATGGTGACGCTGGCCGACATCCTGAAACGACGGATGGAAGGCCTCGATGACGCGAAACGTTCGCGCACCGTGTTCTCGGTCTTCATGGAAGGTATGCAGAACCTGATCTGGCACGGGCGCACCGGCCAGAGCGCGTCCGGCATGGTCTGCATCTCCGATCGCGATGGCGAGATCGCGATCGTCTGCGGCAACCGCATTTTGCGCGACGCGTCGATGAAGCTGAGGGAAACGCTGGAGCAGCTGCAAAGCGCCGACAAGGAAACCATACGCCAGCTGTACCGCGAAGGCATGTCGAAGTCGAACGAGCATGAAGGGCCCGGTGCCGGCCTCGGCCTGCTGGAAATCGCGCGCCGCGCAACGCATCCGATTTCGTTCGCCTTCACCGACGTCGATGACGGGCATGTGGACTTCTTCCTCGCCGCACGAATCTGAACCCTGGGGACATCATGAGTGACCTGCACATAGCCGCTACGGACCGCACACCGGAAATTCGCCTGTCGATCACCGAGGGGATCTTCAGCATGAAGGGCGAATCCTTCCCCGAGGATGTTTCGGCGTTCTACGGCCAGGTGATCGTTGCGATTGACCAGCTGCCGGTGGCCATCAACAAGCCGCTGACGGTCGATGTCGCGATGGTCTACATCAACAGCTCCAGCATCAAGGCGATGTTCCGCATCTTCGAAGGCCTGGAAGCGGTGCGCAAGGCCGGACATGAATTGAAGATCACCTGGAACTTCCAGGATGACGACGACATCATGCAAGAGCTGGGCGAGGACTTCAAAGATCGCTTCCCCGAATTGCCGATCGCGGTACAGGCACTCTGACGCCAACGCGACCTGCCAGCCGCCATGGACGACCCGCTATTCGACCTGTACGACCGCGAAAAGCGCTTGCTGGCCGAAGGGCCGTCCCTGCTGGAGAGCGGCGATGATGCCGAAGTGCGCGCCTTTGCGCACCGCCTGTTCGAACGCTTCGCGAAAGTCGTGCGCGAGAATGAAGACCTGACCCGCCACTCCGACCGCCAGGAGCAACGGCTGGTCAAGCTGAACCAGAACCTGAAGACGCAAACGCGCGAACTGGATCAGCGTAAGACCGAACTCGAAAGCCTGTCACACCAGCTCGCGAAATACCTGCCGCCGCAGATCCACGAAGCGCTGTTCGCGGGCAACCACGATACCCGCATCGCGACCCAGCGCAAGAAGCTCACGGTCTTCTTCTCCGACATCAAGAACTTCACGCAGACCTCGGAGAGCCTGCAGCCGGAAGCGCTGACCGAGTACCTGAACGAATATTTTTCCGAGATGACCCAGATCGCGCTTGAACAGGGCGCGACCATCGACAAGTACATGGGCGATGCGATGATGGTCTTCTTCGGCGATCCGGACACACGCGGCGTGCGTGATGATGCGCGTGCCTGCGTCGAGATGGCACTGCGCATGCTGGAGCGCCTGCAGGTACTGCAACAACGCTGGCGCGCCAGCGGTTTCGACCGTCCGTTCGAGATCCGCATCGGCATCAATACCGGCTACTGCAACGTCGGCAATTTCGGGTCGGACCAGCGGCTGTCCTACACCATCATCGGCGGCGAAGTGAACCTCGCGCAGCGGCTGGAATCTGCGGCCGACGTCGGCGGCATCCTGATGAGCTACGAAACCTATGTGCATGTGCAGGACATGGTCGAGGCCGAGCAGCGTGGCGCGATCCAGATGAAGGGCATTGCCCGCGATGTCCAGACCTTTGCGATCAAGGGCCGCAAGCAATCCGGTGACGCAACTGCGCTGACGCTGGCGCATCCGGCCGGCGTGGCGATCGATCTCGACCCGGCACGCATGGATGCCGCGGCGCGCGATGCGCTGGCAGCGCAGCTGGCGAGCCTGGCCGAGCGCCTGCGCCACGGCGGCTGAATGCGTCGATGACCCCGATGCCCAGCCAGGTGCAGAAACTGATGCAAAGACTGATGCGCTGGCTGCTGGTCACCCTGCTGACTTTCAGTGCCGCGACTGCCCTCGCCTACACGGTCACGCCGGATACGCCGCTGATCTTCCACGCGGCCGACAGTGTCAGCGTGCTGGACGACCACGAGGGTCGCCTGTCACCCGCGCAGGCGCTTGCACAAGAGTCCGCATTCCTGCCGCTGACATCGACCGGCAAGCTCGACTACAACCACCACTATTGGGTACTGATCACGCTGCGCAGTGATTTGGACCATGATCGCGAACTGCGGGTGGACATGCCGGGCTGGGAGGAATTCCACACCTACCTGATCGACGATGCGCAGCAGCTGCGCGCGTTGCCCATCAATGGCGCGTTCTGGGGCCGATACTCGCAACTGTCCGATGCCAATCCTTTCCAGACCGCGATCGCGGACGGGCAAAGCCAGTATCCGGTGTTCGTGCTGAAGGCGGGCGGCACCACCCGCTTGCTGCTGCAGCCGCTGCGATCAGGCTCGACATCCGCCCAGGCGCTGTCGCCGACCTTTGCCGATCATGCGCGATATCTGGAAATACGCCGCTTCGGCCTCGTCATCGAAGGCTTGTTTGCCGGCATCCTGCTGGCCGCCTGTGTGTTCGGCTGGTATTCCGCGCTGCAGAACCGCGACCGCAGCAGCGTGCTGTATGCATGCTGGATCATGATCGCGCTGGTGTCGTACAGCGTGCTGCCGGTGCATGACGGCTCGCGGATTTATGAATTCTTCCTGAAGTTCGAGGGACTGACCTTCGGCCCGGTGTATGTGACGCGCTTTGTCGGCAATACCTTCGGCTTCATGCAGGCGATCGGCTATGTGCTGTTCGCGCGCAGCTTCCTCGACCTGAAGACCCACCTGCCCCGCATCTACCGCATCAGCAATGTGTACGTGGTGCTGTCGATTGCCTGGTGGGTGATGGTGGTGCCGTTCTGGCACGTGGCCGTGACGCGTCCCACGCTGGTTTTTGCACCGTACGCAATCATGGTGATCGCGATGCTGCTGACCATCTTCGCCAGCGCGTGGGTGCGTTACCGGCAAGGTGTGCAGGTCGCGAAATTCTTTATGTTCGCGATCATTCCTTACCTGTTCTTCCGTGCGGTGTTCTTGCTCAGTACCTTCCTGAACGTGCCCTCGCCGTTCAGCTTCATGGAAAGCGCCGGCCTCGGCTTCTTCCTGCAAAGCTCGAACACGGCGCAGGCGGTGGGCTTCTGTTGCGAAGCGCTGATCATGGGCCTCGCCGTGTTCAGCAAGAACCGCTGGCTGCAGGATGAACTCAAACGCGAGGTCGAGACGCAAAACCAGCGACTGGAAGCGACCGTCGATGCGCGCACCCGCGAACTCGCCGCCAGCAAGGCCGATACCGAACGCCAGCACCAGCTGATCCTCGACTCGATCAGTTATGCGAGCCGCCTGCAAAAGGCGCAGCTGCCGCGCAAGTCACGCCTTGATGGGCGCTTCCGCTCGTTCGACGCGATCTGGGAGCCGCGCGACACCATCGGCGGCGATGTCTGGTGGGTGTCGCCGCCCGATGAGCAGGGACGCATCACGCTGGTGCTGGCCGACTGCACCGGCCATGGCGTGCCGGGCGCGATGCTGTCGGTGCTGGCCAGCACCTCGCTGGAACGCATCGCCGCCGCCAATCCGGGCATGGGCCCGGCCGACATGCTGATGGCGCTGGACCAGGCCTTGCGCCGCGGACTGAACCAGGACCTCGCCGGTACCGAGAGCGATGACGGCTGCGATGCCGCCATCGTGCGCATCGATACCGAGCGCCGGCAGCTGGAATTCGCCGGCGCGAAGCTGGGGCTGATCCATGCGCATGCCGATGGTCATGTGGACCGCATCCAGCCCGCACGCATCTCGCTCGGCTATCCAACACCGCCTGACGAAGCACCGACTGTCCATGCGATCCACTACGCAGCGGGCGATACCTTCGTGATTGTCAGCGATGGCATCACCGACCAGGTCGGCGGTGGCGACAAGCCGCGCGCTTACGGCTATCGTCGTCTCACGGAATTGCTGCACGCCTGCAGCGGGCAAGAGGCGCCATTGATCGCGCAACGCATCCGCGACGACCTGCACGCATGGCAAGGCAAACAATTGCGCCGCGATGACATGACGGCGCTGGTGTTCCAGGTCAACTGAAGTCCGCGCAGTTCGGGCAGTACCCATCGCGTGCGTCCGCATGCAGGCTCAATGACTGAACCTGCCTGCGGATTTGAAGCGCCCGGATACGGGAGGCCGTCAGCGCGGCCGCGCGCGGCGTTCGAAGTGATCGGCACTGGCATCGGTCCAGTTCGAGCAGAACGGCTCCGGCAGGGTCGGGATGCGACCGGCTTCCAGCAACACCCCCGGCTCCAGCATGACCAGGGTGCTGGCCAGCGACACTGCCAGTCCGGCGTTGTTGCGCACGGTGATGTGCTCGGCAGCGATCTGCTCCGGATGTTCAAGACCCGCCGCACCGACCAGCTCGGCCAGCGCCTCGACGGTGAGTTCGTGGAAATTGCGCACCCGCGTCGCCTTGTCCGGCACCACCAGCGCGCGCTGGCGATCCGGGTCCTGGGTGGCGACGCCGGTCGGGCAATGATCGGTATGGCAGCTGCGTGACTGTATGCAACCGAGCGCAAACATGAAGCCGCGTGCGGAATTGCACCAGTCGGCGCCGAGCGCGATCGCACGTGCGATGTCGAATGCCGAAATGATCTTGCCGGACACGCCGATGCGGATGCGGTCGCGCTTGCCGACGCCGACCAGCGTGTTGTGCACCAGTCGCAAGCCTTCCCGCATCGGCATGCCGACATAGTCGGCAAACTCGACCGGCGCTGCACCGGTGCCGCCCTCGCTGCCATCGACCACGATGAAGTCCGGATAGATGTCCGTCTCCAGCATCGCCTTCACGATGCCGAACCACTCCCACGGCTGGCCGATGCAGAGCTTGAAACCGACGGGCTTGCCGCCGGACAGTTCACGCAGTCGCGCGATGAACGCCATCAATTCCTTCGGTGTGCTGAACTCGCTGTGCGCGGCCGGCGACACGCAATCCTGCCCGAGCGGCACGCCACGGGTAGCCGCGATCTCGGGCGTGACCTTCGCGGCCGGCAGCACGCCGCCATGGCCGGGCTTCGCGCCCTGCGACAGCTTGATCTCGACCATCTTCACCTGGGGCGACTGTGCCTGTTCGGCGAACTTGTCCGGATCGAAGTGACCGGCCGAGTTGCGGCAACCGAAGTAGCCGGAACCGATTTCCCAGATCAGGTCACCGCCGTGTTCGCGGTGATGCGCAGAGATCGAGCCTTCGCCGGTGTCATGTGCGAAGCCGCCCATCTGCGCACCACGGTTGAGTGCGCGTATCGCATTCGGCGACAGCGAACCAAAGCTCATTGCGGAGATGTTGAAGATCGACGCTTCGTACGGATGCTTGCAGTCCGGCCCGCCTATCGTGATGCGGAAGCTCTTCGGGTCCACATGCTTGGGCACGGCCGAGTGCCCTATCCATTCGGCGTCCGCACCGTACACCGGCTTGATGGTGCCGAAGCCGCGCTTGTCATTGACGCGTTTCGCACGCGAGTAGACCATCGCGCGCTGATTGCGCGAGAACGGCAGGTTCTCTTCATCGCTCTCGAGGAAGTACTGCCGGATCTCGGGCCGGATGTATTCGAGCATGAAGCGCAGATGACCCGTGACCGGGTAGTTACGCAAGATCGCATGATGGGTCTGCCGGTAGTCTCGCCATCCGACGATGAACAGCGCAGCACTGATCAGTGACAACCACGGCGATATTGGCAACAGCAGGAAAATGCCGAAACCGGTCATCACCCACGGCAGAAAGCGTGAATACTGGCCCATCATGCGCTACCCCCTCCTCTTCGATGTCATTCATCCGCACCTGTGCCGGTGCTGGCATCGGTGCTGGTATCGCTGCTGCTGCGGCTGCTGGCGCTGATGCCGCAGCCTTCGATCAGAACATCAATGGAACTCGACGGTCACCGACGGATCGCCCGGCAGTCCCACATAGCGCATCCGTATCTTCATGCCCGACCGGGTCGGCTGCGGCGGGAAGAAACCACCGAGGCTCAGCAAATCACCTTTCTTCAGCGTGATGCCATCCTGCTTCAGTGTCTTCGCCAGCCAGATCGCCGCATTCAGCGGGCTGCCCATCAGGTCGCTGCCCTTGCCGCGCCCGAGCTCTTTGTCGTTGTCATTTTCATCGATCATGGTGACGGTCATGTTGGCCATCGCGTCCACAAACGCCTGCGTGCGCTGCACCGGCAGTTCCATGCCGAGCACGCCGCCACGGAAACCGACATTCGCCGCGATGAAATTCGGGCCGCTGAAATCCCCTTCGAGCATCAGGTCCGGCAACTCGATGAAAGGCACCACGGACTCGATGTAGTTCAGCGCTTCGAGCGGTGTCTTCGCGTCGGCCAGACGCGGGTCGGACACTTCAACCAGGATGTCGGCTTCGTACAGCGGGCGCGCGCCAAAGTCATGCGGCAGCATCGCGATGATGTCGACCATGTTGCGGTCGTGCATATAGCCCCACTTCGGCGCGTCGACACCAAAGCGCTTCTGCAGCGCAGGGTTGGTAAACGCAGCCTTGTAACCGACACGATCGCCCAGCACGAGCTTCAGACGCTGGCCGAGCTTGCGCTTGGCGCACTCGGCGTCTTCCAGACTGATGTCATTGCCGAAGCCCTTGCTCTGACGACGCTTCGCAAAGTCGGCCACGTAGGCATCCACCACCGCATCGGCCGGGCACGCCGCATGCGATGCGGGCACGGTGAAGATGGCGGCCAGCGCCAGCGGCAGGTACAGGTGTTTCATGGGGTGCTTCTCCTCGAAAATGGTGCGGCGAGGATAGCACGCGCTAACGCCGATGCCGGGCGTCGGACCGCATTCGTGACTGCCTGTCATCGCCGGCGATGCACGCGATGCCGGCGACCACCTGATGTTCTTCATTGATTAATATTTTCAAAATGGCAGTGCAAATTGGCAGTGCAAAATGGCAGTAAAAGAAAACGATCGCCGGAAAATATTTTTGATAATTTTTTTCTGATTATTGATTTCAATTTGAAATGCATGAATGCGCATCGCATTTTTAAATGCCAATAAGGAAATGAAATGCGGTAATTGCCATAAAAGGTATTTTCACGCATGCAAACCCTTGAAAACGCTGGAGTTACTTTTGTCGGAGCGCAGTCAGTAAATAACCTGTTAATTTCGATTTACTGATTGTCAAGAAAGGAGCCATTCAAGTATTCTTTCTGCGCGGTAACTTTTCACAATGTAACGGAGGGGGAAGGCATGGCAAAGAATATTCGCTTCGGCGATTATGTCCAGGCTGTTACGGTTGATTCGGATTCGATCAGCTACGGTCGGATGATCCCGAAGCCCAAACTGGACAAGAACGGGAATGAAATCCCGATGAAGCCGGAGAAGATGCGACTCGCAGGTGCAGACGTTTACAACCTGCTGCAACCGTATCTCAGCGTTCGTTTCATGGAGCAGGTGCAAGCGGTGATTCCGCTGGCCGCCTATCTGGTGCTGTTCCAGATCCTGGTACTGCAGCGTTCGGTATCGGGCTCGATGGACATCACCGCCGGCCTGCTGGCCGTGATCGTCGGCCTGATGGTCTTCATGGAAGGCCTGAAGCTGGGCCTGATGCCCTTCGGCGACATCATCGGCAACACGCTGCCGAAAAAACTACCCCTCGTTGGTGTGTTGATCATTGCCGGCCTGCTCGGCATTGGCGTGACCTATGCGGAACCCGCGATCGGCACGCTGAAGATCGCCGGCTCGCTGGTCGATCCCGAGAAAGCGCCCCTGCTGTATTACGCGCTGATGGCCAAGACCGAATCGACCGTGTTGCTGGTCGGCTTTGGTGTGGGCCTCGCTGCCGTGATCGGCTCGATGCGCTTCCTGTACGGCTGGAGCCTGAAGCCGCTGATCTACCTGTCGCTGATCCCGACCACGGTGCTGACCGCGATCTGCGTGATCAATCCTGATCTGCGCTCGATCGTCGGCCTCGCCTGGGACTGCGGCGCGGTGACCACCGGCCCGGTGACGGTGCCGCTGGTGCTGGCACTCGGTATCGGTATCGCGGCCTCCGGCGGCAAAGGTGACAGCTCGCTGTCCGGCTTCGGCATCGTGACGCTGGCATCGATCTTCCCGATCATTGCGGTGCTCGGTCTGGGTGTGTACTTCGGTTACACCGTCAGCCCGGAAGAGATGAAGGCAGCCAACCTGGCCGTCGCCGAAGCAGCGAAAGCGGCAGCCGGCGCCGACAACATGTCGACTTGGGACAAGATCCTGATGGGTCCGATCAAGGATGGCGTGCAGGCCATCGTGCCGCTGGTCATCTTCCTGATGTTCGTGCTGTTCGGCATCCTGCGTTCGCGCCTGCCGAATGCGTTCATCATCGTCTATGGCCTGATCCTGACCGTGGTCGGCATGTGCGTGTTCAACATCGGCCTGCTGTACGGTCTGTCGGCGCTGGGCGACCAGGCAGGCAGCCTGATCCCGGGTGCGTTCCAGCAAATCGAGATCCCGGCCCGCCTGCTGTCTCCGGGTGAGAGCCCGGCCTACGGCAATCTGTACGGCCCGGTCTGGGGCACGGTGATCGCGCTGATCTTTGCGTGGGTGCTGGGCTTCGGTGCAACGATGGCTGAACCGGCGCTGAACGCGCTGGGCCTGACGGTGCAGAACATGACCAATGGCTCGTTCAAGAAATCGATGCTGATGTACTCGGTCGCCGGCGGCGTGTCCACCGGTATCACGCTCGGCGTGGCCAAGCTGGTGTTCGACTTCAACCTGATGTACATCCTGGTGCCCGGCTATGTGATCGCCGTGATCCTGACTGCGATGTCGTCGGAAGAATTCGTGAACATCGGTTGGGACTCAGCCGGTGTGACCACGGGTCCGGTGACGGTGCCGCTGGTGCTGGCGATGGGCCTCGGTCTCGGTGGCGCGGTGCAGGCCGTGGAAGGCTTCGGCATCCTGGCTGCTGCGTCGATCGCACCGATCGTTGCGGTGCTCGCCCTCGGCGTGTACGTCCAGTGGAAGGTCAAACGCGAACTGCAGGCAGCCGAAGCTGCTGCCTGACGCGCGACCGAACGGAATCATTGAATATCCAAGCTAAAGGAAAAACACATGGCCAAGCGTAAAGTTACGAATTTGACCGAAGTGGCACTGATCACCTGCGTGGTGCAGAAGGGCCTGGCGGACACCATCAACACCTCGCTGCTCGAAGTGGGCGTGCAGGGTTCCACCGTCCACATGGGCGTGGGCACCGGCGTGCGCGAGCGCCTCGGTATCCTCGGCGTGGCGGTCGATGTCGAGCGCGAGATCATCAGCGTGATGGTCCCGCAAGACCAGACCGACCGTATCTTCGAGCGCATGTTCCTCGCCGGTCGCCTCGACACCCCGGGCATGGGTTACATCTATGTGACCCCGCTGCTGCAGGCGGCAACCTACATCCCGCCCAGCCTCCTGAAGGACTGAGACTGATCCGGACAACAGGAGGACTACATGAGCCAGAACGATAAACCGGAAATTCCGTATATCGATTACACCCGTCAGATCACCTGCATTCTTTATGAAGGCGGTGCGATGAAGCTGATGGAGCTTCTGCACCACAAGGGTATCAACGAGTGCTACTTCTACAACGTGCGTGGCAATCCGATCGGGCGCGCTTCCCTGGCAGGCAATCTGCCGGAGATCCCGCGTACCGAGATACTGCATGTGACCGTGTCGGCCGACCAGGCCGACTACGTGTACCGCATGCTGTACGAGGAGGCCCAGATGGACGAACAGGGCAAGGGCATGATCAGCGTGAACCGACTGACCCGCTCTTCCCAGATCGCCCTGCCGGAAACCTCACACGTGCTGGCGGCCTGACGCGCGCCACGGAACCCATATCAATGCCACTCACACCAGGAGAAATTCATGAGTGATGTCATCAAGAACATGATTGCAAAGAACAAGCGCGCGATTTTCGATGTCGAAGCCATCGTGCAGTTCAACGTCGGCCAGATCCAGGTGTCGCGAAGCACCATCGAGGAAAACATCACCGATGCGCAGCAGAGCTACCTGATCAACGCCGCGGGTAACCGTGAACTCATCATGCGGACCACGGACGACGTGTTCCGTAACCGCATGATGATGATCGAGCAGCTGAACCCGACCAACTCTGACCAGGAAGCCTTCCAGCTGTCGATGGCCAACCGCGTGAAGGTCGAGTACCTGGAGCACCGCTCGAAAGTCAACCGCAAGATGGCCACCATCGCGCTGAAGATGGCCGAAGCGATCAAGGCCCTCGGCGAAGTCAGCCAGACCTTCTACGAACTGAACGACGAGATGGTCAACTACATCGACGAGATCGCTGATTCGAACGGCCAGTGGTTCGACGGTGAGCTGAAGCAGATGATGGAATCGGCCTCGCACCACGGCAACGAGTCGCGCGTGAACGAGATCGAGGAAGTCGTCCGCAGCGTGAAGAACAGCTCGCTCGAAACCCGCAAGCTGATCGACGACACCTTCAAGACCGGTGAAGAGCTGAAGGACAAGCTGAACGGCCTGCAGGACGCCGGTAACGAGATGCGCGACAACGTGATCTCGCTGCGCGAGAAGGTCGACGCCAACCAGAAGCGCGTTGCCGAGCAAATCGGCAGCTAAGCTGTCAGCCTGCCGTCAGCGTTTTTGCTGACGGTTGGCATATACTCGTCGGGCCGGCCTGCGGGTCGGCCCGATGCGTTTTACAAAGATAATAAGCATAACAAGCAGCAGGAGCCCGCATGAAACGCCGCATCATGGAGATCCTCGACGGCAGCGCGCACGACCGCGCCAGTGCCATCGCCGAGTGGGTCATTACCGTTGTCGTGCTGACCAACTGTGCGGCCGTGATCCTGGACTCGGTGCCCGAGATCCACGCCGAATACCGCGACATCTTCCATGAGCTCGAATTCTGGAGCGTGATGTTCTTCACCGCGGAATACATCCTGCGCAGCTGGTCCTACGGTGCACGCTATGCGCCGGCCGACGGCGGCGCGTGGAAAGGCCGCAAGGAATACATGTTCAGCTTCTTCGGCCTGGTCGACTTCTTTGCGACCGCGCCCTACTACCTGCACACCTTCTTCCCGTTCCTGGACCTGCGCGTGCTGCGCGTGCTGCGCCTGCTGCGTATCCTGAAGCTGTCCAAGTACAACACGGCCCTGCAAGACCTTGCGCATGCGGTGATGTCGGAGAAAAAAGCGTTCACCTCGGCGCTGTTCCTGATCCTGATCGCCACCATCGTGTCGGCGTCGCTGATGTATTTTGCCGAGGGCCACAACCAGCCCGAGCATTTCGGGTCGATCCCGGCCTGTATCTACTGGGCTGTAATTACCATCACCTCGGGCTACGGCAACGTGGAAGACTTGACGCTGCCCGGGGAGATCATTGCGCTGGTGACGGGCTTCCTCGGGGTCTGTATGGCGGCAATCATGACCGGTATCGTCGCGTCTGCATTCTCGAACCAGCTCGGTCGCAAGAAAGCCGCGTTCGGCCAGCAGCTGCGCGAAGCCCTCGCCGATGGCATCGTGAGCGATGCCGAGCGCGAAGTGCTGGACCGGCTGCGTCGTCAGTACCGACTGTCCGAAGCCCAGGCCAATGAAATGATGGAAGAAGCGAAGAAGGAGCGCGCAGCCAAGGGAACCTGACGCTGCCGCTCACGCGCTGCCATTCACACGCTGCCGTTCACAAGCCAGGGGTCTAGCCAGCGCCGAGGCCACGCTGCGAGCGCAGCGACCCGTTGCGCCGCCTCAGCCGTGGGACCGAGGGGCGCCCTCTGACAGGCAGGCAGCGCTCAGCCGTGCGGACGGCTGCGCTGCACCTGCTCCCAGACCGTACGTTCCAGTTCTGATGCCTGCCCCGGCTGCTGCAGGCTACGCTCGATATACGCGGTATCTGCCACCGCCGCCAGTTCGCGCAGGCGCGCGACCAGCGTGCGGTACTGCGCAACCGCGTATTCAGGATTGTGTGCTGCCAGCGCCAGGCCTTCGAATTCTCCGGCCGGCGTCTCGGTAGTATCGCCGCCCTTCTCGATGATCGCGATCAGTTCGGCAATCTCACCGTTCGACAGATGATGCTGGCGCGCGACCTGCACGAATTCTTCCCGTGCGGCCTCGCCAAATTCCTGCGCCAGACCCATCGCCACCAGTTCCTGCTTGATGCGCTCGCGGTTCATCCGCAACTGGTCGGTAAAGCCGGAGGCCATGATCGCGGCCGGGATCGCAAAGATGCCGATACCCACCAGCGCCAGCACCACGGTGATCATGCGACCACCGGGCGTCACCGGCGAGATGTCGCCATAACCCACCGAGGCCAGGGTAATCACCGCCCAGTAGATCGACTGGGGAATGTTCTCGAATTTGTCGGGCTGCGCTTCGCGTTCCAGCAGGTAGCCAAACGCGGCCATCATGAACACCAGCAGCGCAATCATGAACATCGCCGCCATCAACACCGGCATTTCCTTGCGGATCACCGAGAACATCGTGTCGCTGGCCGATGAGTAGCGCCCCAGCTTCAGCAGGCGCACCATGCGTACGATACGCAGGAAACGCAAGTCCACCGCGCCGCCGACCAGCAGCTCGATCATGAAGGGCAGGATCGCAAACAGGTCCAGCAAACCGGAAGGCGAGCTGGCAAAACGGTAACGCAACAGGAAGGGCTTGCGCTCGGGGTCTTCTTCCGGCATCGCATAGATGCGCAACAGGTATTCGGTCGCGAACACCACGAAGGATGCGACATCGAACACCGCGAAATGCATGCCGAACAGTGCGCGTATGCTGTCCACCGATTCCAGCACGATCGACAGCACCGACAGCACGATCCAGAAGATCAGGAATACCTCGACCACCTGGTTCAGCTTGCCGCCGTATTCGCTGGGGAACAGCAGCGCATGCACTTTCTGGCGCAGCGTGCGGCCGCGGTTCAGGTGCGCGAACTCACGCAGGCCTTCGATCACCATCTTCGTGATTTTCAGGATGCGCAGCAGACGCAGCACGCGCAGCACGCGGGTATCGACCGCCAGCAGCAGCCCGAGGAAGAATGGCAGGATCGCCAGCAGGTCCACCAGCCCCAGCAGGCTGGTCATGTACGCGATGCGCGGCGAGCTGCGGCCGGCGAACTCCGGGTCTTCCGGCGCAAGGTACAGGCGCAGCAGGTATTCGATGCTGAAGACCGCGACCGAGAACAGGTCGAACCAGCGGAAGGCGTCGCTGTATGCAGCTTCGAGCGCCGGCGCCGATTCCAGCAGCAATGCGAACAGGTTGGCGACGATCAGCAGGAACAGGAAACGGTTCAGCGTCGCATGCGCGCCATTGGGCGCCGTGTCGTCAAACAGGAACGCATACAGCTTGCGGCGAAAGCCGGGCTCGGCCGGCATGGCATCGGATCGGGATCGCATGGGATGTCCTGGCCGCGCCGGCCTGGCCGCGGATTATTATTGTAAATAAAACGGCAATATTTTCCGGCGCTGCGTTTTTTATTACTTGATTATTTTCAGCCAGCGCTTTGCCGAAAATCACGGAATGTTGCGGCTATAATATTAGCCGCTTCACCTACCAATAATCAAATGCAGCAGCCGTCCCGCGTTGGGTGGCCACCGGTGATTACCGTCGGCCAGGGCAAGGCCGTTTGCGGCACCTAAAAGAAGAACGATGAAGACGCTCCAGACGCGCATTTACGAGCTGCTCGAAGGCTCGATCAACAACAGAGCGAGCCGGATTACCGAAATATTCATCGCCAGCGTGGTGGTGCTGAACGTGCTGGCCATCATCCTGGAATCGGTACAGGAACTGCACGACGCCTACGAATATTATTTCCACATTTTCGATGTGGTCAGCGTGATGATTTTCACGCTGGAATATGTATTGCGTGTCTGGTCGTATGGCGTCAAATACAGCAAGGAAGATGGCGGCAGCTGGCGCGGCCGCAAGGAATACATTTTCAGCTTCTACGGCTTCATCGATTTCTTCGGCACCATGCCGTTCTACGCACAGCTGTTGTTCCCGGGCCTGGACCTGCGCGTGCTGCGTATCTTCCGCCTGATGCGTATCTTCAAGCTGTCACGCTACAACAGCGCCCTGACCGACCTGATCGAGGCGGTGAAGGCCGAGCGCGATTCCTTCACGTCGGCGCTGTTCCTGCTGCTGATTTCCTGCCTGCTGTGCTCGTCGCTGATCTATGTCGCCGAAGGCCACCTGCAACCGGAAGTGTTCCCGTCGATCCCGGCCACGATGAAATGGTACCTGCTGACCATCATCTCCGGTTGGGGCAACGTGGACCCGGTCTCGGTGTTCGGCGTGGTGCTGGTGGTGATTACGCAAATCCTCGCGATTGCGCTGGCGGCGATCCTGACCGGTGTGGTCGCCACCGCGTACACCACGCAGGTCGAGCGCCGCGAAATCATGTACGAAACCGAGATCCGCGAAGCGCTGGCTGATGGCATCGTGACCGACGAAGAACGCACCAAGCTCGACATGCTCAAGCGCCAGTTCGGCATGAGCGACGAGCAGGTGGAAGCGATTGCGCGCCAGGTACGCGAAGAAAAAGGCCTGGCCTGATACGCGGGCACCTGCCCGTCACGGCACTGCACGCAGGTTGAACACAATAACGACAAGCATCACCAGCCCACAAGGCACGGGGGAAACGCATGATTGAATTTCTGCAGCAACTGAACTGGGTCGTGGTCGGACAGATCATCCTGATCGACATCCTGCTCGGCGGCGACAATGCGATCGTGATCGCACTCGCATGCCGCCATCTGCCGGAGCACATGCGGATGAAAGGCATCATCGGCGGCACGATCGGCGCCATCATCATCCGCATCACGCTGATCGCATTCGCGGTCACGCTGCTGACCCTGCCCTACCTGAAGATCATCGGCGGCCTGCTGCTGCTGTGGATAGGCATGAAGCTGATGGGGAACCAGGACGACGGCGACGCCGAGATCGACGGCGGCGAGCGCCTGTTCACTGCGATCAAGACCATCCTGATCGCCGACCTCGTGATGAGCATCGACAACGTGATCGCGGTGGCCGGTGCGGCCGAGCAGGCGCATGCCGACCACAAGCTGCTGCTGGTAGTGTTCGGCATCATGGTCAGCATCCCGGTCGTGATCTGGGGCAGCTCGGTGATCCTGAAGATGATGGACCGCATTCCGGGCCTCGTGACCGCCGGCGCCGCACTGCTCGGCTACCTTGGCGGCTCGATGATCTCGACCGACCTCGCAATCGCCGCACGCGTGGCCGAAACGCTGCCGATGGACCTGCTGAAATTCCATGACCTGAACGTGCACCTGAGCCTGACCGGCACCGCCGGCGCGCTGCTGGTGATTGCAGGCGGCTGGTGGCTCAACAACCGGCAAGCTGCCGCGCCGGTCGCACAGGCACAGGCAAGCGAATGAGCAACACGACGGACGCGTTGTACCCGGCCGCACTGAATGGCTGGCGACTGAAGTGGTATACGGTCATTTTCGAGGCCGATACCGCCGCCGGCCGTCGTTTCGATGTGCTGCTGCTGTGGGCCATCGTGCTCAGCCTGGCCGTGATCATGCTCGACAGCGTGCAGGCGATTCATCAGTCGTACAAGCACATCCTCGGTCCGGTCGAATGGGCGTTCACGGTACTGTTCACGCTCGAATACGTCGCGCGGCTGATTTGCAGCCCGAACCCGGCGCGTTATGCCAAGAGCTTCCTCGGCATCATTGACCTGATTTCCATCCTGCCCAGTTTCATCGCACTGTTCGTGCCCGAAGCTTATGTGCTGCTGGATGTGCGCATCCTGCGTCTGCTGCGCCTGTTCCGCGTGCTGAAGATGTCGGGCTATGTGGAGGAATACCAGTGGCTGATGCTGGCGGTGGCCGACAGCCGTCGCAAGATCGGTGTGTTCATCTCGATCATCATGGCGCTGGTCGTCATCCTCGGCACCATGCTGTACGTGGTCGAGGGCCCGGAGAACGGCTTTACCAGCGTGCCTACGTCGATTTACTGGGCTATCTCGACGCTGACCACGGTGGGCTTCGGCGACATCACGCCCAAGACGGATACCGGCCGTTTCATTGCATCGATGATGATGATGTTCGGCTGGGGCATTCTGGCGGTACCGACCGGCATCGTGTCGGCCGAAATGATTGCGCAGCATGCGGTCAAGAAGACGCTGACCGAAGCCACCACCCGCACCTGCCACAGCTGCATGACCGAAGGCCACAGCGCCGAGGCACGGCACTGCCTGCACTGCGGCGCGGCACTGACGGAATACTTTGGCGAAGCCCCAACGCTCACGCCACGTATTGCGTTTGCGTCCGCGATGATCTACATGATCAATGCCGACGGCAAGATCGAACCGCATGAAATCAGCCGCCTGGTGACCGCCGTCCACAATGACCGCGAGCTGCTCGAAGTCGCCACCCGCTACACCAAGATGAACGATGTCGATGCGTTCATGGACAGCTGCACCTATGTACTGAACCGGGACCAGCAGCTGTCCGTGCTGGTCAACCTGTATGACGCGATCCTCGCCAATGGCGAGGCATTGCCGCAGGAGCTGGATCTGTTCGGCCGCTTCATGCACAGCTTCGGCTATGACGAGAAGGAATTCGAGCCCTTCTTCCAGTCGATCGCCGTGAAGAACAACCGCGACCTGTTCCGCAGATAAAATCGGAAGCCCGCTGATTCAGGTCTGGCAGCGGGCATCAGATTTCCAATGCCTGATGTCTGGCGGTGGGTATGTCGTCTTGGCCCCGGTCGTCAGCGCCGCGCAATGAACACATAGCGGTTCAGGCTGAAGAAATACCCGCCCTCGTCGCCGATCGCCTTCGCATCGGCTTTCCATTCCGCGATGTCCGCCGCGCTCAGGCCATTGCGGCCGGTCGCGAAATTGCCGAGCATGCCCATCATGCCGACCGAATAGGTATGCGGGTCATACGTGAGGTTCAGCAGCGGCACCACCTCGACGCGAATATCGGAAAACCCTGCCTGCTGCAGCCGCCGCACCAGCGTGCGCGGCAATTGCGGGTGCGGTATGTGTTCGTTCCAGGTTTCCAGCACGCGGCGCATGCGCGCATCATCATGGCTGGCCCAGACCGCCGACTCCCAATCGGTATCCACCAGCACCACGCGCCCGCCGGCTCGCACCACCCGCGCCAGTTCGCGCAGCGCGAGGTCCACCTGTTCCACGTACTCGTACACCTGCGATGCGAGCGCGATGTCGAAGCGCGCATCCGGATATGGCAACTGCGTCACATCCGCCATACCGAAACTCGCATGGGCATGCGGTGCGCAGCGGCGCTGTGCAATCGCCAGCATGGGCGGTGCAATGTCCACGCCCAGTACCGAGCCCTGCGCACCCACTGCCCGCGCCAGTGCCTCGGTCGTCAGGCCCGGCCCGCATCCGATATCCAGCGCATGCTCGCCCGGCTGCGGTGCCAGCAGCGCCAGCACGCTGTCGCGCTGCGCGACCACGTCGGGTGTCAGGTACACCGCTTCCAGCTGCTTCGATGCCTGTTCGTCAAACTGTTCCTGTGCGCTGGGCGCTTGCTGGCTCATGGCCTGTTCTCCGTGGTCTTCAATCGCTGATGTTCAATCCATCCAGCAGCGCACGATGAAAGCGCTGCGGATCCTGTATTTGCGGCGCATGACCCAGCTCTGGGAACAGCACCAGCCGCGCGCCCGGTATCGCCGCTGCCGTCTTGCGCGCCAGCGCCGGATAGTCGCCCAGCTTCGCTCTGACGGCCGGTGGCGCACTATCCTTGCCGATCGCGGTATTGTCCTGCTCGCCAAACAGCAGCAAGGTGGGCACCGTCAGCCGGCCGAATTCATACAGCACCGGCTGCGTAAAGATCATGTCGTACAGCAGCGCCGAATGCCAGGCGACGGTATCGCGCCCCGGGCCGCGAAACATCCCGGCCAGCATCTGCACCCAGGTCTCGTATTCCGGCCGCCACTGCCCGGCATAGTAGGTCTGACGTTCGTAATTGCGTATGCGCTCGGCCGTCACTTGCCGTTCGCGCGCATACCATTGGTCGATGGTGAGCGCCGGCACCCCCTCGGCCTGCCAGTCTTCGAGCCCGATAGGATTGACCATCACCAGTTGCTCAACCGCGTCCGGGAACATCAGCGCATAGCGCGTGGCCAGCATGCCGCCGGTCGAATGGCCGATCACGATGGCGCGCTTCACGCCCAGGGCATCGAGCAAGGCTTTCGTGTTGTGCGCAAGCTGCTGGAAGCTGTACTGGTACGCCGCCGGCTTGGCGGACTTGCAGAAGCCGATCTGGTCTGGCGCGACCACGCGAAAGCCCTGCTGCTGCAGGAAACGCATCGTGCCCTCCCAGGTCGCCGCGCAGAAGTTCTTCCCGTGCAGGAGTACCACCGTGCGGCCATTCGGCTGCACCGGTGCTGCCGGCTTCAGGTCCAGATACGCCATCTGTAGCGCTTGGCGCTGCGACGTGAATGCATGACGCTGCACCGGGAACGGATAGTCAAAACCCTCCAGCTCGGCGCCGTACGCCGGCTCTGCAGCGTCCGCCATCGCCGGCCGCGCCAGAATCGCGGTCGCCAGCGCGAGAGCCAGCATCAGGTGCGGCAGCCACCGGCATACGGACCACCAGCGCCGCCGCCATGATGGTGACAGCGACTGCGACCGTAGCGAAACCAGCGACCATCGGCACAGCAACGGCCGACGACAGGCGATCAGATGCATGGGGTTCCCCTCATTCGTAATGCGACCACAGCCGCAGGATCTTCACCGCACGTGCTTCTTTGATCACTTGATAGACCAGCCGGTGCTGGATATTGATGCGGCGGGAATACGCACCGGCCAGGTCACCGACCAGCGCTTCATAACGCGGCGGGGTCTGGAACGGGTTCTGCTCCAGCACGGCGAGCAAGGCTTCGGCCTGTGACCGCAGGCCGGCCGCTTTCAGCTTCTTTGCGTCTTTCTGCGCCTCGCGGGTAAAGTGAAGCGTCCACTTCACCATTTGAGGGTCTTGCTGGTTTTCTCGAGCGGCGTCGCCATGCCCTTGATCACGGATTCACGCATGCCGGGAATGGAAAGCAAGTACAGCGTCTCCTGAATCGCCGTCCAGTCATCCTGAGAAACGAGCACGGCGGAATTGCGCTTGCCGGAGATCACCACCGGCTGATGGGATTCCGCCGCTTCATCAATCAGCTTGAAAAGATTGGCCCTGGCCTCGGTGGCCGACAATACGTCCATGACATTTCTCCCGTTCGGTCACGCCAGATTACGTACGTAAAAGCGTACGTAATAGTAGTACATTTTCCGGTACCACTGCAATGTCAGCAAAACAACAGTCGATGACGCCACCGGCTCAATGCAGCGCATGCTGCCGGAAGCGATCGGTCAGCCCGAAAGCCGCCAGCAAGCCGACGGTGGCGCCGAACATCACGTAGAAGGCCGGCGCCAGCGGCGTGCCGGTGGTGGCGATCAGCCAGGTCACGATCAATTGCGCAAAACCGCCGAACAGCATCACCGCGATGTTGTACGACAGCGCGAGGCCGGTGGAGCGCTGCCGCACCGGGAATTGTTCTGCCAGCGCAGTCGAGATCGCGCCGAAGCCGACCGCGATTGCGCTGCACAGGCACATCTGCATGACCGCCAGCCGCAGCATCGACGGTGCATCGATCACCCATGACATCAGCGGATAGGGCAGCACAAAATACAGCGCAGCGGCCGCCAGCAGCACCGGCCGCCGGCCGATGCGATCCGACAGCACACCGAACACGGGGATCAGCATGGTCAGGCACAGCAGGCCCGCGACCTGGGCCGTAAACGCATCACCGAGCGGTATCTGCAGCTGGGTCTTTGCATAGGTGGGCATGTAGATCAGCACCACGTAAAACATGATCGTGCTCGACACCACCAGGCCGAAGCTGACCGCCACTTCGCGCACATGATCGCGCAACAGCGCGCGCAGGCCGACCTGCGCGGGGCTGGGTGCACTGCCGGCCGTGTCGCTGCGTTCATCGCGGTGCGCGTCAGACGCATCGTGATGGCTGCCACCACGCTGTGCTTCGACAAAGGCCTCGGTCTCTTCCAGATGGCGGCGCATCCACAGGCCCACCGGCCCGATCAGCAAGCCGAAAATAAACGGTAGCCGCCAGCCCCAGCTGTCGACCTGCTCCGGCGTCAGCCCCTGCGTGACCAGCATGCCGGCCCCTGCACCACCGAGCGCCGCAATGCTCTGCCCTACCATTTGCAGGGAGCCGAAGAAGCCGCGCCGGCCCGGTGGCGCGCTCTCGATCAGGAAAGCGGTGGCGCTCGCAAACTCGCCACCAGTGGCCACACCTTGCAGCAGGCGTGCGAGCACGATCAGCACCGGTGCGGCAGCGCCGATCGCCGCATAGGTCGGCGCGAAGGCAATCATCGCGATCGATACCGTCATCAGCAGGATGATCAGTTGCAGCGCCGCCTTGCGGCCACGCCGGTCCGCATACATGCCGATCAGGATGCCGCCGACCGGCCGCATGAAAAAGCCGACGCCGAAGGTGGCCATCGCCGCCAGCAAGGACGCGTATTCGCTGTCGGCAGGGAAGAACAGCCGGGAGATGATCACGGTCATGAAGCCATACACGACGAAGTCGTACCACTCGAGTGCATTGCCGATCACGGCGGCGATGATCTGACGTGTCTTCACGGTGTGCTGCATGGGTCTCCCTAGGATTGGCTGGTTTCTTGTTTCCTGCTTTTACAGTCCGGTACACTGCGCTACATCCCGAACATTACCTGAAACCGGAGGATATCCATGGGCCTGCTGATTGCCGGACTGCTGCTGTTCATAGGCGCGCACTCGGTTCGCATTTTTGCCGACGACTGGCGCACCGCGATGATCACCCGCCTCGGCGAAAAGCCCTGGAAGGGGCTGATCAGCGCGGTGTCGCTGGCCGGCTTCGTGCTGATGATCCTGGGTTATGACGCGACCCGCAGCGCGCCGGTGCCGATCTACGAGCCGCCGTTCTGGTTGCGCCATGTCGCGGTGCTGCTGATGCTGCTGTCGTCGATCCTGATGGTCGCTGCCTATGTGCCGCGCAACACCCTGAAAGCGAAGATGGGCCATCCGATGGTGCTGTCGGTCAAGACCTGGGCCTTTGCACACCTGCTGGCGAATGGCACGCTGGCGGACCTGCTGCTGTTCGGCAGCTTCGTGATCTGGGCCGTGCTCGACTTCCGCATCTCGCGCCGCCGCGATCGTGCGCAGGGCATCAGCTACGCCGAAGGCACGCTGACCAACACGCTGATCGCAGTGATCGGTGGCGTCGGCCTGTGGGCTGCGTTTGCCTTCTGGCTGCATGCGCGCTGGGTGGGCGTGGCGCCGCTGGGCATGTAAGCCGCTGCTTGCAGTCAGTCGCGCCGATGGCTCGCTGAGATCAGCGACGCGCCACGCTGCGCGGCATCCAGCGTATCGGTTGCGCGCGCAGCGGCGTGGTCGGAGCGCCCACCGCGCTCAAGGCCTGATCGAATGCACTGCCTCCCTCGTCGGCCAGGGCCGCGTCGCGCACGCGCGCAATGGCGGCCACCCGCGCATCCACACCACCAAAGCTGGCGGGTGCCAGATGGCGCAGCACATGCAGCAAGCGTTCACGACCACGCTGGTGGGTGCTGCCATAGCCCTTCAACAGCCGCCCGCATTGCGCGAGTTCGTATCCCAGCCGCGCATCGTCGGCCAAGCCTTCACGCACCGAGGACAACCACTCGTTGATCAGCGCCTGCTCCTGCGCATAGCGACTGCTGAAACGGCGCACATGCTTGGCCATCGCCAGCGCGCGCAGCAACAGGGTGCCGAGCACCGTGTGCGACGCCAGCTTCAGCGGGAAGGACCAGGGCCCGCGTCCCTCCGCGATACGCTGGCGCTCGGCGTCTTGCAGCCGGATCGCAACGGGTGCCGGCAACAGGTCCGCGATTTCGGGCAGACCGGGCTTGAAGTGATCATAGAAGCGCAGCACGTCCTGCTGGCCGGCACGCGCCTCGCGCCGCACGCGCGCATGACGTGACGCGCGGCTCTTCAGGTCAGCGACGCGCGCGATATCGTCATATGCCATCCACAACGCGAGCCAGCGCGCAACTTCGCGTGTCGCAGCACACGTGCCGGTGCCGGGGCCGGTGCCTGCATCGGCCATCGCCGTGTGCTCAGCGTCGTACACGGCGCGCAGCCGCTCCAGATACAGCCGGCCATAGGCGGCATCCTGGTAGGCGGTAACGCGCGCCAGACCCAGTGCAGCCATCTGCCGCACGTCGGGCGGGAACATCTGATCAACGACGGACGGCGCCGCCGCCATCGCATCGGCCACGATACGCTGCGCGGCTTCGGCCTGTGCGCGCCCCTCGGCAATCACCTGCCATGCGGCATCAAAACCGGCCAGGCTTTGTGCGACGCCACGGTCCCCGGCGCGAATCGCATCCACATAGTACTGACGCTCGAACGGCAGCAAGCCGCTGGCCGCCAGCGCACCGAGCATCACTGCGCTGACCACGGTGTGCTGCTCGGCTGCGATGCGCTGCATGTCCAGCACATGGTGCGCGCGGCATGAAGCCTGGATCAGCGACAGCAGCGCCGCATTGTCGAGGCGACCATCGCCGAGGTGACCGCGCTCCGCATTGGTCAATGTGCGCGATGACGATGTGATGACCAACGTGCGGTCCGGCGACGGCAAGCCATTGCTCGCGCAACGTGCGGTCTCCAGCAGTTCGGACGACAGCACCGCATCCAGCGCGCCCGGCACCGGGTTCAGGCTGAACACCGGCATGCGTGCGCCCAGCTTGCTGATCGGCTGCGTGTAGGTCTCGAAGTAATAGGTGGTGGCACCGGTACGCTGCGCAACGCCTGGCACTGACGTGCCTTGCGCGGCATAACCGGCGCGGCGCGCGACATCGACCAGCCATGCATTGAGCACGCCGCCACCCTCGCCACCGAGCGCGCAGATCAGCACCGAGATCGTGCGCGCTGCTGCTGGCGCTACGGTCGGCGCTGCTGAATCTGCTGCATCTGCTGCATCTGCTGTGTTCACTGCATGGGCCGCGTTCACCGTGTTTGTCACCCTGGCTGGATTGGAAATCATCACTGCATTGCCCCCGTCATGCCGGCTGCAGCAGCCGCAGCATCAGGCCGCGCACCGCATCGACTGCACGTTCATGCCAGCGCGGGTTCTGTATCACTTCGGCGCGATAGAAACTCGGGCACAGGGTCGCCGCATGCGCATTCTCGCCGCACAGGCCACAGCCGACGCAGCCGTCGATGACGGTCGCGACCGGATCGACCTTCAACGGGTCCGGATTGTCCTTCAAGGTCAGCGTCGGGCAACCGGACAAGCGCATGCACGCATGGTCGCCATTGCACACGTCTTCATCGACACCGTACTTGACGCGCACCACACGCTCGCCACGCGCCAGCAGACTCGCCAGCCACGGGCGTACGCGGCGCTGCCGTTCCAGCTGGCACTCGCCTTCGGCGATGATGACCTTGAGCCCGGTGAAGGGCGTGGTCATCGCCTCCTGTAGCGTGTCGCGCATGGCGGCGACGCGATACGAATGAACCGTGCGCAGCCACTGCACACCGAGGCCGGCCAGCGTGTCTTCGATGGTGCGGTCGCTGGCGGTGAGGCTGGCCAGCTTGTCGCCGGCCTGCGCCTTCGTGCGCTTGCCGGGGGTGGAAATGATGTCCTGCGTGCCGGTGGCCGACGTGTAGCCATTCTTGAAGATCAGCAGTACCGCGTCATCGCCATTGAACAGCGCCGACTGTACGCCGGTCAGCAAGCCGTTGTGCCAGAAGCCGCCGTCCCCCATGATGGACAGCACGCGCCGCTGCATGATCGGCGACACGCCGGCGCGGCTGGCCAGGCTCATGCCATAGCCAAGGATGGAATGACCGATCGAGAACGGTTCGAAGGTCGCAAAGGAATGGCAGCCGATGTCGGCCGCAATATGCACCGGCCCCACCTGTTGTTGTGCCAGTTTGATGGCAGAGAACACCGGCCGCTCCGGGCAACCGATGCAAAAGCCTGGAGGCCGTGCGGGCAATGCGGCATCGAGCTGTGCCGCAGCGCGGGTGCGTCGCTCACGCGTGGCGGCCAGCATCGCGGCCACCGGCCCGGCATCATGCTGCGGCACATGGCGCTCGATGAAGGCCAGCAAGCCGTTCATGATGGCCTCGGTATTCAGCTCGCCGGCGGCGGGCAGCATGTCCTTGCCATGCAAGGCGATGGGTGGCGCCGCGGGCGCGGCAGTGGACGTCGTCCTCAGCGCTTCGCGCCGCCGCAAATGTGTTGCGATCTCGTGCTCGATGTATTCAGGTGAACCCTCTTCCACCACCAGCACCGCACGCTTGCCTTCGGCAAAGGCGACCACCTGTTCCGGCACCAGCGGGTAGGTGACGTTCAGCACCAGCAGCGGAATGTCGCTGTGGCCGAATGCATCGGCCAAACCGAATTGCTGCAAGGAGCGCAGCAGCGCCGGCGCAATGCCGCCTTGCACGATGATGCCGACATCCTGGTGCTTGCCCTCATGCAGTTCATTCAGGTCATGGTCGACGATGTAGCGACGCGCGGCCGGCAGGCGTTCGTCGATTTTCAGTTTTTCATGACGGAAGGTGGATGGAGGATGCGCGAGGCGGCCGTAATCGAAATGACCGGGCTCGGCCAGCGGCGACAGCGCGGACACCGCCGGGCGCCGGTTGTCGCGGCAGGTGAAGCTGCCACGTACATGACAGGCGCGTATGCGCAACTCCATCATCGCAGGCATGTTCGACGCTTCCGACATCGCGAACGCATGCTCGACCATGTCGACCATGGTGGCCAGTTCAGGCCGCGGATCGAGCAGCAGCAGCGTGGACTTCATCGCATACGCATGCGTGCGCTCCTGCACCACCGATGCGCCTTCGCCATAGTCTTCGCCGATCACCATCAGCACGCCACCGGTCACGCCCGGCGACGCGAGATTGGCCAGCGCATCGGCGGCGACATTGGTGCCGACGATGGATTTCCAGGTGACCGCGCCGCGTACCGGGTAATGGATCGATGCGCCCAGCATCGCAGCGGCCGACGCTTCGTTCGCGCAGGCTTCGACATGCACGCCCAGCTCGCCCACCAGCGATTTCGCCTGCACCATCACATCCAGCAGATGCGACACCGGCGCGCCCTGATAGCCGCCGATATACGACACACCGGATTGCAGCAGCGCCTTCGTGATCGCGAGGATGCCTTCGCCATGGAAGGTATCGCCGTCACCCAGCCGCAGTTGTTCTATTTCTTTCTGGAATGAGACTTCCATGCACCTGTCTCCGTGCTCGCCCCAAGGCGGTGGCCTGCCTGTTTGCGGCGCTCTGTTTGCGGCGCGCTGTCTTCGGCGCGCTGTCTGCGGCGCTGTATCGCCCCGTGCTTGTGCCGTGAGGCCGACTTCGCGCCCGCTTCGAATCTTCGGGATGATAACCGGTCTATATCAACAGCTTCCCTTTCATAGCCCACACCACCCATGACCTGCCAGGTCACTGCCAGACACGGGCTGGTGTGCCGGGAGACGCTGCTCACCCTGTAGAGCCCCTTTGGAGCCCGCTCTTTTGCCATGCCGACAATACCTTGGCAAACCATTGATTTTTCAGTGATTTTTATCGTTTGCCGGACGACAGACCACTGCCTGACAAACGTATCAAATCGTTAAACCCCCACATTTTTTACCAGCACTCGTCAAAATCCCTATCGTTTGGTATAAATTGTGACTGACTGGTTTAAATGCTTTCCACGCACATAGTCGCCGAGCCGCCTGCTCGGGTCTGTCGAACAGCGAACGACGACCCGACACCGTGGCACCAGGCATCGAGGAGAACGGCATGCTGATGACGACCAAGGCCAACCGCTATGCGCATGCGCTGATCAAGGCGCGCGCCGGTGGCACGCTGCACCCCCTGCTGACTGACGACGGCAAGCTGACGCTCGACGATGGCTATGACATCGCGCGCAGCCTGCTGAACATCCGGATCGCGAATGGCGAGACCCCGGTCGGCCGCCGCATCGGCTTTTCGAATGAACGCGTGCGCCAGCGTTATGGCAAGAGCGGCCCCATCACGACGCCGATCTGGTCGACGCTGTTCGACAGCTCGGTGGAATATGCAATGGACAACCATGCGCTGCACAGCCTGAGCAAATCGCAGCTGCCACGCATCGAGCCACACCTGGTGTTCAAGCTGGCGCGCACGCCGGACGCGAATTGCACCCTGCTGGAACTGGCCGACTGCCTGGAATGGATGGCCCACGGCCTGGAGGTGGTGGTATCGCCCTACAAAGCCTGGGCTTTCGATGCGCCGGACGCGGTCGCCGCATTTGGCCTCAGCCGCAAGCTGATCGTCGGTGAACCGCGCATGCTGTCGCGGCAGGGCCGACACCAGTTGCCGGACGTGCTGGCTGCCGCGACGCTGTCACTGTCGAAGATGACGGCGGTGGACAGCGGCATTGCCGGCGCCGGCGCCGGTCGCGAGCTGATGGGCAGCCCGCTGCATGCGCTGCATGCGCTGCACCGCGAGCTGCATCAGCCGGCGGGCTTGCAGGAGAGCGCTGAGCAGGACGAGGCGCAGCCCCTGTCGCACACGACGCAACAGCTCGGCGGCTTCGGGCCGCTGCAAGCCGGCGAAATCATCGCCACCGGCAGCTGGACCGATGCAATGCCGGTCAAGCGCGGCGAAGTGTGGGCCAGCGCATTCGCGCAGCTGCACCTGCCGGGCTTGTCGCTGTCCTTCAGCTGATCCTTTCTGCTGATCCTTTCAGCAGACCGTTTTATCGCGCCCGATGCAGCGCCAGCTGGGGTATAGTCGGCGGGTTTTTCCGCCCCTGCCCCAGCTTCGATGAGCAACGCCCTCGGCCTGACTTCCCCCCTGTATGCATTACTGGTGATCCTGGTTGCGATCGCCAGTGTGTGGTGGCTGGACCGCCGCTTCACCATTCCGCTCGACAGCAGCCGCGTGCAAGGCATCGATGGCTTGCGCGGCTATCTTGCCGGCACGGTGTTCATTCATCACGCCTGCATCTGGTATTTTTTCCTGCGGAGCGGCCTGTGGGAAAAGCCCGACTCCCACTTCTATACCGAACTCGGCCGCTCCAGCGTCGCGCTGTTTTTCATGATCACGGCCTTCCTGTTCACGCGCCGCATTCTTGCGTCGCGCAACATCGAATGGAACCGGCTGTATGTGTCGCGCATCTTGCGCATCGTGCCGCTGCTGATCGTGCACCACCTCGCCGCGCTGCTGGTGCTGGCATACATTCGCCTGAACCACATCCCCACCGTGTTCAATGGCATCGACACCGACCGCAAGGTATTGTTGACCGCCGCCGTGTCGTGGACGCTCGATTACGAATGGATTTTCTACCTGATGCTGCCGCTGCTGGCGCTGCTGCGCGGGACGCGCGTGCCGCTGGTGCTGTTGCTGCTGTCGGCCCTGATGGTGGTCGAGCGGCACAGCGAGATACTGTCGCAGAACATGCTGCCTTTCATCGGCGGCATTGTCGCGGCACTGGTCGCGAACCACGCAGATCTGCGCCGCTTTGCACTGACACGCATCGCCAGCGCACTGGTGCTGGCCTGCCTGGCCGTGGCGTATGGCGTGGGCCGCGATTTGCCGACCACCGTGTGGCTGGCCCTGCTGACGCTGGCATTCACGCTGATCGCGAGCGGCAATACGCTGTCTGGTTTGCTGAGCAGCCGCGTATCGCGCGCGTTTGGCGAAATCACCTACAGCGTCTATCTGCTGCACGGGCTGGTGCTGTTCATCGCGTTTCGTGGTGTGACCGGCATCCCGCTCGCACAGTCGCTGTCACCCGCCGCGCACTGGGCCGTGGTGGCGCTGGCGACACCGGCACTGGTGGCACTGTCCTACGCCAGCTGGCGCTGGATCGAGCGCCCCTGCCTGCGCCACGTGGATGCCTGGTCGCAGCGGCTGCGCCTGTCGTTTGCGCCGAACGACGAAAGCGCGGGTCGCAGCGCTTTTTCCGGTCCCACGTTACTATCGCCGGACGCGCACGACGGTTCGTGCCGGCCAACTGATCGAGGAGCCCGCCCATGAAAAAACTGATTGCCCTGGCGCTGCTGTGCGCCGCCCCGCTGGCGCTGTCCCACAACTGCCCGAACGAGATGAAAGCCATCGACGCCGCGCTGCCATCCGCCAATCTGGCGGCGGCCGACCTCGACAAGGTGAAGGCCCTGCGCGCCGAGGGCGAGAAAGCGCACAAGGAAGGCAAGCATGCCGAGTCGATGAAAGCGCTCGGCGAAGCGAAGAAGATGCTCGGCCTCTGACCCGAATACCAGGCGCCCATAGCCGCCCACCCGGGCGGCTTTTTTACGCCCCGGCCGCCCTGCCTGTCGCGCCCGCCCCGGCTGCCGGGGGCGCCCCGCGCGAAACCCGATCCCCGCCGATGATTCTTTGCTAATATCTCGCGGTTATTCCGCTGAGGGAATGTTTTGCCAATGAGCCAAGCCCGCAAGGTGCACCGATGAGCAGGACCCGGTTTGTCGTGATGTTGCTGACGCTGTATGCGTTCTGGTGGTTCATGTCAGGCATGGCCACGCCCTTCCTGCTGGCGGCCGGCTTTGGCTCGTCGCTGGCCGTGACACTGCTCGCGGCACGCATGGGCCTGCTGCAGCGGGAAGATGCCGGCCTGCGCCATGTATTCGCACTGCTTGGCTACCTTGGCTGGCTGCTGCTGGAGATCGTCAAATCCTCGTGGCAGGTGACGAAGCTGATCCTGCATCCGTCGCTGCCGATCACGCCGACGCTGGCGCGAGTGCGTCCCTCGCAGCGCACCGTGGCCGGGCTGGTGATCCATGCGAATTCGATCACCCTCACCCCCGGCACCTACACCATCGACGCCAGCGCCGATGCCTTCCTCGTGCATGGCCTGACCGTCGATGGCGCCGATGGCGACGTGGACAGTGAAACCGACCGCCGCGTGCGCGCACTGGAGCTGGCATGAGCCTGTTCCTGGTCGTTACCGTTGCGCTGCTGATCACGCTGTTGCTGATGATGGTGAGGCTGGCGCTCGGCCCGACCGTGTTCGACCGGCTGCAGGCGGCGAATGCAATCGGCACAGTCGCCATGCTGCTGCTGGCCGCGATCGGCTTCCTGCAAGGTCGGCCCGATTTTCTTGACCTCGCGCTGGTGTATGGCCTGCTGAACATCGTCGGCACGATCGCGGTGCTGAAATTCTTCAAGCATGGCGACCTTGGCGAGAGTGCGATGGTTGCGGCTGATGCGGCCGGTGGGAACGTCGCCGTTGAGAGCGCGGCCGCCGCAACGGTGACCGGCACTAGCGTGGACGATGCATCGCACGCGCCGCACCCAGCGCACGCATCGCGGACGGAGCGCTGACATGGCCTTCACCGACATCGCCCCCGTCATCATGGGCATGCTCATCACCGGCCTGTCATGGGCCGCACTGCTGGCCGGCGGCTTTTTCTGCATCGTCGGCGGTATCGGCATGCTGCGCATGCCGGACCTGTATACGCGGCTGCATGCATCGAGCGTCACTGAATCCATGGGCGCGGGTCTGATCTTGCTGGGCCTGATGCTGCAGGCCGGCTTCACGCTGGTAAGCGCGAAGCTGCTGGCGCTGGGCGCGCTGATCTTCATCGCCAGCCCCACCGCGACCCATGCGATCGCACGCGTTGCGATGCTGCGTGGGCTCAAACCGAAACTTCATACCGATCACAGCCAGCCCACCGACGGCAGCAAGGACACTGCGCAATGATGGAACAGGCGACAACCCTGATCGTGCTCGCGCTGTTGCTGATGATGCTGGCGACGGTGGTGATGATCGTGCGCAGCCGCAACCTGTTCGGTGTGATCGTGCTGGGGGGTGTCTACAGCTTCCTGATGGCGACCGCGCTGTTCGCACTCGATGCCGTCGATGTCGCGATGACCGAAGCCGCAGTCGGCGCCGGTATTTCGACCGTGTTGCTGCTCGGTGCGCTGTACCTGTGCCGCAGCGAGGAATCGCGCGCGATGCGCCGGCCATGGGGCCCGCTGCTTGCATCGCTGGCGCTGGCCGGTGTGCTGATGTATGGCATGGTCGGGCTGCCACTGTTCTCCGACCCGTCGGCCGACATGCACCGGCATGTGGTGCCGCGCTACCTCGACACCATGACTGACGAAATCGACGTGCCCAACGTGGTGACGGCGGTTCTGGCCAGCTATCGCGGCTATGACACGCTGGGCGAGACCACGGTGGTGTTCACCGCCGGCGTCGGCGTGATTGCGCTGCTGCGTCGCCGCCGCGTGGAAGACCGTGAACGCGAGCGCGAAAGCCGGCGCGCAGGCGCACACCGTTCCGGCACCGGCGACGCGGGTTCGACCGACCCGGGCCCAGCAAGCGGAAGGCATGGCGATGCAGCATGACCTGATCCTGCGCACGGTAGCGAAGCTGCTGATTCCGTTCATCCTGCTGTTTGCGCTGTATGTGCAGTTCCATGGCGACTTCGGCCCCGGCGGCGGCTTTCAGGCGGGGGTGATCTTTGCGGCTGGCATCATCTTCCACGGGCTGGTGTCAGGCCTCGATGCGGCGCGCAAGGTGCTGCCCGATGCGTGGGTCGAAGCGATGATGGCGCTCGGCGTGCTGCTGTATGCGGGTGTGGGCTTTGCCGGCATCGCACTCGGCGGCGCGTTCCTGGACTACTCGGTGCTGTCGCACGATGCCATCCACGGTCAGCATCGGGGCATATTCTGGGTCGAGGTGGGCGTGGCCCTGACCGTGTGTGGCGTGATGCTGAAGATTTTCTACATGTTCGCCGCACGCGGTCGCGTCGATGCGCAGGACGCGCTGCATCATGACGATCTTCATGACGATCTTCATGACGATCTTCATGATGACCTGCAGGACGGTAAGCAGGGGCATGACGTGCCTGCGCGCACCGGCACCGCAGGTGCGCGTGATGCGGATGATGAACGGGGGCCCGCACGATGAACCTCGCCGGCTATTTCACGTATGTGGTCACCTTTCTGCTGATGACGGCAGGCTTGTTCATCGTGATCGCGCGCGGCAACCTGATCAAGAAGCTGGTCGGCCTGGGCATCTTCCAGACGTCGGTCTATCTGCTCTACATCGGCCCGGCCAAACTGATGGCCGGTACCGCCCCCATCCTCGCGCCGGGCTACACCGTGTATTCGAACCCGCTGCCGCATGTGCTGATCCTGACCGCAATCGTGGTCGGCGTCGCAACGCTGGCGCTGGGGCTGGCGCTGGTGGTGCGCATCCGCGAAACCTACGGCAGCATCGAGGAAGACGACATCCTGGCCGCTGACGCCGCCCATACCGAGACGGTGGGCCACGCATGAGCCTGATGCACCATCTGCCTGCATTGCAGGTGACCTTGCCGCTCGCCGCCGCGCCGCTGGCCGTACTGCTGCGGCAGCGGCATGCCGTCTGGCTGCTGATGGTGGCCGTGTCCTGGGCCTGCCTCGCAATCTCGGTAGCGCTGTGGAACGCAGTGCAGGATGGCTCGGTGATTTCTTACGCGATCGGCAACTGGCCCCCACCCTGGGGCATCGAGTACCGGGTCGATCGTCTGAATGCCTTCGTGCTGGTGCTGGTGTCCGGCACGGCCGCGCTGGTTGCGCCGTATACGCTGCACAGCATCGCGACCGAAATGCACGCGCGGCAGCACTATCTGTTCCACACGATGTTCGCATTGTGCCTCGCCGGCCTGCTGGGCATCAGCATCACCGGCGATGCGTTCAATGTGTTCGTGTTCCTCGAAGTATCGTCGCTGTCGACCTATGTGCTGATTGCGCTCAGCCGGCACCGACAGGCGCTGCTCGCATCCTACCAGTATCTGGTGATGGGCACGATAGGTGCAACGCTGGTGGTGATCGGCATCGGCATGCTGTACCTGCTGACCGGTTCGCTGAATCTGCATGACATCAGCCAGCGTCTCGCGCACGTGCAAGGCGTGCGTGCCGAACTGGCGGCGCTGGCCTTTATCACCGTCGGCCTGTCGCTGAAGTTTGCACTGTTCCCGCTGCACCAGTGGCTGCCGAATGCGTATGCGAATGCGCCGTCGGCGGTGGCCGCCTTCCTCGCAGCGACCGCGACCAAGGTGGCGATCTATGTGCTGCTGCGTTTCTATTACAGCGTGTTCGGCCAGCCGGCACTGGATGCACTGGCATTGCCGACGCTGTTGATGGCGCTGGCAATTGCCGGCATGTTCATCGCCAGTGCAATTGCGATCGGACAGTCCGACCTGAAGCGCCTGTTCGCGTATTCCAGCGTCGCGCAAGTCGGTTATATCGTGCTGGGCATCGCCCTGGGCAATCCGGCCGGCCTGACATCCGGCGTGCTGCATCTGTTTAACCACGGCATCACGAAGGGTGCGCTGTTCCTGTTGATGGGCATCGTCACCTATGCAATCGGCGGTACCCAGCTGGCGCGGCTGCGCGGGCTGGGCAAGACCATGCCGGTGGTGAGCGCCGCGATCGTGCTCTGCGGGCTGTCATTGATCGGCATTCCCGGCACCAGCGGCTTCATCAGCAAATGGCTGCTGGTACAGGCCGCACTGGACGCCGGCCTGTGGTGGCTGGCGCTGCTGATCGTCGCATCATCGTTGCTGGCGGTCGCCTATGTGTGGAAATTCGTCGAGATCGCGTATCTGCAAGTGCCGGCGCCGGACGCCCACCTGCTGCGCCAGCCACCAATGAGCATGCTGCTGCCATCGCTGCTGCTGGCGCTCGCGACGCTCTACTTCGGCCTGGACACCCGCTTCCCGCTTGGCGCAGCCAGCGGCGCGGTGGAAGCACTGATCGGGGTGCGGCCATGACGGCGCTGTTGCTGGGCTGGTGCGTTCTGATTCCGGTGCTGGGTGCGCTGGCGATCACGCTGGCGGGCCGCCATCCCACGCTGCGCGAAGCGCTCGGCTTGCTGGCAGCGTTTGCACTGCTGGCGTGTGTGATGATGCTGGTGCCGACGATGCTGCCGAACATGCCGTCCACGCTGACGGCGGCATCGGTGCGCCCAGCGCTGGTGCCAGGCGATGCACCGACCCTGCTGCTGGCCGAGTTGATGCCGGGACTGGCGCTGCGTTTCACGCTGGAGCCGCTGGGGCTGCTGTTTGCGCTGATTGCGTCGGTGCTGTGGATCGTCGCGATCGTGTATTCGATCGGCTATCTGCGTGCGAACGATGAAGATCATCAGACGCGTTTCTTTGCCTTCTTCGCGCTGTCGATTGCGGCCACGCTCGGCATCGCACTGGCGGGCAATTTCCTGACGCTGTTCCTGTTCTATGAAATGCTGACCCTGGCCACCTGGCCACTGGTCACGCACCATGGCGACGAGGATGCGCGGCGTGCAGGCCGGCTGTACCTGGGTATTCTGATGGGCACGTCGATCTGCCTGCTGTTGCCGGCGCTGATCGCGGTCTGGCACCTGACCGGCAGTACCGAATTCAGCGCCGAGGGCCTGCTGGCCGGCAAGGTGTCGCCCGCTGTCACGCTGATGCTGCTGGCTGCATGCATGCTGGGCATCGGCAAGGCAGCGTTGATGCCGGTGCACCGCTGGTTGCCGGCGGCGATGGTGGCACCGACACCGGTGTCTGCCTTGCTGCATGCGGTGGCGGTAGTGAAGGCCGGTGTGTTCAGCATCGTGAAGCTGATCGTGTACATCTTCGGTACGCAACACCTGCTGCAGGCTGGCGTCACCGACTGGCTGACCGTGCTGGCGGCGTTCACCATCGTCGCATCGTCGCTGATTGCGCTGCGTGCGGACAACCTGAAACGACGGCTTGCGTATTCCACCATCAGCCAGCTGTCGTATGTGACACTGGCGGCATCGCTGTTCGGTGCGCTGTCGGTGGCAGGGGCGGCGCTGCACATCATGGCGCATGCGGTCGGCAAGATCACCTTGTTCTTCGCGGCCGGTGCCATCTACACCGCTGCGCACAAGACCCGTGTCAGCGAGCTGCGCGGTATCGGCCGCCAGATGCCGTGGACCATGGGTGCGTTTGCGATTGCGTCGCTGTCAATGATCGGCTTGCCGCCAACCGTGGGCTTCGTATCCAAGTGGTTCATGCTGTCCGGCGCGGTCGAGGCCGGCAGCGTGGTCGCGGTCAGCGCGATCATTGCCAGCACACTGCTGAATGCGGCGTATCTGCTGCCCATCGTGTATCACGCCTTCTTCTCGCGTGACGCGGACCATACCGAACACGCACATGGCGAAGCGCCGCTGCCGATGCGCATCGCACTGGTGACGACCGCCGCACTGACGATCGCGCTGTTCTTCCTGGCCGACGCGCCGCTGTCGCTCGCGCGCCAACTGCAATGAGGAAGCGATGATGACTGAACGACAGCCGGCAGCCCCGGCGACACCGGCAACCCAGACACAGCAAACACAGCAAGCCCAGCCCGCTCCTGCGCCCAGTCATTGGCTGGATTATCCGCAGAACCATCGCACGCTGTGGATCATGTTCATCGTGGTGCTGGCAGCGACGGTGCTAGCCGAATGGATCTGGCCTGTGCACGGGCATTTCGCGATCGAGGCACTGCCCGGCTTCAATGCGCTGTATGGCTTCGTTGCCTGCGCGCTGATGATCGCGGTCGCGAAACTGCTGGCCTTGTTACTGAAGCGACCGGACAACTACTACGATCGCGACGCCAGTCCACACGAGCCGCGGGGGGATGCATGACTGCCATGCCGGTCCACCCCGGGCTGCTGCTGATCCTCGGCGGCCTGCTGCTGCCCCTTCTGCCAGCCACGCTGCCGATCGCACTACGGCGCATGCTGCAGCTCGCCCTGCCGCTGCTGGCACTATGGCTGGTGTCGCAGGTATCGGACGGCGCAGCACTGCAGGTGTCTTACCTGGGGCACTCGCTGACCCTGCTGCAGGGCGATGCGTTGTCGCGGCTGTTTGCGACCATCTTTGCATTGATGGCGCTGGTCGGTGGCCTGTATGCCCTCACACAAGTCAGCAGGCTCGAGATCGCGGCCGCGTATGCGTATGCGGGCTCGGCCATCGGTGTCGTCTTCGCGGGGGACTTGCTGACGCTGTTCGTGTTCTGGGAAGCGATGGCCATCGGTTCGACGCTGGTGCTGTGGAGCCGCGCCAATGCGGCCAGCGGCCGGGCAGCACAGCGCTATCTGCTGGTGCACATGCTGGGCGGCGTGCTGCTGTTTGCAGGCATCGTCGGTCAGGTGCAAAGCACTGGCAGCCTGGCCTTCGTCGCGATGACCATCGACAGCGTACCGGCGGCGCTGATGCTGGCCGGGATGCTGGTGAATGCCGGCGCACCGCCTTTTTCCGCCTGGCTGCCGGATGCGTATCCGGAGGCATCCTGGAGCGGCACGGTGTTCCTGTCGGCCTTCACCACCAAGACTGCGGTCTACACACTGATCCGCGGCTTCCCCGGCAACGAGATCCTGATCTGGATCGGGCTGTTCATGGTGTTTTACGGCATCGTGTACGCGCTGCTGGAAAACGACATGCGCCGCATCCTCGCGTATTCGATCGTGAACCAGGTCGGCTTCATGGTGGCCGGCATCGGCATCGGTACCGAGATGGCGCTCAATGGGGCAGCCGCCCATGCATTCACGCACATCATCTACAAGGCGCTGCTGCTGATGTCGGCCGGCGCGGTGTTGATGCAGACCGGGCGCAGCAAATGCTCGGAACTCGGCGGACTGTTCCACAGCATGCCGTACACGACGCTGTGCGCATCCATCGGTGCGCTCGCGATCTCGTCGTTCCCGCTGACCTCTGGCTTCATTTCCAAATCCATGGTCACGCAGGCGGCGGCGGACGAGCACCTGTTCACGGTCTGGCTGCTGATGACGGCCGCATCGGCCGGCGTGTTCCTGCATGCAGGCATCAAGTTCCCGTGGTTCGTGTTCTTCCAGAAGGATTCGGGCTTGCGCCCGGCCGAACCGGCGGCGTCCATGCGCTGGGCGATGGGCATCATGGCGGCGCTGTGCATCGGCCTCGGCATCTGGCCGGAGCCGCTGTATCGCTTGCTGCCGTATGCAGTGAACTATGACGCCTACACGGCCGGCCATGTGGTCGCGCAATTGCAGCTGCTGCTGTTCTCCGGCCTCGCCTTCTTCGTGCTGCTGGCCTATCTGAAACGCACGCCGACCATCACGCTCGATACCGACTGGAGCTGGCGCCGCCTGTTGCCATGGCTGCTGGCATCCGGCGCCCGCGTGCTGGGCAAGGCTGACGCCTGGCTGGGCGGGCTGGGCAGCCGGGTAGCGAAGCGGCTGGCGCCGTGGCTGTCGCACACCGGTGAAAGCGGCGCGCTGGCCCGCACCTGGACACTGGCTGCGATGGGCATGGCGGTACTGCTGATGCTGCTGTTGCAGCTGGTACTGCTGCTGGTTTGAAGGGCGTCGGATAGTCAGGACACTGGATCCCGGCATGCGCCGGGATGACCTTCGACAAACGCAGATCTTGGCCCGTCGTCCCGGCGTATGCCGGGACCCAGTGACTTTGGTTGTGAAGGTGACGCGTCGACGTCGCGTCAGCGCCGGTGATGAAGAGCGAGCCCGGCCTCGTCCATCGCGCGCTGCTCGGCGCGCGCTGCGCTCAGCAGCCGATTGCGCTCCTCGCGCTCGACCATCGCTTCCATTTTCATTTGTTCGCGCAGCGCTTGCTGATGGGCAGCCTTGGCTTCGGCCAGCATCAGCTCGGCCTGCGCCTGCTGCGATTTCACCTTCTGTTTCAGCTCTTGCAGGTGATCGAGAAATTGCCGGTACGCGAGGTTGTCGGAAATTTTGTGCGCCTCTTTTTGCGCGGCGTTGTAACGCAGGATGTAATCGTCGCGCAGGCGGTCGACATGGGCGACGCTGGCTTGCAGTTTTTCCAGCTTCAGGCGCGCGTCATTGACTGCCGCCTGGGCTTCGCGGGCGGCACTGGCAGCCTTGTCGGCCAGTACGGACCAGATATTGGTGGTCATCACGGCGCGCTCCGTTACAGGCTGGCCAGTTCACGCACGCGCTCACGCGTGGTGTCGTGGTCCACAGCTTCATGCATGCCTTGCCGCAAGAAAGCTTCGAGTTGCGGGCGCATCGCGATCGCGGCATCGATCTCGGCATGGGTGCCCGGCTCATACGCGCCGACCGAAATCAAGTCCTGATTCTGCTGATACAGCGACCACATGCGGCGCACGCGGTTCGCAAGCTTCATTTGGTCTGCCGGTAGCAAGTCCTGCATCACGCGCGAAATGGAACCGTTGAGGTCGATGGCCGGGTAATGCGCGGCATCAGCCAGCTTACGCGACAACATCACCTGACCATCGAGCGACGCGCGTGCGATATCGACGATCGGGTCTTGCGCATCGTCGCCTTCGGCCAGCACGGTATAGATCGCGGTGATCGCACCATGACCATGGCGACCGACACCGGTACGTTCGATCAGGTTCGGCAGCAACGCAAACACCGACGGCGGGTAGCCTTTCGCCGTCGGCGGTTCGCCGATCGCGAGGCCGATCTCGCGCTGCGCATGCGCGACGCGGGTCAGGCTGTCCATCAGCATCAGCACGTTCTTGCCCTGATCGCGGAAATATTCGGCAATCACATGGGTCAGGTGGGTGGCCTTCAGGCGCATCACCGGCGACACATTGGCCGGCGCTGCGATGACGACGGACTTGGCGCGCCCTTCCGGGCCCAGCACATCATTGATGAAGGCCTGCACCTCGCGGCCGCGCTCACCGATGAGGCCGATCACGACCACGTCGGCCTTGGTATTGCGGGTAATCATGCCCAGCAGCGAGCTCTTGCCGACGCCGGAACCGGCGACCAGGCCCACACGCTGGCCACGGCCCATCGTCAGCAAGCCATTGATGGCTTTCACGCCGACATCGAGCACCTGATTGATCGGGCCGCGTTCCATCGGGTTCAGCGGCAGGCCGAGCAAGGCCAGCCGGTCCGGACAATCGGGTCTGGGGCCGCCATCCAGCGGCTCGCCGAACGCATCGATCACCCGACCCAGCAGGGCCGGACCGAGCGACGCTTCGGAAGTATTCGACAACACCCGCACCGACGCGCCGGGGCCGATGCCAACCGGCTCGGTGAAGGGCATCAGAAACAGGGTCTGGTCATTGAAGCCGACCACTTCGGCTTGCACCTTGTGTCCGGTGTTGGATTCGATTTCGCACAGCGCGCCGAGCGGCGCCATGATGCCGCGTGCTTCCAGCGTCATGCCGACCAGCCGCACCAGCGTGCCGGTATGACAGGCATCCGGCACGCGCGCATGCGCAATCAGGTCGTCGACGACGGATGCGTAATCAAGCATCGGTGCCGTCCGCAGATTCTTTGCTGTCGTTGTTCGCGGGTCCGCCGGCACTGTTTTCGCTGACAGTTTCCAGCGCAGCGTCTGCGCGTGCGGTATCGGCGGGTTTCACCGCTGCTTGCTTCGGTGCTGCGATGGTCACATCATCGACCGGCTGGCCACTGCGCTGACCGTCGGCGATGCGATCGGACAGACGACCTGCATTCGCGCGCCAGCTCTGTGCCGGTGCCTGCATCAGGCCTTTCTTCAAGCCGGCCACGCGGCGCTGGATCAGGTCTTCGACCACGCTGCCTTCAAGCGACGCGCGTACACTGCCGCGTTCGAGCTTGGGATCGGCACGCAGCACCATCGCATCGCCAAACATCGCGGCCTGCGGCTTGTAGTGTTCGACATCTTCCGGATGCAGGTGAATGATCACCGCCTTCTCGCCGGACGCATTCAATTCGCGCAGGCAGTTGTCGACCAGACGCGAGATCACCTGTGGCGACTGCGTCAGTTCGCCCCGCACCAGCTGCTCGGCGATATGCACGCTGAGTTTTTTCATCGGCTCGAACAGCGCATCGGGGTTGTAGGACAGCGCCTGCAACGCATCGATCACCGATTGCAGCTGGGCGAGCTTGTCTTCGTATTCCTTGTCCAGCGCTTCCCGGGCTTTGGCGTAACCAGCCGCTTCGCCTTCGTCATAGCCCAGTTGGCGGGCTTCTGCCTGCACGGCTTCGCGCACCTCGGCGCGCCCGGCTTCGCGGGCGGCATCCAGCCTTGCGTTAAGTTCGTCTTCGGAGATACCGCTCGCAACGGCGGCCGGCACTGCTTCTGCATCGGTCGTCGCGGAAACGGCTTCTGAAGCGGCTTCTGAAGCGGCATCGGAAGTGGCCTCGGCAGCAGCCTCTGCTACGGCTTCGGCCGTGATGGTTTCGGCGCCCTCGGCTGCGGTGCTCGCTGCGGCCCCGGCTTCTGCGGGCACCTCCGCGTCCGTGAGCTGACTTGCGCCCTCGTCATTGAGCGCGGCAGTCGCCAGCGCATCGACCGCCTCTTGCACCGGTGCTGCTGCATCGTCGGCCAAGGCTTCGGTCACGGTCGCGGCTTCGGCTTCTGCCGTTGCAGGGACGGGCTCAGCGGCTTCGGCATGCCTGTGTGGCGGCTGGCCATCAGATTCGGCGACGACTGGCGCCATGGCATCGTCGTCGGCAGCCTGGGCGCCATCGGCGCTGAAGCCTGCCGCAGGCTGAGCGTCACCGGTAAATTCATTGCCGGCATCCATCCAATCGGCCTGAAATTCCTGCATGTCGCCGGCGGCCGGGTCGTCGATCGTCTGTTCCGCGAACGCGTGCACAGGATTGGCCATGATGACCGAATCGAATGCAAAACCGTTGTCGGGCAATGCGTCCTGCTGTGCAATAAAGGTCTCGACCTTTTTTTCGAGCAGGTTCTGGATCGCGAACGGATTCGAGACCGGATCGAACATCCGGTTCGGCATCCATGCCTTGCGCCCGCGCGCGGTCTGGGTATCAGACAAAGTCGGCTCCGCCCGATGCCAGGATCAGCTCGCCCTTCTCGGACAGCTTTCGTGCCTGGCGCATGATCTTCTTCTGCGCATCTTCGACTTCGGTCATGCGCAGCGGTCCCTTGGCTTCCATATCGTCCAGGAACATGCCACGCGCACGGCTGGACATGTTGTCGAGGAACTTGCCCTTGACCTCTTCGGTCGCGCCCTTCAATGCAATCATCAGCATGTCCGGTTCGACCGCACGCATCAGCGCCTGGATGCCGCGGTTGTCCACTGCTGCCAGGTTTTCGAAGCTGAACATGTTGTCCTGGATGCGCAGCGCGAGTTCTTCATCGATCTGGCCCACGCCTTGCAGGATCGCGGATTCAAGCTCGACCTTGGTGAAGTTCATGATCTTCGCGGCCGCTTTCACGCCGCCGAAGCTGGACGACGATGCCGATGCATTGGTCGAGAACTGTTTCTTCATGATCGATTCCAGCTCTTCCATCGCGGAAGGCTGCACGGTATCGAGGCTGGCAACGCGCTGCACGACTTCGGCGCGCGATTCTTCCGGCAGGAAGCCCAGCACATCGGCCGCGACTTCGGATTCCAGCACGGACAGTATGATGGCTGTCACCTGAGGGTGTTCGCCACGGATCATTTCAGCGATCGCGCGTGCATCCATCCACTGCAGGATTTCAAGGCCACGGCTGGCACGATTGGGCATGATGCGTGACAGCACCGATGCGGCCTTGTCTGGACCGAGCGCGCGCTTGAGCACAGTCTCCACATATTCGGTGGTGCCGAGCGACAGGCTGGTCTGCTTCTTCAGCATGTCGACGAACTGATCGAGCACGACGTTCACCGCTTCCTGCGACATGTCGGCCACCGACACCATCGCCGCACCCAGTTCCTGCACTTCCTTCGGGTCCAGGTAGCTGATGATGTTCGAGGCCAGGTCTTCACCCAGCAGCAGCATCAGCACGGCAGCGCGCTGCACATTCGTGATCTCCGCCAGCTCCTTGCGAAGCTCGTCGGTCATCTGTACGGTATTTTCATCTGCCATGGTCAACCTCGGTTTTCATTCTTGCGTACTGCATTGATTATTTTTTCTTGCCGGCGTCTGCGGCGCCGCGCAGCATGTTCTTGATCATCAGGACCACCCGACCCTTTTCCTTTTCGGTCAGGAATTTCATCAGGATCAGCTTGTCGTCATAGCTCTTCGCATCGGACAGCATTTCGGTCGGCAGCGCGACTTTCTTTTTCGGCTTGAACTTCTTCTTCATGTCCTCGAGGTTCTCGCCCTCGCCTGCTGCGCCTTCGGCGGGTGCGGCCGCCGTCGCTGCTGCGGGCTTGGCCGCCGCGTCCTTGGCCGGTGCCTTTGCCACGGCCGTGCCCGGTGCAGCTGCACCCGGCTTTGCTGCGGCGCCTGTCGCCGGCGGCTTGGCTGCGGCTGCAGCGGGTGCTGCGGCCGCTGCGGGAGCCGCTGCGCCTGCCTTGGCCACCGCCGATGCTGCGGGCTTGGCCGCTGCCGGTGCTGCGGGCTTGGCCGCTGCCGCTACTGCGGGCTTGGCCGCCGGTGCTGCGGGCGCTACCGCCTTTTGCGCTTCTGCCATCACTGTTTCCAATCCATTAAAAATTCAAGTTACTGCGATGCCGGGTTCGATGCCGTCGATGCGGTCGATGCCCTCGATGCCTTTGATGCCTTTGATGCCTTTGATGCGTGTGACGCCTTCGATGCTTCCGCTTAGTTCCGGACCATGTTCTTCAGCACCAGCGCCACGCGACCCGATTCCTGCGATACCAGCATGCGGATCAGCGCGACCTTGTCATCATAGCTGTTGGCGGTGTCGAGCATGTCGGCGGTGAAGGCCGGCTTCTTCGGCTTCATGGCCTGCATGCGGGCCCGCAGTTCGTCCAGGCTCTCGCCGTCCTCCATTTCGATTTCGCCCTCGGCCAGCTCGCCGTCTTCGCCATACTCGCCGTCCTCACCTTCTTCGCCCTCGGCTGCGGCGGCTTCGGCAGCGGCCAGCTCGGCGGCCGCAGCTTCGGCAGCGGCCGCTTCTTCGGCCAGTGCGAGTTGTGCGGCTTCTTCGGCGGCTTTCGCTTCCTCGGCAGCTTTGGCTTCTTCGGCGGCCTTGGCTTCCATTTCGAGCCGCATCGCTTCGGCGGCCTTGGCTTCGATCGCGGCCACTTCTTCCGGGGTCGGGCCCGGCGGCGGCAGGATCTGCTGGGTGATGTTCGGGCCCTTGACCATCGGACGGACCACAGCCAGCAGGAACACAATGATCACCAGCGCTGCGATACCGATCTTGATGAAGTTCTGGATATCCGGATTGGCATACCAGGGCTTCGGCGGTTCCGGTGCCAGCGTTTCGAAGCGGGCCGGGGCCACGGTGACGACGTCACCACGCTCGGCGCTGTAACCGACGGCGCTGCGCACCAGGTTCAGCATGCGGTCCAGTTCTTCCTGGGTGTAGGGCACGGTGGTCGGGCTCGGCTTGCCATCGGCTGCCGGCGGTGCCGCACGCTCGGCCACCACCACGGCGACGGTGACGCGGGAGATCGATCCCATCGAGTTCTTCACATGGCGAACGGTACGGTCCATCTCGAAGTTACGGGTCGACTTCGTGGTGGTGATCTCGTTCATCGCCGGCTTTTTCTCATCGGTGTTGGTGTTCTTCGTGAGATCGGCATCCGGCGGCGGCGAGTTCGTCATCGCACCCGGGATACCTTCCGGATCGAGCTTGTACTTGCGCTCGGTGGTCAGTGCTTCGGAACGCGGCTTGACGCCCTTGTCATTGTTGTCGAAATCTTCGGTGGTGGTCTCGACATGGTTGTAGTCGAGCGTCAGGTTCACCTGTGCCTGGATTGCGGATTCACCGACGACCGGACCCAGCAGTTCCATCACGCGGTTCTTGTAGGTTTCTTCGGTGCGCTGCTTGTGCTGCATCTGCGCGACTGTCAGACCCATGGCTTCATCCACCGGATTGTCGGCGGTCAGCAGGTTGCCCTGGTCATCGACCACGGACACATTCTCGGGCGTGAGATAGGGCACGCTGGACGACACCAGGTGCACGATGGCTTTCACCTGCGGCGTGGACACGCCGCGACCGGCATGCGGCGTGACGACCACCGAGGCCTTGGGCGTGGCACGCTCGCGTACGAACACGGATTGCTTGGGCAGCGCCAGATGCACGCGCGCCGCCTTGATGGTGGCGATCTGCATGATGGAACGCGACAGTTCCTGCTCGATTGCGGTGTTGTACTGCACCTGCTCCATGAACTGGCTGGTCGTCATCGACGACTTGTCTTTCAGCGAATCCATGCCGATCGGCTGCGCTTCCTTCGGAATGCCCTGCCCGGCCAGGAAGATGCGCGCTTCATGATAACGACCTTCGGGCACCGTGATCTGGCCACTGCTGGTATCGACCTTGGGCTTGAAATCGCCGGCCTTCAGGGCTTCGAGCGCAGCCATCTTGTCGTTCTCGGTCATGCCCGGCATGATGGGACGATAAGGCGCGCTCTGCGTCATCTGGAACGATGCGGCCGCGATGATCAGGATGATCAGGATCGCCAGCGGGATCAGCGCACGACGCACCGCCTGCTGCTTGAGCACGCCATCCATCCACAGCCGGAACTGGTCGAAGCCGCCCGCGACGCCCTGCATCGTGGCCGGCAGCGGCGAGCCGTTGGGCCCGACTGTCGGGATCGGCAATGCGCCAGCGCCGGGAGCACCGGCGGGTGCGCCCGGAGGCATTGCGGGTGGCATGCCACCGTTGTTCATCGTTGCTTCGGCCATGGTCTGCTCTCTGGTCGGTATCTGCTATCGGTTCTGGCTGCGGCTATCTGCGGTTTGTGTTTCCGCGATCACACCGGCATGTTCAAAATGTCTTCGTACGCTTTCAACACCTTGTTGCGGATCTGCAGTGTCGCTTCGAAGGCCAGCGAGGATTTCTGCATTGCCAGCACCACATCGGTCAGTGGCACGTCTTCACCCCGGTCATAGGCCTGGCGCAGATCGCTCGCATGCTGCTGGATGTCATTGGTGTTGACGACAGCGGTCGCAATCGCTTCACCGAAGGTGGGCTTGCCCACTTCGGGCATCGGCGGCGTCAGCACCGTCGGTGTATTGCGGCCGGTCGAATCGACCTGGTGCTGGCGCAGCGTGGCCAGCATCGCATCGATGTTGGCCTGGCTGGTTATCTTGTTGATCATGATCGTGTCCCTTCAGCGTGGGCTGATGCTCAGGCCGCCGACATCGCGGTCATGCCGCGCTCGCGGAACTGCGCCATCTTGTAGCGCAGTGAACGCGGGCTGATGCCCAGCTTGGCAGCGGCTTCGTTGCGGTTACGCGTGGACTGGATCGCGGCCATGATGGCCTGGTATTCACTGCTCTTCACCGCACTGGACAAATCCTGCACGCCGGACGCGTGCGGCATCGGGGGGAATTGCAGCGCTGCCGGTGCGAAGTGCGGTACGTGGTTCATACCTGCGCCCTGCATGCCATGGCCCTGGATGCTGCTCGCTTGCATGCCGGCACCTGGCATACCCATGCCTGCGCCCATGGCCTGCAGCGCGTCGTAGCCCATCGCATGTGGCGCGTTGTGTGCCGCGTTATGTGCCGTCTGGGACACGGCGTTCGATGCCGTCGTGCTGTCGACTTCATCGAACATCAATTCATTTTCGGTCACCGTGTCGCCATTGCAGAGCACCAGCGCACGCTGCACCACGTTCTGCAGTTCGCGCACATTGCCGGGCCAGCTGTACGACTGCAACAGCTCGGCAGCGCGTGGCGACAATTGCACCTGGCGATCGGCCGGGCCGAACTTGGCGAGGAACTGCATCACCAGCGGCAGGATGTCGCCCGGACGCTCGCGCAGCGGCAGCACTGACAGCTTGAAGGCGCTGATACGGAAATACAGGTCTTCGCGGAATTCGCGGTTGATGATGGCTTCGCGCAGGTCCTTGTTGGTGGCGGCGACGAGACGGATATCGAGGTCGATCGATGCATGACCACCGAGCCGGGTGATCTTGCGGTCCTGCAGCACGCGCAACAGCTTGGTCTGCAGGTGGTAAGGCATCTCGGCGATTTCGTCGAGGAAGATGGTGCCGCCGTTCGCTTGCTCGAACAGGCCGCGGTGTTCTTTGAGTGCGCCAGTGAAGGCGCCCTTCTCATGACCAAACAGCAGGTCTTCGATCAGGTTCTCCGGCAGTGCCGCGCAATTCAATGCGACGAACGGGCCATTGCGACGCGGCGATGCATCGTGCAGCACACGCGCCAGGACTTCCTTGCCAGCGCCGGTCGGGCCGACGATCAGAGCCGATACCTGGGTCTGTGCGACGCGGCGCGCCAGCTCCAGCAGGTGCTGGCTGTTCGGATCAACGAAGACAAAGGTTTGCGGGCCGGTGGCCTTGGTGACTTCAGCGCGCTTCGGCGCTTGCGCCAGTGCGTCGCGCCAGGTGGCCTCGGTCCAGTCGTCGGCAGCCACCACGTGGTACGCGCCACGGCGCATGGCATCAATACCGAGTGCGAAAGCGTTGCGGTCCACGCGGCACAGCACCGGGATCGCATGGCCAAAGGATTGGGTCAGTTTCCTGACCTCTTCCAAAAGGCCCGTGTCACCCATCAGGCGGATCACCACCAGGCGCGCGCGCGCCAAGCCTTGCTTCAGATCGTCGAGCGTGGCGACCGGCAGCAGCTGCAGGCCGGCAGCTTCCAGCTGCGCGCGCTCAAGCGGACCGACCGCGGATTTCGGGTCGAGCCACAGGGCCGGGTGCGAAGTTTCGATTGGAGCCATCACTTTGGTTGCCTCGGGAAAACTTATAGACGGTTCCCTTGTAGCAATCCGTGTGCCAATCCAATCAGCGAGGATTCATGCGGGTTTTGCAGCGGTGTGTCGGAATCGGCAGGGCTTTGCCGGGGGGAGGAAAGCGTCGGCCGGGCGGCAAGCAGACGGAAAGTCGACAGCAGCGATTTGCCGCCGGTGCGGCAAGGCCTTGCCAGGGGTTCTGCCGGTTCAGCGCTATTCCGGACAATCGCGGTAGTTGGTCTTGAGGCAAAGCTCTGCCTGCTCGACCGCCGCCGTCTTGTCGAAGTCCCGCATGCCGCGGCCGGCGCGCGCCACCAGCGAGGCGGCCTGCCCTTCGCCGTTCTGCCGGGCCAGCTCGGCCCAGACCAGCGCCTTGTACGGCTCGCTGCGCCAGCCCTCACCGGTCAGATACAGCGATGCGGCCATCATCTGCGCCGGCGCATGGCCTTTGCGGGCAGCCTTCAGGTACCAGGAGAGCGCCAGCGCCGCATCGCGCCGCAGCCCAATGCCCGTGCGCAGGCATTCGCCCAGCATGTATTCCCCATCGGTATAGCCCCCCTGCGCGGCCGCATCGAACCACTGGCAAGCGGCAGCCGGGTCTTGCGCGGTGCCCTGCCCGCGGAAATACAGCATGCCCAGGTTGTACTGCGCAGCGGACAGTCCACTTTCGGCGGCGCGGCGGTACCAGGGCAGCGCGTCAGCCGCGCTTTGCGGCACGCCGAGGCCATGCTCATACAGGTAGCCAAGATTGTTCTGCGCGCGCGCATCGCCTGCTGCGGCTGGCTTTCGCAGCGCGCGCGCCGCCGTCGCATAATGGCCGCGCTCGATGGCCTTCATCGCGGCGGGCAGCGTTGCATGCGCGGGCAGGCTGCAGGCTGCGCCTGCCAGGACCAGTGACAGCGCAGCGAGCCTGCTCATGCGGTTCTGCGAAGCGGGGTCTGGGAAGCGGTGGCGCCAGCGGGCGTGGGCTTTTGCAAAAAGCCACGGCAACGCGTGCCATCGGCACGCAGCACCTCGATCGCCGGCATGATGCGGCTCTTGAAGCCCATCAGGCGGCAGGTATACGGGAAGCTCGGGTCCCAACTGACCGCGAAGTGACGGCACTGCCAGCAGTTCGGCGCGCCTTCGGTCGGGTTGGGCAGGTCTGCGGTCATTTCTTTTCGCGTCTCTTGCGTTGGTAGTCAAACCACGCGCGGGTGCCAGCCGCAGCCAGCACCAGCGCAAGGAAAATCGCCCCCAGAATGCCCTGGAAGAATTCGCCCAGGGTCATGCCCGGTGGCAGAAATTTTTCCGGCTTCAGCACAATGGCAACCAACAACATCGCCAGCGCGATCAGCAGGATACGCAACAGGCGGAACACAGGCCGCCCGCGAAGCTCACTCATGAGACCCTCGCCAGAAGCAATAGAGGTTTCTATTGTGTCACAGCGAGAGCGGCGCGGCAGAGGATCACCCCGCCCGCGCCTGACTGAATCGACCGATAAAGCCGCTCAGCTTAAGTAGCTTATGTAGCTTGGGTAGCTTGGGTAGCCTGTTTAGCCACCCAGCAGCTTCAGCACGGTCTGCTGGCTGGTGTTGGCCTGGGCCAGCACCGCGGTAGCTGCCTGCTGCATGATCTGGGTCTTGGCCAGTTCGGTCGATGCCAGCGCATAATCGGCATCTTCGATATGGCTACGCGATTCAGACAAGTTGGTCGACACGTTCGACAGGTTCGTGATCACGTGTTCGAGGCGATTCATCACCGCACCCATGGTTGCACGGGTCGCGTTGACCTTGTCCATCGCATCATCCAGGATGCGCAGTACTGACGATGCGCCTTCACGGGAGTTGATGCGGGTGCTGCGGTCTTCGACGTTCTTGTCGATGTCACCAGTCAGCTCGCCCGTGATCGAGCCTTTCTTGCCGAAGTCAGCCAGATCGATCGTGATGTATTGATTCGCCGACGAACCGACCTGGAAGGCCAGGCGACCGACGCGCGGTGGATCCATGTCTTCGCTCGAACGACCACCGAAAGTACCTTCCTGGAAGCCCAGCGAAGAGAAGTTGCCGGCATCGACGAAACCGTTGTCGCCCACGGCGATTGTGAACGGTCGGCCAGTGGCCTTCAATTTCTCCAGCTGGTCGGACGGCGGAGCACCAATCGGGGACGGCAGCTTGGGCAGCAACGCCGGATCGGAGATCAGGCGCACCGTGCCGTACATGGTCTTCGCCGAAGTCGAAGTCTCGCTGCCACCGAAGATGGCTGTCACGATGTTGTTGCCGTCCGAGTTATTGGCAACGGACGAGAGGGCGATCGTGAGATCGTCTTCGGCGACATCGTAATCATCCGGGAACGTACCAGCACCGCCCGAATCGCGAACGGTGGCACCATCGATGGTGAACGGCGAACCGGGCACAGTCGACGCGATCTCGATTTCACCGTTGTTCACGCTGACGGCAATATTCGTCAGGTCGCCGCTGTCGATGGCGGTCTGAATGGCTGCCGCCAGAGCGTCGGCCGTTGCATCTGCATCGGCGCCCCCGACTGCCTTGATATATTCGCCATTGATACGCACGCCATACAGCTGGCCTGCCGTGGTGGGCGTGCCGGACAGCTTGATCTTGGAGACCTGCGCGACCGCACCGCCCTGATCGAGGCCGAAACTTGCGGCTGACACATCCGGACGGCTGGAGTCGAACCACACTGACACATTGCGACCGTCCGATTGCAGCGTGACGCCACCACCATTATTGGTGGCAGACACACCGGTCAGATGGCTCACCGTGTTGAGGGCTGCCACCACCTTGTCAGCGCGAACGCGCGGGTCTTCATTCTGAACAAATTTCACCGATACCTTGGTGCCGTTCACGAACAGGTCGTAGAAATCCTTGTTGTCGGCCGTATCGATCGCCGGCAGGCTGGTGCTGGCCGGCAGGCCCTTGATGACGACCGGATTTGCCTGCGCACGGACGCCTGTTTCTGCACTGTGCGAGTTGATCGCAGCTGCGATCGCCAGCGCGCTCGCCGACTGATCGCTACTGACCGCAGGCGAAGCCGAAGTCTGGTCATCCTTGGACGTGGTTGCACGGATCTTGATACCGTTGATGACCAGGTCGTTAAGATTCAGCGGTTTGGACTGCGCAATCTTGTTTTTCGCCAGTGTCTCGGTATTGATGGCGCCGGCATTATCAGCATCACCGCTGACCGACAGCGTGAAAGGCGTACCTGCCGTGTTGGCTACCAATTGCATTTCACCGACCGTGCGACCGGCGACTGCATGCACACCCAGCTCCGCCTTGACCGCATTGATCTGACTGATCAGGTCGTTTCGCTTGTCTTCGGAGGTAGCCGTTCCCGAGCTGGTGGTGAATTTACGGCCATTGATGACTACCGAATAATCGTCGGTCGCATCAGCGCCCGCGATGGACACCGCTTCGGTCTGTGCGACCGGTGCCGATACCACGGCTCGCGACGCAGTATTGAATACAGATTGATTCTTGGTGAAGTTACCTTCGATCAGGCCAGAGCGCTCGATCTTGCCAGTCGCCGCCGATGTAATGACGACCGGTGCCGGAATCTTCGATTCCAGCGAATAGGTACTGGTCTGCACGCCCTGGCGCAGGCCGATACGCTGGCCAAACGCATTGGCATCACCAGTCGTCTCGAAACGCACCTCGATATTACGTCCGTCAGCAGCCAGCAGAGTAATGCCCTTGCTGTCAAAGCCGGTGTCGACAGCCTTCACGCCCGTCTTCGCGGACATAGTGTTGATCGCATCAACCACCTGCAAGCGGGTGGCGCGCGGGTTGTTCAACACTGTCGAAATGGCGGGCGATGCATAACCATTGATGTACACCACGCCCTTCATCTCAGCGCCCGGACTCATTGCCTGGCCAGTGAACACGTTTTCGTTGACCTTGGCCCACACTCCCGTGCCCTGGCGAACCGTCGTATATTCCTGGTCGGTATTGACCACGAATTGCAGGCCCGACGAACCCGGATTGACCTCGGTCTTCGGCACATTGCCTTCGTTGACCGGGAAGTTGATCTTGATGGTGGTACCGCCCGGTGCGTACGTAATCGTGCGACCGGTCGAGGCACCGAAGACGGAGCTGTTTCGCAGGTCGGATACGATTTTTGCCGCAGCCTGAGCCGAGGTCTTCTCATTGGCCGTCAGCTGAATGTTGACGCCACCGACAGTAATGGTCTGCCCTGCGACCGGCGTACCGGTAAAGATAAGGGATTGGGTCTCACCGACGTTCTGACCCACGTCGCCCGCCATGCGGTTGATGGCTGCCGCAATCGCAATTGCGCTGCCGGCTGCATTGGCGGGTGGCGACAGAAGATCGTCTGCAGCGCTGGTCGCGCCGATATCAATGCCATTGATGATCAGGTCACCAGTCTCCAGTGCCGAAACACCGGCACCGACTGCGACCGACATATTGATTTTGCGATCGGTCAGCGCCTCGGCATTGCCAAGGTAGTTTTGCAGGGTGTACACCAGATCTTGTGTGATGACCTGGTTGTTACGACCTTCGGTGGCCTTGAACGTGATGGTACCGTCCGCCTCGGACACGGAACCGGTCATCGTTACCTTCAAACCGTCGCTGCCGGTGAAACTCGCGACCAGCGAGGTCGCGCCGGTCGGATCGTACGCAATATCGAGCGAACCCGTGGTACGGAATGCACCGCCGGTCGGGAAATTCTGTTTAGCCGTTGTGATGGCCTGACGCACGGTCTCGACCTCGGCCGCAATGCCGGACGCACCGACACCGACGCCGATTGGCGCGGCATTTTGCTCTTTCACACCGAAGGTGACGGTGATCTCGCCATCAGCATTGGCCGCAGAAATGGTGCGGTCTTTCTTGGCCGGGTCGGCGGCCCATGCGGTTTCCAGTGCCAGCTTCACTTCGTTGCCAGCATCTTCAGAGCTTGCCCCTGCCGGGATCGCCACGGTGACGCCATCGACGGTAATGCTACCGCCAGCTGCCAGCAGGTTGGTCGCATCGAAAGTCAGCTTTTGCTGCTCCGGCGCCCCCTCCTCGGACATCGTGTAACTGGGTGCATAGACATTGGCCACATGACTGACGGAGGTCGTCTTATAAACCGGCATTTCACCGACGCGCTCGCCCGCCGTTCCGTTCAATACCGGAAAGCCGTTCCATTCGGTCGATTCGGCAATATGCACGATCTCTGCCTTCAGCTGCTGGAATTCGAGGTCCAGGTAACTGCGCTGTGCATTGTCGTTGGTGTCGTTGACGGCCTGGATCGCGAGTTCGCGCATCCGCTGCATCATGTCCGTGATCTCGTTGGTCGCCCCTTCGGCGGTCTGGATCAGGTTGATGGCGTCGCCCGCATTCCTCACCGCCTGGTTCAGGCTGCGAATCTGGTGGGTCATCCGGGTCGCAATGGCAAGGCCGGCCGCGTCGTCGGCTGCGGTGTTGATCCGCTTGCCGGTCGACAGCTGTGCCATCGCCTTGGACATTGTGCCTTCCGTGCGTTGCAAGGCTGACTGTGAAAACAGCGCCTTCACGTTGGTATTGATGACTGCCATGCTCGTTTTCTCCTTCCGGCGTCTTGAGCTTGCTTGTTCTGCCGCGGACCCTATGTCCGCCTATGCAGCCAGTTATGCAAACGCCGTGCCAGATTAAAAACTACAATTAATTCAATGACTTACAAAATTCAACTGCTTTAAATTTCATCAGCGATAATGGGTGTGGCAATTTCTGTCGGCTTTCCGGCAGTGATTTGCCGCCACCTTGCCGCCCTGTTTGCCGCACCTCATTATTGGCAAATCGACCATCAACGCTGCACTGCGCCGAGGCCCAGCGCATCGGCCAGCGCGTCGTATTCCTTCAACAGCTCCGGGTGATCCGGGAAGATCGCCAAGGCGATGCCACAGGCCTCGAACGCCTCTGCCAGATCCAGGTTGCAACGCAGGGAACGGATCAACATCGAATAAGTAAATACCGTCGTGCTATCGCCCTGCATGTCGGTCAACTGCTTCAACAAGTCAATTGCTTGCGGCCAGTCTTCTCGTACCACGGCCAGCAAGCTCGTGATGGCAAGAATGTCCTCGCTCTCCGGATAAAGCGCGAGGCCGGCATCGCCAAGTGCATACGCCAGCGCGTCACGCCCCTCGCCCATCAGCGCCTGGATCGCCATGCGGAATTCTTCCGGCGAAAAGCGCTGAACTTCCATTGCGCTGAAAGGCTGGCCGGTCTCGGCGAGATTGATCATGACTTGGGCGAGGTTTGCCATTGTTCTGCTCCTGTTCACTAGAGGTGTTGCGGTGGAATTCGTGCCGGCGCATCGACAGGCAAGTCAATGCGAACGGTCTTGCGGGGGTGTTTAGCAAAAGCAATGCCAGAGACTGTATCGACGGCCTCCAACACAGCGCTTTTACAGGTGATGAGGAGAATTCCGGCATGAATTGGCCGATGCGGACAAGGATTGCCGACAAGGCGGCAATCCCTTTGCCACCCAAGGTGTGTCGGCGCATCGACAACAACGGGCACACTTAATGCTATTGCGTGATGAGTCAATAACAAGGCTCCGTTGCCGGGGCCAATCAGGGGCCCATCCATGAGCACTCGATCCAGCCAATCTGTTGCGACCCGCACCAAACTTCCGCCTGCGGTCGCTGCGTCGAATACTCTGCAGCGTGCGTTGCAGCTGCATCAGCAGGGTGAGCTGAAGCAGGCTGAAGCGCTGTATGAAGCGGTACTCCGGCGTGAGCCAAGTCACCTTCAGGCCAACTACCTGCTCGGGCTGATTGGAAGTCAGACAGCGCGTCCGCAGATGGCCGTCGAAAGAATCGGGCATTACCTGCATTACCAGCCCAACGATCATCAAGCGCAATCCGTACTCGCTCTCGCCCATTTCGATTTGGGCAATTACACCGCCAGTGCCAATCTGTTTGAGCACTCGCTACAACTCTTTCCGAATGCGGGACATACCTGGTTCAATCTCGGCAAAGCCAGGTTTGCGCTCGGTCAGTTTGAACAATCCGTCACCGCCTTCGATCGCGCATTGACGCTGGATCCGGATTACATGGATGCCGCCATTGGCAAGGCGAATGCGGAGCGCGAACTGAAATGGCATGAGATGGCATTGCTCACGCTGGAGAGTGCGATCCTGAAACAGCCCTACCGCGCTGAACTGCATTTTCATTACGGAAATGTGATGCGTGACCTCGGCGAACTGGAGGCCGCACTGGATGCGTATGGCGCTGCAGCCACGCTCGACCATGATCATCGCGATGCGTGGATCAATTACGCCAGCACCTGCAAGGATCTTGACCGTATTCCGGAAGCGATCGAAGCCTACGATCGTGCACTGGCGCTGGACCCGGAGCATGCGGAAGCGAACTACAACAAATCGCTGGTCATGCTGGGCAGCCTGCAGCTGAACAAAGGCTGGGCCCTCTATGAACGGCGCCTCGACAGTGAGACTGGACTGCGCAAGTTTGTCGGCTCGCAGCGCGTCAGGCTGGCACCGGACTGGGATGGAAAATCCAGACCGGCGTCGCTGCTGGTGATGGGCGAACAAGGCTTGGGCGATCAAATCTTCTTTGCGTCGATGCTGCCGGACCTTCAAGTACAGGTGCCGGGCGCCACCGTATGCGTAGAAACACGATTGGTGCCGCTACTACAGCGCTCTTTCCCTGGCCTGCGATTTATTGATGGGGAACGATTGCACGCTCAGGCTTACGATGCCCAGGTTTACCTGGGCAGCCTCGGCGCCATCTATCGACCTGACCTGGCCTCGCTGGAACGTGTACAAGCGCCCTATCTCCATGCAGACCCGGTACACAGTGCTCAACGTCGATTGCAGCTGAAACAGTCCGGCAAGCTGCTGTGCGGCCTATCATGGATCAGCAAGAACAAGGACTGCGGCGAAGGTAAAAGCGTGGCCCTGCGCGAGCTGCTTACCATGCTGGGACAGCCCGGTATCGAGTTCATCGACCTGCAATACGGCGATACGCAGGCCGAACGCAAACACATTGAAGATCAGTTAGGTCTCGGCATCACGCATGTCGATGACCTCGACTGCATGCAAGATATCGACGGATTGGCCGCACTGATCACCGCCTGCGATATCGTGGTCACGGTGTCGAATACGACAGCGCACCTGGCCGCTGCACTCGGCAAGCCCGTGATCGTCATGCTGCCAGATACGCCTTCACTGTTCTGGTATTGGCACGGCCGCGGGCTGAAGAGCCCTTGGTATCCGACTGCCTGCCTGTTCCGCAAGTCCGATACCGGGCACTGGGAACAGGTAATCGATGCAGTAGCGCTCACGCTGGCCGGCCTGCAATGATATGGGCAGTGCCCTGAAAATCTCGCAAGCCGACCCTCTTACGGCGGCACGGGCGCATCTGGCTGCCGGAAGGCATGCGGAAGCACTGGCCGACATCGATCGACAGCTTGTACACACGCCACGACAGGTGGCCGCACTGGTACAGCGTAGTCTCGTGCTGATCCTGATGGCGCGTCACGACGAGGCGCTGGTTGCAGCCAGTCGTGCTACCCGCCAAGCACCGCACGATCCTAATGCGCACTCTTATTGCGGCAGCGCCTTGCTGCAGCTGGGACGGCTCGATGAGGCCCTGGCATCCTACGACCGCGTGATTGCTCTGGCACCTGGTGCAGCTGTGGCTCATTACAACCGAGCGAATGCGCTACGCCGCCTCGGCCGCTGGCAAGATGCACTGTCCAGCCTGCAGACCGCCCTGCAACTGAAGCCCGATTACCCGGATGCCCTGACGTTGGCGGGACTACTGATGCAATCGGCTGGCGATTACGACATGGCATTGCAATGCTTTGATCAAGCGCTGGCGCTGAACCCGCAGGCCGCTGATGCGCATTACAACCGGGGCTTGCTATTGCTTGCCCTCGGGCGCTTCGACGAAGGTTGGGATGAATATGCGTGGCGGCTGCGATGGGATACCGCGATACGTCAAGGACAGTCACGTGTCGTCGATCGGCTGGCACCGGACTGGGATGGACAGCCGCTTGACGGCCCTTTGCTGGTATTGCCCGAACAAGGATTGGGCGACCAGATCTTTTATGCTGGCATGCTGGCTGACCTCGAAGCAGCGATGCCAGGTGCAACCATCTGTACTGAACCTCGATTGCTGCCGCTACTGTCGCGCTCCCTGAGCAAGCTATGCTTCACAACACCAGAGCAATTGCGATCGAAGCCACAGGCATTTGGCGCGCAAGCTCACATCGCCAGTCTGGGAAAGGTATTCCGGTCACAAGCACGGGATCTGACGCGCGTGCGAACGGGCTACCTGAAGGCCGATGCGGCGCAGAGCGCTGCCCTGCGTTCGCGCTTGCGCAGACCCGGCAAGGTCGTATGCGGCCTGTCCTGGATTAGCAAGAATCATGAGTTTGGCCATAACAAGAGCCTCGATCTGATGCAACTGCGGCCCTTGCTGGAGCTTCCCGGCATCGACTTCATCGATTTGCAGTACGGCGACACGAGCGCCGAGCGACAAGCCATCGCAAACACGCGCGGTCTGACGGTGAAAAAACTGGACGATATCGACAACTTTCATGATATCGACGGTCTCGCCGCATTGATCAATGCCTGCGACATCGTGCTTACAGTATCCAACACCACCGCACACCTCGCGTGTGCGCTCGGCAAGCCCGTGCTGATCATGGTTCCGGCTTCCGGCTCCCTGTTCTGGTACTGGCACATCAACCGTGCCGACAGTCCATGGTATCCGACCGCCGTGTTGCTGAGACCCGGGCCGGATGGGGCATGGAGCGACGTGCTATCGACCGCGCGTCATGCGCTACTCGAGTTTGCAATGGCCAGCCCGCAATGAGCCACGCCCACCTGGCAACGCAGGCGGCAAAAGCCCGCTCACTGTTCACTCGGGGTATCGCTCGCCATCAGGCGGGCGATCTGGAACAGGCCCGCGCTCTTTATCGACAAATCCTGCAGATCTTGCCCACACATCCGGATACCCTGCACATGCTGGGCGTCGCCGAATTTCAGAACCGGAATTTCACTGAAGCGGCGCGGCTCATTGACGACGCGCGCAAGCTGCAACCCGAAAACGCGCTGATTCATTTCAACCTTGGCAACGCGCTGCGCGCACTCGGTAGATTGTCACCAGCGGCGATCGCATTCAAGGAAGCCGTACGCCTGCAGCCCGACCACGTCGAAGCGCTGAAAAATCTGGGCAACGTTCTAAAAGAACAGAACCTTATGGCCGAAGCGATCCATTGCTACGACCAAGTGCTGGCAATCAAGCCGAATCATGCGCATACGCAGTACAACAAATCGATTGCGCTTCTGACCCGGGGCCAGTTAGCCGAAGGTTGGGATTTGTATGACTACCGACTGCAATGTGATACCGGTGACAGCCGCTACCTTGGGCATGACCTCCCGCGACAGGCACCGGACTGGGATGGCCAAGCCTTGCCCAAGCCACTGCTGGTGCTGCCGGAGCAAGGTTTGGGCGACCAGATTTTCTACGGTGCGATGCTGGCCGAATTGCAAGCGGCCCGTATCGAAAGTTTCGCTTGTCTCGACGGACGGCTGCTGCCACTTTTCCGACGCTCGTTTCCGGGCGTCGATTTTGCGCTACCCACCGAAATCGCCGGCCTGGATCCGGGCTTGCAGCTGTTCGGTGCCCAGATACACATAGCCAGCCTGGGCAAGTATTTCCGGCGTGATGCGGCCGCACTCAAGCGCGTGCCCTCACCCTTCCTGGTGGCAGACAAGCAGGTCACCGATAGCTTGTGCGCTCGCGTCCGGCAATCCGGCAAGCTGGTGTGCGGACTGTCCTGGGCCAGCAAGAATGCGGAAACCGGCAAGAACAAGAGTCTGGCGCTGGAAACGCTGCTGCCGGTCCTGCAGGTTCCCGGCGTCGACTTCATTGACCTTCAGTACGGCGATACCACCCAAGAGCGGCAAGCCTTGTCCGCTCTGGCCGGCATCAACGTACGCCGCCTGAACGATATCGATAACAAAAATGATATCGATGGCCTCGCCGCGCTGATCACGGCCTGTGATCTGGTCATCACGGTCAGTAATACCACCGCACACCTCGCAGCATCGCTCGGGAAGCCGGTCGTCATACTGCTCGCGCATCACACGCCGCTGTGGTACTGGCATTTGGATGACATGACGACGCCCTGGTACCCGACGGCCACCCTGCTCCGCCAGCCGGCACCCGGCGAATGGTCACCCGTGGTGACGACCGCCGCCCACATGCTTGCCGGTCTGCTGCAATGAACGGGCAGCGCAACGGCCGCATCCTGTGTATTTGTCTCCTGCATCGCCAATCACGGACTGGCTGAAGCGGCAAATCATTGCCGCAGCCCGTACGCCTGCGGCAATCGCTTGCCCATGTGGGCAGCACATCAGAGACAAAGCCTCGACAGGTGTCGAAAGTTCCATGTGGCACACAATTTGCAGGTGGGAACGCGACACCACTATGGGAGCGCCCCATGAAATTGAAAGTCTATGTAGGCTGGGACCCGCGCGAAGACATCGCCTGGGAGGTCTGCCGCCACTCAATTCTCGGCCGCACTGATGCTGACCAGGTCAGCGTCGAGCCACTGGTGCAAGCGGAATTGCGTCGACAAGGCCTGTACCGCCGCGCCGTTGACACCCGCGCTGCCACCGAATTCAGCCTGACCCGCTTTCTCACACCGACACTGGCAACGCAGGATGGCTATGACGGCATGGCTGTCTTCGTCGATTGCGACTTTCTGTTCGTGACCGACATCCTCGACGTGCTGGGCGAGATCGATCCGACCAAGGCGATTTCCGTCGTCAAGCATGACTACCAGCCGACAGAGGCCGTCAAGATGGATGGCTGCATTCAGTATCCCTACCCGCGCAAGAACTGGTCGTCATTCATTGTGTTCAATTGCGCCCACCCGGGAGTCCGCGCACTGACACCAGATGTCGTCAACAGCGCCGAACCAGGCTATCTGCATCGGTTCAGCTGGCTGAACGACTCGGAAATCGGCGAACTGGACAAGGGCTGGAATTATCTCGAAGGCTGGTACTCACCGCAGTACGACAAACTCAAGGCCATTCATTACACGCTGGGCGGTCCCTGGTTCGAGCACAAGACAGACTGTGATTTTGCCGACGTGTGGCTGCGAGAAAAAGCCGACATGCTGCAGGAGTCAATGCAAGCCGTCGCCGCATGACAGCTGGCCGCATCAAAGTCAGCCTTGCAGACTCCACACAAGCATCGACCATCAAAAGAAACATAGGACTCTCATGAACCGACATCTGTTTTGCGCGTATCCAACGGACTGGATCGAAGAGCAATCGCTGGCGCCCATACTGACCGCACTGCGCGCGCGAGGTATCGACATCACGATCGACCGCAGCATGAGCGCACCATCGACAATCGGTCTGTTCCTCGGCCACCACAAGAAAAATCGCCCGGAACTCGCCGAGTACGCGGTGGTGATGCTGCATGACCTCGGTCAGGCGCACAACGTCTGGCCGGGCTTCTGGGACAAGGAGCCATGGGGTAGTTATCAGCTGGGCCTGCTGCCCAATCAGGCATGGCAGTCGATGTATGACGGATACCTGCGTGAGGATCGCAAGCCGCGCGATGGCGTGCGCGTTCTGGGATGGCCAAAATCGGATGCCTCCTTCCAGAAAATGGCAAGACTTCAGACCACTGCATCACCATTCAAGGGACCGCGTTTGCGTGTGCTGTACGCACCTTCATGGGAATTCGACAATCAGCAGGACAAATTCCTGCGTGCACTCGTCGATCTGCCGGTTGATATCTATATCAAGCAACAACATTGGGAAGGCATGGGTCATCTGCAACGCGTCGAAGCAATGGCTGACCTGCATCGCGGCAAATGGTCCAATGTGCATTTGCTGGATCCGAAAACCAAGATTTTCGACGCGCTGGCTTTGACCGATTGCATCGTATCTGACGAATCCTCGACGATGGCCGAAGGATTCATGGTCGGTTGCGTGCCGATCGCAGTGATGGACTGGAAAGTCCCGGATACCAATCCACCGCGCGCACCCTCGGTTCCTTTCCCGTTCGTGAACAAGGTAAAAATGGCCGAGCTCGCGACCACCATCGCCAACTTGACCGACCCTGTGCACTACCTGGCCAGCCGGGACGCACTCGGGCAATTTGCCGACTACATGCCCCCCAATCAGGGCCGTGCAGCGGAAGCATTTGCCGATGTGCTGGTCGACCTGATCAAACAGGCCTCGCCGGCAACGCTGGCTGCCGCCTGATCGCGTGGTCATACATCGCACCTTCACCTGCACGCCCACGAGAACCTGAACGACGAGCGATTGCCATGAGGACTACCGTGAACACGGGATCAGCGCCACATTTGTCGAAGCACTTGCACGCATCGGTCCGAACTTCAGAGCCGACTGAAAATGGCACCGCTGCATGGCCATCTGCGTCTGCAGCTATGTCAGACGACTGTGCACGGATCAGACAACAGCACCAGAAGCTGAGGGAGGTACTGGCCAGCGAGCCGGCGCTCGCCTCGCTGGTGTTTCAAGGACAGCCATTGGCGCAGCTGGCGACCGACAGCGGATTACAACTGCTGCAACAGTCCGCCGAATCCAGGGACTACGATGCGGTGGCGATGAATCATGGCATACGACGGCTTCGCCTCAACCGCTATGCCGGCGAAGTGATCTGGGACTATCCCGGCAATCCTAAAACTTTCATTGACAGTGATGCGGTGACCCGGGTGCTGGAACAGCACGCGACAAACATCGCCGATGAATTGCTGGCAGCGATCAACCAGTCCGTAAAATTTCCCGATAGTGACAGCCTCACCAATGCACAGGGTCTGTGGAGCTATCGCTCGTTTTACGACAAATCGGGCGTGGAAAACAGGGATATGCAGTTAGCCTGCCCGATCACTGCCGCCGTCATCAGGGAACTACGACCGAACCTCACGTTTGGCTTCGCTTTCGTATCCGTCCTCGATCCGAACACGACCATCGCCACGCACAAGGGCTCCACGTCGCTGAGGCAGCGGTATCACCTCGGCATCAAGGTGCCGAGCGATGGCATTTCCCGAATCAGGATAGGCGATCAATGGAAATCCTGGGAAGAAGGCAAGGCATTTGGCTTCAATGACGCCATCGAGCACGAAGTCGAGCATTTTTCTGACAGCCATCGAGTTGTACTGATCGTTGATACCTGGTCCAGTCATGTGCCCGACAGCGTCGTGAACGGACTGCAGCAGCATCCGGCACTGCTCCAGCTCGCCGTGCTCTCACGGCAAGACGTGCCGGTCGCCATTAACGACTGACAGCCATAACCCCAATCAAGGACAAAGCATGATCAAGATGCCGGATTTCACGACCCAGGCCATGTATGACGCTGAAACGGACTTTCATCTGATGATGAACGAAGAACGGCTGTCAAAGTTTGTGGTGCATTGGGAGGCCATGAAAATCGCCAGCCAGGTACCAGGCGCCATTGTTGAATGCGGCGTCTTCAAGGGCACCAGCTTTGTGCGTTTTGCATTGATGCGTCAGCTTCTCGGGGGTAATTTCTCTGCAAAGCTGATCGCTTTCGACGTGTTCAGTGATGAGTTTCCTGATACCAGCTTCGAGCAGGACAAAGCTCAGCGCGAGCACTGGATAGAAACCGCAGGCGGCTCATCGATCTCCGTGGACCAACTTTCCGCGACCCTGGAGCGCAAGGGCATTGCCAATTTCGATATTGTGGCTGGCGATGCCACAGTCACTGTGCCCGACTATGCGCAGCACCATCAAGGCCTGAAAATCAGCCTGCTGAATGTGGATATCGATTTTGTCGAGCCCACGCTGGCGGTACTGGAGCACTTCTACGACCGTGTGTCGCGTGGCGGCGTGATCCTGCTGGACAACTATGCTGGCGAAGGTACTTCCGGAAAAAGCTACCACGGCGATACGTACGCAGTGGACAAGTTTTTCGAAAATCGCAAAGTCAAAATCAACAAATTTCCGTTCGCCGCGCGACCGGCTTACATCATCAAGGATTAATCATGATCACCTCTGAACTGTCTGCGAGCCTTCAACACTCTTGCTACGTACTGGATGAGCAAAGTGGCGTCTATACCAGGCCAGGTAGCCAGGGCATCGGCTATCGTGATGGTGGCGAGGACAAGCTTGCGAGAATAATCCAGTCTGTCACCGATCGCTCCACCCTTTCTGGTGAGCTCATCGGCCATATGAACGACTGGCCCAGCGAATATCACTTTTCACGCAAACGCCATCTGGTGCTGCGCCCGTTCGAGATCAAGCGAGGCGATCGCGTGCTTGAGCTGGGCAGTGGCTGCGGCTCCATCACACGTTATCTCGCAGAGATCGGCGCAGAAGTCACTGCCGTCGAAGGAGAACTTTCGCGCGCTGCCGTCGCGGCAAGTCGGTGCGAAGGTTTTCAGAACGTCCGCTTCATCGCTGACAACTTCCTGGCGCTCGACGTCCCCGAGAAATTCGACTGGGTCTTGATGATCGGCGTTCTGGAGTACTCCCAAAAATATGCAAGCTCGGCTGATCGCCAGCGGGAGTACCTTGATATTGCGCGCCGCTACCTGAAGCCGAATGGCACCCTGGTGATTGCCATCGAAAACAAGATCGGGCTCAAGTACCTGAACGGCGCCGGGGAAGACCACAATGGCAAGCGCTTCTACGGCCCGCAAGACTTGTATGGCGACAATGACATTACCACCTGGGGGCGCGCCGAGTTGCGCGACATGCTGTCCGCCGCAGGCTTTGTGCAGTCCCGATTCTTTGGCGCCTTTCCTGACTACAAGCTACCCAAAGTGATCTTCAGTGAAGATATTGATCAGCATCGCGATTTTCGTGCCGAAGAGTTGCTGCACTATTCGAAGAGCCTCGATTACCGTGGCAAGAACGAGCGCGTATTCGACGAATCCATGGTGCTCGCATCCTTGCGCAAAAACGGCCTGATGACCGAGATGGCCAATTCTTTCGTCATCGCCTGCCGTCTGGATGCGCAGCAGGATGGTTTCGATCCGAATGTGCTTGCCCACTATTTCTCCGTCGATCGTAAACGGCATTTGTGTACCCATACACGCTTCATGGCAGGCGTGAACGGTCAAGTCACCGTCATCAAAAAGCCGATGAGTTCTGAACAGGCAGGGGGCAGTGGCCCGATCTTCGTCACCACCGGTGACGGCGACTTGATGCAAATCACGCAATTCGAAGAGAAAGCAGCATCCGATTATTTCCCGGGCCGGCTGATGGGGTTCGAGATCTCCAGAGCACTGAAAAAGAGTGACGGCGATCAGCTGAAGTCACTCCTGAAGACCTGGACCGCCTTCCTGCTGCACAGCTTCCAGGTCACCTGCCGCCATACCGGGGAGACATTGTCGGTGGCCGATCTACGCGGTCGTCAACTGGCGTCGATTGCGATCGAGGGTGCGGCCCTCGATTGCGGTCCGCAAAACATTGTGCTTGGCCAGCGCATTCATGCATTCGATCTGGAGTGGCAGGCCGACCGTCCCATTCCGCTGGGTTGGGTACTGAACCGAAATGCGAAACATGCCGTTCGCATGCGTCATTCCAGCAAGCAGCTGATTCAGGCGCCGGACATTGTCGGCTTCGTCGCCGAGATGCTGGGGCTCACCGCGATGACAGACGACATCGCCGAAGCCACTCACCTGGAAAAGCAGTTCCAGGCTGGCGTGGCGCTGGTCGAGCCGTCAAACCTGACGCCGTTGAGTGAAGCGTTTGATCTGAACTGAATTTTCATATTAATAACAAGCGACACCCGGCGTCAACGACGCGACGTGCGCGATGTGCCGCCAGTGGCTTGTGTTTCAAAGGGAGTGCGATTATGGCAACAGTTTATATTGGCTTGACCGTCGACGTACTGCACCATGGTCATATCAATCTGATCAGGAAAGGCGCGGAACACGGGGACGTCATCATCGGTTTGATGACGGATCGTGCGATCGCTCAGCACAAGCGCCTTCCCTACCTGACCTGGGAACAGCGCCGCGACATCATTGCAAGCATCTACGGCGTCAAGCGCGTCGTGCCGCAAGACGCGTGGAGCTATGCAGACAATATCCGGCTTTACAAACCGGATTTCATGGTGCACGGCGATGACTGGCGCATCGGCCCGGATTCCGCACTGCGTACCGAGGCCATTAGCGCACTCGACGAACATGGCGGCAAGCTGATCGAGGTGCCTTACACCAAGGGTGTGTCATCCGGGGCCATCATGTCCGATTCACTGCTGATCGGAACCACTCCCGATATCCGTCGAAAATCATTGCGCCGCCTGCTGGATGCAAAGCCGCTGGTTCGGCTGCTCGAAGCGCACAGCCCACTGTCGGCATTAATCGGTGAATCCGTTGCCGAGACGATTGAGGGTGAACGCCGGGAATTCGATGGCTTCTGGTCCAGCTCGCTGACGGATTCCACGGAACGCGGCAAGCCAGACATCGAAGCGCTCGATATCTCATCTCGCCTGCGCAACATCAATGACATTTTCGAGGTCACGACCAAGCCATTGGTGATGGATGGCGATACGGGCGGCAAGGAAGAGCACTTCGAATTGAATGTGCGTTCGATGGAAAGACTGGGTATTTCTGCTGTCATCATCGAAGACAAGACTGGCCTGAAGAAGAACAGCCTGCTTGGCAACGATACCGCTCAGACCCAGGAAGATGTCGAGGTCTTCTGCAACAAGATACGCGCCGGACGCGCCGCATTGGTCAGTGAAGATTTCATGATCATTGCACGCATCGAAAGCCTGATACTCGAGCGCGGGATGGATGATGCGCTGATGCGGGCGCGTGCCTATGTGACTGCCGGTGCGCACGGCATCATGATCCACAGCCGCCAGAAGCGTCCTGACGAGGTTTACAAATTCGCGAACAGCTTCCGCCAGGAATTCCCGACCATCCCGCTGGTCGCGGTTCCAACCAGCTATAACTCGGTTACCGAGCGCGATCTGCAAGAGCACGGCTTCAACATGGTGATCTATGCGAACCAGATGCTGCGTAGCGCCTACCCTGCGATGAAAAAAAATGCACGCGCAATCCTGCGCCACGGACGCTCGCTGGAAATCGACGAGGAGCTGATCAGCATCAACGAAATCCTTGACCTGATTCCGGGAACCAAATAGTGATCGCCCCGTCGGCCTTCGTCGGCTCCATGCTCAGGCATGGCATTCGCCTCGTGACTGGCGTACCCGACTCCTTGCTCAAGGAGTTGTGCGCCGAGATCCAGTCCACGCTGCCGGCGGCGCAGCATCAGGTCGCGCCCAGTGAGGGAGCTGCAATCGGGTTGGCGATTGGCCATTATCTGGCAACGCAACAACCAGCGATGGTGTACCTGCAGAACTCGGGATTGGGCAATATCGTCAACCCGGTGACGTCACTCGTCGCGGAAGAGATTTACGCCATACCGATGGTATTGGTGATTGGCTGGCGCGGAGAAATCACAGATACCGGCGAGCAGCTGCCAGATGAACCCCAGCATGTGATGCAAGGTCGCATCACGCTGGCACAACTGGCCTTGCTGGACATTCCGTATGCCATCCTCGACGCCAGTTCGGATCCCGAAGTCGCCGTATCAGAAGCCATCACCAAGGCCACGACCTTGTCCAAGCCGTTTGCGCTGCTGGTGCGCAAGGGCAGCTTTGAGAAATCTGTCACGCCCCCCATGCCCGCGATCGATGCCAGCTTGACGCGTGAGGCCGCAATCGAACAAATAATCGGCGCACTACCTTCCGATGCTGCTGTCGTTTCGACGACAGGCATGGCATCGCGCGAAGTATTCGAGATCCGAAAGAGACATCAACTGGGTCATCAGCGAGACTTCCTGGTCGTTGGCGGCATGGGTCATGCGGTCGCCATCGCGACCGGTGTGGCCCAAGCTTCGCGCGGACGACGCGTCATCTGCATCGATGGGGATGGGGCGCTGATGATGCATAGCGGTAGCCTCGCCATGAGCGCACGCTGCGATGGCCTGATCCATGTGGTGCTGAACAATCATGCGCATGACTCTGTTGGCGGCCAGCCTACGGTCGGCACCGACTTGTCACTGACACACATCGCTGAAAGCTTTGGCTACCGTCACACCTGCTTTGCCAGTGATGCCGACGAACTGGATAAAGCCCTGAAAACTGCGCTGATACAACGCGAAGCCAGCTTCATTGAAGTTTGCTGCAAGAAAGGCAATCGGGCAGATTTGGGACGGCCCGACCGCTCTCCCCTGCAGAACCGCAATGAATTCCAGGCTTTTCTCCAGTCCAGTACTCATGAATAAGCATTTATCCGACAGTATCGCGAACTTCACCGCGCAGCGGAACCGTGATCGCTTGCTGTTCACAGCCGGACCGGCTGCATTGTTGCCAGAAAACCTGACCGGCTTACGGCCCTGCTTTGGCCGGGGTGATGCCGACTATCTGGCAGTGGAGACCGAGGTACTCGACCGTCTTGCGCGCATCAGTGGACATACCCATCTGGTTCGCATGCAAGGATCGGCCAGCCTCGCGCTGGAAATCATGATCAGGAATTTCCTCGGTGGACGTGTGCTCGTCGTCGATTCCGGCTTTTACTCGGATCGCTTGAGAGCGATGGCGCAATCGGCCAGGAATCAGCACAAGGAGATCAGCGACATCACGGTCTGCCGCTGGACAGACATCAACGCATGGAGCGACAAGGCCGACTGGGTGCTCGCCTGTGCAACCGAGACCAGCACTGGGGTCAAGCTGCCTATCACGCAGCTAAGACAGTTAGCCGATCGTCATGGTGCGCAGCTGATGCTTGACGCCACCGCATCGATCGGGCTCGAAGACGGCCACGAGCTGGCCGATGTGATTGCCTACAGCTCTTGCAAGGGCTTGTTCGGACTGACAGGCGCAGCCTTCATTGCGTCGCACGCATTGCCGAAGGTCGAGGTCGACTCCTTCTACCTGAGCTACACCAATCACCGCGACAAGCGTATGACTGGCCCCTACCATGCAATCCTGTCGCTGGCCGACGTGCTGCCGCGCCATGCGGATTTCCGCGAAGCGGTCGTACTCAACAAACAGGTGTTTGGCGCCAAAATGCGGCCATGGATGCCGGTGCCTGACATATACCAACCTTTGTTGTGCACGCGGGTCAACCGCCAGGTCACCAGCCTGAATCCGGCAGCAGTCCTGTACTCATCGCGTTACCCGATCGAAGGCAGCATCGTCTGCCATCTCGGCGAAGTGCACCTGGGTCGCGATGCACGGGGATCCATTCTGGATGCACTGGAGTTTTCAGCATGAAGCGCATCCTGGTCGATATGTCTGCCACGCTGATCCATCACGGACATGTACGCCTGCTGAAACAGGCAAGCCAATATGGCTACGTGATCGTCGCACTGACCACCGACGATGAAATAGCAAAGAAAAAGGGCTATGTGCCCGAAATCGCCTTCGAGGACCGCAAGGAAATCCTGGAAGCATTTCGGTATGTCGATGAAGTCATCCCCAGTCCGTGGCTGATCGACCAAGCCTACCTGGACCGGCACCGCATCGACCTGCTGGTGCATGGCGACGACAATGCAAACCAGATCGGCCGGGAAAAGCTGCTGATCTTCCCGCGCACCTCCGGCATCAGCAGTACGCTGCTCAGGCAGCGCGCGAAGAAAATCATCGAGGATAAAGGCGATGAATGATCGCTGGCATGCCATATGGAACCACCGAGGCGCCACAGAAGATCGTGCGCTGCTGCTGGACGAACTGATCGCCCTGAACGGCTTCGATACCGGGGCGATGGCTATACACGCGCAGGATTGGCGCAGTAACGCGCAGCGCATTGCGTCAGCCCTCGACATACGTACGGCGGATAAAGTGTATGAAATCGGCTGTGGCTGTGGTGCCTTCCTGCTAGCGCTGCAGGAATTCAGTGGCTGCGATGTGAGCGGCGCCGACTACTCGACTGGGCTGGTCGAGGTCGCGCGCAAGGTATTTCCCGGCCATGCGTTCGATGTCATCTCGGCCGTCGACATGGATACGTCAGAACCTTGTGATCATGCGATCTCCCACTCGATGTTTCATTACCTAACATTGCAACAAGCATCGATTGTGATTGAAAAAATGCTCATCAAAGCACAGCGTACGGTAGGCATTTTTGATCTGCCCGATCTCGCCACCCGCGATACGGCAGAGGCTATACGCAGAGGGAACATGCCCGAGGGCGAGTATGAAAAAAAATATGATGGCCTCGCGCACACCTATTATGACAAGACATGGTTGTCTTCTCAGGTGAAGCGAATCTGCGCATCAGCGGTCATTGAATTCATTCCCAGTCAGATCGACAATAATCCGCAAAGCCCGTTCCGGTTCGGCATGATCATTCGAAAAGTAGGTGCGCGCGCGCCTTCGCCGGCGACGGCTCACCAAGAAGGCAGAAGATGAGCCGCAGCGCGATCATTATTTCTTTTTACGCACCGCGCCCCGCGGACGACCTCCACCAGCTGATGATCAGCCTCGATGCTTGGAAAGATCAGGGTGTCATCGTGATCAATAGTGATCATCTGAGCGGCGATCCGCAATTCCATCAGCTCGCCGGCTGGCAGGCGATAGCGGCACCGAATCGCGGCATGAATATCGGCGCATGGCAGCAGGGTTTTCATGCGCGCCCGAATGAAGATTTTTATTTTTTCTTGCAGGATGAATGCTTCATCAAGCAAGCCGGGTTCTTCGACGCCTGCATACGTCGATTCCATGATAACCCCGCACTGGGCATGTTGGGCGAAAGCCTGAATATGAAATGGAAGCACACATGGTCGGCACTGCGCAACAGCAACCTGAACTGGTGTGATGATGATCACCAGATTAATGGCGAACAAGTACCCCGAGTCGATTTTTACCTGAAGACACTGCAGCGTATGGGAATCGCGCCAGGCGACAGTGCACTGCACCTGCGTTCGCTGTGCTGGGCTTTCCGCGGAGACGCATTACGTGCGATCGGGGGCTTCCCGATCGGCACCAACAAAGGTGAGTGTATCGCCGCTGAAATCGGTGTATCGCGCCACGTACTGCAGCATGGCTATCAGTTTGACCAAGTGGCAGCCGATCCTTTCCATTATATCGGCCACCGCGAATGGAAAGCCGATGGCAGTTCCAAGTACTGAGCGAACATCGATGGCGACCATAGAGTGGCTGTGTGCCGTACCCGCTCGGAATCTGCAAGAGCTTGAATCAAGCAACCTGGCATCGGTGCGTCTGCGCACAAGCGTCGGCATCAAGGCAGCGCTCGCGCTGGGCTACAAGAGCACCTTGTCTGACGGGCGCACCACAAGCCGTGCCAAACACGTCGTTGTCGGCAAAATTGATTACGTCTCGGATGCCACCCGCCCTGCCCGATGGCTGCAGCGGCTTAGCACACTCAAGGAGCTGGGCACCCATGTGATCGTGGATTACACCGATCATCATCTGTCCACCCAGACGCCGGCAGCAGATTTCTATCGCTTGGCATTGCCGCTGGCAGACACCATTGTTACCTCGTCCCGTAAGCTGTGCGAGCATGTTTTTGACCATACGGGTCGGGAATCAGTGATGATCGATGATCCGATCGAACTTCAGATCCAGCCACCAAAGGCGCTCGAGCAGCAAACCCGAACCCTGCTCTGGTTTGGCCATGCGAGCAACCTTCCTTACCTGCTCGAGTATTTACTTGATCGCTATCGTTCCCGCACGGATCGCCGCCTGATCATCATGACGAATCTGCATCCATTGCCTGAGCCTTACATAAGGGCACTGGACGCCCCCCATTTGGAGGGACTGGATATTCATGTCATTCCGTGGAAGTTGGAAGATATGCCAACGGTTGCCGGGCTGGCGGACGTGTGCATCATTCCGGCTGGCGTGAACGATCCGCGAAAAAGCGGTGCCAGCGCGAATCGATTGATTACAGCACTTGCGTTGGGGCTGCCGGTGGCGGCTGACCAGCTCGATTCCTACCTGCCATTGAAGGACTATTTTTCAGATCTGCGCACGACGGATATCGATACCCTGCTCGATCATCCTGAAGCTAGCTTCCCCGCTGTCTTGGCAGCGCAACGCGTGATCGGCAGCGAACATACGATCGACGCTGCAAAGAAGCATTGGCAGCAACTGTTGCGCCGCTGAGGCGAACACGCGGAAAGAAGCTTGGCACGGCAACCCGTTCAAGCAGACGGGGCGTCCTTCCTGGCTCAGGCAAGCATCTGGTCCATCAAGCGGCGCGCGTCAGGTAGCATGGACGATACCGGCAGCGTCGGGGCGACGACCAGCGGTCTGACGGACGCATACCACGGATATATTTCGGTTTCGCCCAGCATTAACCAGTTCTGGTGACCAAGGTAAATGGTGGGCCTGCCCATCGCTCCCGCAAAACCCAGCACTGCTGTCGACGGCGTGATGACGAGATCGAGGTGCTGAAGGATACCCAGCACGGCTTCCAGGTCATCCTTCAGGTCGACGTCGGACCAACGCAGTACGCTGACCCCGAGTTCATTTTCGATGTCGATCAGCTCCTGCTCGCAGTCGCCATACTGTAAGTTGACAAATACGGTATCTGGCCGTCGGAGGATCGGCTCCCACTCAGGCAAAGCCGTGTATTTCCGATTGCGGGTCGCCGACAGCTTGTGACTGCGCCAGCAAATCCCCACCAAACGTTTTCCCGCATACGGCGCAAACCGACTTCCGAAGCGATCGACCTCTTCGGACAAAGGCTTCAGGTAGCCTCCCAGACTGCCGAAGATGCCCCGATCGCGCATCAGCAATGCGGGCAATGAGCCTACCGGCAATTGGCATCCGTAATCCCCAGTCTGCACCCGGGCATCGTCCGTTCGGCCCACCGTCTGCGCGCGAACAATGTAATTCGGGAAGGAGCGTTGCAGCATCGGGGCCAGGCGTTTGTCTGTTTCAAGGATGACCTTGGCGTTGCCGGTGCTCAGGTGCTGCAGCATGGTCGCAAAGCGCAACTCGTCGCCTATCCCCTGCTCGCGCCAGATCAACATACGCTGCCCGTCGCTTAACGGATGACCATCCCACCTTGGGACGCCGAACTTCCTGTTCGGGGTTCTGGCGATGGTCGGTGAGATGGTGTCTGAAAAACCTCGCTCGTAAAACGCCCAACCTTCTGCAAGCCTGCCGATTCTCAGGTACTCATAGCTGAGGTGGTACTCGATCATGTCACGCAAGCGACGATTGCGGCTGGCAGGACTGGCCAGTGCTGCCTCAAGAAATGCCAGCGCTTCGTCGTTTCTTCCCTCATCGGAAGCCACCCGAGCAAGATTGAAGCCAGCCTCGAAATTGCCGGGGTCGATTGCTCGACTTTTCTCGAAAGCCTGCTTTGCTTCGGCAATCTTCCCGTGCTCCATCAGCGCCGTCCCCAAATTGTTGAAAGCTAACGATGAGTCTGGCTGCAATTCGGCCGCCATCATCGCATTGCTCAACTGGAGCGTCTGTTCGCCAAGGAATTGATAGACCGAACAAAGGTTGTTCAGTGCCGGCGTATAGTCTGGCGCTATTTCCTTCGCATATTCAAGAACCGTGCGCGCTTCATTCAGCTGCCCGTTGCGCAACAGTGACAGCCCGAGATTGCTCCATGGCTCAGGGTTTTCGGGGTCCTGTTCTGTCCAGTACGCAAACAGCATTTGGGCCAGTGAATACCGCCCTGCCTGAAAAAGCTCCCCGGCCAGCTGTCCCATGCTTTCCTTGTCGAGTCCGCTGGCAAGTACGGTCGTCAGCAGTACTTCAGCCTGGTCTATCGGACCGCTACGAATCAATTCCCTGCTGGCAGTCGATATCGGTACAGCCATGAGCACATCCCTTGTGCAAAGATCAGATGGCAGGACTATATCCGATCTGCAAACCAGCCTCTGACCTGACTTATGTCGCCGTTTGGCACACCATCCTTCGTTGAAAGAAGGCCAGGATCCGGACATCAACAGCCTAACGCCACACAAAAAGCAAAAAGCCGGGGTATTGCTACCCCGGCCTCTGTTGCTTGGACTCGCTCGATTACTTGAGCAGGGCCAGTACGCCTTGGGCGCCCTGGTTAGCCTGAGCAAGCATTGCGGTCGCGGCCTGCTGGATGATCTGCTGCTTCGCCAGCTCGGTCGTTTCGGTCGCGTAGTCGGTATCCAGGATACGGCTGCGGGATGCCGACATGTTCTGCAGACCTTCGGACAGATTGTTGACGATCACATCCAGTCGGTTGTTCAACGCACCTGACTTCGCCTGCGCTTTCGAGACTTGCTCGATTGCCGCGTCAATCGATCGCAGTGCATCACTTGCACCCTGCTGGGTCGAGATATTGACATCAGCGATCTTGTCTCCTGCTGCGCCACCAAAGGTGCCGCGACGGAAGCCCAGGCGCTCGAAGTTTTCGGTGCCCTCGTAGCCAGCCTCGACTGTGAAGGCGACATCCGACGACAGCTTGACCGTCGAGTAGAAGGTCGTTGCCGAGCCGTTCCCATCGCTACCGATATCGATGCCGTCCAGACCCAGGTTCGCTGCCGAACCATTGGTCGACGAGATCGTGATATTACGTCCATCGGCAGCGCGCAGTTCCAGCGCATCACCGAATCGCGATGCCGTCACACCAGTCTGACCCGATTTTTCGTTGAACGAGTCGATCACGTTCTGCAGGTCGCGGGTGTCGGTGGTGATGGTCACACCATTCAGCACCACCGTTGCGGTCGTCACGCCACCTGCGCTCCAGCTTTCACCGCGCAGGACATTGGCCTGAGCTTCTGCCGTCACACCGGTACGAGCCGACTGCTTGTTGATAGCCGCAGCGATGGCGATGGCGCTGGCCGAACGCTGGCTACCGGTATCGTCGCTGTCCGAGCTCAGGTACGAAGCCGTATCGTCGGTCGCCACGGCGGCGCCGATGGCGATGCCGTTGATCACCAGCGTGTCTCCGTTCAGGACACCGGCCGTCGCAGAGTCAGTCAGGCTGTCCGTGTTGTCGACGCTGTCGCGGACACGGGTCATGGTCGTTGCCTTGCCCGCCTCATAGGTACCGATACGCAGGCCCGCCTTGCCGACCTCGCTGCTCAGGTTACCTTCCTTGGATTCGATGGTGATCGGTCCGCCATTGACCGAGTACAGGTCGAAGCTGCCGATGTAGGTATCTTCTGCGGCCAGGCCAGTGGTTGCCGTGCTGAGGTCACCCAGATCGATACTGATATTGCGGCCGTCAGCAGCAGTCAGCACGATGCCGTTGCTGTCACTGCCGGTATCGGTCGCGGTCACACCCGTTGCCTTCGAGATGGCATTGATCGCGTCTGTGACCAGTTTGCGGCTCAGGGAGGTATCAACACTGGTATTGATTTCGGCAGTCGAATAGCCGTTGATGATAATGGTGCCGGACGACGATGCACCGGTCATCACCGAGCCGGATACATTGGTAGCGTTTGCCTTCGCGACCACACCGCTCTGCGCCGACACCTTGTTGATCGCAGCAACCTTCGAGATTGCGCTGAAGGACGGGCTGCTGGTCGAATACGCATCGTCCTCGGTCGAAGTCGGACCGACCGATACGCCGTTGATGATCAGGTCGCTCTGTGCAAGAGCGCCCATCTGGGAAGAAGTGCCGCTGAGCGAAGTAATCGACGGCTGAATGTCCGAACCCAGGTGGTTGGTCTTGACCGAGTCAAAGCCCATTTCAATCTTGTCGGCCTGATTTGCACCTGTCTGGATCACGACCTTCTTCGCGCTGCCATCCAACAGGTTGATGTTGTTGAAATTGGTCGTCTTGGCGATATGGTTGATCTCTTCCTTGAGCTGATCAACTTCAAGCTGCAGCGACGAACGGTCGCTGGCGCTCATGGTGCCAGTCGAAGCCTGCACAGCCAGTTCGCGCATACGCTGGAGGATGTTGCCCACCTGGCCATATGCACCTTCGGCGGTCTGGGTCATCGAGATCGCGTCGTTCGAATTCTTGACGGCCATCTGGATGCCGCGGACCTGCGAGGTCATGCGGTTGCTGATGGCGAGGCCAGCGGCGTCGTCTTTGGCCGAGTTGATGCGCTTGCCGGTCGACAGGCGTTCCATCGACTGCGACAGCTTCAGGTTTGAAGCACGCGAGGACTCTTGCGAAACCAGCGCGTTGAGGTTGGTGTTAATCACGGACATGGTGGTTCTCCTTTAAAGTCCACTGCATTCTTCAATTTGAAACTTGGGGTTTAGCTACCCCACGGAATCGAAAATCGGCACTGCTGATACAAACTTGAGAAAAATCTTTCGGCTAGCCTTCAAGCGCGTCAGACTGACTCGTTGTGCAACATGCCCTTCAGGTCTTCGATACTGTGGGCAACCTTGACCACGACTTCATTCGGGATCTGGCGAATTACCTCGCCCGACTCCAGATTACGTACCAGCACGATTGGACGACCGAGCTTGTTATCCATGCTGAAGTTCAGGCCGCGTCCACCATCGCGCATCATTTCGTTGATACGGTTGATGGCTTCTTCCAGGTTCGCGCGCATCTTTTCAGAGTCGAACTGGATCTCGGCCTTCGGTGGGGGCATCACGACGGGACGTTGCGCATCCGCGATTGCGGGCGCAGCAGATTCACGGGCAGCACTACCCGCCGCGAGGCTGGACGCCGGCGCGGCAGGGGCTAACCTGGGCTGAATTGCTGTGACCATAATTTCCATCCTTTCCAGGCAGGGAAATGGAAATCCCACCTGTTCAGTCACGGAAATCGGCCTGAGCGGTTGAAACTTTAGCGCGGCCCTGAAAATAATCTTGTTTTCAGGTTGCTAAGTACATTGAGCGGTGACGCTGATGCGTTCACCTGTTATTTGTTGGAGTACATCGACATCATGCCTTCAAAGGTGGACTTCAGGCTGGACTTCTGCGCATTGACACCGCCGACCAGGCTCTCCATCTGGGCGAACTGTTTCGAGTAGCGCGCCAGCATGCTCTCCATTCGCAGTTTCAACTTATCGATTTCCCCGTTGTATCGGGTATTTTCAGTTTCTGCATTGATTGTCTTGGTTTGCAGTGGGCCTGTGGTATCCAGCAATCTGTCGAGACGACGATAGGTGTCACCGATAACGCCCGCTGGCTGGGTGCTACGCTTGCTGATATTGGTCTGGTTGCCCGTCATCGCTTTCACGATGTCGCTGTAGTTGTTTTTCAGCGCTGCATCAAGCTTTGCCTCATCGAGGGACAGCACGCCTTTCTGGTCGGTCTTGAAGCCGAGGTCACCGAGACTGGTGATCGCTGTCCCTGAGGTACTGGACTGGCCCAGGAACATTGAGCGAATCTGCATCCGCACCATCTTGACCGTCGGATCACCGACCAAGGTCTTGCCATAGGTATCCAGCGACGATTTCGGATCCGTCGTCTCCTTGACGATGCTATCGAAATCGTTGTACGCCACGACCAAGGATTTGAACTGCTCCTTCACTGCGGAGGTATCCTGGGTCAGTGTGATACTGGCAGGCGAACCCACAGTGGTGACAGAACGCAATTCCAACGTGACGCCGCTGATCACATCGGCCAGCGTATTTGCCTTGCGGCGGTACTGGACACCATTGACCGTTAGCTCGGCATCGGTGGCCGCGTTATCGGCTGAGGTCGTGAAAACAGGTCCAGTGGCAGCAGTCGAACTCAAAGTAAATGCCTCGGTGCTGCCGGACGCTCCGGTGACCATCACCTTGTACGGTGAGCCGAGGCTGCCATCATTCACCAGCTCGGCCTTCAAGCCGCGGTTGGCGTCATTGATCGCTGCAACAATGCCTTCCGGCGAGTCCGTGTAGGTGGTCCGAGTCAGCCCGATGTTACGGATATCCTTGCCGCTGGCCGACGTCACCGTCAGTACACCACCGGCATCGGATACCACGATGTCATCGCTGCCTTCCAGCACACGCAAGCGCTTCTGCAGATCCGCTGCCAGCCCCGCCAGCGTCGGTGTTTCGGGTGCCGGGATAACGGTGCGTATGCTATCGCCGATCTTTACTGTAAAGGACTTGAAGTCGGTGACTTGCGGAGTGTTGCCGAAGCGTATACCGCTGATGCTATTGCCTTTGGCCGATGGCGTGCCCACCGAAGCGCCGGTATCCAGCGGGATCGTGGTCGATGCCGACAACTGCGGGTCGGTGATCTTGCGCGTGATGTCCGATGACGTGATCGAAAGACGGTTCCCGTTGACCGTCACTGACAAATCAGTGCGCCCGTCAAGCGCGCGCAGCTGCGACTGCAAGTCGCTGGCTAGCGCATTCAGGTCGGCCGTCGCTGGTCGTGGAATGATGTTGTAGGCCTCGCCATCCACCGTCACCGAGAACTGTTTGAAGTCCGTGACCGACGGATCGGAGCCGAAGCTCACGCCAGCAATATCAGCCATGAAGGTCATCACGGCGCCGGTCTTCGGGGTGCCGACCGCGCCGCCGCTGGCGCCAGCACGCGCCGTCATCGTCAGGCCATTGATGATCGAGCCGGGCGTGCCGGTGTCAAACACAAGGTCGCTGCCGGAGACATTCACGGTCAACGCCGTGTTACCGGTAGCCGTCTGCAGCTGCGTCTGCAGGTCCGCAGCGAGGTCCGCCAGGCTGGCTGAGACCGGTGCAGGCGTTACCGAGAAGTCGATGCCATCGATGGTGATTGCGAACTGTGTGTAATCCTGCGCTGTTGCAGGTATGCCCGACTGCATGCCGGACAGGGTCGCGGTCTCGGAGTCATTGGTGGCGGCCGTGCCCGCCACCGGCGCGGTATTGAGCGTAAGACCCACCTGCGTCAAGCGGCGTGTGATGTCTGAGCTCTGGATCACCAGGTTGCCATCACTCATGGACACACTCATGGTCGCATCAACCGAGCGTAGTTGGCTCTGCAGGTCGGCTGCCAGAGCACTCAGGGTGGCTGTGGCCGGTGCCGGCGTGAAGCTGTACGCGGTGCCATTGATGGCCAGATTGAAACGGCCGAAATCGTCGGTGGTCGGCGGCGATGCAAAGGACGGAGCCTGTATCGTCGCGCGGTAAGGTGCATTGTTGGTGGTGCTGCCGGTCGAGACGCCGGGCTTGGACGCGCCCAGCACCAGATTGAATGGCAAGCCGCCATTGAGGAGCGTGGTGGGTGCCGCGTAACCGGATGACAGGCTGCGCTGCGGCTTGGCCAGCGAGCTGATCGCGACGTTGTAGGAGCCAGCCACCGCGTTATTGGTGGTCGTGACATTCAGCGCCGACGCATTGCTGTTCGACGCGGTCAGTGCGTTGTAGTTGGTCTTGTCTTTCAGGCCGGCGAGCTTGGTCTGCAACTCGCGCATCATGAACATCACGGCCGACAGGCCGTTGATCTTGCCTTCGTTCTTGCTGATCTTCGCGTTAATCGCGTTTTCTTTGGGGATGCGCTCGGCATCGACCAGATTTTGTGCGAGCGACGCCACGTCCACGCCTGAACCAGCGTTCAGGGAAGACAGCAATCGTTGCGCAGCCGCCTTGTTGGCCGCCTGGATCTCGGCGGCGGTCGAGGATGCGCTACTGGCAGAACTGACGGGGGACGTGGCCATGATCTTTGACGTCGTATCGTCTCAATGGGTGGAATTCGTCACGAGTTCGGGAAACTTGAATAGGAACGCCCGAGTGACTGACATGCCGGGGCTCCCATTCTCATTCTGCTAATTACCTGCTCATCACCTGATGTAGTCAAACAGGTTCAACTGCGAAATCTTGGCAAAACTGCTCTGCGCCGCTTCCAGCGCCAGCATGTCCTTGTTCATCTTGGTGATGGCTTCGGTGTAGTTCACGTCCTCTTCGTTGGACAGCGTCTCTTTCATCCGCAGCAGGCTCTCGTCAGCCAGGTCCAGCTGGTTCTGGATCTTGTTGCCTGCGGCGCCAACGGCCGCCAGGCTGTCGGACAAGCCATTTTGCAAGGTCGACATTTCACCGACGGCGCGGCTGATGCCCTTGGTGTCGTTTGCCTGCAGCGCGGCCGACAAGTCCTGGATCACTTCGAAGAAGCCCACCGGGACCGGCTTGCCGGCATCGTCGGTGCGCACGATCTTGTCGAACGGCTGGGTACCGGTACGGTTCGCATCGACCAGGGTCTGGTCGCCAATGCCGGCCTGCGCAATGGTCTGGTCGCCCTGGTAGACGACACGGCCTTGCTCGTTGGCCGCAAAGGCCAGCTTGCCGACCCGTGTACCGGAAAAAATGTAATTGCCGTTGATGTCCTGGGTATTGGCCAGCGACAGCAGCTGGTCGCGCAGCTCACGCACTTCGACATCGATGGATTTGCGGTCCGCTGCCTGATAAGTATCGTTGGCCGCCTGTACGGTCAGCTCCTTCAGGCGCGCCATGATGGTGGTGGCCGAATCCAGCGCCGATTCCTGCTGCGACAGTTTGTCCTTCACCTGGTTCATCGTGTCGACATAGCTTTCCTGGCGGCTGATGGCCGATTTCAGGCGCGTGATCTGTGCCGATTTGTCAGGGGCGTCACTGGGCTTGATCACCTGCTTGCTGGTGGTCAGCTGCATCTGCGTCTTCGACAGGCGGTCTTGCGTGACGCCCATCTGCTCGATGGCACGGTCAAAGCGCAGGTTGGTCGAGATCTGTGTCATGAGAGTTTCCTGTCAAACTGTCGTCGGCATTGCACGTCAGCGCGCCGCCTGCAGGATGGAGTCAAACAATTCATTGGCCATCTGCATGGCTTTCGCATTGGCCTGGTAAGCCTGCTGGAAGCGAATCAGGTCAGCCGCTTCGGAATCCAGCGATACGCCGGACACCTTGTCGCGCGCTTCGATCGCCTGGTTGTTCACCACTTCCAGCGCCTTTTGTGCAATCGTCGCCTGGCTGGAGAAATTGCCGACCTTGCCCAGCTCTTCTTCATACGCCTGCGAGATCGTCTTGCCGCCCTTGCCGCCGATGAAGCCACGGGTCTGCAGCGCGACGATGTCGAGCATGTTCTGGTTGTTGCCGGTACCGTCCTGGTTGCCGTCGATGATGAACTTGTCGCCCGCCATCGGCGGACGGTTCAGCATCAGCGTCACACCGCGGTACTGAATGCCCGCCTTCGGGTCGTAGTCGCGTTCGGCCAGCGTGGTGACCAGGCCATTCGCCGGATTAGTCCAGGTAATCTGGTAGCGACCGGCTGTGGTGAAGCTCACATCATATTTTTCCTGGCGCAGCGCATTGATGCGCGCCACGTTCAGCGAGGCCGGATCGGCCATCGTGCTGTCAAAGCTGCCGGCCACCGTGCCTGAACCTTCGGTCACGAACACCAGCAAATCTTCCGCGACCGCACCATCGAAATACACACCGGTGCGCAGGCCCAGCTTGGCCAGCTCGGCCGGACCATCATCCACATGCTCGGTGGTGAAGCCGAGACGAATCTCCTGGTCGGAGCCGAACTCGAGCGTGCCACGGTAGGTGCCGTTGGTGATGCCCAGCACGTTCGCGCCGCCAGTCAGGGTCGTGACCGAGATGTCGGCGCCGCTGCCATTACGCAGCAACATCGTGCCGTCAGCATCGATCTCGGCATACACCTTCGAATAGGTGCCACCGGTCGCGCCCAGCGCATTCGGTTCATTCAAGGGGCCGAGCACGATATCTTCGCCGGTGTCGTTGCTGAGCACGATGTCGTCGGTCGCTAGCACCGGATCGGGGGAAGCGGCCACACCGGTCTGGTTCGCAGCCGCATTGATCGCATCGACCATGTCCTGCCGGTCGACAAAGGTGCCATTGATGCTGCTGCCGAGGATGGCGACGCCATTGATCTCCAGCTTGCGGCTCAGGTTCTGCGTGGCTGCGGTCGCTACCACACGGCCGGTATCGGCCTGGTTGATCGCCGAAGCGAGTTCATCAGGCGACGCAAAGCTGCCATTAACGGACGTGATCTTGATGCCGTTAAGGATCAGCGGCAGCTGGGGCGACTGCGCGAGACCATCGCGCAAGCTTTGCGGCGATGCACGCAGCTCATTGCTGCCGCGGACGACGACCGGCGGTTCCAGTGTTGCGCCGGTCGTGTTTAGCCAGCGCACCATGTCTGGCACTTTCACGCGGCGGTTTAGTTCGAGACCGTCCATCGCGACGCCGTTCAGCGTCAGCGTATTGGCAGCGATGCCATCCACGTTGGACGGGATGCGCACGCCCTGCAGCCGCGCGGCGCTCGGCAACAGCGGCATCAGGCCAACCGCGTACTTGCCTTCCGGCAGACCCAACAGCGACAGATCGCCGGCCTTGCCGTATTTGCCATAGCCGATAGTGATCGCTTCATTCTGGCCGAAGTACAAAGTGCCACGATAGGCGGTCTGCTCGTCCAGCGTGCCGTCCGGCCCCATCGTGCCAACGCGGATATCGTCGCCGCCATAGCCTTCCAGATTCTTCAGCACCAGGCCGTTCTCGCCTTCGGACGCGATCACATTTGCTTCGTTCGCGAGCTGCGTATTGATCAGCAACACCAGGTCCGCCATCGTGCGGCCAGCCTCGGGCGCAATCGCAACGCCATTGATGTACAGCCCTTCAGCGGGATCGATCGCCAGCTCGGGCGTGGTAGTCAATGCATTCACGCCGACTGGCGGCTCCATGCCTTCCACTGCACGGTTCATCCATTCGGCGATATCGCTGGCCTGGATGGTTTGCGCCGGCATCTTCGGGTACAACGCCGGCAACGAACGGCCATTGATGGTCAGCCGATCGGCGCCGATCTCGGTCATGTTGGCCGGGATGATCTTGCCGGTGATGATATTGCGATCAATCGTGCTCGGCACGATGGCATGCTCGGGCGAGAAGCGCGTCGCCTGATCGTATTGCGATATCGGTTTGGCCACCATCCCATAGAACGGCGACATCTGCTTGTAGCCGAGCACCCCCGACTGGTTCAGGTAGGTCGAGGAATAAGTGGAACCGGCGACGAAACCATTTTTTGTCGTCATCAGCGAGGTCAGGGTCGCCTCGTCGGTAATGGGCGCACCCAGCAGCTGGCGGCCATCGCGAGTGAATACCTGGATGTTCTGCTTGCCCGTCGCATTGTCGAGAAACAGCGACCAGTTACTCGCGCCCATGGGTATCTGACCCAGCAACCAGTCGCGCGGCGCGGAAATGCCGGCCGATGGCAGCGGGTTGTTGTTCAGTACCTGCGACAGCGACTTCACAGTCGTCGGGTTCGCATAATCTGCCTGATAGCTGAGCACCGCATCCGTGCCGGACAGATTGTTCGCATTCTCGATCACGCGGAACAAGCCACCGGCGGCCACCTTCTTCGGATCGCCAATGGCGACCTTCAGGCCGGCCGACGGCCGATCGATCAGTACCGAGTCACCACTGACGGGGTCGGTCTTGCGGATCTGATCAATCTGGAACAGGTCCTTGCCGACATTGCCGTCGAGGTCGATGCCATTGCGGTGGATGCTGTTGATCTCGCCGGCAAAGGTGGTCACCAGCGCATCCAGCGACGTCAGCGTTGGCTGCAGCACCTGCTCACGGAAGCCCAGCAGGCCACCGAGTTCACCACTGGCGACGCCGACCACCTCGGCCGGTGTTTTGCTGTAGGGGTCGGCAATGATGGACACGCGCGACAGATCTTTTTCATCGAAGCGTGCCTGCAGCGGCACGGAACGGTCACCGTCAACCAGCTTGACGCCGCCGGTCGCATTACCGATCTGCAGGTCCACCGCACCATTGGCGCGTGTGGTCACGTTGATCTTGACCAGCTTGGACAGCTTGGTCAGCAGGAAGTCGCGCTGGTCCAGCAGGTCCGGCGGCTGGCGGTCCACCAGCGGATGCTTGGACATCTGCTTGTTCACGATCGCAATCTGCGACGCCAGCGTGTTGATGTCAGCCACACGCGCATTGATCGCTTCGCGGGTCTCGGTATCGACGCCGGTCAGCTGCGTCGACAGTTCATTGAAGCGACCTGCGAGGCTGTCGGCATCGCGCAGGAATTGCTGGCGCAGGATGGTCGACGAAGGGTCAGCCGACAGCGAGCGCGATGTCGCAAAAAACTGATCCAGCGCCGATGGCAGACCGATGGTTTCGCTGCCGAGGATATCGACCACGCGGTTCGCGTAGCTGACCATCGGGCCCTGGGTATTCAGTTCGCTGGTGCTGTTGCGCAGGTTCGTTTCGAGGAACTGGTCATACGCACGCTTGATCGCGGTGACGGCAGTGCCGGTGCCGAGGTACACGCGCCCTTGCTGGCGCGGCATGGTCTCGGAGAGCGTGGTTTCCTGGCGTACGTAGCCTTCAGTGCCGACGTTTGCGATGTTGTTGGAGACGGTCGACAGCGCGCGCTGATAAGCGGCGACGCCCGAGCTGCCGATGCTGAGCAAGTCACTCATTCAGCAGTCCCTTTCAGCGGTGTTGCCTGACGGCGGTCGAGGTTGAAGCGTTCCGGGCGCACCAGCTTCAGGCTGGGCGCATTGCGCTGCAGCTCCAGCGGCGCGGCCGGCGGGTTCAGCGGCATCGGCTCGGCCTTGGCCTTGAATGCGGGCGCCGAGCCACCATTGCGCTCGACGGCTTTCACGATCATGTCAGCGATGCCGAGCGTATTCCGCTTGGCCATCTGCATCGACAATTCGCGGTCATACATGTCCTGGAACTGGTCTTCGGTATCCGAGCCCGTCAGGTCGCTCTTCTCGATGGTGGCACGCATCGACTTCAGCATCTCCTGAATGAACATGGCTTCGAACTGGGTCGCGGTCTCGCGCGTCGCCTTGTCCGACTTTTGCTGTGCCTTCGCGCGCAAAGCACCAAGCCCCGCAAAATCCAGTGCGGATTGCGGGGTTGCGGTGCCAAGGCTGTCGAAGCTGTCTGCCATGAGGGTTCGGTGGGAAGTAATCAGGTCATCGGTCAGATCACGACCAGGTCGGCGCGCAGCGAGCCGGAGCTCTTCAGGGCTTCGAGGATCGCAATCAGTGCCGACGGCGATGCGCCGACCTGGTTGATCGCATCGACGATCTGGCGCAGGTCGACACCGGCCTGGAACAGGAACATCGGCTTGTTCGGTTCATTCACCGCGATGTTCGCGTTCTGCACTGCCTGCGTGGTGCCGTTCGAGAATGCGTTCGGCTGGCTGACTTCATTGGTGGCGGCAATCGCGACCGAGATCGTGCCGTGCGATACCGCTGCCGGGCTCACCTTCACATTGCGGCTGATGACCACGGTACCGGTGCGTGAGTTGACCACCACGCGCGCCGGCGCTTCGCCGGGCACCACGTCCAGGTTTTCGATCATGCTGACGAAGGCGACGCGCTGCGACATGTCAGTCGGCGCACGCACCGAGATCGACACGCCATCCAGCGCGCTGGCCGTACCGGCGCCGAAGGTCTTGTTGATCGCATCGACGATGGCTCGGGTGGTCGTGAAGTCTTGTTCGCGCACGTTCATCACGACGAATTCGGATTTGTCGAACGGGGTATCGACGATACGTTCAACCGTTGCACCGTTCGGGATGCGTGCCGAGGTCGGTACACCGATCGCGACCTTGGAGCCGGCCGCGTTGGCGTCGATGCCGGTGGTATTCACCACGCCCTGTGCGAGGGCATAGACTTCGCCGTCGATGCCGCGCAGGCTGGTCAGAATCAGGGTGCCGCCACGCAGGCTGCTGGCCTTGCCGAGCGTCGCCACGTTGACATCGATACGCTGGCCGGGCTTGGACATGCCCGGCAGCTCGGCGGTCACCATGACGGCTGCGACGTTTTTCACGTCCAGACGGCCGGCAGCAGTGGCAGAACGTTCAAAGTCCGACAGCGGGCCGTCCATACCGACGCCCATCTTGTTCATCATGGCGCGCACGGTCTGCACCGTGAACGACACATCGGCACCGTCGCCGGTGCCCTGCAGGCCGACCACCAGGCCGTAACCGACCAATTGGTTGGTGCGCACTGCTGCCACCGAGGCCAGGTCTTTCACGCGGTCGGCGTGCGCCGCCGGCGCGACGGTCACGGCGACGACCGTGGTCAGGGTGATGACGGCGATGCGGAAGAAGCGGGAAATCATGGTCGGCTCCGTCGTAGGCGTGGTCTGGATATCGTTCGTCGTCACGATGGTCAGAACGGCCAGAACTTGTACAGCATGCTGGTGCCCCAGCCGGCACGGGTCGCATTCGCGAGGTCGCCGGTGCCCTTGTAGGTAATTTGCGCGTTGGCCAAACGGCGCGACTGCACGGTATTGATCGCGCTGACATCGTCCGGACGGATGATGCCGGCCACCTGGATCACTTCGCCACCCTCAGAGAGTGCGAGCTTTTTTTCGCCGCGGATCACGAGGTTGCCGTTGGCCTGCACCTCGATCACGGTGACTGCGATCGAGCCGGTCAGCGAGGCCTGCTGATCGGCCACCCCAGTGCCCTTGTTGGTGATACGACCGCCATCGGTCTTCAGGCCACGGGTCGACGGCACCAGCGCACCGAGCTGATCGGACAAGCCTTGCGGCACGACGTCATTGGTCGACTCGCGGCTGGTCTCGTTGTTTAAAGTTCTCGCCGCTTGTGTCGATTCATTGAGTAACACGGTGATCACGTCACCGACGCGGTACTCGCGACGACGGGCCTGCCACATGTCGGTGTTGTCAGCGGCAAAAATGGCGCCGGTCGACGGACGGCTCAGATCACGCGGCAACGGCTGTACCGGCGCAAAGTCCGGCGACAAGGCCACCGGCATCGGGCCCGCACAAGCGGCTAGCAGCGCAACGCATGCGGCTGCCGGTATCAGCTGAGTCTTCTTCATCTTTCCCTGCCCTCGTTGTCTTGTCTTGTCTTGTCTTGTCTTGTCTTGTCGTGCTGTGCGCGCGGCGAAGTCGCTTGCGCTTCAATCACCAGCGACGATCAGGCTTACATGTTGTTGTTCAGGAAGCGCAGCATGCCGTCGGCTGCCGAGATCGCCTTCGAGTTGATTTCATACGCGCGCTGGGTCTCGATCATGTTCACCATCTCTTCGACGACGTTCACGTTCGACGCTTCCAGCATGCCCTGACGCAGCGTGCCGGCCGCAGCGGTACCGGGCACCAGCACGGCCGGGGCGCCGGAGGCCACGGTTTCCTTGTAGAGGTTGTCGCCCAGCGGCTGCAGGCCGGCCGGGTTCACGAAGCGCGCGAGCTGGATCTGGCCGATCTGCTGCGCGCCGCCACCGGCGAACAGCTCGACCGACACCGTGCCATCCTGGCCGACCGTGATCGATGACGCGTTGGCCGGCACCGCAATCGCCGGTACCAGCGGCTGGCCGAGGTTGGTCACCAGCTGGCCGGTGTTGGACAGCTTGAAGGTACCGTCGCGCGTGTACGCGAGCGTGCCGTCGGCTTGCTGGATCTGGAAAAAGCCCTCGCCCGCGACCGCAAGATCGAGCGCGTTCTGGGTGTTGATCATGTTGCCCTGTGCGTGGATCTTTTCGGTGGCGATCACGCGCGTACCGGTACCCAGCATCAGGCCGGTCGGGGCGGTGGTGGCGGCGGCGGTCTGGCCGCCAGCCTGTCGGACGTTCTGGTACAGCAGGTCTTCAAACATCGCGCGATCGCGCTTGAAGCCCGTGGTATTGACGTTCGCAAGGTTGTTCGAGATGACCGTCAGCCGGGTCTGCTGTGCGTCCAGGCCAGTCTTGGCTACCCACATCGATGCGTCCATGATTCCCTCTCTACTGTCGCTTTTTCCGACTTATTGCAATTTGTGTGCCCGGAACTCCGTCACCCGGCCGTTCAGCGTGCCTTCAGCATGCTGGCGCCGGACTCATCCAGCGACTTGGCTTCCTTGATGGTGCGCACCTGGGTCTCGAAAGAGCGTGAGAAATCAATCAGTTTGACCATCGCGGTCACCACATTGACGTTGCTGCTCTCGAGCGCGCCCGGCACCACCTTGGGCTGTTTGGGGCCGGTCGCGAAGTCGCCATTGGGCAGCGCGCTCTCCGGATAGGGAGCAAACAGGCTGTCCGGACGGCGCTGCAGCGTGATCGCGCCGGCGTCGCGCAGCAGGATGCGGCCGACCAGCACTTGCGGCTCGTTCAGCGGCGCTGCCGGGTTGCGGGTGTAGACATCGCCCTCGGCGGTGATTTCCACATCGAAGCCGGTCGGGATCGTGATCGGGCCGCCGTCTTCGCTCAGCACCGGGTGATAGGAGCCGTTCTCGAGCACGCCCTCGCTGTTCAGATGCAGGTCGCCGCGGCGGGTGAAGGCCAGCGTGCCATCCTTGGCCTGCACGCCCATTACTGCGTGGTCCTGCAGGGCGATATCCATCTTGTTCCCGGTCGCCATCAGGTGGCCGGGCTCGAGCGATACCGCATTCATCTTTTCGATGTAGGGCTGGATGCGGGTGTCCCAGCCATCGCCCTTGGCCTTGACGGCCACCATCGCATTGTCGAAGCTCTTCTTGAAGCCGACCGTGGACACGTTGGCCAGCTCGTTGTTCAGCTGTTCGCGCAGCAAGCGTCGTTCATTGATCGACGCCATCGCGGTAAAGGCCAGGCGGTCCATGTCGGTCTCCGTTCATTTCAGGTTCAGTCCCTCGTCAACGCGCCGCTTAGCTGCGGATGTTGATGATGGCCTGGGTCAGGGTGTTGTTGGTTTCGATCGCCTTCGCATTGGCCTGGAAGTTACGCTGGGCCGTGATCAGTTCGATCAGCTCGTTGGTCAGGTCGACGTTAGCGCGTTCGCGGGCACCGGCACGCACGGTGCCGAAACCTGCGGAACCGGCTTCACCGTACTTCGCATCGCCCGACTTCGAGGTCGCGTAGTAGCTGGCGTCACCGATCTGGCGCAGGCCGGTCGGCGCCGCGAAGTTCACCAGCACGATCTTGGCCAGCGACTTCTGGGTACCGTTCGAATAAGACGCCGACACCAGGCCGTCATCGCCGATATCGACACCGATCAGGTCACCTTCCGGGCGGCCGTTCTGGTCTTGCTTCAGCACCGAGAACGGCGACGAGTACTGGGTCGACGACGCATAGTCGATCGAGAACTGAAGCGTCGCACCGGATGCGCCGATGGTGGTCGACTTGAAGGCGATCGCTTCCAGCGGCGAGAACAGCTTGCCGGCAGTGTCGAAGGTCAGTTCGCCCTTGTCGAGGAAGATCGGCGACCACAGGTCGCGGGTCTCGTCTTCGGAGAAGGTACCCGGGTCCGAGGTTTCCATGCCGTCGCGGTCCACATACAGCGGGAAGCCATTCGCATTCTTTGCCTGCGGCGGCTCGATCCACTTGCTGGTGGTACCCCGTGCGGACGGCAAGTCCGACAAGCCCCAGATCGAGTTGGCCGATACCTTCAGGAAGGAGCTGTCGCCGGTGGTGCCGGTGGTGAAGGTGAAGAACTTCTTGTTCGTGCCCGGCATGGTGTTGATATCCACCGTCACGCCCGACACGGTACGGCCGAAGTTGTCGGCCAGCGAGTTGATGCGGCGCTCGAGTTCGACGCGGAATTCTTCCATCGTGTAGTCGGCTTTTTCCGGCATCGTGATCAGACCGGTCACGTTATCGACGGTCACCACAAACTGGTTGTTCGAACCATCGACACGGAACTTGTTGTCGAGGTTGAGGCCGATGTTGTTCCCGTTCAGGACGGCTGGCTCCGAGGTGATGCCGCGCAGCGGGGTCGCCGAGGTTTCGACTTCTGCCGGTTCCTCATACCGCTGGAGGCCGAACAGCGCATTGGCCATTGCCGATGCACGCGAGATCTCGATGCTCGACGTATCGCCGGTGGTACCCGAGCTGATCGTGAACACATTGTTCGCTTCGTCGAACTTCACTTCGATACCGAAGCGCCGCTCGGATTCATTCAGAATGCTGGAGCCATTCGGCAGAACCGCCTTGCCCCAGGTGCCGGTGCTGGCATCGACCAGGGTCTCGACGTTGGTCAGGCCGAACAATTCATTACGCGCAGTACCTGCCGAGCGGATCGACACTTGCGCATCATCCGATGCCTTGAACGTGAAGCTCTGACGCACCGGGTCGTAACCAACTTTCACGCTGGCCGGGAAACCGGTTTCCTTATCGATCTGTGCCTGCAATGCCTTAATCGCATCTTCCAGCTTCACTTTTGACAGGTCGCCAATGCCGAAGCGATTCTCGGCCAGCGAGATCGTGCGCTCCTGATCACCAACCTTCAGGCGAAAGATCGGTGCGCTGATGTCGCCTTCGGCAGCCTTGAAGCTGGTGAAGTCGAAATATTTTTCATCGCCATAGGCCTTGTTGATCGCGTTCGTGATTTCACGCGCGATTTCAACGCCGGTAAATTTCTTGGTTGCTGCCAGTGTCGACAGATAGCTGAGGTCCACGGTCACCGGATCAGTCGAGCCATCGACCTTGATGTCGAACACGATGCCTTCCGGGTTGTCATCGACGCCCACGGTGCGGGCAGTCAGCGAGGTATTGGCCGGAATCTTCAGTGTGCTGGTGGTCGGGTTCGCGATCGTGACCTTCAGCGTCTTGCTGCCGTCCGCCTGCTGTGTGACCGTGGCAATGTATTTTTGCGCACTCTTGTTCGGATCGTTGGGGTCCGTCGGATCAATCAGTCCATTCTCGGTATTGATCGCTGCGGCCAGATCATCGATCGATTCTGCCGCGCTCGACGGATAGGTAGTGCCATCCAGATCCAGCGTCAGGTCGCCCGACAGATAAGGCACGCTGAACGAAATCGCCGACGTGGTTTGTGACAGTGCCTGCAGATAGGTGCCGCTGCCATTGAAGGAGGCGATCATCGAGAATTCCGGCAGGCTCACTTTGCCATCGACAGCCACAGCGCTGTCGCCAGGCAGCAGCACCAGGTCGCCTTGCGCATTCAGGCTGGCGGTGTAATCGATGCCGGTGTCGGCATTGATCAGCTCCGCCATTTCCGCCAGGCTGCCGGCAGTACGCGGCTCGGTCTCGATGGCAGTGAATTTGTAATCAGCAGCGATTTCGGTCGGCTTGCCGGCCAGTACTTCGTTGGTGGTCGGGTCGCGACGCAGCTTGATAGTCAGCGTACCGCCATTGACTTCGGCAGCAAATTTGCCACCTGCTTCGATAGCATCCTTGACATCTTCTGCGGTGTCGCCGGTATAGGTGTCATTGCCGATCTTCAGATAGAAGCTCTTCGCGCCTTCGATCGGCTCGAAATTCGCCTCCAGCAGCTTTTCGGTCAGCGTGGGATCGAAAGGCACAGCCGTGGTCGATACGCTGGATTGCAACTGCGGCGGCGTCGTGGTGTCGATCGCGACGGTCGTGCCCTTCACTTGCACGGTCAGCTTGCCGTTCGCGACGCTGGCTTCGAAAAGGGCCGGGTTCGCGGTATTGATGTTCTTTGCCAGCTCGTCCAGCGACGTTCCGATGTAGGTGGATGGCGTGCCGACCGCACCGGCTTCATTCGCTGCGCCGATGGTCAGCGAAAAGTCGCCGGAACCGGCGGTCGGCGTGTACTGCACCTTGGTCGTGATCTTGGTCACACCATTATCGACCGGCTCCTGCACCTTGCGCGTCGCCAGCGAGAAGCCGGCGGCATTGACCGGCGCCTTGAATACCGCGCCCTGCGTCGGGTTGCCGGCCACCAGTGCATTCACCTTGGCCGGGAATTCGATACCCGCCTTCCATTCGCCCACCAGGTTCGGCGACAGGTTGCCGCTCTTGACCGTGGCCGGGGTCGACAGGATCGGGTTCTTCAGGTCATCGAGGTTGAACAGCTTGGTCACGCCGCGCGCGATGTCCTGCGGCGGAATCTGGCTCTCGGCACGCACTTCGCCATACTTGTTCACATACTGCTTTTCACCGGTCTTTTTATCGCTGGACTGGATCAGCATCTCTTGCAGCTTGGTGTCGCCGATGTACACATAGGTCTGCCATTTGTTGGTCGGGTCTTCCGGCGTTGCGACCTGGGTCTTGCGGTAGTAAACCGTGGCCAGATAGCCGTTACCGCCGGCGTCATACACGGTGACGGCGGTGGTCTTGTTGTAAGTGGTGTCGTCATTGCGGTCGAACGGCAGGGTCGGTACTTTCGCATCCGCCGGCAGGTTCAGGCCCAGCTGCACTTCCGAGGTCGCGATCGCGTCACCGGTGGTCTTGCGCGGGATCAGCAGCTTCGACAGGTTTTCCAGGTCGGCCTTGCCGGACGAGTCAACCGCCGCTGCGATCAGTGCCTGGCCGGCCGAGTTCACCACGTTGTACGAATCGTTCAGCATGAACGTACCGTTACGGGTGTAGATGTCTTGCAGACCATCGGCCGACTTCAGCGGGAAGAAGCCGTCACCGGTGATCGCGATGTCCAGCGAGTTGGCCGAGAACTGGATATTGCCCTGACTGAATTCCTGACTCACCTGCTTCAGCGCGACACCCTGACCAATGACCGACGACGCTTTTTGCAGCGGCGAGGTCGCGAAAATATCGCCGAAGTCAGCACGCGAACGCTTGAAGCCGGTGGTCGCGACGTTGGCGATGTTGTTACTGGTAACGGAGAGCTGGGCTGTTGCTGCATTCAAGCCGGTCAGCGAAGTATAGAAAGACATGTAGGCTTCTCCTGGGGTCGCGTTATGCGGTGTTCAGTGGTGTATGCGTTTGGGCGGCATCAATTGCCGATGCGTTTGACTTCGGACAGCGACACCTTGGTGCCATCCACCAGTTCGAGCTTCATGTCGCCAGTCGTCGCATCGGTGGTCACGCTGCGCACTGCAGCCATGGTCTGTACCGGTGCCTTGCTGCTCTGGCCAAATTTGGTGACCGTCGCTTCAATGCGATAGACGCCATCGGCGGCCGCATTGCCATCGTTGTCGAGGCCATCCCAGGTGAACGGGAAATCGCCCTTCTTCTGCGCGCCGATCTGGCCGGTACGCACCGTTTGTCCGGTAGCGGTATTGACGACCTTCAGCGTGATGCCATCGACATCCTTGTCGAGCGTGACCACGCCTTCGACCGGCTCGCCATACTTGATCGCCTTGCCATCCGCAATCGCGACCGTCTTGCCGATCATGCTCGAGGCATTCGTGATCTGCGAGCTCGACATCGACTTGACCAGCGTATCGATATTGCCCGACATCTTGGTGGTCGCTTCCAGCTGCGAGAATTGCGCCAGCTGGGCAACAAAGGCTTCGTTTTCCATCGGGTCCAGCGGGTTCTGGTTCTTCAGCTGGGTGGTGAACAGCGTGAGAAAGGCCGTCTGGCCCATCTCGTCGCCCTTGCCATTGATGACCGCTTCTTCCTGCTGCTTCTTGTACTGCGCGCTGGTCAGCAGGTTGGACGGCAGGCTGGTGTCATTCGCTACGGATGCCATGATGGTTCAGTCCTCAAGTCTTGATGATGTCGAGGGTGCGCATCATCAGCTCGCGCGCCGTATTCACGACTTCGACGTTGTTCTGGTAAGAGCGGGAGGCGGCCATCAGGTCGACCATCTCGGTCACTTCATTGACGTTGGCCTGATAGACGAAACCGTCTTTATCGGCCAGCGGATTGTTCGGGTCATAGACTTTGGGGATGGGCTTGGTGTCATCGACGATCTTGTCGATCTTCACACCACCGACATACGGTGCACCCGCATGTGCCTGCTCTTCATCCATGATGGCCTTGAACACCGTGCGCTTGCCGCGATATGCGAGGTCTTCGGTGGCGGCGGTGGTGCCGGCATTCGCGAGGTTCGATGCGGTGGTGTTCATACGGATCATCTGCGCATGCAGTGCCGTACCGCCGATACCCCAGATGTTATCGATAGACATGGGCATGATCGATTACTCCCCTTTCAGTGCCTTGCGGATGCTGCTCACACGGTTCTCCAGGAAGGAGAGCGTGGCCTGGTAATCCGCGGCGGCCTTACCGTATTTGGCTTGCTCGACCGTCAATTCGACGGTGTTGCCATCGACCGAAGCGTTGAACGGCGTGCGATAGCGCATGCCGTCGTCTTCATTCACCTCATCAGCAAAACCGAAGTGCGTGCCATGCGTATTGGCCATCAGGTCTTTCGGCTCGAACTTCGCCATCACGGTCTTGAAGTCAAGATCGCGCGCCTTGAAGTGGGGGGTGTCGTCGTTGGCGATATTCCGGGCGAGCACTTCCATGCGCTGGTTGCGCACGCGCAGTGCCTTCTCGTGAATTCCCAATGCGTTGCTCAGTACGTCCATATGCTTGCTCCATGCAGTCGCCGGTTTGCCGACAGGCCGCTAAAGTTTTCAGCTGTCGTACCGACCATTGCAAGGGCCGTGCCAGAATGTTTTTTGACGGGAACAGCGCAGGTTTCGCTAGGCAGCGGCAAGGCTTTGCCGCTTTATTGAGGCGCCGGAGCGGCAAGGCTTTGCCGCCTTGGGTGGGCTGTACTTCTACGCGGCCGGATCCCCGCTTGCGCCGGGACCCAGTGTCGTTCTCCAAGCAGTCAGAGACGGTTCACGGACTGGCCTGGCTCACATGTCCGGCAATTCCACTTTCGCGAAGCTGCTGTTGTAATCACTGAGGCGATCGCGCGCATTCGACTTCAGGCCCGCAATGATGGAGTTACGGGTGATGACACCCGCCGGGTCCCTGCCCTCGTACAGCATGTTGGCCTGCTTGCCGGGGATGTTCAGCGCGACATTCGAGCGCGTCACGCTGCGTGCGGCCGGCGTCAGCACCGTCAGGTACAAATCATCGAGCGCGGCCGGACCGTAGTCCTTCAGTCGCGTGTCGGTAAAGTAGCGGTCCACCAGATCCAGCTGCTCCAGTACCGACAGGTTCAATATCTCTTTCGGGTTCTTGCCATAACCGGCACTGGCCGCACCGCGATTGCCGCCGGCGCAGAATTGAATGATGCCGTGGCAGCTGCCATTGGTCGCTTTCGGGTTCATGCCGTCGGATTCCATCAGCGTCATCTGCGCGAAGTCATCCGGCTTGAACTGGTGGCGCGTCGCCAGGTTCAGGATCTTTTCCTTGACCGCCGCCTGTTCAGCCGCCGACACATAGCCTTTCGACACGGCGCGCGCCAGTGTCTTGTCCAGTACCGGGGTCGATGCATTGGCGCCGTCGAGGTTCAGCTGCACCGCCGCCACCGCGCTCTGGCGCAGCTTCAAGGCGGCCATGGTCGTCATGGGCGCCATGTTGATCGCCTGCCCGGCCTTGATGCGGTTCGCATCATCGATGCCGTTCTCCCGCGCGACCGTGCGCGCCATTTCCAGAATTTGTGAATTACTGAATTGGCCCGCCACTTCGCCGAGCTGGCGGCGCGTGAGGCCCATCAGCGTGTCGCCACGCTGCACGGTCACCATCTGCATGTCGGTCTTCAGGCCAGCCAGCGCCTGCTTGAAGCTGGAACCCGACACCGGCCGTTCGCGCGCGCGGGTCTGCTCCGGACCGCTGTTGGCGGCAGAGTCGGTGAGATGCGAGCGAATTTCCATGGCCTTGTCCTTCTCGGGTGCCCTTAAGGTCTGCACGCTGGCGGGCCGGCAGGGCTGGTATTGTTTTTGCACTAGCTGGGGAAACTGTCGGAAGTCCAACAAACGGCTTCCCCGATGACCAAGGTTTAGCAAGGCGCGTTCCAGTTGTTAAAACGTCAGTGCACAGGTAGACGGATTGAAAATGAATTGACGACGATGATGCGGCACGATCAGACAATGCTGAATTTGATAACCATGCGCGCGCTCGCAGGCGTGCTGCTGCTGGCCAGCCTTGCGGGTACCGGCGGCGCACACGCGGCCACGGCGCAGGAAGTCATGCAGTCCGCGCTGGTGGACTGGGTCGCGGCCAGCAATGGCGTGCAGGCGAGCCAGGTGACGGTCGCGCCGCTGGACAGCCGCGTCGCCGTGCAGCCCTGCGCCGGTGGTTTTCAATTTGACTACCCTTTCGTCAGCCGCGACAGTGTGCGGGTGCGCTGCGTGAAGCCGAATTGGCAACTGTTCGTGAAAGTCGGCTTTACGACACCCCCGACCCTGAGCGCCGCGCCGCAGGCCGGCAGCAAGCCGGCCAGCGTTGCCGCCGCCGAGCCGACACGTCAGGTCGTGGTCGTGACCACCAATTTACAGGCTGGACAAGTTTTACAACCGGAACACCTCAAGCTGGAAAAGCTGGATGCCGAAAAGATAAGCAAGAGCCACTATCTGGATCTGACCGGTCTGGAAGGCCAGGAACTGGTGCGCGCGATCCGCGCCGGCGAAGCGCTGCGGGTGACTGACCTGCGGCAGGCAACGCTGGTGCGGCGCGGCGATCTGGTCGTCATGACCGTCGGTTCGCCGGCCAGCTTCCAGATCTCGGTGAAGGCCGAGGCACTGCAGGATGGCAAACTGGGCGAGCAGATCCGCCTGCGTAATACCGAGTCGGGACGCACGCTGTCGGCGATCGTGACTGGCAAGGGCCAGGCGCGCGGGGTATGAACGCTGCCGAGGGTGGCAGGGGTGCGCAGGCTTGGCCGAGGCCGTCCGGCAGCAGCACCGCGCCAGCCGTGGTGACGCGGTTTCGTGCTGAGGTTTCGTGATGGCGTGTCGGTGATATCAGGTTGAAAACGTGCCATCGAAAAATTTTTGTGCCGGATGCTAAAGTCTGCAAAGCTGCGTCCGATACTCGTTGTGACAGGAGTGAAAACTCCGATAAGGCCTTGATTGGCCGAAAGTGAGAGAAAACCATGAGCAACCCTATTTCGAGCATCTTCAGCGGCAGTGCGGCGCTGGACAAGGCTGCACTCGAGAAGACCAAGCGCAAGGCGGTCGAGCGTCCTCAGGACGGTCAGGCCGATGGCGCGAAGGCTCCGAGCGCCGCCGCTGTGCCGAAGGACGACCAACTGGTGTTGTCCGAGATCGCGCAGCGTGCGATGGCTGAGCCCAGCTTCGACCGTGCGAAGGTCGAGTCCATCAAGCAGGCCATCCAGGATGGCAGCTACCCGATGAACTCGCGCCGTATCGCCGAGAGCTTCGCGGCGATGGAAAAGCTGATCGGCTGACGCCGGCACGCTGACCCGCGCTGTTGAGCATGCTGCAGCACCCTGTGCACCCTGCCGCGTCCGCGCCGGCATCGACGACCACCAGCCCCGAGCTGGTGTCGGCGCTGGAGTTCGGCCGGGCCTTGCATGGCATTCTGGAAAAGGAATTCGAGGCGCTGCGCGTGCAAGACCTCGACACCTTCGAGGGCCTGCAAGATGAAAAGCTCACGATCTTCGAGCAGCTGCATCAGCTGACCGGCGTGGGCACCCCCGACAACCGCCTGGATCATCCCGAGTGGGATGGCTTCAAGGGCCTGATCGCAGATTGCCGCGACCTGCACCGCCGCAATGAAGTCCTCATCCACCGCAAGCTGGATGCGATTCGCGGCACGCTGCAAACCCTGCGCGGCTCCGACCCTACCGCTTCCGTCGAAGTCTATGACCGCCTCGGTCGCGTGTCGCGCATGCGCGGCGGTCGCGGCTATGAAGAGGTGTAAAGCTTTTTAGCCGCGCATTTTCAGCGACTTTTCTCGTCACCCGGTTGCATGCCCCGCAACCAGTAAGCCCACGACAACACCACCGCCACCGCCGTATACAACTCGCGCGGTATCTCTTGCTCCAGATCCAGCCGTGACAATGCGGCAACCAGTTCCTTGTCCTGGGTGATGTAGACACCCTGCTTCTGCGCCTCGGCGATGATGGCCTCGGCCAGTTCGTCGCGCCCTTTGGCCGAGATCACCGGTGCTGCGCGCTGCCCGTATTCCAGCGCCACCGCTTCACGTGCGCGCCGCATCATGCGGACACATCCAGCATGGCGCCCGGGCCGTCGGTGCGCGGGTCGGCCGCCGCTTCGCGCGCGGAATGGAAAATGCGGAAGGAATCCATCGTCAGCCCGGCCTCGGCCAAGCGCTGTCCGAGTGCGTCGGCATGGCGACGCGCGAGCCTGACCACGCTTTCCTTCACGGCCCACATCATCAGATCCACATGCGATGCCTGCGCGATCGAGGTCTTGAGCCAGATCTCGCCCAGCACATCATTGTCGGTATGGATATCCACCGTGAACGGCGGCGCTTGCTGACCCTGACGGCGCGGCGGCCGGAAGAAACGGATCTCGACCGGATTGGCATCGCGGAACGGCAGCACCATCGCGAACGACAGTTCACCGCGCGCCTGCGCGGCCAGTGATTCGACCTGTGCCGATTCAATGTCGTCCAGCGCCTTGTGCAATGACGACACGATGCCTGGCTCCTTGTCCGACAGCGCGCGTATCAGCCGTCGCAACAAGGTCTTGCCATCGACGGCACCGGCCGGCTGCCCGCGACCGAGCAGCGCTTCCAGCCAGAAACCGGACGACAGCACCGCACCCTGCAAGGCCCCCGGGCTCAGCCCGCGCATCGATAGCTGCATGCTCTGAAACAGCGACGCCAGGCCGGCATCGCCGGCAGACTTGAACAGCGCATCCATGGCGGCCGGCTGGAACAGCTGCAGCAAGGTGGGCGACATGGGTGGCCGCAATGACAGCGCCAGCAGGCGCGACAAGGCCGGGGACTCGGCTGCGGCATCCGCATCGACCAGCGCCGAGCCCGGCGCCGTCGCTGCGCGGCGCGCGTCCGGATCGACCGCCTTCAGCAACCAGCCGCCCGGACCACGCAGTGCGCGCAGCCAGACGTCGTCACCCGGTCGGAAACGCAGCCCGGGTGGCAGGTCGAGCAATTTGCCGTTCAACAGCAGCTTGAGCATCTCGCCGCGCAGCTCGATCGTGCCCTGCACGATCTGGCCATCACGCAGCCCGAGTTGCTGCGCGATCGGCGTGGCCAGCGGCAGCGGCCGGCCTTCGAGATAAAAAGGATTCAGGCGGCCCGGCAGGGCCGCCTGTTCGACACCTTGCAGCAGCGGCGTCATGCCGGGCCCGGTGAACGTGGGATGGAATGAAGTGACGCGCTAAACCAGGCGCAAGACCGGTTCGCCGCTTACGGGAAACGCACCCATTTCTTCTTTTCTTCCGGCGAGACTTCCGGCGCCGGGTTAGCGCTGGCCGCGACGTTGACGGCCTGGCGCGGAATCGCGATCGGCGGGTTCAGGTCATTGGCGGTCGGCGCGATGGTCGGGTTCACCACCGGTGCCTTCGCATGCAGTTCGCCCGGCGCACGCACACGCATCGGCTCGACTTGCGGCGCCGGATCACCCAGCACCACCGAGCGCATCACCGCTGCATTCGGCAGGTTCAGCGTCGAGCCTGGCTTGAGCTTCATGTCTTTCACGTTGGCCAGCAGCTGCGGATTGGCGCGGCCAAAGGCTTCGCGCATCACTTCCATCGAGAACGGCGAGTTCGGCATGGTCTTGCGGATCACACGGTCCAGGTTGTCACCCGACTGCACCTTGTAACCACCGGCCGCCGCATTGCCGTGCAGGCTTTCGCGGGCGACCTGCGCCAGCACCGGATCGGTGACAGGCTTGACCGGCGCTGCCTTTGCCATTTTTTTCTTGGTGGCGGGCTTGTTGTGCGCAGGCTCGTGCTTGTCCGCCGTCTTGTCGCCATGCTTGTCGGCCGGCTTGTCGGCGTGCTTGTCGCCATGCTTGTCTGCCGGCTTGTCACCGTGTTTGTCACCATGCGCATCAGCGCCCTTCTCTGCCGGCTTCTCGGCTGCAGCCGCAGCCGCCGCCACATCTTTCTTCGGCTCGCCCTTCGGCGCAAAGGCTTTCGGGCTTGCATTGGTCGGATACGGCCGCGACGGCAGATCGGGCTCGGGCGGCGGCTCGGTCTTGGCGGCCTTGCCGTCCTTCGCGTCTTTGCCATCCTTCGCGTGATCGTCCTTCTTGTCGTCTTTCTTCTCTTCTTTCTTGTCGTCCTTCTTCTCTTCCTTCTTGGCGTCGGCCTTGGGCGCATCGGCGGCCAGCACGGCGCCGCCGCACAGCAATGCGAGGCAAGCGATCAGGATCTGACGTTGTACGAGTTTCATGGTGATCTCCACGAATTATTCTTGATTCGGATTCAGAAGGGAGTGGCGACCCAGTCGCCGCTGCGGCCGACATTGGCGGGGCCAGCCAGCTTGCGCAATACCGCACGGCCATTGCCGACGCTGACCACCTCGACCAGCGCCATGTGTTCGCCGCTATCGGGTTCGAGAATGCGGGCGGGCAGCTGCTCGCGGTTCATCATCAGCATCTGGTCGCCGATCGCCAGACCTGCGGCCTGGCCACCGTTGATGACCCAGCCGCGGCCAGTGTCTTGCAATACATTGAAATTCTGCGGACGGCACGCAAACTCGCTGTCCAGGCGCTGCTGCCAGCGGCCGATCACATGGTCGAGCTCGGTCAGCAAGCCCACCGGCAGCGGCTGCGAGGTGTGCTTCACGGAGCGCTCGGGGAAGAACAGCGGCACCGCGTCCTGCCACAGCAGACGCTGGTTCACGCGCTCGTACACCGACAGTCGCACCACGAACGGCACCGGCGCGCGCTTCTCGGGCGCGTCAAGCACATAGTCTTTGGCAGTCTTCATCAGCTGCGCCGCCTGCTGGTCACGCGTGGCTTGCGGGCGCACCGGCTCAATGCCGAGCGCGCCGGCAGGCAGCACATCCAGCACCATCTGATACGGGGTGATATCCGGCGCATAGCCGATCAGATGACGATCGTAATTCGTGCCGGGCATGGCGGTCGATGACGACAGCAGCCACTTGCGGCCAGCATGCGCACGGGCCACAAAGCGTGCCCGCGCCTGATTCAGGAAGCCCTGCCACTCATACGCATCCATGCCATTGGCCGGGATGCGCTGTGCCACATCCAGCGTCGCCTCGCGGCGGTAGCGCTGCAGGTTGGCGCGGCAGACTTCCTCGTCCGGCGTCACGCCACGGCCCTCGGCCACGATGGCGGCCGACACACCGTCTTCCACCGTCAGGTAATTCAGCACGCGCACATTGCGCAGCTTCATGTCCGACGTAATACGGGTGTTCTCGTGCAGTCGACCATTGCTGTCGACCCAGGCCGCATTGCGTACGCGGGTATTGCCTTCCATCGCTGCGCTGACCAGCGCATGCTGAATCGCTTCGAGGCGCTTCTTGGGCTCGGTCGGCAGGTTGCTGACGACATCGCCGGCCGATGCGGGCAAGGTGCCCAGCATCGACGAGGCGATCAGCAGTGGTAGCAGGCGGGTGCGCATGATGGTGGCCCGGATCGGTATGGCGGTCTCAGTTGGCTAGCGGCTGTCGATCAACGACGCGCTGCGAGCTGGGTCAGGTACAGCACGCGCAGGTCGTTGACGACACGGCCGTCGAGCGACAGCGTGGTTTCATAGGTGTCGTCGCCGATCGGCGTGATGGACTCCAGCACCGCGCCATAGATGATGCCCTGCACGCGCGTACGGAAGGTATCGCTGGTGATCATCATCTCGGCGACGGTGGTGGTGGCATCGAGCTGCTGGCCATAGACCTGTTCGGTCAGGGCACGGTAAGCATCGAGCTTGGACGCACGGATCGCCATCAGGCGCTGCTGCGCAGCGTTCTTGTGGTTCTGGGTGCTGATCACGGCATAGCCGGTCGCACGGATGGTGGCATTACGCTCGGCCATCGGGGTGATCATGCTGACCGGTTCTTCCTTGGCAGCCTGTTTCACTTCGACGGCAGCCGGTGCCGGCATCGGTGCCGGGGCCGGTGCAGCGGCGACGGGCGCCGGAGCCGGCATCGGCGCGGGTGCCGGTGCAACTTCCGCTGCCTTGACCTCGGCCTTGGCCGACGCATTGTCGGCGACCGCGACGGACGGCATCGACTGGCAAGCTGTCAGCAGGACAGCCAGCGACACCATTGAGCATTTGGACATTTTGTTCATGAATCACCCCTTTTTAGTCAGCAGCGAGCATCAGCCGTTGAGTTTTGCGGCACCCAGTTATTAACTGGAAGCAACCCTATCGGATGATGCCTGATCGGACCGCCGGTTTCACCGCTTTTCAAACAATTAACAGAAGGCAACAAAGCCTTCGCTCTCCCCGTTAATCGGCAGGTGTTGGGGCTTCTTTAATTACATCGAAGTAATCGTAAAGACTGTAAACCGGGCCGGCCTTGTTCTGGTCTCCTGCGCGACTCAGCGCATGTTTCAATTTGGCAATCAAATGTCTTTGCGTCGCGCCGCTGGATCCCGGCTTTCGCCGGGATGACGTGATTCGGCCAATAGCCCCCGATCGGTCGTCCCGGCGAAAGCCGGGACCCAGCGTCGTTCGATGCACCAGGGCCTGCATGCACAGCCGCGCCCCCGCCCCACGCCGATCTACGCACTGCTCAGCCGGTGGCACATCACTTGCTTAATTGTTCCGCGTGGAAACCTATCGTTTCAGGACCAAATCAGCAAGTGATTGATTTTTCAGAGAATTAATACGGCTTTAAAAAATGACCACCCTCTCCATGTCAACTATTCGACAGCGCTTGTCGGGATTTGAGCTCTCCGGGCTCGGTATCCCGTTCCTGGTGCTGTTGATCATGGCGATGCTGGTGATTCCGCTGCCGCCCATGCTGCTGGACGTGCTGTTCACGTTCAATATCCTGGTCAGCGTGATCGTGATCATGGTCGCGATCGGCACCAAAAAGCCGCTGGAATTCTCGTCCTTCCCGTCCGTTCTTCTTTTTGCAACGATGTTGCGGCTGGCGCTGAACGTCGCGTCGACCCGCGTCATCCTGGTCAATGGCCACGAGGGTGAGCACGCGGCCGGCGCGGTGATCGCGGCCTTCGGCGAGTTCGTCATTGCCGGCAATTACCTGGTCGGCTTCATCATCTTCGTGATCCTGATGATCATCAACTTCGTGGTCGTCACCAAGGGTGCCGGCCGCGTGTCCGAGGTCAATGCCCGCTTCACGCTGGATGCGATGCCCGGCAAGCAGATGGCGATCGACGCTGACCTCAACGCCGGCTCGATCACGCAGGAACAGGCCAAGACCCGCCGCGACGAGATCGCGCAGGAAGCCGACTTCTTCGGCTCGATGGATGGTGCATCGAAATTCGTGTCCGGCGACGCCATCGCCGGCCTGCTGGTGCTCATTATTAACGTCGTCGGCGGCCTCGCAATCGGTGTCGCGCAGCACAACCTGTCCTTCGCGGACGCCGGCAAACTGTATGTACTGCTGACCATCGGCGATGGCCTGGTCGCGCAAATCCCTTCGCTGTTCCTGTCGCTGGCGACCGCGATCATCGTCACCCGCGTGACGACCTCCGAGTCCATGACCGAGCAGGCGGTGTCGCAACTGTCGAACCCGTCGGCACTGTTTATTAGTGCATCGATCCTGACCATCCTGGGCCTGGTGCCGGGCATGCCGCACCTGGTGTTCCTGACGCTGGCGCTGGTGGCCGCGGGCCTGGGCTTCATGCTGATCCACAAGGATGAGCAGGTGGCGGTCGAGGCCGAAGCACAGGCGGCCGAGGCCAAGCCGGAAGAACCGAAGGAACTGGGCTGGGATGATGTGGACCAGGTCGACCTGATCGGCCTCGAGATCGGCTACGGCCTGATCCCGCTGGTGAACCCGGAGACCGGTGGCCAGCTGATGCCGCGCGTCAAAGGCGTGCGCAAGAAGCTGTCGGCCGAACTCGGTTTCCTGATCCAGCCGGTACGCATCCGCGATGCATTGAATCTCGACCCGGACGTCTATCACATCGTGCTCAACGGTGTGGTGCGCGGCAAGGGTGAAATCAAGAGCGGTCGCGAACTCGCGATCAATCCGGGCAAGGTGTATGGCGAGCTGGAGGGCTTCCCCACCAAGGAACCGGCATTTGGCCTCGAGGCGGTGTGGATCGATCCGTCGCAGCGCGACTATGCGCGCACGCTCGGCTATACCGTGGTCGACCCGGCCACCGCGATCGCCACCCACCTGAACAAGGTGCTGCGCGAGAACGCATCCGAATTGCTGTCACATGACGAGACCCAGCAGCTGCTCGACAAGCTGGCGCAAAAGTCGCCCAAGCTGGTCGAAGACCTGGTGCCGGGCAAGATGGCGCTCGGCGTCATCACCCGCACGCTGCAAAACCTGCTGACCGAAGGCGTCGCCATCCGCGACATGCGCACCATTGTCGAGGCGCTGTCCGAAGCGGCCGGCAAGACGCAGGACCCGGACCAGCTGACCAATTACGTTCGCCCCAAGCTCGGCCGCATGATCGTGCAGCAGCTGCTCGACATGCAGGAAAACCTGCCGGTGATGACACTGGCGCCCGACCTCGAACAATTGCTGCACAACGTGCTGACCAATGGCGCACCGGGCCAGCAAGTGGTGATCGAGCCGGGCCTGGCCGAGAGCCTGTTCGCCGCACTGCGCGAAGCGGGCCGCACCGTAGAAGACATGGGCAACCCGGCGGTACTGGTGGTCGCACCGACCATCCGTCCGTGGCTGTCGAAAATGGTACGTCACCGCATCCCCGAGATGACGGTGCTCTCTTACACCGAAATTCCGGATGACCAGGCAGTGAAAGTCATCTACACGGTTGAAGCACAAAGCAAATCCTGATCGGAACCATCATGGAACTGAAACGCATCCTCGCCAAAGACCTGCGTCGCGCGACCGAGAAAGCCGTCAAGCTTTACGGTGAAGACGTGCTGTTCGTGTCGAATGCCAAGGTCAACGGCCAGCACGAAGTGATCGTCGCGGTCGATCTCACCGCCGACACCACCGATCCGGCTGCGGACACGGTCGCATCGCTGTCAACCCTGTCGCGTGCCGCGCAACGCAATGACGGCGCGCGCTTCGGCGCTGCGCTGCAACAGTCGTTCCGTGAACTGGAAGGCGGCGCCACCGCGACCGACACCATTGCCGACGATGCCGATGATGAACACGAAGATGCACCCACCTACGATGCGCCGCTGAAGGCACGCAAGGCTGCCGTCGCGCGCAGCGCGCCCTCCCCGGCCCGGCAAGCGGAAGATCATCGCGATTACATTCGCGGCCGTGAGATCGTGGACATGGTGCGCGATGAACTGGCGGCGATCCGCAAGGAATTCAAGCTCGCGCAGCGTGTCGCTGCATGGCAGGGTGAAAACAATTCGCATGGCGCCGTGCGCCCGCTGGTCACCGCGCTGGCCGAAGCCAGCATCCCGGTGTCGCTGCGCACGCTGCTGGTCGATACCGTCAGCGGCATGGACGACCTGCAGCAGGCACAGGATGCGCTGAAGTCGCAACTGGTCAAGAGCATTGGCGAGCACTGGGCCAAGCTGCCGCAACGCGGCGTGCATGCGATCGCCGGCCCGGCCGGTGCCGGCAAAACCATGATGGTGGCGCGCCTCGCGCGCGCAGCCGCCGAACGCAAAGGCGCCGAATCCGTGGCCGTGATTTCTTATTGCGACCAGCGTGCCGGCGCATGGAGCCAGATCCAGATGCTGTGTGCGCAAGCCGGCGTCGACTGCCTGCGTGCGAATGATCCCGATACCCTGAAGATGCTGCTCGGCGAACTCGGCGGCCGCACCCTGGTGCTGATCGATACCCCGGGCATTGAAGTCGCGACACGCGCCGAACAACTGGCGCAGGCGTCGGCCGACATCGCGATCCACCTGGTGCTGCCGGCCGATGCGTCGGGCACCACCGTGAAAAAGCATCTGCTGGAAACGAAAGTAGACTGGGCCAGCCTGATGGCCTCGCGCATGGATGAAGCCACCCAGCCATGGGCGCTGCTGCAAGTGCTGTGCGAGAAAGCGGTGCCCTTGTCGGCAGCGTCGCACAGCCCGTCTGCTGCCGATGGCTGCCAGGTGCTGACCGCCGCCGAACTGGTGTCGCTGGCGATCCGCGGCCTCGGACTTGAGCAATACCAGACCCAGCCATCGCTCGTCGCCGACGAGCTGGTGGATGACATTACCGATCCCTCCGTCGTGACCGCCGCCCATGCGCTGGTCGCCCGCATCGAGAAGAGCGCCCATGCAGCCAGCTAAACGCAAGACCGAAGTCATCGGTATCGCCAGCGGCAAGGGTGGCGTCGGCAAGACGACCCTGTCGTCCAACCTGGCCGTCGCACTGGCCATGATGGGCAAGAGCGTGATGCTGCTCGACGCGGACCTGGGCCTGGCCAATGCGCAGATCGCGCTCGGTTGCCAGACCCAGTACAACCTGTCGCATGTGATCGCCGGCGAAAAGTCGCTGAAGGAAATCATCGTCACCTCACGCCAGGGCGTGAAGCTGGTGCCGGGCGCCTCCGGCGTATCGCAAATGGCTGCGATCGGTCCGGCAATCACGGCCGGCATCGTGCAGGCATTCTCCGAACTGGATGACGACATCGATTACCTGATCGTCGATACCGCCGCCGGCATCGCACCGTCAGTGCTGTCCTTCATGGAAGCCTGCCAGCGTCGCTTCGTGGTGGTGAAAGACGAACCGTCGTCGATCGCCGATGCCTACGGCATCATCAAGGTGATGACGCGCGACCTCGAGCTCGACGAGATCTACCTGATCCCGAACATGGTCGACAGCCAGGCGGCCGGCGCCCATTTGTACCGCCGGGTGAACGAGGTCTGCGACCGCTTCCTGGGCAAGACCCTGCAATACCTGACATCCATCGAGGCCGACGAGCTGGTACTGACGGCCCTGAAGAAGTACCAGTCTATCCTGGAATTTGCACCCGGCAGTGCCGGCGCGCGGGATTTCCGGCGGCTGGCCGATGCCATCACCAACCTTCCTGAAATCGGGCACGCGTCTGGCGGGCTGCAGTTTTTCATGGAAAGGCTGGTCAAGCAGACCTCCGGGGGTTAAGTCATGCCACCATCGATCCGACTATACGAAGAGACGGGAAACCGCAGCGACGCGCGCTGCTCGTCCGAGGCGCTGATTCTGGAGCACCTCGGCATGGTCAAGCGCATCGCGGTGCACCTGAAAGCACGCATTCCGCCGTTCATGGAAGTGGACGAGCTGGTGCAGGTCGGCATGATCGGCCTGATCGAGGCTGCGCGCGCGTTTGATGCGACCAAGGGCGTGGCTTTCGAAAGCTATGCGCACAACCGCATCCGTGGCGCCATGATCGATGAGGTGCGGCGGCTGTCGTTCCTGCCCCGTTCGGCCGTGGCCTTCAACAAGTCGCATAGCGCCGCCAACCAGGTGCTGGCGTCCGAACTGGGCCGCGCACCGTCGCAGGCGGAGCTGGCCGAGTACATGGGCATGGAGATCGACAGTTTCGAGAAAGACCGCGGCGCCGCCAAGCAGTTCGAGACCTACTCGCTGGAGGTAGTGACCGAGGAAGTGATGAACATTGCCGACCAGAGTTCGCGCCAGCCGGAAGCGATCGTCGAAGAGTCGCAGATGATGGAAGCGCTGACCGACGCGATCGAAGGACTGCCCGAGCGTGACCGGCTGGTGATCTCGCTGTATTACGTGGATGAGCTGAACCTGCGCGAGATCGGTGAAGTATTGGGCGTATCGGAATCGCGCGTGTCGCAGATCCTGTCGGCCAACGTGAAGAAGCTGCGCGCGCAGCTGTCGGCAGACGCTACGGCGGCGCTGGCACGCTGAGCACCACGCACGCTACGCATTCTATATAGGGAAGTCCTGCGGGAACGCTATGGAACATCAGTTGAACACCATCCTGCTGCTGTTGATGTTCACCGGTATGGTGGGTGTGCTGCTGGTCGTCTTCTTCATGCTCGACCGCGTGAATGACCTGCACAAGGCCACCAATTTCGGCAAGGGACAGATCAAGAAAGACCAGACCTTCGGCGGCCTGACCGGCAAAAACCTGTGGGACGCGATGATCGGCATCCCCAGCCCCGGCTGGAGCCAGAAAAAGCTGGCCGAGCTGCGCCCGCGCTACGAGCTGGTGCTGCAAAAACATATCGAGCTGCTGTTCGAGGATGGCAAGTTCGATGGCAAGGAAGGTTTTTCCGCGCCAGTGCGCAGTGACCGCCTGGTGACCACGCTGCGCGGCGAAGTGGATTCCTGGATACCGCATGAATTCGCGTCCGGCATCTACAACGCCGGCTTCCAGCTGGTGGCCACGCCCGAGGTCGAGGAAGAGGTGATTCGCGAACAGGTCGACATGCTGGGCGAAGCCATTTACTCTGCCGCCGGCCTGCCGCCGCAGCCGCTGTCGAAGCTGCTGATGCCGCCGCCGCGCCCGGAACGCAAGAAAGAGGACGACGCCGAGGACTCCGCCGAAGGCGAAGACGGCAATACCGAAGCCGACGGCGAAGCCATGGCGGCCGTGGCCGATGGCGACGTGCCGCTGGAAGGCGAAGCCATCGCCGCACTGCCTGCGCCGGACGACCCCGATTACCTGGAACCGCAGCTCGACGCCAACGGCGAACCGATCCCGGTTGGCGCGGCCGAGGCCGATACCGATACCGATACCGATGCCGACGCTGATGCCGAAAACGCCGAAGCCGGGATGCATGCCGATGTCGAAGGCGGCGACCCTGCGCCGGCGGATGACGGCAGCGAGGCTGTCGCTACGGATACGGATGCCCCACCCCCCGCCGCCGGCAAGGCCGAAGCAACGCCGGCGGGCTGATACCCGAGTCATGGGCCGAGTGATGGCCCAAGTAATGGCCCGAATACCGGCCCGAATACCGGCCCGAATACCGGCCCGAATACCGCCCGCATACCGCC
>JACCDN010037784.1_pt1 | contig 117712 bp, 99 predicted proteins | sample 7441691 | NCBI WGS metagenome assembly JACCDN01 (sample SAMN15323439, study PRJNA562643) | freshwater metagenome | isolation source: river surface water | place: USA:Blue River Watershed | collected 2017-08-16 | reverse complement strand
ATTAATTTGAATTATGTTGCAAATATTTATGTTTTTAAAACGTGACATCTAATATCGCCCTAACATCTCCAGCAAATTCTTCCAAACTCATTCCTATTGAGGCTACAAAGCCTCTCATGCAAATGAGAGGCTTTTTTGATGCGAACAGGCGACAAGAGCTCGCTCTTGAAAGCATGTGAGCATTAAAAAAGCCAAACGAATGCGAAGCATTTGTTTGAAAGGCTTTGGGTTTATCCTAATGCCGAGGAAGTCAACGAACAAAGTGAGTTGACAATCCCGAGTGCTTTGGGTAAAGCCATAGCCGAGGAAGTCAACTCGAATGAAATGAGAGTTGACAGTCCCGAGTGCTTTGGGTTTGGACAATGGATTGGGAAGACGGCGGAGTGAAACGAAGCCGGCAATCCCATGAGGAGCAAAAAAGCCAAACGAATGCGAAGCATTTGTTTGAAAGGCTTTGGGTTTATCCTAATGCCGAGGAAGTCAACTCGAATGAAATGAGAGTTGACAGTCCCGAGTGCTTTGGGTTTGCCAATGGATTGGAAAGACGGCGTAGCAAAATGTTAATAATCTGACTTCATGCTACATATGAACTAGATCTTTAAATTTAGGCAAATCTAATCTTATGTGAAATCATCTCGCATTAAATGTAGCACGCGTAATTCTATCATTCAATGCTTTACCAATACCCAATTCTGGAAATTTTTTTATAATAATACAATCTAAATTTAATCCGTCTAAGTAATACATAGATTGATATAAATTAGCACTTGCTTCTTCTAAATCATTGCTTTTAGTAAGTGTAACAAATTTAATATTTGAATGGACAACAAAATCATCTCCCATGCCGATGAATCCAATTTTTAAACCAGGGTTTGTACTGATAAACTCTAAAACATCATCTACAATAAACATACTTGTCCTAGGTGCATAATGTACATTAGACATACCTGGTGTTACAACAGAATGCATCACATTATATTTCACTTTTCCAACAACAAATTCAATTGCGTCGATACTTATTGCACCTTGCCTATAAACAATTGGTTCATCTCCGTCAAAACCTATAATAGTAGATTCAATACCTTTTTTACAACTTCCACCATCTAATATGACGGGTAATTGGGTTCCAAAATAATCGAAAACCATTTGTGCTGTGGTTGGACTAATTCTCGTATATGGATTGGCACTTGGCGCCACAAGAGGGAACGCTAAACTACTTAATAAGGACATGGCTACTGGATGATTTGGAATCCTGACAGCAACTTGCTCACTTCCTGAAGTTACACAATATGGAATTGAAGCATTTTTTTGCAGTAATAGTGTGAGTGGTCCTGGCCAAAATGCATCAGCTAATTTCAAAGCAACAGGAGGAATTTTTATCACATATTTTGAAACCTCGTCCAATGAATGGGTATGTAAAATAAGTGGATTAGTAGTTGGCCTATTTTTTAATTCATAAATATGTTTTACAGCCTTTTCATTCAATGCATTACCAGCCAAGCCATATACTGTTTCTGTTGGCAAGCCAATAATACTTCCTTTATTTAGTGCTTCAATTGCAACTGAAATGTTATTTATAATCATTCAAATTTAATTTAGTCATTTAATCTCTAGATTTAGGTTCGATTTTCAATTCAGCACTTAATTTGAAATGCGTATCTACACTCTCATCTAAAAATGCCTTGATTTGCTCACGAGAAACACAAAGTCGTTCAAGCCGGTATTTTGAATCTTCATCTTCTATACCATACTTTACTTTTGTTGAAAACAATTTTTTAGAATGTAGCTCAATCTTATAATCAAGCAACCCTAAGATCAACTCTGTTGCTTCTTGTTTTGAAAAATAGCTATTAACTAAATCGATAGAATAATACTGCTTCATTTAACTATTAAATATTTGAGATGATATAATAAAAAAGTGGCATTCCAATTGTAATATTCACTGGAAATGTGATGGCCAGTGCCATAGGAATAAATAAACCAGGATTTGATTTGGGTGCAGCAATCTTCATCGCTGCGGGTACAGCTATATAAGATGCACTGGCAGCTAAAATTGAAAATATGAATTGATCACTCAGGTCGTTCATCAAAAAATGACTTAAATAAGCTACAACGCACCCATTGATCAATGGAATTAATGTTGCAAATAGAAAAGGTGTATTTCCATATTTAAATAAAGATTTCAGTTTACCTCCACTGATGATGCCCATATTTAAAAGGAAAATAGATAAAAACCCCTTAAATATATCAGTAGTAAATGGCCTAATTCCCTCTGCTTGTAATGGATTTGCTAAAAACCCTATGATAAGACTTCCCAGAATTAAAACGACACTCCCATTGGTTAATGCATGTTTAATTAGACCACTTAAACGTTGCTCTTTCTGAAGATCAAAAATGGACATTAAAACTATGGAGATAATAATAGCTGGAAATTCCATCAAAGCCATTATTGCAACCATATGACCACTTACTTGAAGGCCTTTTAACTCCATATAAGTCACTGCAGTAACAAATGTTACTGCACTTACAGAACCATATGAAGCAGCAATTGCAGCTGAATCGTATATATTAAATCTTTTTTTTAAAATAAAAAAAGTGTACAATGGAATACACAAAGACAATACAAATCCAAATAATAATTTAATAATTAATGCTTGATCAAACGATTCATGAGATAGCTCTTGACCACCTTTAAAGCCAATTGAAAATAGCAAGTACAATGAAATAAATTTTGAAGTGTTTTCTGGTATAGCAAGATCACTCTTTAATAAAACTGCCACTATTCCTAACAAAAAAAATAGTAATGCTGGATTTGTCAAATTTTCAAATAGTAAATTAAAATTCATTTCTATTATTTAAGTTAAGGATTACACCAGTCACAATAAGTGGGGTCTTCAAGTTCTTTCTTATGAGGAAACATTTTTTTTAATTCAAATGCACATTTTTTACATTTGTACAATTGGTAAAGTATACTTTTTGTTGGTTTGTAACACAAGCTACATTTCAAACCTGCTACCTCCCGACTTACTGCAAATCCATGCCAACCACATTGATTGCATTGCGACAATAGTGTATTAGTTAGTTTCAAAGTCAATTGACTTATACAAGCCATTCTAGTAGGATTATTCATTGCGCGCATATCACTATCAATATTGCATTGTCCATACTTATCTAATAACGCTTTTACATTTTTTTTAATCAAAATAGGATCTTTAATATTCTTGATAAATTGATCCTTAGCCCTTAGAATAATACCGTGAGATGGAAAATTTAACTTAAGTAAAACTGCATCAAGTTGATCCAGATCAGTGACTAATTCTGTTGAAAAATTAGTTTCAAAAAAAATCATTTTTTCCACGATGAAATCTTGTTCCTTCATGTCGTAGATACATATATATTCTTCATCAACTTTAACAAAAGGAATCAAGGGATGACTACCAAAGGACCCTTCGTTAGCAACAACAAAATCGATATTTGGTTGGCGAGCACCCAACAAACATTTATCTTTTACGGTTTCCAATGGATTCTTTAACCTTTCAATTTCTCCAGTAAAAGTGCCCAAACTGTCCGTATCTATTATTGGATTATTAATACAATTTAATTCTAATATTTTCTTTAATACTGGTGCTATTACTTGCTCTTTTTGATGTTTTGTAACAATTAAACAAGTTTTATTTTTAAAATAAGATGTCTTTATAGTCAATTGCTTTTGCCTTTATTTTTAAAATGATGGATAACTAAATACAAAAAAACAAGCGCCATGAAAAAAATAAGAAAAAATGGCCGTAAAAAAAGTATTGACAAAGTGTCTAACTCCTCTTTCGTATAACTACTTGAATAGGTAATACTACTTAAAAAGAGTAAAGTAAGTATTATGAAATAAACAATTAAAACATGCATAGTGTTCTTATTTGTGGACACAAAGTTGTAGGATTATTATATATAATTTTTATTTATTTTTATTATATTTGACATAAATAAAATTTATGAATTATACTTTACATCAACTAAGAATATACCTAAAAGTCACTCAAACATTAAGTATTACAAAATCAGCAGAGCAATTAAATCTAACGCAACCAGCCATATCCATACAATTGAAAAATTTTCAACAACAATTTGACCACCCACTAATTGAAATTATTCAAAAAAGAATACACGTTACTGCACTTGGAAAAGAAATTGCAGTAGCTGCTGAAAGTATTATAAATCAGGTTGATAATATAAACTACAGGTCTCAAAACTTTAAAAATAATTTAGCTGGACAATTAAAAATTGCGATTGTTTCAACAGGAAAATATATTATGCCTTACTTTTTAGCTGATTTTTTAAAGCGAAATAAAAGTGTTGACTTAACAATGGATGTTACGAATAAATCAAAAGTAATAAGTAGCTTACTACAAAACGAAGTAGATTTTGCGCTTGTTTCCATATTGCCTGAAAATATTCAAGTCAATAAATTTGATTTAATTGAAAACGAACTATTTCTAGTTGGCAATATTTCTTCCTTAGAATTGAAAAAAAATGATACAAGCTTTGATCATATCCCTTTTATCTTTAGAGAAGAGGGCTCAGGTACAAGGCAAGTGATGGAAAAATTTATTAATAAAGCCAAAATCAAAATAAATAAGAAAATAGAACTTACTTCAAATGAAGCAGTCAAACAAGCTATAATCGCAGGACTTGGCTATTCTATTATGCCCTTGATTGGCATTAGAAATGAAATTGAATCGGGGTTACTAAAAATCATACCGAAAAAGGGACTCCCTATTCAAACCACTTGGAGATTAATATGGTTAAAAGAAAAGAAGCTATCTCCAATTGCCGAATCATACCTAAAATTTCTAGAAAAAGAAAAGGTGCAAATCATTAAGCGTTTCTCAAAAAAACCAATACCTAAATCTCTATGATAAATATTAAAGTATTTGCTAAAACTTAATCAATTTTTGTTTGTAGATAATTTGATTAGAACTCGAACTTACTAATACCACATAAGTGCCAGAAGGCAAATTGCGTACATCAATATTTATTCCAGATAATCTGTCTACAAGATAAATCACTTTATTACCTGTAGTAGTGTTGTAAATACTAATATTCACTTTTTGAAACTTATTTAAATAGAAGTCAATTTTTAAATCATTTAAAATTGGGTTTGGATATAACTTGATAAATTCATTTTTTTCTATGTTAAAAATGTCAGTGACAAGATTTACATAATAGTAAGGATCACTCAAACTACTTGCACAATTATCAACAATTGTTTTCACAGTATAATACCCAGCAGCAACTGGCTTGATGATTTGACTAGTATCAGACAAGAGTACTTGATCTTTGTACCATTGATTTCCAAAAAAATTAGAAGAGACTAAATTATTTGTTGTATCTCTTTTGATTGTTGGCAATGCAGGATATCCAGTAATCTTGACCGCTAATTTAGCCCTTGGACCTTCACAGCCAATTGAATTACTTTGACTAACATAATAATTGTATGAACCAATTACCGCTGTATTAATAATAGGAGAAGATGATACACCTGAGCCACCTGTTTCATTTGAACCATACCATATTAATTTATTACCCTCACTTGGTGTTGCAGTTAATGTAACAAGAATGGTGTCTTTACAAATATTTTGATTCGTAACAAGAGGAGCAGCAGGTATATCTATAGTGTTTATAGTAAGCACATTAGTTGACTTGGCAACACATACTCCATTTTTTACTGACGCACGGTAAAAAATTTTCGTTGACAAGTTAGGCGTTGTATACGAATTCGTTTTCGAACCAGTTCCGCCTGTTGCTTCAATCCAACTATCTATTCCATTTACAGAAGATTGCCATATAACAGAACCAGTATTTTCCAATAAGGTAATAGAAGTATTTTTCCCGACACAAATTTCCGTACTAGAAGCCGTCGCATTTCCTGCGATACTTTCTCCATCAATTTTAATTGTCCCAATAGTTGTTGCACTTGAACAGCCACCTGTAAGATTAATGGTATAGGTAAATACACCTGATGTAATTGGTGTGCCTGCAATGGTTAATACATTCGCAACCCAAGCACTTGTGACGCCTACAGGCAATCCTGTAACGATTGCACCTGTAGCTCCAGTGGTTGAATAAGTGATATTGGCTAAGGAAGTATTGACACAAATAGTTTGTTCATTAGATCCATTTGGAGATGTTAAACTAATTGTATTTGAAGCAGTGACTGTAATAGTTCCTGTTGTAATAATCGATTGACACCCCCCTGATAAAGTCAAAGTATAATTAAATGAACCAGCAATTGTAGGTGTTCCCGTAATGGTCACTTGATTTGAAGTGATATCTGCTGTTAGTCCAGCGGGTAAACCAATAACGGACAAACTTGATATATTATTTGTGGCATAAGTGATTGGATTAATGGATGTATTCTGACAAACTGTTTGATTATTTGAGTTAATACCAGAACTTAAATTTGCAGTTGAATTTACACAAAACGTAAATCCAGGACTAATGGCTTGTCCGCCAGGGTTGACCACAGCCACATTACCAGAAGCGCCGGAACCCACCACTGCTGTTATTGTATTATCAGAAGTAACTGTAAAAGTAGATGCTGCAACCCCGCCAAAACTTACACTTGTTGTTCCACTAAAATTCCCCCCTGAAATGGTAATGGTTGTTCCTGTTGAGGCCTTAGTTGGCGTGAAAGAAGTGATTGTTGGTGCAACTACAAAACCCATTGAAGAATATAATCCTCTTCCATGAGTTGCTGCAATCACTTGATCATCTGAACTACGATATTGTAACATGTCGGTTCTCACATTAGCAAAGCCATTGTTTAACTGTGTCCAAGTGGGTGTACTTGTACTAAAATTAGTGGTACCAAAAATGCCTAATTCAGTCGCAAGCACTACATCGTTTGTCCTATTTTTCGGATTGAACATGCCCCATCTTGCTGGTATATTGGGGAAGTCACCCATCTTATTCAACCAAGTAGTTCCTCCGTCATTCGAATACCAAATTTTATTTACCCCATAATTAAAAAAGGTTACTAATAATTGGTTTTCATTTGCGCCTAAATCAATACTTGAAATTGATCCTGTAGGGAAACTTATTCCAGTAATATTAGTGACGACAGGTGTAGTATTTGCATTGGTTACTTTAAATATTTTCCCTGATGAAGTGCCTATAAACATAGTTGTAGCACTTGTTGTGTAAGGTGAAATTTTAAACGCAGTCGCATCTGAAGATAATCCTGTAATAGTAATACTTGAAGTAACTGGAGTGGAAGTAATGCCAGTTACTTTATACAATGTCCCATTCGTCCCATCTGAACTTTTATAAGAATAATAAATGTGTAAATTATTGTCATAACAGGCCGGATTGATGAATGAACCAGTGAGTCCATCATATATTAAATCTGTAAAATTTGCACCACCATCTGTTGACCTAAAAACATAATTATATACATAGGATGTGATAATATAATTTGGATTATTCTGATCTATAAAACAGTATGCTCCGTCTCCCTCTGTTAATTCCAAAGTGGTAGCTAGACCTGGGGCATTGAATAGTTGCGTACCATTGTCCTGTGCACCTGCAATATAATAATTGGTACTACTATTAGGATGCATAGCAGCAGCATAAAACTGAGTAACATTGTATTGATTGTTTCTTTGTTGGATGACAGCAGAAGTGCTTGCATTTGTTAAATTTGCACTATAAAAAACACCACCGTCATTTCCAAAAATAGCTGTAGAAGAAGATCCTGGCTTAAACACCATCGCATGCTGGTCTGCATGTACATAGGACAAACGTGCTATGGATCCCATGCCTGGATTATCAGACCATTTACTAATTTGTGTCCAAGTACTTCCCTCGTTAGTACTTTTAAATAAATCAATTGCACCTACATAAACTGTTTGTGGATTATTGGGATCTACTTTAAGCACTTGATCATACCATGCTTGCCCTCTTGAAAAATCTGTTGCAGCAATACCATCATCTACATCATTAGGCAAAGTCATATTGGACCAATTAAGCCCTTTGTCGGTGGATTTGATTAATTCAATTGCTGAGCCAGTGTTATCGGTATTTTTTTCAATAAAAGCATAAATATAATTTGCATTAGATGGTGCAGTGACCACTGTTACCCTTCCATGCCCATTTGTCACAGCCACTGATTTAGCGATTGTCCAATCTACACCATTATCAGAATATAATATTTTTCCTCCTCCACGATCTGAACCATTGTATGGGCTACTTTTAGTTCCAATCCAAATTCTATTATCATCAGCAATGGATATAGAACTAGGTGTGAAGGGCTTGCCAGTTCCAGGAGGATTAGCATTGATTGGCAACACTTGGGCCCAACTTGTCCCACCATCTGTTGATCTATACAAACCTGTATTTTGATAAATTGACCATGATCCTTCGTATAAATTTCCATCAATAGCAGCATACACCACACTACTTCCTCCTTCATTTCTAACTACAATGTCATTAATATAGGTCATCAATTTCGTTGACTCTAATTGCAACCAAGTTGTTCCACCATCCGTTGATTTCCAAATGCCTGCTCCTCTTGAACTACCAACTTGATATCCTTCTCCAGTTGATACATAAATAATTTGTGGATTATTAGGATCGAAAGCAATTTGAGTGATAGATAAATTTGCCCATAAATCACCTACATTCACCCATGACGAATTGATATTAGTAATATCATTATTATACCAAAGGCCTCCAGTTACGCCCCCTGCCCAAACTTTTTTTCCAGTTAAATCATTTGGATCCCATGCTATGGCCCTGGTTCGTCCTCCTACATTCGAAGGACCTCTTTGTGACCAACTGGTATAAGTTCCTGAACCTGGCAAACCCATTAATGCACCAGTAACTAATTTAACTGCATTATTCACCATAATGTCGGGGAGCAGTTCAGGAGTAGGCCGTTTTAAAGCAGGATCCATCGTTCTTAAATAATCTTGCTCAAACGCTAAGTCTGGATTGTCACCAGTTGCTTCTGCAGTTTCAAAATTATTTCCTGTTGTATACTTTAAAGTATCCTTTCTTGCCCTATTATTATACTCGTGTCTGCTTAAAAATTGTTCATATAAAATACGTTCATCTATTGTTTGTTTTACTTCTTTGACATCAGTTTTTTTTTCAAACTGTTTTACTAGCACCTTCTTTTCTGGAGAAGGAAATAATTGATATTGTATTGGCTTTTCCGTAATTTCTGGAACAACCTTTTTATATATAGATGATTCTCTACTAGAATAAAAAGCAATACCCAACACAAGTAATGCAAGCAGTAAAAAAGAGGCTTTTTTCAATGAGTTGAGTTTAAAAATACTTAAATATATAGATTAAAATCTATATAATAATTAAATGCAACCCTAAACATTGTTCCATTAGACTATTTCCTTCCCAACCACCAATATACAGGCAATCCAGAAGCAATCAATGCCAATCCCATTAATGCTTCAATTGGTTGATTGATTATAGTCATGGTGCAAATTGTGATACAGAAAAACAAAAATAAAAATGGAACAACTGGATAACCAATCACTTTATAACCTCTTTCTACGAAAGGTGCTTTTACACGCAAATAAATTAATCCAAAAGCAGTGGCAGCGTAAAAAAGAAAAGCGGCAAAAACGAGCATATCCGTTAATTGATCAAAGCTTCCTGTAAAAACCAAAAATACAGCCCAAAATGCTTGTATAAACAAAGCTTTATCAGGTGTATTGTACTTTGGATGCACTGAGATAGCTTGACGAAAAAATGTTTTATCTCTAGCCATCGCATACAACATTCGTGCAGACATTAATATGCTACTATTTGTAGAATTTAGCGTTGTAATCAAAATCAAACACGCCACTAAGATCATGCCAACTGTTCCGCCAATCTGACCAGCTACTTCAACTGCAGCAATTTTATTAGGCGTTTCATTCAATTGAATAAAATAATCAATAGGTAACACATACAAGAAAACAAAATTGATCAACACATAAACAGTCATTACTCCTAAAGTTCCCAATCCCAAAGCCATAGGTAAATTACGTTTTGGATTTTTAATTTCTTCTCCAATGAAGGCTATATTATTCCATCCATCATAACCCCAAAAGGCACCCAAACTAGCCAAAAACAAAGCTTTCATTAAAGTCCATCCATTCAACTCAGCACTTGCACCTTTTGCAGCTGTGACAAGATGATCCATACTACCATGAGCAGAATTCAAGCCAACAACTAAGAAAAAAGCAATTGCAATCAACATGGCATAGGTTAAAATACTACTCAACTTTTCTGCAAATTGCACTCCTCTATAATTCAACATTGTTAACAATAGAATCAACAATGCTGCTAATAATTTAATCGATAAATTTTCAAAAAAATGTAGTCCAAAAAAAGTTATGTTTAAGTCCAATACTGGCAAGGGAAACAAACTATTCAATGACTGTGCAAAAATATATGCTAGTGCACTGATGGCTGCCGTCTTAATGACTGTAAAGCTTGCCCAACCGTACAAGAAAGAGAAAAATCGTCCATAAATTTTTTGAAAATAATTGTACTCACCGCCTGAATTGGGAAACATGCTCACCAATTCTGCTGTACATAAAGCTCCAGCCAAACTCACTATGCCGGCAATAAACCAACAAAGCAAAATCAGCCATGGCGTACCCAACTCCTGTGCCATGGGAGCAATTTTCTTAAAAACACCTGATCCAATGATCACACTGATTACTAAAAAACTTGCCGCTCTTAATCCTAGTTTTGGTTGTAAACTATTTATTGTTTGGTTTCCCTGCACGATATTATTTTTAAATTTTTGTAAAACCAAAACCTGGCGCGTTGTTGATGAGTAAGCATCCTTCTTTCACTTCAAATCCTCCAGTCACTAAATCTTCCATTAAATCAAAACTACCATCTAAATCAATGTATTTTGTATTTGGACAAGCATACGCCATATGCAGTGCAGCAGTAATACTAATTACACTTTCGTCATTACATCCCCAAAATAAATCAATGAATGCGTTTTGAGCAATGGTAGCAATTTCTTTTGCACCAATTAAACCACCACATTTCATCAATTTAATATTGTAAATACCAAATGCCTGATCGCCTGCTGCTAATTGCAAAGCAGCCTGCGTATCTTTCAATGCCTCGTCTGCTGTCAATGTTTTTCTTTCTAACATAGGCAATTGCAATAAGTCATGTTCCTTGCCAACAGGCAATGGCTGCTCAATTAATTCTAATGGATACCCTGCCGTAGCTTTTAAAAAGTGTTGCAAATCTGATAAATCATAACCTTGGTTGGCATCTACTCGAATGGTGTAATCGTTTCCAAAGCTGCCATACAAGCCCTTAATACGTTCAATATCTTCTTTCACATCCAATCCTGTTTTTACTTTAAATACTTTAAAGCCCATCGCCGCATATGCTTTTGCTTCTTCGATTGTCTCTGCTATACCTTTTATACCAATCGTCATAGAAGTGGGCAAGGCATTCATTTTTTGACCATAAAAAGAAGCAATTGACACCCCCATCCATTTTCCAAATGCGTCATGCAATGCAATATCAATCGCCGCCAATGTGCCTGGCAAATGTGGAAATTGCGAATTGGATTCAAATATTATTTGTTGAAAATGACGAATATCTCTTCCAATAAAATTAAAAACAAACTCCGTATTTAAATTCTCTACGGTCTGCGCTGTGGTTTCTCCCACCACTTCTTCCGCTGGACTGCCAGAACCATAACCTATCATACCATTAGCTAATTCAATTTCAAGAAAAGCCAAAGACACATCCGAAAAAGTGTTGTAAGCAATGGTATAAGGCTTTTTTAAAGCCATTTTTTTTAGATAAGCTCTAACGGCTACTATTTTCATATTAAGTGGTCATTAAAGATTTAAGTACTGGAATAATAGGAGTAACCCCTTCTTGTATAGGCAGCAACACTGGCAAACCCAAGCTGGCAGCGTACTCCTTTTGAAATGCATAGGCTTCCTCTGTGGTACAATTTTCTGTATTCACTGCTACTGCAATTACTTTTGATCCCAGTTTTTCAATGAGTTCAATTTCTGAAGCGACAGAAGGAATGGCTCCCCAATGTTTTTCATTGTCAAAATATTTTCTTTTTGGTGCAAAAATTAAAACCACATGTTTTGCGTTCCCTGAAATTAACATTTCTAAGCCACAAGGACCACTAGGATTGCGTAGAGAAGATTGCCCTTCTAAAAATATAATAGCAGGATTGGTTTCCTTCCAACAACTAACAATGGCATGTTCTAATTCTCCTGAAACAAAATCATTCAAAGTTGAATCAAAAATAAAACCATATTGACCACCTTGTAACCAACCTGTTTGTCCTGTATAAATCATCTCAGCTTTTATCCCTTCTGCACCACATGCCTGCTTCAGCATACGCGCTGTCGTTCTTTTTCCCATCGCACAATCCATACCAATCACCGCTACTATGGGTACCGTAACATGAAAAATAGCTCCATCCCAAAAATGCAAGTCTGCTCTTGACTTAGGCTTTCTAACATCTATTAATTGCGCACCTGAACCAGCAGCTATTGCAACAAGGTCTGTTTTATCATTCAAATATTCATGCAAACCATTCACCACAGAAATGCCTTTTCCAACTGCTTCATAAATTAATGCCAACATATTCTTTGGCAATACCCCGCCCACTGTTGCAATGCCAATGATTAAAAAATCAATAGGTTGTAATTTTTCCATAGCAGCTTCCATCGACTCAAAAACTGGGATGCCCCTATGTTGTCCGTCTAATAGCTCCCCCGCATCTTTTCCTGCAGTGTCAGACCCATCCACCATTGCTACGATATTAAATCGCTCTGTACCTCTTATTAATCCATGCGCCGTCTTCGCATCCGAAGTCATCAATAATCCATCCGTTAATACAATTGCATTTTTCATTTTCAAAAATTTGCTTCTTATTTTCTTTTTATCAATACCCCTGGTTGTTTGCCTGTTGATTGTTGTGCTTGATAAACTAGTAGTCCATTTACCCAAACCATTTCTATACCAGTAGATAATGCTTTACTATTTTTTAAATTTGCATTATCTAAGACAGTAGATGGGTCTAATAATACTAAATCTGCATAATTACCCACTGCAATACGGCCTCTGTCTTTAAAACCAAAAAAGTCTGCAGATTGGCCAGTCATTTTATATATTGCTTGTTCAATGGTCATGACCTTTTCCTCCCGCACATATTTACCCAAAACCCTTGTAAATGCACCATAACCTCTTGGATGTCCTCCTGCATTGCCATCTGAACAAATAATCGCTTCAGGCCAAGTCAAAAATACTTTCACATCTTCTTCACTCATTGCTTTACCTGCAATAGCTTCGACACCTCCTGAATAATTTGGATTTGCTTTTTTAAATTTTTCTGCTAATTGAATTAAACTTATTAAAGCTTGAGCAGGACTTTCATTTCTTTCTATACCTATCTCACTAATCGTTTTACCCACATAACTTGGATTGGGCGCAAACTGCACTAAGACAGATTCATTGGGGTCAAATAATTGTCTGGTAGCCATTTCGGCACTTGTAAGATTATCAAAATCTTTTCCTGGGAATAACACTCTTAGTGTTGAGTTCCAATAAGTATAAGGATAAATATCTGCACTAATATTAACACCTTGTTTTCGTGCTTGATTTAATTTATTTAGCACTTGATTAGCTGAGCCCCAATTTAGTTTATTTGCAATTTTGATATGTGATACCTGCACAGGCATATTGGTTTGTCTTCCAATTTCAATAATTTCATCAATGGCTTCATTCATATGCAAGTCCTCGCTTCTAATATGACTTGTATACAATCCTTGATGTGCTGCTGTAATTTTTGCTAAATCAATAACCTCTTGTTTACTCGAATAAAAAGAAGCTTCATATTCAAGCCCAGTAGACAATCCCATCGAACCTTTCTCTAACTCAGCTGCTAAAAGCGTTTTCATTTTTTCAATCTCTTTGCTTGTAGCATTTCTGTACAAATCATTTTCACCCATCACTTGCTCTCTTAAACTAGATTGACCAGTATAGCTCGCCACATTTGACACGACCGGATTTTCATCCATCCATTTAGAAAGACTATCCATTGAATAACTATTACCATCCTGACCTATAACAATTGTTGTAATCCCTTGACTTAACGTAGATAAGCCGGCCCTATTTTTATTTAAATCCCCAAAATGATGACTATGTGAATCTATAAATCCAGGAGCTAAAATTTTTCCCCCTCCATCTATTACCTGGTCAGCTTTTATTTTTTTCAAGTCACCTAAAGCTATAATCTTATTGCCTTTTATATAAACATTACCTTTAATTGCAGGCCTACCTGTACCATCTATGACTTGAACATTTTTAACTAAAGTAATGAATTGCGCACGAATATCATGTGTAATTATTACGAAGAAGAAAAGTAAAAAAAAACGATAGGTAGCCATAGTTTACATTTCTTCAAATTTAAACTATAACTATTTATTTTTTTGTTTTTCAGCACGCTCTTTTGCCCTTCTTACTCGTCTTTCTTCTTTTTCAATCATGTCTGCATTCAAAGTATATAGGTCACCTGCTTGGCTGTATTTTTGACCTTTTGTAGTAATGATGATGGCACCGTTTTGAGCACCAGAACCATACACTACAGCAGCACTTGCGCCTTTTAATACTGTAATAGATTCGATGATGTTGGGATCTATATCAAATAAACGGTTAGACATTACTGTATTGGCATCAAAACCAGTTCCATTATTATTCACAGAATTATCAAATGGAATACCATCTACAATCACCAATGGTTGGCTATTCCCATAAAACGAAGTGAAACCTCTAAAATTTAATCTAGTGCTTTGACCTGGCGCGCCACCTCCACTTTGAATATTCACACCTGCAATTTTTCCAGATAAAGTCTTTAAAACATCATTCTCAGATTTACTACTTAATACATCTGATTTTACAGTCACAGACTGAGCTTGCAAGGAAATCCATCCAGAGAATAAGCACAATAATAATTGAATACTCTTTTTCATTGGATTTAATTTTTATAAAATTACGACAAGTATTGACTATGAAGCGTTTGATCACCATTTTTTTTAGATATTTTTGCATGTTGTCTCAGGCACGCTCTCAAGTAATTTAATTTACCTTATATTCATTAATTATGTGTTATGTGGTAGGGGTTAAAATACCCAAAAAGCAAACGATTAAAATAGGAAATCAAGCCGTCGAGCTTGACCCTATTGAAATTTCGGCTCAGTCAGGCTTTAGCTACCAACAATGGCCAGTGATTTATAACGACCAACAAGGAAAAGTTAGCGTTTTAAGACCTGGATTGATGCATTGGGAGCTGATTCCAAACTGGGTGAGGGACCAAAAGGAACTCAATGAATCCAGAAAAAAATACACCACCCTGAATATCCAATCAGAAAGGATTTTACAAAATAAAGTTGCACAAGCTTTAGTACATACCAATAGATGCCTCGTATTGGCCTCTCATTTTTTTGAATGGCAGGAAATAAAAAAAGAGAAATTTCCATATTACATTCAACTTAAAGAGCAAGATTTATTTTATATAGCTGGTATTTGGAATACCTGGACAGATTACACTTCGGGTGAAACTAAAAATAGCTTTGGCATTATTACTACCGAAGCAAACGCTTTCATGGCCAATATCCATAATATAAAAAAACGTATGCCAACTATCTTAACTGAGGCATTGGCAACAAAATGGGTTTCATCGGAATTAAGTAGCCATGAAATTCAAGAAATAGCGTCTACCAAGATTGAAGCCAATGCCATGCAAGCGCATACTGTTGCAAAAAAATTTTTACAAGCTACTAACCCTTGTGAAAAAGTCAATTACCAAGTTTTTACACCGCAATCCTTATTTTAATAGATTTGGAAAGATTAAGATAAGTTGCAAGTCTCGTGTAATTCAGGCACAATAACCTCTTTGAAGCCCTTCTTCCTAAGCCTTTCAGCAAAATGATCTTGTACTTCAGGCTCACCATGTACGATATATACTTGCTTTACTGCAAACGGATTTTGACAAGCAAGAAATTGCATTAAATCTTCATAATCACCATGCGCACTCATACTTCTGATTGAACCTATTTTACACCTTACTTCATAAGGCTCGCCATAAATACGAACTTCAGTAGCACCATTCATTAATCGACCACCGAGAGAACGCGGCTCACAATAGCCTACCATTAAAATAGTATTTTTCTCCCCACCTATATTGTTTTTGATATGATGTTTAACCCTACCTGCATCAGCCATACCTGATGCAGAAATGATCACTTTTGGATGCAAGTCTTCATTCAATGCCTTACTCTCTTCTACTGATTTGATATAACGCAAGCCCTCAAAATCAAATGGATCATCGTCTACTTCTAAAATTCTTTGAATTTTTTTGTTGAAATATTTTGGGTATTTTTTTAGCATCTCAGTGGCTTCAATACTCAATGGACTGTCTACATAAATAGGAATATGTGGCAATCTCTTCTCGAGTGAAAGTTGATTAAGTTCAAACAAAATTTCCTGAGTTCTACCTACACTAAACGCAGGGATAATCAAGTTGCCTTTTTGTTCAACGCAGGTAAGCTGAATCCATTTCAATAAATCATCTGGAGTAGAATGAATTAAATCATGCAATTTATCACCATAAGTACTCTCAATAATAATGAAGTCAGCTGGTGGAAAATTTGAAGGCGATCTTAATATCATATCTCGATACCTACCTACATCACCACTAAAAGTAAGCGTCTTTGTAATTTTGTTTTCCTTAATGATCAAATTAACAGCGGCACTTCCTATAATATGTCCTGCATCTGTATACATCAATTCTACATGATCTGATATTTTATACGGCTTATTATATTCAACTGTTTGTAATAAGGGCAATACCAGGTTTACGTCATCCATACTATACAATGGCTCTACCTGCGGTAATCCTTCCCTAGCCAATCTTTTATTTTTAAATTTGGCGTCGTCTCTTTGAATCATAGCAGAATCCTCTAGTAAAATTTCGGTCAATGCTTTAGTTGCGGGTGTACAATATATTTTCCCCTTAAAACCCTCTGCAGCTAGCTTAGGTAATAAACCTGTATGATCAATATGTGCATGCGAAAGAATCACATAATCTACAATAGTTGGGTCAAAACCAAAATGCATATTGTATGCATCTGTATCTTTTCCTAATCCTTGAAACAAACCGCAATCCAACAAAAAAGTTTCACCATGTTCTAATTGAACTAAATGTTTTGAACCAGTAACAGTACGAGCAGCTCCGTGAAAGCTAATTTTCATGCGATGAGATTTGCACCAAAGTTACAACTATAATGCGATGGCTGCAACGATATAATCTGCAATTAAAATAAGGATACAGCTTACTACAACTGACTTAGTTCCAGCTCTACCTATTTCTAATGCGCCTCCTTTCACATAGTATCCATAGAATGCAGGCACAGTACTAATGATGATAGCAAATATAAAAGATTTGTAAAAACCAATATTGACATAATTGATTACGAAGTCTTTTCTGATACCAGTTATAAACACTTCAGCTGGAACTACATTTGTCCAACTTCCAACTATATATCCACCCCAGATACCAATCACCGCAGAAATGCCCACCAATAATGGCACAGTAGTAATGGCACCTAATATTTTGGGGAGAATTAAATAATTCTTTGTATTTACGCCCATAATTTCCAATGCGTCTATTTGCTCACTAATTCGCATATTTCCTAACTCACTGGCAATTTTACTGCCTACTACACCTGCCAATACGATGTTCAAAAATGTGGGCGCAAATTCTAATAAAATACTATCTCTAACGACAATACCAATAGTCGACAAGGGCACTAAGGGGCTGACTAATTGAGAAGCAGTTTGTACCGTCGTTACTGCACCTAAGAAAAAAGAGATGATTACTACAATTGGTAAAGAACCAATGCCAATGTCCACACATTGTCTGATATACTCCTTCCAAAACATTCTTTTGTTTTCGGAGGCAGTAAACATGCCTTTGAGCATCAACAAATATTTACCAAAGAGGGTGAAAAAATCCATGGCTCTAATTTCTATTTCTTTTTCTTTTTCAATTTTTTCCACCAGCTCGTTCTCTCTACTTCAGTGGCAGTATCAATTCTGGTTTTCATCTGTGCGTCTACTACAGCGACAGTAGCCATGTTAATGATATTACGTACACTTGAACCTAATTGTAATACATTCACTGGCTTTTTCATACCCAACAATACTGGACCAATCACATCAACACCACCAATTTCTTTTAAAAGATGGTAAGCGATATTTCCTGCTGCTAGATTAGGGAAAATTAATACATTCACATCCGCATCCACTAAATCACTGAATGGATAATTTTCTTTTAGAATCTCTTTATTAAAAGCAAGCATGCCCTGCATTTCACCATCCACTACTAAAGAAGGATTTCTTTGTTTTACAATTTTTGTTGCTTCGGCAACCATTCTTGCTTCTGGTGTGTCACTACTTCCAAAATTAGAATAACTCAACATCGCCACTCTTGGCTCAATATTAAAATTACGGACTTCTTTTGCCACCAACAAGGTAATATCTGCTAACTCTTCTGCAGTTGGACTAATATTAACCGTCGTATCAGCCAAGAATAAAGGACCCTTTTTAGTTAATAGGATATACATCCCAGCAATTTTTTTCACCCCTTCATCCACACCAATAATTTGCAAGGCAGGCTTGATACCATCTGCATAATTACGTGTTAATCCAGACAACATAGAATCTGCCTCACCCGTTTCCACCATCATGGCACCAAAATAGTTTTGTGTACGCATTAATTTTAAGCTCTCATATTTATTAATACCCTTACGTTGTCTTTTTTGAAACAATAATGAACCAAAAAATTCGCGCTTTGCTTCCATCTCATCGCTTCTCACATCAATTACTGGCAAATCATCTATATCAATATTATTAGCTGAAGCAATGTTTCTAATTCGTGTTTCATTTCCCAATAAAATTGGATAAGCAATACCATCATCGTATAAAATACTTGCTGCTTTTAAGATCTTCGTATTCTCTGCATCTGCAAATACCAAACGTTTTGGATCACGTCTTGCTTTATTACTAATTAAGCGCATCATTTGATTGTCTAATCCTAATCGCTTATTTAATTGTAATTCATATTCCGACCAATTAGTTATTTGTTGTTGTGCTACACCAGAAGCAACAGCTGCTTTTGCAACAGCAGGTGCCACGGTACTTAATAACCTTGGATCTAGTGGCTTTGGAATAATATATTCTGGACCAAAACAAAGATTCTGTTGATTGTACGCCATATTCACTAAGTCAGGCACAGCTGTCTTGGCTAATTCAGCCAAGGCTTTCACTGCAGCCAATTTCATGGCTTCATTGATGGATGATGCGCGCACATCCAATGCCCCTCTAAATATGTATGGAAAACCAAGTACATTGTTTACTTGGTTAGGATAATCTGTTCTACCTGTCGCCATAATAATATCCTTACGAACTGAGCTTGCTTCTTCATAGCCAATCTCTGGATCTGGATTTGCCAAGGCAAATACCACAGGATTTTTTGGCATAGACGCTATCATTTCTTTTGTCACTACATTACCCACGCTCAATCCTAAAAATACATCTGCATTTTTAATGGCTTCTGGCAAAGTCATTTTATTAGACTTGATAGCAAATGGTTTTCTGTCTTCTCCTAAATCTGTTCTTCCTTGATGTAATACACCATCCTTATCAAACAAAATAAAGTTTTCATAGCGCGCACCCAACGCTACATATAATTTTATACAAGCCATGGCTGCTGCACCTGCGCCATTCACCACAAACTTAGCTTTATCAATTTTCTTTTTTTGTAATTCCAATGCATTCAACAAAGCAGCACTACTTATAATAGCAGTACCATGTTGATCATCATGCATCACCGGAATGTTCATCTCCTCTCTTAACCTCTGCTCAATATAAAAACATTCAGGCGCTTTGATATCTTCTAAATTAATACCTCCAAAAGTAGGTTCTAAGGATTTAACAATTTGCACAAACTTATCCGGATCTGTTTCGTTGATTTCAATATCAAATACATCAATGTCTGCAAAAATTTTAAATAGTACCGCTTTGCCTTCCATTACTGGTTTACTCGCTAAGGGTCCAATATTTCCTAATCCTAAAACTGCTGTACCATTCGTAATCACACCCACTAAATTTCCTTTTGCAGTGTACTTATAGGCTTCTGCAGGGTTATTTTTAATTTCAGTACATGGAATTGCAACACCCGGGCTATAAGCAAGTGATAAATCTTTTTGGGTTTTAGCTTCCTTTGTTGGAATCACTTCTATTTTGCCAGGTCTTCCACCAGCATGGTATTCAAGGGCTTGCTCTCTTCTTAAATTGTCTTTATTAATTTTGTCTGCCATGTATTAATTTTAAAACGAATGTTAGTTTATATGTGTCACAAAGCTAAGGAAATTATCAAAAGCAAGTTAAGCGTGCAACTGCACCCCTAGCCAAGCCATCATTCCTACTCCTTGTTCAATTGCAGCTTCGTCTATATTAAAATGAGGGGTGTGTACATTATGTATAATACCAGCTTGTTCATTTCTTACACCTAAACGGAAAAAGCATCCTGGAATTACCTGAGAAAAGTATCCAAAATCCTCTGCACCCATTCTTTTCTCCGTTTCTTCTACATTTTCTTTTCCCATGTATTGGTCGGCCAATTTCCAAGCTGCTTCTGTTATCTGAGGTTCATTGTCTACAGTTGGATACCCCACGTCTACTCTAAAATCAATTACTGCACCTGTGGCTAAAGCTAACCCTTTCGCTTGTTGCAACATTAATTCATGTGCTTGGAATCGCCATACTTCATCCATTGCTCTAAATGTTCCCATCAATTTTACTTCACTTGGAATAACATTGGTTGTATTACCGCCATGTATTGAACAGATTGATAAGACAGAAGGATTTTGAGGATTTCTATTTCGAGAAATAATCGTCTGTAAACTTTGAATCAACTGTGCAGCAATCAGAATAGTATCTACCGTTTGATGTGGTGTTGCAGCGTGTCCGCCAGGTCCTTTTATGCTGATGTATAATTCATCAGCACTGGCCATCACACGTCCTTTTCTAAAACTCAATTTACCTTCGTTCAAACCAGGATGAACATGTAAACCTATAATGCCCTGAGGCTTTGGATTCTCCAATGCGCCATCGCGAATCATATAACTTGCACCACCTGGATTTTTTTCTTCACCAGGCTGGAACAATAATTTAATAGTGCCTTCAAACTCTTCTTTTAATGTCCATAATACTTTTGCGGCTCCTAATAAAATAGTGGTATGTACATCATGTCCACATGCATGCATTACCCCTTCTTTGGTTGACTTATAATCAATTTGATTCTCTTCAATAATAGGCAAGGCGTCCATGTCGGCTCGCAATGCAATCACACGCTTGGATGGATTCTTCCCTTCAATAATTCCCAACACCCCAGTTGTAGCAATCACTTTAAAGGGAATACCAATTTTAGTGAGTTGCGCTTGAACAAATTTGCTTGTTTCAAATTCTTGATAACTCAATTCCGGATGTGCATGTAAATGTCTTCTTATAGCAATGTTTTCGGCCTGATGCTGTGCAGCTAAGGTTTTTATTTTATCGAGTAACATAGTTAGTAATTAGTTTTTGTTTGATCAAGCTGCGCCCCAGTAACAATAGCCACACCTGCACTACACCCAATTCGAGTTGCACCTGCTTCAATCATCGCTTTAGTGGTTGCATAATCTCTAATACCACCTGATGCTTTGATCTGCACAGAAGCAGGTAAGTATTTTCTGAATAATTTCACTGCTTCAATACTTGCGCCTTTTTCCGCATAACCAGTAGATGTCTTTAAATAATCAATCCCTGCAATGCCATAAATATCACAACATTTGATGATCTCATCGTCCGTCAATACACCAGACTCAATTATAATTTTTATTACTTTACCTTTAGAACGAATCACTGGCATGATGTGATTGATCTCGTCTGCAATCGCCATCCAGTCTCCGTTTTTAATCGCAGAAATATTGGCTACCACATCTAATTCATCTGCACCATCAACCATTGCTAAAATAATTTCTGCAATCTTAGCTTCAGTAGCGCTATAGCCAAAAGGAAACCCAATCACAGTAGCCACTTTTACATTAGAACCCGCAGTTAACTCTTTAGCTAATTTTACAAAATTAGGTGGCACACAAACTGCTGCAAATGCATGTATTTTTGCTTCCTCGCAAACTTTATGAATATCTGACACCAAACAAGTTGGTTTCAAAATAGTATGATCGATGTATTGATTGACTGGCAACATAATTTATTTTTTAAGCAAGGTCTTTCCCGTGACAAGCTTTATATTTTTTACCACTACCGCATGGACAAGGATCGTTACGGCCAATCTTTGGACCCACAGTAATAGGCGCTTGCTTTGGCGTAGATGGATCATGGTATTCATTTTCTCTTGGCGTACCATCTTCTGTTCTATTGGCACTCAACTTACTCAAATCTGTTTTTTGTTGACGACCTTCCCTTACTTCATTCGCTTCAGAAGGGATATGTGCATGACATAAAAACTGTACCATTTTATAATTGATCTCTACATCCATTTTTCTAAATAATTCAAAAGCTTCCATTTTATAAATCACTAACGGATCTTTTTGTTCGTAGGTAGCAGTTTGTACGGATTGTTTTAAGTCGTCCATAGCACGCAAATGCTCTTTCCAAGCATCATCAATTAAACTTAAAGCAATTGATTTTTCAAACTCTGTGACCAAAGTGGCACCTTTTGATTCAATATTTTTATCTAAGTTAACAAGTACATTGAAAACCATCTTGCCATCACTGATTGGAACAATCACATTTTCAATATGTTTCCCTTCCTGTGTTCTAATATTCTTAAAGACAGGGATACTGTTTTGCATCATGTCTTTTTTCTTGTACTCATAATGTGCAATGGCTTCTTGGTACAAAGATTCAGTCAATTCATTTTCCTTTTGTGCAGCAAACTCCTCTTTAGTAATTTTTGTATCTAAACCAACTTGAACAATCAAGGCCAACTTCAAGGCATCAAAATCATTGGTGGTCTTATGGGCAAAAGTCAAATTTTCAATCACTTGATAAAACGCATTATCTACATCTAATGCCAGGCGTTCTCCAAACAAAGCATGGTTTCTTTTTTTGTAAATCACCGTTCTTTGCTTGTTCATCACATCGTCATATTCCAGTAAACGCTTTCTTACGCCAAAATTATTTTCTTCCACTTTTTTCTGTGCACGTTCTATTGACTTGGTGATCATACTATGCTGGATCACTTCGCCTTCTTTATAGCCTGCAAAGTCCATGACTTTTGCAATACGCTCGCTACCGAACATACGCATTAAGTCATCTTCTAAAGACACAAAGAATTGAGATGACCCTGGATCACCTTGTCTTCCTGCACGACCTCTCAACTGTCTGTCTACACGACGAGAGTCATGACGCTCTGTTCCTAATATGGCTAAACCACCTACTGCTTTTACTTCAGGGCTTAATTTAATATCCGTACCACGACCCGCCATGTTGGTTGCAATGGTTACTGCACCAGTCAATCCAGCTTCTGCAACCACCTGTGCTTCTCTTGCATGCTGTTTCGCGTTTAATACATTGTGAGGAATATTTTTTTGACGCAACATTCTACTCAACAACTCACTCACTTCAACAGAGGTAGTACCCACCAATACTGGTCTTCCTTCTGCTCTTAATGCCTCAATAGATTCAATTACTGCACCAAATTTTTCACGCTTTGTTTTGAAGACTAAATCTTGCTCGTCAATTCGAACAGCAGGAATATTAGTAGGAATAGACACCACATCTAACTTATAGATACTCCAGAACTCAGCTGCTTCCGTTTCTGCCGTACCTGTCATACCACCTAACTTGTGGTACATTCTGAAAAAGTTCTGTAATGTAATGGTCGCGTATGTTTGTGTAGCTGCTTCAATTTTTACATTTTCTTTTGCCTCAATCGCTTGATGTAAGCCATCAGAATAACGACGACCTTCCATGATACGACCTGTTTGCTCATCTACAATCTTTACCTGACCATCAATCACCACATACTCAATGTCCTTATCAAATAAAGTATATGATTTCAATAATTGATTCACAGTATGAATTCGATCCGCTTTAATACTATACTCAGAAATAATTGCTTCTTTTTGTTGCATTTTTTGCTCTGCAGACAAATGTGTATCTACATCTATCGCATTCAATGCCACACTGATATCAGGTAATAAAAAGAAATTTGGATCTTCTCCAGCACCAGTAATCAACGCTAGCCCTTTTTCTGTTAACTCGACTGAATTATTTTTCTCGTCAATATGAAAATATAATGCATCGTCTACAATGGGCATCTCTCTTTGCTGGTCTGCTAAATAATAATTTTCTGCTTTTTGCAGTTTAACACGAATACCTGGTTCACTTAGATACTTAATTAAAGCGCCATTCTTAGGTAAAGCTCTAAAAGCACGGTATAGCGCTAATCCACCATCCTTTGGATCGTCATTACCTTCGCTGATTTTCTTTTTTGCTTCAATTAAAAACTGATTCGCAACTTTCTTCTGAATCTCAACCAATTGTTCAATCCTTGGCTTTAATTGAAAGTATTGTTGCTCTCCAGTTTGTTGTCCTATCGGACCAGATATAATTAATGGCGTACGTGCATCGTCAATTAATACGCTATCCACCTCGTCTACCATTGCATAATGATGCTTACGTTGCACCATTTCGTTTGGCGTATGCACCATATTGTCTCTTAAATAATCAAATCCAAACTCATTGTTGGTCCCATAGGTGATACCAGCACGATAAGCATTTCTTCTGTCTTCTGAGTTGGGCTGATGCTTGTCAATACAATCCACTGTAATCCCTAACCACTCAAATAAAGTGCCATTCCACTCACTATCTCTTTTCGCTAAATAATCATTTACTGTTACAATATGCACCCCTTCCTCTGCCAACGCATTCAAGTAAGCTGGCAAAGTAGACACCAAAGTCTTACCCTCACCAGTGGACATTTCAGCGATTTTACCCTGATGCAACACGATACCACCGATCAATTGCACATCATAATGCACCATATTCCAGCGCACCGGAGTTCCTGCAGCTTTCCAAGTCGTTTGGAAAATAGATTGTTCTCCTTGTATAGTCACATATTCTTTTTTCACAGATAACTCACGGTCTAGATCAGTTGCAGTTGCTGTCAAAGCCTCATTTTCGGTAAATCGGCGTGCCGCTTCTTTTACCACTGCAAAAGCTTCTGGTAAAATAGTCCACAAGACCTGCTCCAAGGCCTGATCACGGTCTTTTTTTAATTTATCAATCTCCTGATAAATGGCGTCTTTACCCAATAAATCTGCTATATCTAGGGATTCAGCCCTGTTTTGAGCTTCCTTAATCACCTGATCAATTGAAGTAAGATGCTCCTTAATACGGAACTTAAATTCCTCGGTTTTATTCCTCAATTGGTCGTGACTAAGGGTTTTATAAGCCTCAAAATGTCCGTTTATAATGGGGACTAAATACTGTATTTTCTTGACGTCTTTCTCGCTTTTCGATCCGCCAAATAGTTTACTAATAATCTGCAACATAATCTCGCTAAATAAGTGTGTTTGTCCTTGTTTATCAAGGGGCTTCAAAGATAAGTAATTGGGGTGAGTTTGTTGATTTTAAGGCAGGTTGCATCAAAAATTTAAGTTGAAGGGAGTTTGAAGGGAAAATTGGCTAAAAAATGATACCTTTGCTCGCCTAATAAACAAGCACTATGGCTGGTCAATTAAAAGAAGTTAGAAATAGAATTAAAAGTACCCAAAGTACACAGCAAATCACCAAAGCAATGAAGATGGTGAGCGCTGCAAAGTTACGTCGTGCACAAGATGCCATTACGCAAATGAGACCTTACGCACGTAAATTACAAGATATGCTAAGCAATATCATCAGTAGTTTGGAGGGGGATATGAGTTTGGCCCTTGCAGAACAACGAAGCATAAATAAGGTATTATTTATAGTAGTCACTTCTGATCGCGGACTGTGTGGTGGATACAATGCCAATTTGGTTAAAATGACACGTGCTACGATTGCAGAAAAATACCCTACTCAAAATGTGACCATCTGGAACATTGGAAAAAAAGGGTATGAAAGCTTAACTAAACTTGGCTATAATACCAACGCTGATTTTAAAGATATCTTTTTAAACTTGAAATTTGAAACGGTTCAAGCTGCTGCTAAAGCTGCGATGAAAGCTTTTGAAAACAAAGAGTTTGACGCTATTGAGATTGTATATAGCGAATTCAAAAACGCGGCTACTCAGGTTTATAAATCAGAACCTTTCTTACCTATTCCAAAAATGGAAAAGAAAGCCAACGCTAAAAAAACAGATTTTATTTTTGAGCCGCAAAAGGAAGCATTGGTAGCAGAATTGATGCCCAAAATATTGAACACGCAATTATTCAAAGCAGTTTTAGATGCCAATGCAAGTGAGCATGGCGCTAGAATGACCGCAATGGATAAGGCAAGTGAAAATGCCAACGAATTATTGAAATCATTGAAAATATCTTATAACCGTGCTAGACAAGCTGCCATTACAACTGAATTAACCGAGATTGTTAGTGGTGCTGCTGCATTAAACGGATAAGCCAACGAATTATGGAAATAAGTCAAATCATTCCGCATATTGAAGCCTTGGTATTTGCAAGTGATAAAGCGTTAAATGCGAATGATATCACTGAATTAATCAATAATGCTTTTGGATTTTTAGAAGAGCGTATTACGCTTGAGCAGATTGAAGCTGCACTAGAAGGTATACAAGAAAAATATAGCACTGAATTCTACCCTTTTGAATTAAAACAAAGTGGTGGCGGATGGCAATTTTTAACCAAACCTACATTCCACACAACCATTGCTCAACTAAATGGAGATAAGTTTTTGAAGCGCTTATCCAATGCTGCTTTAGAGTCATTGGCTATCATTGCTTACAAACAACCAATTACAAAAGGTGAAGTGGAAGCCATTAGAGGTGTCAACAGCGATTACTCTATTCAGAAATTATTAGAGAAGGAATTGATTGTGATAAGTGGTCGTAACGAATTACTTCCTGGAAAACCATTGGTTTATTCTACTTCAAGAAATTTTATGGATTACTTTGGCATCAACTCTACAGAAGACTTGCCAAAAATCAAAGAAGTGTTGGCTGACCAAATTGTAGAAGCGACAGTCATCAAACCAGAAGACTTCACAGACAATAGCGTGTTTGAACAAACAACTGAAGCTATTACGGAAGAAAATGAACAAGCAGATACGCCGAATACTGAAGAGGAGACTGGAGATTTTACTCCTGAATCTGACGAAGAAGATTATTCACCTGAAAGTCCAGTGAAATAACAATTAGTAGTTTCCCCCCTTCATAGATTTTTCGAAAAAATATTGATGCAAGATACGGCCAGAACCTAGTTCTGGCCGTATCTTTATAGCATGAACGCAAGCCTTTCCTATGCTCAATTAAATGCAGCTGCACAAAAATTTGGAACACCCCTTTATGTGTATCATGCAGAGCGAATTGAAAAACAATACCAAAATTTATTGGCACACTTTGAGTCCACTCAGACACGTTTTTTTTATGCTTGTAAAGCATTAACCAATATCCATATTTTAAAAGTAGTGAAGGACATGGGATGCAACATTGATTGCAGCTCTATCAATGAAGTAAAATTGGCATTACATGTGGGCTTTTTGCCAAACAATATTTTGTACACTAGCAATAGTGTTGGTTTTGATGAAATCACTACTGCAATTGAATTAGGCGTACATGTGAATATTGACAGTTTATCTAACTTAGAAAAGTTCGGCGCAAAGTATGGCGGAAGTAAAGTAGTGGGTGTACGCATTAGACCTGATGTAATGGCAGGTGGAAATTTGAAAATTTCAACCGGACATGATAAAAGTAAATTTGGTATTCCTGTGTTGCAATTAGACGAACTAAAATCAGTTCAAGAAAAATATCAAATCAACATTCGCACATTACATATTCATACAGGAAGTGAAATCAAAGATGTAGCTGTTTTTATTAAGTCAGCTGAAGTATTTGAAACATTACTACCTCATTTTCCTAATGTAGAAGTGCTAGATTTTGGCGGTGGATTCAAAGTACCCTATGAACCAGGCGAACATGGTACTGACATGGCTTTATTAGGTACCGAAGTCAACAAGGCAATGCATAGATTAGCTGAAAAATTTGGACGCCATTTAAGTGCTTGGTTCGAGCCAGGAAAATATATGGTGAGTGAAGCAGGCTTTTTTATTGCTAAAGTCAATGTGTTAAAACCATCTGTTGATCGCATCTTCGCTGGTTTAAACACCGGACTAAATCATTTAATCCGCCCTATGTTTTACGATGCCTATCACCATATAGATAACTTGACTCATCCAGAAAAGCCATTACAACAATATGCAGTAGTGGGTAATATTTGTGAAACAGATACTTTTGCTTGGGATAGGCCTATACCTACTATAGAAGAAGGTGATTTATTGGTATTTTACAATGCAGGTGCCTATGGTTATGAAATGGCGAGCAATTATAACGCTAGATTTAAACCAGCGCAAGTTTTATATCAAAACGATGAGGCCAAATTAATTAGTAGAGCAGATCAGTTTGAAGATCTCTTATCTTTACAAATGCCTTTATAGCAGTAAATGATCGAAATTCAACATATCAATAAAGCCTTTGGCGATAAAGTGATTATCGACGATGTGAGTGCAAAGTTTAAACCTGGTATCTGTAATTTAATTATTGGCGCCAGTGGCAGTGGTAAAACAGTATTGGTAAAATGTATTGTGGATTTAATTCAAGCCGACAAAGGAAAAGTCATTTTTGGCAACGAAGATTTTGCGACACTTTCTAAAGAACAAAGAAAGGATTTGAGAAATAATATTGGCATGTTGTTTCAAGGCAATGCTTTATTTGACTCTATGACTGTTGAGGAAAATGTGAAATTTCCATTAGATATGTTTAGTCATTTAAAAGAAGCAGAGAAATTGGCGAAAGTAAATAAAATTTTAGATCGCGTTCAGTTAACTGGCGTGAATGAAAAATACCCTGCAGAAATTAGCGGGGGGATGAAAAAGCGTGTAGGATTAGCCCGTGCATTGGTATTAGAACCAAAGTACCTTTTTTGCGACGAGCCTAACTCAGGGCTAGATCCTCAAACTTCAATGGTGATAGACCGTTTAATTGAAGACCTAACAAAAGAGTTTAACATTACCACCCTTGTTGTCACCCATGATATGAACAGTGTAATGGAGATAGGTAAATATATTTTATACTTGCATAAAGGCAAAAAGGAATGGGAAGGCAGTAACCAGGATATCATTTTTAGCCAGAACAAATTGTTGAACGATTTTATCTTCGCATCTGAATTTTTACAAGACGCAAAAGCCATGCGTATGATGGCTCAAAATAAATAAAATATGAAAAAAGCAATTGCCCTGTTCAGTCTTATCATTGTGAGCTTAATCTCAACAATGGATTTGTCGGCTCAATCTAATATTGACCCGAATGCACCATTTTTAAAAGACAAAAATATCCCTAGATTTACCTTGAATCTTACTACAGGTAAATCATTCAGTAATACACAAATCCCGAAAACGAGGTACACCTGTATCATTATATTTAGCCCAGATTGTTCTCATTGCCAAGAAGAAGCTGCAGAGTTGACTAAAAATGCAGACAAATTTAAATCGGTTTTCTTTATCTGGAATAGCTATAAGGAGATGAATGATATTAAGGCATTTGCAACTAAGTATGGCCTAGACAAACAAACTAATGTGGTAGTGGGTAGAGACCCTGAATTTTCAATCCCAGTATTCTTTAGACCACGCATGACACCCTTTGTGGCTATTTATGACAAAGGTCAGTTGTTAAAAGTATATGAACAAGGGGTTAAAGTTCCTGAATTACTTAAAATTATAGGAGGCAAATAACTAACTTTGCCCCGATTAAATCATGTTCAAAATTTAAATTAAAAGATATGAAAATTACCGTTGTTGGTGCTGGTGCAGTTGGAGCTACTTGTGCAGATAATATTGCACGTAAAGAATTAGCTTCAGAATTAGTATTGTTAGATATTAAAGAAGGCTTTGCAGAAGGTAAAGCACAGGATATGATGCAGACTGCTGCATTATTAGGTTTTGACACACGCATCAGCGGTAGTACCAATGACTATACTAAAACAGCCAACTCGGATGTAGTAGTGATCACTTCTGGCTTACCACGTAAACCAGGCATGACAAGAGAAGAATTAATCGGCACGAATGCAGGTATCGTGAAAGGTGTTTGCGAAAATATTTTAAAGCATTCCCCAAATGCAATCATCATTATAATTAGTAACCCGATGGATACAATGACTTATTTAGCATTGCAATCAACAGGCTTACCAAAAAATAGAATCATTGGAATGGGCGGTACATTAGATAGTGCACGTTTTAAATACCAATTAAGCACACATTTGAACTGCAGCCCTGCAGATTTAAATGCGATTGTTGTGGGTGGTCATGGTGACACCACAATGATTCCTTTAGTAAAGCACGCTACTTGGAACAGCATTCCAGTAACTAAATTCTTGACAGAAGAACAACAACAACAAATCATCAACGACACAATGGTAGGTGGTGCAACTTTAACTAAATTATTGGGCACATCTGCATGGTATGCACCAGGTGCAGCTGGAGCAGCACTAGTAGAAAGCATTGTACGTGATGAAAAGAAATTATTCACTTGTTGCGTGAGCTTAAATGGAGAATACGGACAAAAGGATATCTGTTTAGGTGTGCCAGTTGTAATTGGCAAAAACGGATGGGAGAAGATTGTTGAAATGGATTTATCTGCAGACGAGCAAGCCGCATTCAACAAGAGTGCAGATGCAGTAAGAAATATGAATGATGTATTGAAGACATTATAATCTTCTACAAGATCGAAACACGAATAAAGCCTCGCATTGCGGGGCTTTATTCATTATATGACATTTAACTATATTATATTATCATTAAAAAATAATAAAATAAAGTTGAAATAATTAGGGATATAGTATGGCACACAACCTCACCTTTGACACTCATATTGGCTATTATAGAAGTATTTAAGCAAGCATTGCGAAACCAAAGAAAAGAAATTAAAAATGGGATAAAATAGACATGCAAAAATATTCAAGTGTAAAATATTAAATGAAAATATAGAGTTAAAATAATTTAAGAATTCTTAAACATGATCATACCCTTTCTTATAAGTCCCAAATAAAATAACTAAAAATATAAGTAATGATAATGCTGCTAATATTTTAGACATTTGACTAGTTTTTACTAAAATTAAAATCATGGAAACAATACTTCCAATAATCGCGAATCGTGTAATTTTTTTCATATTTATATTTTTAAATTAAAATAGAGGTTATTCAAAAGTGGATATTACTAATATAATTCCATTATTGAATAACCCCATTAATTATCTACATGTAGAAGCTCCTCCTAATAGTGCGCCTCCAACACCTCCAATAAATCCCCATGTAACTCCAACAGGGCCTAGAGTAAATGCAACTCCATTTCCTGTTGCGCTAGCCATGCCTGCTAAGAATCCTCCTGCAATACCAGCTGCGCAATGCCAGCTGCCGCCTTCAATTAATTCCATTTCATTAAATGTCAATGTTTGCATAAAATATAAATTTTGTTGACTCAAATAAATCGCTGTCGAGTGTTTCAGCGGATGATTTTACATTTCATCATAATGCAATTATTACTTTTGATCAAGAAGTACTTAATTGAAAAGCTTGATATCAAAAATGAAAGTACATTTTTTATGCATTTAAAAATCATGAGAAAATAAGCTTACGGATATTTCCACATGCTCTTAGTCTATCAAATCCATCATATAACAACTATAAATATTTTTTGATTTCATGAGCGTAGAATGAGAGCCGTAATTTTCAATAGTACCATTCTTAATAATATAAATTGTATCACAGAATTTTTTTAGCACATGCAAACGATGGGTAATGAATATAATTCCCATGTTAGCTTTTATTTTTGATAAAAGATTTAACACAAATTGTTCGGAGTTTCTATCCATTGAAGCTGTAGCTTCATCTAAAATTAGTAGTTGAGGATTATGATAAAGAGCTCTAGCTAGCGCTATCATCTGCTTTTGACCACCAGACAGATTAATCCCTTCTTCCCCAATAATTGTACTATATGACTGTGGTAGTGAGTTAATAAAGTCATCAAAATCATATTTTTTGATAAAATGAAGCACTTTGTCTGGATTTTGAGCTGCATCCTCAAATGCAATATTCTCAATTACTGTTCCATTAAAAATATGAGGTTGTTGGGGAACAATACTTATTATACTCCTCCATGATTCAAAAGTCATATTGACTAATTCATAATTTTGATTGATAAAAATATTGCCATTTTCGATGGAGTAATTTTTAGATATAATTTGAGTGAGTGTACTTTTTCCACATCCATTTTCGCCCATAATAGCTGTTATTTCTCCTTTCTTTGCCTTAAATGAGATATCCTTTAACAAGGGGGATCTTCCAGCAAACCTAAATAATACATTTTCAAGTCTAAGTTCTTCAAACTGAATCAAATTAATGTTGTTAGCATCTAATTCAGGTGTTAATCCTGTAAATTCAAACATTCTATCAAATGCAATTTTGGCTTCATTAATGGGCATAGATATTAATGCAAGGTTTGCTATACTTGGAAGTAGCGTGGAGCAAAATCCTAGTATTGCCATCAATTCACCAATTTTAAGTTCATTGGCAAGCACTTGATGGCTACAATAAAGTAAAATACCTAGTAAAAATAAAACTCCAAAACTGTTAGCTATAAACCCAAGTTTGATTTGGATTTTACCAAGCGAAAAAACAGCATCTTGATAATTAAAGTATAATATATTATTGGATTTTGAAAATAGTGTTTGTTTATTATAGTTTTTTATAGGTTCTATACCTTGAAGCGTGGATATATAGTTTGATTCACTCTGTGCATAACTGTTCATTATTGCCCTTTGACCTTTAATAATAATTTTATTAAACAAGTGAATTAAAATAAAATAGATGGGAAGAATACATATTGCAAATAAGGCTATTTTAATAGAATAATTCAATAGAACCCCAAATACAACAATTACAACCAAAATATCAATCACTACATTTCCAGCTAATTGAGTAATAACTCTTTGTATTCTTGAAGTGTCTGTTAAACGAGTAGTTAGTTCGCCAATTTTTCGAGTATCAAAAAAAGATTTGGGTAAATTAAGTAGTTTAGAATAGAAATTACCAATAATCCTTATGTTGAATTGTTTTGACTGTACGATTAAAAAATATTGCCTTAAAACCGAAAATCCTTCTTTAATAATTAAAAGTAGGAATACTAAAGCAATTCCTAAATTAAGTTTATCGAAGTTCTTATTGGGCAAAATTTCATCAATTAAGCGCTGTGAAAAAAGAGACATAACAATTCCAAGCATTGCTATTGCAATTCCTATAATAACAGAAATGCATAAAAGTGGATAATCGTCTTTGATTAATTGTTTGATCCATTGACGTTTTTTAAACCTTACATCAGAGGCTAACTGAAATTGTTTATTTGGTTCAAGCGTTAAACAAATTTTGGATTTCCAAATAGTTGAAAGCTCAGATTGTTTAAAATATACAATACCATTGGCCGGGTCTCCAATTATAAAAATTAATTCGTTGTTTTCAATGACTTTAGTACCATAACAAACTACAAAATGCTCTAATTTTTCATCAATTAATACATGTAAAATAACTGGACAAGGGTGTTTAATAAGTTTAGCCAGATCAGCTTCACATCCCTTTGTATTAAAACCAAGGCTACTAGCTGCTTGATATAAACCAAGTAAAGTAGTTCCATTTATATTGGTACCTGAAAGCTTCCTAATAATTTCCACTGTACTATATCCACCATAATATTTTATAATACTCAGTAAACAAGCAACACCACAATCTGATTGGTCTTGCTGATGCACAATTGAATTATGTAACTTGACTTTCGCCATTAATTAATAAGATTGGTAATTATAGTTTCACCAATGACTTTTTTAACTAATTTATTGTCTTCATATATAAAAAAAGAGGGTACAACACCGGTTCCAAATGTCTTTAGAAATTGATAATTTGTATCTCTAGAAATTATAATATTAGGTAGTAATGATAATTTATAATCCATAATAAATTTTGCAGTATTGATACTATCAGCTGATGTAATCATTACAATTTGAACATCTCTAAGTTTCAGTGAATCTTTGATAAATTCACCAGCCATATATTGGCAGTGCTCACAGTTTGGACTGAAATGATTGATAATTATCCTTGATTTTGAATTGTCAATATCTTTATTTGAAAATGAATTTTGACGTTCTATCATAAAAGAGAACTCTGGCATAGTAGCAATTAAAGCCTCAGCTTTGTTTTTTTTGCGAATTTTCTTAGAAATAAGCAAAAAAGAAGCCAATACAACAATAAAAATAATAGTAGTAAAATATTTTAATTTTCTAGCCATATTAACTGAATTGTAATTGAAGAAAAACTATAAAAATGCACCAAATGGTTAATCCAACCCCATAACTTAAACTAGTTATTTGAATTGCCTTATTGAAATTTATATTTCCAAGTGTCTTGATGCCATATGCAAGTAATAACCAATAAACTGCTTCAAATAAATTAATTTGTTGAATAGGGTAAAGTAAATATTTGGGGATCATATCGTTTTTCAATAATCCGGTAACACCTAGTGGATTGAAATTTTGTAAAATATTTAAATTACTAGGTGGATAAATATAAAAATATAAGACTTTAGTAATTGATGCGACTAGCGGGATTAAATCAGCCATAAGAACGATTTTAAAACAATCTTTGAAAGTTATATCTATTTCAAATAATTTAATTCCGATAAGGATAACTATAGACACAAGACTATATTTAATAATATTGATAATTGGATAAAAAATATAGGATAACCATTCATTTTTTTTGTTAAACAAAATAAGTTCTTCAATTTTATTAATTGACAAAATATTTTCAAGTGAAGAAAAATATAATAATTCTGTAATGATTACATTATTAGCAATCCAAATTATGATTACATAAAATATTGAAAAAACAATAATACTATATAAAATATTCATTTTAAAATGCATATAAATTTATGTGATATTTTTATATTTTAAATCTTTACATACCTCGTAAACAAAAAATAAAAAAGCTAAAAACTATATACATGCTATAAAGAATAAACATATATTTTTTGTTACATTTTCTTTAGGAACCTGTCTTGTTTTTTAATTGTATTAATATATATATAATGAAATAAGCCTGCAATTGAATCTGTAAGTATATTTTTCATGATTTATACATTTAAAGATGAAGATTGTGTATTAAAAAACAACCTTCTGATCATTTAAAAAAAATTACCAACGCCTTCAATTTGCTCCATTTAATTCAAAGTAATTGATTACATAAATTATTAACTAAAAATTCATTACCCCTGTCTATCGCCTTGAGGTAAAATGTTCGGCGGATTTTTTGCTTTCTTGTCTGAAAGATTCCATGTTTGTAAATGAATACTCGGCTGTCTTTTTGTCCCGAAGAAGTATCGTTAGCTACCAACGTCCAATTATTTAACCGCGGCCGCAATTAGGGGAAATGAAATAACCCTTTTGATATATCAAAAATTTATCTAAACATAATACCGTATCGAAAATCATCTGCTATACTATTTGTATTTAATGGGTTTTCGATTTGCTTAATTGATTGGATTGGCTGATTCACTTTACTTTCATTAGCCATATTTTTCAGAGTTACTAAATTATATTTTATAACATCTTCTTTTGCCAACCTCACATTTGTATCCATTGAACATGAGCTTATGAATATTATAGTTGAATATGTAATAGAAGAAAAAAAACTTTTTGGTATACTACATTTTGTAATGTTTTTCATGCATTTTATTTTGTTGATTTCTTTACCGAAAGTACAAGCATTTTGTATTCAAAAATCAATAGAAAAAAAGCTTACGGATATTTCCATATATCAAAGAGAATATTTTCTATGCATTTCAATTAGACATACTAATTATTTTATGTACTAAATTTTTAATTTATTTTTATGAAAATGCAAGATTGGAAAAAGACAAACAAAATATCATTTCAAAAACAGTTGGCGCTACTATTAAATATTCAAGAATGAATGCCGCCATTTCAATAGCTAAACTTTCAAGTGATTTACAAATTAACCCTTCAACGATAGTAAGTATAGAAGATGGAAAACATCAAGCAAGTTTTTGTATCATATATAGCATGATAAACTATTTCAAAATAGATCCAAATATATTATTCAATCAAATTGAAACTTTATTACAAGAAGATTTCGTAAATAAAAATAAACATTCATAAAAAATTTGTGAAGCTGCAATTACTAGCATTAAACTAGTTGAGGCCTTAATAGACTATGCCTCTTTGTAAAAACTAATCGCTTTATCAGCTATAGCTTGCAAGTCTTGTTTTTTCATACAAGCAAAATGCCCTTGTGGACATTGCTTTGTACCGTAGTTTGAGCATGGTTGACATGGCAGTTTTGGAACGATTGCATTATAATACCATTCTGTACTATTTGAACTGGCTGGATAATAAGGTTCCACTTGCAAAGCAGGAGAAGTGGTACCCCATATTGCCACTGTTTTTTTATGAAAAGCACAAGCAATGTATAAAAATCCTGTGTCATGTGCAATCACTGTTTTTGCATTTTTTACTAATAAAGCAGATTCATGTAAGTTGAATTTTCCACAGGCATTATAAATTTTAATAGGATTGACAGCCTCAACTGCATCTCCCTCTGCTTGATCTTCCTTCCCTCCTACCAACACAATTGGATAAGAAATTTTATGACAGAGCATTTGTAGTTCAGATATTGGTAATTTCTTGCTAGCATAAGATGCGCCAATCACCAATGCAATATAGCCAGATTGAAAAGAAGCAGGCAAGGCATTATTTTTTAAAACAGTTTCTTTAGGTATAAAAAAATCCAAACCCCTACCATCATTAACGACGCCTAAACTTGCCAATGCATCTAAGGACCGATCTGCAATATGCCTAGATGGCATCAGATTCAAATGCAATTTGGTGAGTAAAAATTTTTGTAAGCTTAGTTTATTATAAGATAAAGTTGGGACCCCTAATGCTTTTTGAATGCGAAAGGTTCTAAAATTCTTATGCAAATCAATGATATAATCAAACTGATATTGCTTTAATTCCTTGATCGTCGCACTTAAATCTTTATCGAAATAATGAAAATGGTCAATATATGGATTGGCAATGGTCACCGCTTTCATGGAGGCCTTAGTCAAAAAATGAATCTCTACGCCTGGAATCTGTTGCTTAGCACAACGAATTGCCGGTGTAGTAAATACAATGTCACCAATAGAAGAAAAACGAATGAATAATAAGCGCATGTGAATTTACTATTAGTGTTAATCCAATTACTTTCGAAAAATATAATTGCTTATGGCAATGGATTATCATATTCTAAGTAATCCAAGTCTTTATGATAGGTCTCTTCTGTAAATACAAATGCCAACAAAGTAATACCCATCACAATCATTCCAGTTACAATACCACTTTGTACAATAGTCCATCCCATTGATTTTTGCAAAATATCTAGGAATAAAAAATTAATCAATGGCAATGCGCCTCTTACCATATTTGGTATCGTTGTTGCAGCGGTTGCTCTTAAGTTTGTCCCAAATTGCTCTGCCGCCATTTGATTGAAGATGGCCCAATAGCCAGTACTAAAGCCCAAGAAAGCACAAATAGCATACATCCTGCTGTCCGTGTTATTGTAAGCGCTAAAGAACAATGCCATCCCTATGATACTAAGTGTATAAAATAAGAGTAAAGCTTTTTTTCTGCTTTTAAAATATTGACTCACCCAACCAATCAACAAATCACCGACTGCAATACCTATATACGCAAACATCACCGATCTACCTGAATCGATTAAATTATCTCCGTATAAGCCTGTCGCAAATTTATTGCTGTAGTTCACCATCACACCAATAACAAACCATGTTGGAAGACCGATCAATATAGCTTTAATGTATTTTGAAAATCTTTTGTAAGAATTAAAAAACATGAAGAAATTCCCTTTATTAATATTAGCCAATTTTGCAGACTCAAACATAAAGGACTCTGCAACACGCACACGTAAGATTAACAAAAAGAAACCCAATCCGCCACCAATTTTATAACACAATCTCCAATCCTGTGTATATTTAAAAGTGAAGTATGCGAATACCGCACCAAACAAACCTATCCCTGCCACCATTGAAGTTCCAATCCCTCTTTTGTTTTTTGGTAACATCTCGGATACCAAAGTGATACCTGCGCCAAGTTCACCGGCCAAGCCTATCCCACCTACGAATCTACAATAAGCATATTGGTCTACTGTTTGCACATATGCCGTAAGTATGTTAGCAACAGAGTATAGAAGGATTGATCCAAATAATACCTTTAATCTCCCTTGTTTGTCTCCGATTATACCCCATAGGATACCCCCAATTAATAAGCCTGACATCTGCCAGTTAATTATATGGGCACTGTCAACAATAATCGTCTCTAAGGAAGAGCCTACTGCGAGTACACTAGGCTGACGGACGATGGTGAATAATAGTAAATCATATACGTCTACAAAATACCCTAATGCCGCTACTAATACAGGCAAAGAAAAAAGGCCAATTTGCTTATTATTCATGCAAGAAAATTTAATACTTACGATTTTTTAGTGCGATGTGTGATCACTTTTACAATCACTGGTAAAGTTGTCACGCCAACAATACCCAATACAATAACTTCTAAATGATTCTTTAAATCAAAGTTAAAATGTGTCAATATCCAAGACTGTAAAAAATAGCCAGCGCACAACATACTCCCTACCCATGCCAAACAGCCAACTATATTATAATACATGAATTTTGATTTATCCATTTTTACAATCCCGGCAACAATTGGACCGAATGTTCTTATGATTGGAATAAACCTTGCAATTACAATCGCTCTCCCTCCGTGTTTTTCATAAAACTCTTGCGCTTGCATTAAATACTTTTTCTTAAAAAATAAATTTTCTTTCCAGTCAAACATGGTTGGACCAACTTTGTTCCCAAAAAGATAACCAACATAATTACCAACAATACCAGCTGTGGAAATAAAAATAAATAAGATGAATAAATTCAGCCATTCATTGTTAGAAGCATATATTTCTGCTGCTAAAGGTGCGCAATAAATGCCTGCAACAAACAACAAACTATCTCCTGGCAAGAAGAAGCCTGCAAACAAACCTGTCTCTGCAAAAACCACCAATAATATTAGCCACAAACCACCATGCTCAATATAAAATTGAGGTTGTAGCAATTGGCTCCAGTGGAATGCTTCTAATAATGTGATCATGTTGAATGAATATAAAATTAAACTTGTTGTGGTTCCTCTAATGCGCCCTCCCATTTACTCACAGCAGTAGTTGCAAGACTATTGCCCAATACATTAGTTGCAGATCTAAACATGTCACAGAAATGGTCAATTGGCAAAATCAAAGCGATCCCTTCCGGAGGTATATTAAACATCGCACAAGTTGCTGTTACCACAACTAATGATGCCCTAGGGACGCCAGCAATACCTTTGCTCGTTAACATTAACACCACCAACATCGTCAACTGGGTGCCAATGTCTAAATGGATCCCATAGGCTTGCGCTATTGCCATACTCGCAAAAGTCATGTACATCATACTACCATCTAAATTAAAAGAGTAACCTAATGGCAAAATGAAAGAAACAATTTTATCCTTGCATCCGAATCTTTCTAGCTCTTCGGTTAATTTTGGAAAAACCGCTTCACTACTTGTGGTACTAAATGCAATGACCAAAGGCGTGGTAATATGTTTAAGTAAAGATGGAACTCGTTTTCTTAAAATTAAAAATCCAACACCTAATAAGACTGCCCATAAAGTAGCAATACCCACTAAAAAGAATAAAAGATATTTACCGTAAAAAACGAAAATGGTCAATCCCTTTGTTGCAATTACTGCTGCGATAGCACCGAACACACCCAAAGGTGCAAAATTCATTACATAACCTACCATTTTCAAAATGATATGTGCCACGATATCCAATGCTTTTATAAAGCCTTTTGCAGGCTCTCCAATTGCGGCAGCTGCAACACCAAAGAAAATACTGAAAATTACTATTTGTAAAATTTCATTCGTAGCCATCGCTTCAAACATGCTCTTTGGGAACACGTGCTCTACGAAATTAAGTACACTAAAGGACTGAGTCTTACCCATTAAATCTTTAACCCCAGTAGTATCTGCCACAGATAAATCTAATCCTGCCCCTGGCTTAAGTATATTTACAAGCACCATTCCAATCAATAAACTCACCAAAGAGGCAGATAAAAACCATAATAATGCTTTCCCACCTACTCGTCCAACTGCTTTGATATCTCCTAACTTAGCAATACCCACTACTAAAGTGGAAAAAACTAATGGTGCAATAATCATTTGAACCAGTCTCAAGAAGATGGTCGTTAATAGTTTCACATTTTTGGCAAAACCATCAATGGTCGCTTGATTACTTCCTTCATGTATGAAGTATCCAAGAATTGCCCCTGCCACCATCGCGATGACAATATAAACGGTGAGTTTGTTTGATTTTTTCATAGCTTGCTTAGTGTTGCAATATAACACATAAGTCGTAAAAAATGGACGTTTACCATTTTTGGCTTGAGGACTTTTTTTATCAAAAACCTCTGTTGATTTGCAAAAAAAATACTATTTTTCAACTTAAATAGAAACCAATTATACTATGAGTTTATTTAGAAAGAAAGATTTGACTGCCATGTTGGTCCAATCTGATGAAGGCGGAAAAGGATTAAAAAGAACCCTTGGCGCTGGAAATTTAATTGCGTTAGGCATTGGCGCCATCATTGGCGCTGGATTGTTTGTAAGAACAGCTGCTGCTGCAGGACAAGCTGCAGGACCTGCAGTAACCATATCCTTTATAATTGCTGCAGTAGGTTGTGCATTTGCAGGTTTATGTTATGCAGAATTTGCCGCAATGATCCCAATTGCTGGTAGTGCTTATGCTTATTCTTATGTAACAATGGGTGAATTAATTGCTTGGATCATTGGCTGGGCATTAATTATGGAGTACGCTTTAGGAGCAGCTACTGTTTCTATTGCTTGGAGTGAATACTTAAATAAGCTAACTGGAGGAGCCATCCCATATGAATGGAGCCATAGCCCTTTTGAAAGCTTTACAGATAGTATGGGAGTAGCACACTCTGGTATTATGAACGCGCCAGCGTTAATCATACTTTTAGCATTGACTTTGTTATTAATTAAGGGTTCTCAAGAATCTGCTATTGTAAATGCAATAATTGTATTTATCAAAGTTGCCATTGTCATCTTATTTATTGCGATTGGATGGCAGTTCATTAAACCTGAAAATCATACTCCATATATGATCCCTGCTGGCCAAGCAGCCGTAACAGACAGTGCTGGAAAAGTGATTGCAGATTACTCTGGCGCATTTAAGCATGGATGGGGTGGCGTATTGGGTGGCGCAGCCATTGTGTTCTTTGCCTTTATTGGTTTTGATGCCGTTTCAACAGCAGCACAAGAAGCTAAAAATCCAAAAAGAGATATGCCCATTGGTATTTTAGGATCACTGGTTGTATGTACTATTCTCTACATCCTATTTGGTCATGTTTTAACAGGCGTAGCAAACTGGAAGGATTTTGTGGATCCTGAAAAAGGAAGAGAAGCATCAGTTGCTTACGCGATCTCTACTTATATGACAGGCTATGGTTGGTTGGCTACAGCGGTAACCGTTGCAATATTAGCTGGGTTCTCTTCTGTAATTTTAGTGATGTTGATGGGCCAAAGCCGTATTTTCTACTCAATGAGTAAAGATGGTTTATTACCAAAAGCTTTTGGTGATTTACATCCAAAATACCAAACACCTTACAAGTCTAACTGGATCTTATTTATATTTGTTGGCTTATTTGCAGCTTTTGTTCCTGGTAGCGTCGCAGGTGATTTAACAAGTTTCGGAACCCTGTTTGCCTTCGTACTAGTGAGCCTAGGCGTATGGATTTTAAGACAAAAATCTCCAGAAATGGATCGTCCATTTAAAACGCCATTAGTGCCTATTGTTCCAATTTTAGGTGCATTGATTTGCTTAGGTATGATTGTTGCCTTAGACATGCAAACCCTCAAAGTAGCAATGATCTGGATGGTCTTAGGTCTATTTGTTTATTTCTTCTACAGTAGAAAAACGAGTAAATTGAATAATTAATTCATTTGATCTATAAATTAAAATAGTCCCGATTTTTTGGGACTATTTTTTTTGTGTTATTTTTGCACACCTTAAATAAAGAAGCTATGGGAAGGATATTTGAAGTTAGAAAAGCAACCATGTTTGCACGATGGGACAAAATGGCAAAGCAGTTTACCCGAATTGGGAAAGAAATTGTGATTGCTGTAAAAGCATCTGGACCAGATATGGCAACCAACCCTGCTTTGCGTCGATGTTACCAAAATGCGAAGAGTGTGGGCATGCCTAAGGATCGTGTTGAGGCTGCAATTAAAAGAGCATTAGGAAAAGACACTTCCAATTACGAAGAAATTTTATATGAAGGCTATGCACCCCATGGTGTGGCATTATTAGTAGAGACAGCAACAGATAACCACGTGAGAACTGTTGCGAATGTAAAAAGTATTTTTAACAAAGGAGGAGGCGCATTAGGCAATAGCGGTAGCGTAAGTTTCCAATTCAAAAAAATGGGGGTATTTAAATTAAATCCAGAAGGACTTGTGTTGGATGATTTAGAATTAGAATTGATTGATCATGGCTTAGATGAATTAGGCGAAAGCAATGATGACAATGACAATCCAATTATTGTTTTAAGATGTGCATTTACTGATTTTGGTAATTTACAGAAAGCGTTAGAGGATAAAAACATTACCCCAATAAGTGCTGAATTAGAGTGGATTCCTACAACTACAGTGCCTGTTACAGATGAGCAGGCAGAAGATATAAGTAAGTTGATTGAAAAATTAGAACAAGACGAAGACGTCAACAAAGTGTTTCATAACATGGCTTAAAACTTACAACTACGAAAATCAAAATCCTTATATTAAGTTTCATTTTTGCGCAGTCAATGTCTGCTCAAAAATTAATTTCTAAAAACTCAAAGCAGTATTGGCAAACTGTAAAATCAGTGCCGCCTCAAATTGACTCACCTCTCACAAAATTTTTTACGATTCAACATAAAGTAGCTGCTAATTTTTACACTACTCAAACTGGATTTTTTTGTAATCAAGAAAGGTTATTTGAGAAAAAAACTAAAATTCCACTAAGGCTTCGATTAGGCTCATTAAGTTATACTGAACAAATGGAAGGTTATTAATTTATTCAGCGATCATTTCTTTAACTACTTGTATAATTTCTTCTGTATTGGGTTTAGAGAAATAATCCCCATCACTCGCATATGCAGGACGATGCGCTTTTGCCGATAAAGTTCTAGCACTTGCATCAAGCCATTTATAGCCTCCCTGTCCTTCAATTACTTGTTGGTACATAAAAGCAGTAGCTCCGCCTGGAACATCTTCATCCACAAATAAAATTCGATTGGTCTTTTTAAGTGAATTAAGAATTTGATGATTGATATCAAATGGCAATAAAGTTTGTACGTCAATGATTTCACAATCAATACCCAATGATGCAAGGCGAATTGCCGCATCTTCCACAATTCTTAAAGTAGAGCCATAAGAGACAATTGTTATGTCTTCTCCGGTTCTTAAAATTTCTACCCTTCCTAACGGCACAGTATACTCATTGATATTCGTAGGCACAGATTCTTTTAATCGATAACCATTTAAGCACTCCACAAGAATTGCAGGATCATTGGATTGTAATAAGGTATTGTACATTCCCACTGCTTGCACCATGTTTCTGGGTACACAAACAAACATTCCTCTTAAGGAATTGATGATCATACCCATTGGTGATCCGCTATGGAAAATACCTTCCAAACGATGCCCTCTAGTTCTAATGATCACTGGACTACTTTGTTTACCAACAGTACGATAATGAAGCGTTGCCACATCGTCACTTAAAGTTTGAATGCCATATAAAAGATAATCTAAGTATTGTATTTCTGCTATGGGCCTTAATCCTCTCATTGCTAAACCATGTGCTTGACCCATAATCGTTTGCTCTCTAATACCTGTATCAAAAATTCTATTTACCCCATATTTTGCTTGTAATCCGGCAAAGCCTTGATTCACATCTCCTATATTTCCTAAGTCTTCACCAAATGCAATTACTTTAGGATTGTTCGCAAATAAATGATCGAAATATTGATTCAATACTTCATAACCATTCAATTGCGTTGGATTATCCTCCATCATAGCAGGGACAACAGGTACATTCAACGCACTCTTGGGGCCTTCATTGTATAAATACTTGCTATAAAAAGGAGCTTGTTCTGTATAATAATCTGACAATAATTTTTTAATTGCAGCTGCATGTGTATGATTGGGCACTTGCTCCAATGCCATATTTAAAATTCTAAAAAGTTCTCTTTTTAGCGGCTCTTTATTGGCCAGCAAATCCTGCATCGAACGATATAAAGGAGCATTACTATCCAACCCTGCTAATATTAAATTTGCAGCTTCTTGAATTTTCGACTTAATAGGTGTAATGTATTTATCCCATGCTGCTTGTTTTGCATCGCGTACTTCTTGCTTCACCCTCGACTCTAAAATATCTAAAGACTCAGCAGTAGCTAGTCCATTTGAGATCAACCAATCCCTCATTTGTTTATTACAATCCCATTGACGCTCCCAAGCTAACCTTTCTGCTGATTTATACCTTTCATGACTACCACTAGTCGAATGCCCTTGAGGTTGTGTTACTTCTTTAATATGAAAAAGCACTGGTGTGTGTGTACTGCGTGTATAAGCAATGCCCTCTTCAAAAGTTTCACAAAGGGCTGCATAATCCCAACCCTTTGCGGTGAAAATTTTGATGCCATTTGTGCCAGGTTTTTTTTCAAAGCCAGCCAATGCTTCTGAAATAGACCCCTTTGTTGTTTGTAATTCAGTAGGAACTGAAATACCATATCCGTCATCATATACAATCACTGCCAATGGCACTTGTAAAACACCTGCTGCATTAATCGTTTCCCAAAAATGTCCCTCAGAAGTACTAGCATCTCCAATGGTGCAAAAACAAACTTCATTTCCTTCGTTGGTTAGGCCATTAAAATCAGAAGCGTTGGTAGCGTTTCTAAAAAATTTAGACGCAAATGCTAATCCTAATCCCCTTACCATTTGTCCTGCAGTAGGCGCAATGTCAGCAGAAACATTAAGTTGCTCTGCTAATGGAAGCCACTCTCCTTTATCATCCACAAAAGGTGTACTAAAATGTGAATTCATATTTCTGCCTCCGCTGTATGGATCGTTTTCAACATCTGCATACAATTGAGCAAAATAATCTGCGACATTTGAAAGCCCTAAAGCAAACATGAGTGTTTGATCACGATAGTAACCACTTCTAAAATCGCCTTTCTGAAAAAATTTAGCCATTGCAACTTGAGCGATCTCTTTCCCATCCCCAAAAATGCCAAATTTGGCCTTCCCGGTCAATACCTCTCGTCTACCTAACAAACTCACTTCTCTACTGATTAATGCAGTTCGGTAGTCCTCCAATACAGTTTCGCGAAATGCTTCAAACGAAAGCATGTCTTGTTTAGATACGGCTTCTAAGTTGGATTCCATTTGACAAAAATAGGGGTCAAAATGCAATAAAAATCAAGAAAGATATAAAAACAATTAATTAGTGAAATTTCAATAATTTAGCGCTAAGCTTTACGCCAAAATCCGTTACCAATAGGAATCTTAAATACTTTTAAAAATAATAATGATGAAAATTTTTCTTTCCCTTTCCCTAGTCTTTGTAACCTTACTTAGTACTGCGCAAACCACCATAAAATTTGATAAATCTGCTCATAATTTTGGTAAAATATCAAAAGGTGTGCATAAATCTGTCGTATTTAGTTACACGAATATGGACAGTAAACCTTCAGTCATTGAGTTTGCCAATGCGGAATGTGGCTGCACGCAACCAGAATATGATCAAAAACCCATTTTAAAGGGACAAAAAGGGACGATTAAAGTCACTTATACTGCTCCTACCTTAGGTGCATTTAGGAAAAAAGTGAATATCAAATTTGCAGGTCAGAAATTACCCGCAGAACTAGTTATTGAAGGTGAAGTTATAAAGTAAAATTATACTATGAAAAAAACGATGCGTATACTAGCAGTGATGTCTCTAATTGTTTGGGGGCAACTTGTGCATGCACAAATTACTGCGGCACCAGACCGTAAAGAAGGCCAAGGACCATACAAACAACTAATCATCAGAGGTGTCACTTTAATCAACGGAACTGGTGCGCCCCCATTGGGCCCAGTAGATATTGTCATTGAGCAAAACAAGATTCAAAGGATCGTTACTGTTGGGGCTGAAGGCAACCCAATTCAAAGTGCGAGACGTCCAGTTTTAGCAGCAGGTGGACAAGAAATTGATGCCACTGGCCTATTTGCCCTTCCTGGTTTCATAGATATGCATGCGCATATTGGTGGCAAGGAACAGGGAACCCCTGCGGAATATGTTTATAAGCTTTGGCTAGCGCATGGCATCACCACAGTAAGAGATCCATCAACTGGTAATGGATTAGAGTGGGTATTAAATGAGAAAAAAAGAAGCGCAGCAAATCAAATTGTAGCCCCTAGAATTTTTGCTTATACAGCTTTCGGCATGGGCGCAAAAAAACCAATCAACACTCCTTCCGACGCCATTGAATGGGTAAATGAAAATGCAAAAAATGGTGCTGACGGAATTAAATTTTTCGGTGCAGCACCGGATATTATGGAAGCCGCTATTAAAGAAAATAAAAGACTGGGTTTAAGGTCTTGTGCACATCATGCACAAACTGATGTTGCTAGATGGAACGTTGTTCAATCTGCTAAAGCAGGCATGACAAGTATGGAACATTGGTACGGACTACCAGAAGCCCTTTTTGAAAATAAAACAATACAAGACTTCCCAGCAGATTATAATTATACGAATGAACAAACTCGTTTTGAACATGCAGGAAAATTATGGAAGCAAGCTGCTGCACCTTATTCTGAAAAATGGAATAAAGTAATGAATGATTTAATTTCAATGGATTTTACTTTAGTACCAACTTTTAATATATATGATGCTAATAGAGATCTGCAAAGAGCAAGAAGAGCAGAATGGCATGAAACCTATACACTTCCTTCTCTTTGGCGATTTTTTGCACCAAGTAGAAATGCACATGGATCCTATTGGTTTAATTGGGGTACAGAGCAAGAAATAGAATGGAAACAGAACTATCGATTATGGATGACCTTTATTAATGAATATAAAAATAGAGGCGGAAGAGTTACGACAGGCTCTGATAATGGTTTTATTTACCAAACCTATGGCTTTGGTTTTATAAGAGAACTAGAATTACTAAGGGAGGCAGGATTCCACCCACTAGAAGTGATTCGTTCAGCTACTCTCTATGGCGCTCAAGCTTTAGGTATTGAAAAAGACTTAGGCACAATCGAGCAGGGAAAATTAGCAGATATCGTATTAGTCAATGCTAATCCTTTGAAAAATTTACAAGTTTTATATGGCACTGGCGCAATTGAATTAAATGCTAAGGGAGAAGCAATTAGAACAGGAGGTGTTCAATACACCATAAAAGACGGCATTGTATACGATGCCAAATTACTTTTAAAACAAGTAAAGCAAATAGTGGATGAAGCAAAAACAAAGGAAAATTTCAAAATCACTCAGCCAGGCATTGAATGATAATATTAAGTTCATATTACCTCTAACAGTAAATCTTATTTTTGCAAAGTTATGGTAATGGTTAATCCATAAGCAAGCAATCGTTAAAGCCTCCTGATTCTTCAGGAGGCTTTTTTAATGTATCTAGGATCAACTGCCTCTTGAACCTCCAGTTTTAATTGGTTTTTTACTAGCACCTGAAGACTTTGTGCTTGCTTTAGCTATAAATTTTGAACTACCCCCAGCTTGTACATTTGTTTTGGAAGAAGTTGCTATTTTTTTGTCTGCTACTTTTTTATTGATTGCAAATCCCATAATTGATATATTAGACCCAAAAATAGGATTATTATTTTATTCTAGAAGATATCTATTCAATACAAAAGGGCCAAATTGATATAAGGCCCGTATTACTCATCCATGCCCTATACGTTTCCCCAAAACGTGTCAAGGCAAATCGTTCACTATGTCTACCAACGAAACTTTCAATGATTTTGATATTTTATAAATTTGAAAAAAACTTGTGTTAATTTTTCCTAATTCAATTCTGCTTAATTGTGTGTAATCCATTCCAGCATCAAATGCCGTTGCTTCAATGGTCATTTTGTTTTCAAGACGTAATGTTCTAGGTTTAAGTCCAACAGACTTTGCAAAATCAACCTTGTTGAGTATACTATCATGGTATATTTTCATAGAACAAATATGTGTTATTTGGGAAGCTAGCACAATGGCATATTTGCCATATTATAGCACCTATTTGTTGTGATAAATCCCATAAAAAAGGGGGTGTAGTAGCATTAGCTACCAACCCCCCAGATTTAACTAAACTTACATCTAAACAAACCTAATGTGTTAAAACTTGTTTATTTTCAATCTAAGCAAGACTACTAATAGAAAGCAAATTCAACCCTTCTGTTTTTTGCTCTGCCAGCAGCTGTTTTATTCGATGCAATTGGATCAGCTTCGCCATAACCTATTGCAGTAATATGTTCAGGTCCGATACCTTGTTTGGCTAAATAATTTTTAACGGTATTGACCCTGTTTTTTGATAAGGCTAAATTTGAAGCATCAGAACCAACATTATCAGTATAACCAGCTAATCTTATGCTTAAATTTTTCTTTAATAAAATATCTACAACTCTATGTAAATAAGAGAAAGAGACAGGCTTTAATACAGCGCTTCCCGTTTCAAACTGTAAATGTTCAGAGGCTTCTTTGATTACATTGTAATCCTCATCACTTGGGTCAATTTTGGAAAGCATTTCTTCGGTTCTAGTAATGACAGCTGGTTCTAAAGTACAACCTGCGCCATCCACTTTTGTTCCTGAGGGTGTTCCCGGACATTTATCAAAATAATCATTTACACCATCCCCGTCACTATCTTTTTTTAAGCGTGTGTGCTCATCATGTAGCATTTTAATTTCGTTATCTCTAGCGGAAATGTTTGTATTTAAAATGCGTATTTGCTCTGCCATTGCATAATCACGGTCAGATGCTTCTTTCGACAATTGTCTTGGCGCATTGTGTCTAATCAATTGCGGTTTAGATTTGCCTTTTATTGCAAATTCTATCCCGATATGTCCATAAGAAAATCGATCATTTACAATAGGTTCTTTGTAATATCCATCTAAGTCATCTGCATCAACAAAACCAACTTTATAACCTAGATCTAAATTAACCGAAGGTGAAATTTTAGCTTTAAATCCTATTCCAACTGGAATAAACATGGATGATTCCGCACCATCTGGGTGTCCATTCACTTCTACATTTTGTTTTGTTGTTAATGTTGCTTCATACCCAACCATGCCTACTCCTAAAGTCAAATAAGGCTTAATAGCGGTATTTAATTGTGACCAATTGATATTACCCAGCATAGTAACAGCACTTACACTTGCTGACCAATTTATATTTGTTTTAAAGGAACTATAAGGACCAGAAGGTGCTACACCTGCCCAAAGCGTATTATTATTAGCACTTAATTTCCCAGCTAAAAAATCAGCTTGGACTCCAAATATATGTGAGAATTGCTTTTTGATATTTAAACCATAACCAAGATTTGTTTCCCATTCAGAAAAATCATTTCTTCCACCAAAGGCAGAAATAGGAACTAAACCACCAAGATGTAAACCAATAGACCAAGTACTAAAGTCTTGAGTGCCATTAAAAAGTTTTACTTGTTGGTTAGATCCAGCATCTTGTGCATGGATTTGTGTTATTGCACTAATGGCTACAAATAATACTGTAACAATTTTAGAGTAATATTTTTTCATTTTTTTTATTTTTAAAATTAAAGATCACATACTTAAAGATGTGTATGATAGAGACAAAGTTGGCTACTAGTTAAAGAACATTGTTATATATATACCGAAATGATTTGTATATTTTACTGTTAAACATTTTCTAAAATCTCTGTGCGAGTTAAATTCATTTTTTTATAACATGAAGGTGATAAACCAGTTATTTTTTTAAATTGATTAGATAAATGTGCCACACTACTATAATTGAGTTTGTATGATATTTCTGTTAAATTGTATTCATCATACATTAATAATTCTTTTACTTTTTCAATTTTGTGCGTAATAATAAATTGCTGGATAGTCCTACCTTCTACTTCTGAAAAAATATTAGACAGGTAGACGTAATCCATATTCAATTTTTTTTTGATGTACTCCGAGTAATTGACTATAGGAAGCTCTTCTGCATGATGTATCATTTCTACAACAGCATTTTTTATACCCTCTATTATAGTAATTTTTTTATCTTCAATTAGTGGCAGTCCAGCAACAAATAAATTATTTTTTAATACCACTTTTTGTTTGTCTGTTAATTCGTCTTTTATTTCTGCCCAGCCTAATTCAATTTGCAATGGCTCAGCACCAACTTTTTCAAGCTCTGCTTTCACAAGCATTTTACAACGAAGGCTAACCATGTTTTTTATATATAATTTCATAATAATAAAACTAAGATGTTAAAAAATTAAATTATCTGACGATAGTCAAAGTTTGGTATGACTTTAGTCAAATTAATTGCTCAATTCTGCTAGTCTTTTTTTATTTAATATTTTAATACAATTATTTGAAATATCTATTAGCTTTTCTGATTTAAAATCAGTTAGAGTTCTTATTAAAGACTCTGTAGCTGTACCTGCAATAGAAGCTAGATTATCTCTACTAATATCAATAGTAAAATCCTTGGAGTCTTCTTTGTTATATTTATCATTAATACGCACCAATGCATCCGCCACTTTCTTACGCAATGAATTATATGCTAGACCAATCATTTGACATTTTTTTTCAGAAACACTTTTAGTCAATAAATGAATAAACAAATTCATTACCTGTTGATTGGTCTTAATCAACTGATTAAACTCTCCTCTTGGGATGACTATTAATTCTGTATCCTCTAATGCTTCTGCTATTTCTGTATAATTTGAATTTTCAATCAAAGGGATATAGCCAATAAAGTCATTCTCAGCAAATAAATCCACAACTAATTGCTTCCCAATATCATTTGTTTGATAAATTTTAACTTTACCCTTTTTTACAAAGTATAAATTACGAGAACAATTTCCTTCTGAAAAAATGATTTGTTTCTTTTTATAATAAAGAATGTCTCTATCTTTTATCAAAATATCTAACACCTCTTCCACTCCATTCAAACGAATGACTTCAGTAATTGGCTCAGCGACTGAATGAGTTGGCTTACTCGAAAAATTATACTGTTCTCTAACAGCGCTTAAAATATCATTAGACGCCCCATTCTGATTTTTAATATTAGAAAAAGTAAGCTCATTTGATTGGTTGTGCCCATTCGATTGAATATGTCCATTCGATTGAGTATGTCCATTTGATTGTACATGGCTGTTGAGATGCTTGGGCGTAAAGAAAACTACCTTTGAATGTTGGGTAGTAGGGTCACTTTGTAGTTCTTGAAATAATCCATACCCATCTAATAATGGAAGTAATGAACCACAAATAATCATGTCAGGTGTTTCACGCTTGGCCAATGCAGCAGCATGTTGACCATCTTCTGCCGTAAAAACTTCATAATTAACCAATTCCAGCACTTGTGCAAGATTTGATCTTATATCCTCGTCCTTTTCAATTAGTAGAATTTTTTTCATGGAAATGATTTTTAAGGATTAACCAATAGTAGAGATATATTGTCTAGCAATAGTGATATGATTACATTACTATTACGCTATTAGTATTTGCATACTAATACAACAAAAATGGGGAACATAGAATTCTTGGGTGGGGGAACTGCAAATGAGTAATTGAACCAGGGATAAAACTATATCGAACTAAGGGGATTGGTTCTTATATGCATTAACGACCTTTTCAATGTAATATTATAACTGTATTCAATTTTTTTTCCTGACTATAATCAGTTTTGAAATTGATTCTAGTTAATAAAGTTAAAGCCTCCCATCCACCAAACACCTAGACATAACAGATTTAGTATCAAAAACTACTCCATTATGATTTATTAGTTTATCAAGTTCTAATTGATTAAAAAAATCATGTGAAACAGCCAATATCACTGCATCATATCCTTCTTCAGGACTATTTAGTAAATCAATATTATACTCTTTTTTTACTTGAACAGGATCCGCCCAAGGGTCATACACATCAACCTCTAAACCAAAAGCTTTCAATTCAGTATAAATATCAATGACTTTTGAATTTCTAATATCTGGGCAATTTTCTTTGAAAGTAAAGCCATTTATTAACACTTTTGCTCCATTAATTTTATGATTTTTTTGAATCATCAATTTAATGACTTTACTAGCCACAAACTGGCCCATCTGGTTATTAACCCTTCTTCCAGATAAAATTACTTGTGGATGATATCCCAGTGATTCAGCTTTATGCGCCAAATAATAAGGATCTACCCCAATACAGTGCCCCCCAACCAAGCCTGGTTGATATTTCAAAAAATTCCATTTTGTAGATGCAGCTTCTAGTACGTCATTGGTATCTATATTCATTCTATCAAAAATCAATGCCAACTCATTGACAAAAGAAATGTTGATATCTCTTTGTGCATTTTCAATTGCCTTGGAAGCTTCAGCCACTTTGATACTTGGGGCCAGATGAGTTCCTGCAACAATAATAGATTGATATAAGGCATTTACTACATCTGCGATTTCTTTAGTCGAACCAGATGTAACTTTCTTTATTTTCGTTAAAGTGTTTATTTTATCCCCTGGATTGATTCTTTCGGGTGAATATCCGCAGTAAAAATCTACATTGTATTTTAATCCACTCATCATTTCAAGAACCGGCACACAGTCTTCTTCAGTACACCCAGGATAAACAGTAGATTCATAAATAACTAAGTCTCCTGGCTTTAGTATTTTTCCGATCATCTCAGTGGCTTTTAAAATAGGGCGCAAATTAGGCTTATAAAAGCCATCGATGGGTGTAGGAACAGTAACAATAAAAGTATTAGAACTAATAATATCCTCTAACTTAGAAGAGAACACTAAATCCGAAATTAAGTCTTGTTCATTTACTTCTTTAGTTCGATCATATCCATTTTGTAATTCACTAACTCTCTCTTGATCGATATCAAACCCAACTACTCGATATTTCTTCGCAAATTCTAAAGCCAATGGTAACCCAACATAACCCAAGCCTATAACAGCTAATTGATGATTCATAGCCATAACATGATGATTGATTTAATTTAAAAACTATTAATAAGCGTTTTTATGCCCTGAAAAGATTTGATAGAAAGTTAGAATCATGATTCTTATATCTAGCCAAATGGTCCAATTTTCAAAATACCAGAGATCACTAGCTACCCTTCCTTCAATTTCAGCCTGACATTTGATCTCTCCTCTAAAACTGTTAATTTGAGCCCATCCAGTAATACCTGGTTTTAAAAATTGTCTTGACATATAATGCGCCACATTTTTTGAAAATTCAGAACTATGTTTTAACATATGTGGTCTTGGTCCAACTAAACTCATTTCACCTAAAAAAACATTGATAAATTGTGGAAATTCATCTAAACTAGACTTTCGTAAAAAACGACCAATCCTTGTAACTCTTGGGTCATTTTTTGTAGCAGATAACTCATCAGCTGTCGTATTCATTTGCATACTTCTAAACTTCAAACAATAAAATGGTTGATCATTTTTACCACTCCTTTGTTGCTTAAAAAATATTGGCCCCTTGGACTCTATTTTTATTAAAAAAGCAATCAAAGGAATGAGCCATGATAAAATAAAAAGTATAACAAAAGCACTAACGAATAAATCAACCGTCCTTTTTTTTATTCTATTTCCAATATCCTCTAAAGGGTCCTCCCTTAAGGCAAGAACTGGCATATCACTAAAATAACCTACTACGACAGGTTTTTTTAAAAACATAGATAAATCTGGGATAATTTTAAACCTAACACAACTATTTTCGGCATCATTCATTAGATGATAAATTGAACTATTCTGTTCAGGCATGATAGTTGAAAATATTTCTTGAACTTTATATTTTTTAGCTATCTCTATTGTGTGGTTTAAATCAGATAAAATTGGATAATTTGTCAATTCATCAATATTAGAGGGGTCTTCTATATAACCAACTAATTGGGTATTTATTCCCTCTTCTTCAAAATACTTAGCTAATTTTTTTGACAAATCATTATAGCCAATAATTAATACTCGGTTTAAGTATTTAGTGCGCTTTTTAATATAATGATATATAGCAAAATAAAAAAGTCTGTTTAAAAATAATACAATTGAAAAATAAAATAAAAGCATTAATATAAATCTGCGTGAGAAATTAACCTCTCGTATAATAACTAAATACAATAATATAGTCATAGACCAAAAGACGTAATTTTGCAACGTTCTTTTAATAAATACTTCGTATTTTAAAACTAAACTACTACCGTAAAGCCCCGTGATGATTGAAATAAATAACCAAGAAAAATTAAGTAATAACCAGAACTGCAAATAGGGGTCAAAATTTAATGCTATAAATGTTTTTTGAAAATATACTAAAAGAAAAAGCATAGTGCAATTCAATCCAAAAAGATCTACTCCAAAAAGTGTATTACTGAGTATATAATTTAGTCCTTTTTGCATAAAAATACATTGATAATTCTTTCAGCTGTTTTTCCATCCCACAATGCAGGACCGATATTTGTTTTCCAATCACCACGATCAATTTTATTCAACATTAGGGATAATAAATGCATATCTTCTCCCACCAGTACATTTGTGCCATGGGTGACTGTTTCTGGACGTTCAGTAGTATCACGTAAAGTAATACAAGGCACATTTAAAATCGTAGCTTCTTCAGTAATGCCCCCTGAATCTGTAATTATTGCTTTGGCATTTTTGACTAAATAAATAAATTCAAAATATGGTTGTGGTGGAACTAGATTTATAGAATAGCAATTAATTTGATTTGCTTCAATACAATTTAAAGTCCTAGGATGTACAGGGAAAACAATTTGGTCGCTAGAAGATAAAGTGGCTATTTCAGTTAATAAAGATTGTAATTTAACTGGATCATCTACATTAGAAGGTCTGTGAAGTGTAAGTAGTATATAGCTTTTATTAACCAAATTAAGTAGATCCCAGCAAATTGGCTTCTTAATATCTTGAAGATGGTAAAGCAACGTATCAATCATTGTGTTCCCTACAAAATGAATATTTTCTTTTGGTTGATTAGAGTCAATTAAATTATCTGAAGCTGTTAAACTTGTAGTAAAAAAAGTATCACAAATAGCGTCTGTGACAATTCTATTCAATTCTTCTGGCATGCTTAAGTCACCCGATCTAATTCCCGCTTCAACATGTGCTGTATGAATTCCCATCTTTTTAGCAGCTAAAGCTGTAGCCATAGTTGAAGTAACATCCCCAACAACTAATACAACGTCTGGTTTATTGTGTGTTAATTCAATTTCAAATTGACACATGATGGAAGCCGTTTGTTCTATAACACTACCTGTGCAGCATTTTAACTGTGTATCAGGTTGTGGGATATTTAATTGATCAAAAAAATCACCACTCATTTTTTGATCAAAATGCTGCCCAGTATGCACAAGTCTATAATCAATAGCTTCGCCTTTTAATTTTGCAGATTGAATAGCTCTGATTATTGGAGCCACTTTAATAAAATTTGGTCTAGCACCAGCAACAATAGTGATGAGCATAGCTAGTAAATTTTAATGTGATTAAAATTGTCTGAAAATTCTTCCTCTTCAGTTCTATCAAATTCACGAATCAGTTTAATTGTTTCTTTGATATTAGCTTTAGAAGATGCACCAAAAAGTATAGATTGAATATTTGGCAAATTACATACATAAGAAAGTGCCTCTTTAGGTTTATTTGCACCACTAGACAAAACCTGCATAGCAATGACACGTAAATCACCCTCCCTTAATGTTTTTTCATATAAATCTCTACCACCTGACATCCTAAATCCATCAATATTAATAGACGTACAAATAATTGGGTTATAAATCCCAGCTTCATTTAAAAATTGTAACATTTTCGGCATATTCATTGTTATATAACCAGGCTCTGCGTTATATTCAGAAATTATATATTGATGAAATGCTTTGACTACGTCTTTCATACCTAGTCCTAATAATAAATCTGTAATTACATTTTGAAGGAAAATAATTGGAGTTTCAACACCTTTAAACATTTTCATTTCTGCATCTACTAATAACTTCATCATAGCAATATAATCTTTAGAAACTATTGCCACTCCACCTCTAAAAAGTGTACCAAAAAAATTTCCAGGTATATATTGCTTTAGTGTCCCTAATAAGCCTAATTCAGCAACTGCATTCGCATATTTATGTGCATAGGGTAAGCATGGATATATTTTAAAATTATGATACTTAATTGGGTTAGTCTTAATAGAGTTGCAAATGCTTTCTATACGATCATGCGTAGTACACATAAAAGTATTTACACCTTCATCTCTAGCATAATCTAATGTTTTAAGAATAGTAGCATCATCTTTAAATTGAATTGCTTGTGCTCTAGATTTTTCATCTGAGATATGATTCACACCAAAAAACTGATTATCGCCAAATATTATGCGTTCCATAAAAGATTATTTGTAATTTTTAATTAGTTGTAAAACTTTATCTGTTTGTGTGGCAGATTCAAAGTTGTTTATATTATTAGGTACATCCCCATTGACTGCTTTAATAAAATAATCTATTTGTGCAGAATACTCTTCCCCTCTTAAATAATATTCAACTGAATCACTTAATTCATTAATATGACGGATATTCCATCCTTTACTATATATTAAATGATGCGGAGTATCTTTTAAATATAATTTCAACTCTGTTGTATCAACGATAATTTTTCCTTTTGTACCAAATACCGTAATTGTGGTAGACATTTTCCTAAAAGTTTCATCACTCCAATTAACATTTAATACTCCACTAATATTATTATTAGTTTCAAGTAATGCATAAACACCATCTTCAACATTGGTATTAAAATATTGTTTTAGGATTGTACCATGTACTTTGTCGATGGGAGAAATTAAATCATTCAATAAATCAATGCAGTGTGCTGCATAATCAAGCAAGCATCCACCTCCTTCATCTTCTTTAGAACGCCAACTTTGATGTTTATTTCTGACAAAAACCGGACCATTCATTTCGCCAGAAAAATGTTGAATTTTACCAATTAATCCTTTATCAATAATATTTTTCGCTTCTCTAAAAGTGGCAATAAATTTATTATGGTACCCAACTTGATTTACTAAATTTCTTGACCTCGCCATTTCCATCAGACCTAACCCTTCTTCGAGATCTAAACAAAAAGGCTTTTCTACGAATACATGTATATCATTTTTCAACAAATTCCATACAAACAAGGAATGAAATTTGGTAGGGACAGCTACAATAACTGCATCCGGCTTTGTCACTTCGATCATTTTGTTGTAATCTGTAAAACACCGAAACTGGGCATATTTTTCCAGAAAATCAGTAACTAAATGTGTATTATCTGCAACACCAACAATTTCAACTTGTGGGTGTGCACCAAGAATGGATAAATGCGAAATACCCATTTTGCCCGCTCCAATTAAAGCGACTCTTATCATATATTAAAATTTAAAAGGTGAATTAGCTGAATGCTAATGGGAATTATGTGCAATAATCTGCGCTTTAAAAATGTCATACGCTTGTTTGCCCATAATTAATAAATCATTGCTTTGTTTAGGTTTATCTTTTTTAGCCAAAATTTGCAAAACATGATTAGTATCTAGTTGAGGAACATGTAGTAACAAATTATTTTTCAATAAAAGATTGTCAACCGCTAATAATTTGTCTTGATATACTGAAATAGTTGGAATCCCAAGTAATGCAAACTCCCTAGTCATTGACCCACCAGCACCAATAAAAAGTGCACAGTCAAGTGCAATATCATCAAAATGCATAGGTTTTATTGGGACATAAGATAAACTAAAAGCTGGCTGATTGTAATGCTCAAATTGTTCCTGATTTCGTGTTAAAATAACAACATTAAATTGTTTTTGTAATTGTTGGATCATATCATCTAAAAAATTCATGGCACCATTATAATACTGTGCGGTTGATGGCTCCGGACGTATATATATTTTTATACACTGTACTGATGATGAATTTCTTTTTAAAGTCAATTCATGATGTTTAATCCAAAGATAGACACCTTCTTTTACGCCAGGATAATAGATGATTTTTGATTTGATCCAACTATTGTTAAGGTATTTATTTAAAGTAAAATTTGATGGTAATAGAATTTTATGTGCAAAATAAAAAGCAATAAGATTTCCAGATGCATGCTCATTATCATTTGTGTAAATAGATGAAATATTTAGTAACCGTGCAACTATAGGTAAATGAAAAGAGCTTTGGCCAACTGCTAAATTTAAATTTTTGGAGGATAAATGCCAATATAATTGAGCAACTCTTACAGGAAAACCAAATATTTTTTTTACCAAACTCTTACCATAATGTTTACCAATTATTTTATATGTCATACATTTTTGATCCAAAAGCGCTATGGTATTAGCAAGTGGCCTAGTTGTTATTATTACTTCATGTCCTTCTTGCTTAAGTTCTTTAATGATATTATAAAATAAAATCACATGTGGGGAGTTCGATATGTCAAACCAAATACGCATTAATTAGAATTTACTTTCATTGATTACAAATCGATGCTTAGCATTATCCGTCTTTAAGAATGGTGCATTAAATATAATTTTGTAACTGTCGAAATGTAAATGCTTTTTTATTTCGTAAATATACTTGTCGTAATGTATTTCCGAAGTCATTGTAGGATCTACATTTAAATAAATTTTTAACTCAGTTTTATTGAATACTATTTGAAATTGCTTAATACTACTATCTTCCCTAAATAATATATTAAAAAAACAACTATGTAAAGAATGCCCTTCATAGTCAGTTACAATATCACATGTTCTACCTAAAATATTAGTAATAATTGGATAATGACTTCCGCAGATACAAATACTTGTTTCATCAATTTCAACTTGGTCACCTGTTAAATACCTCATAATAATAAATCCTTTATTGGACAGATCAGTTGAAATTAAATTACCAGACGTATCTATCTCATAAAAGGACCTTGAACTAATTAAATGCATATTATGTTGTTTACATTCATAAGCAGAAATGCCCGCTTCATTACAACCATATTGATTATATACAGGTACAAAAAAAGCAGTTTGGATGGTATGCCTTAAATTAGGTGTTAATACTTCGGCTGTGCAAACAATACCTTTTAAATGAGGAAAATCGTAAGTCCCTTTTTGTAAAATATAGTCTGCAATATGACCTAGTGCTGAAGCATATCCATAAATTATCGCCACTTTATCATGAATAATTTGTCTAATATATAATTCGATATTTTTATCGGAAAGATCATAAACCGAATAAACATTAATATTAAATAAATAGTAAAATAACTTGTGCTTAAAGTTTGATTTAATAATAGATGTGCCGGCGATAAAAGCAATTTTATCACCCCAATGATATCCAGCTGCTTTCCATGACATTAATATACCTGCCCACATAGCTGATCTAGATTCATTTGTACTAAAGTAATTTAAAGGAATACCTGTAGACCCGCCAGTAGATTTAGGGTACATTTTTTTCTTATAGCTAGTTGAAATAAAATCCTTGAAATTATTTCTAATTGTGTGTTTTTCAAGAAATTTTATTTCATAGTAATTATGAACATTTTTATAATATTTAGTACTTGAATTAGCTTGTTGAAATAAATTATTAAGTCGATCTTGTCTAATTAAATTTAATTCATCTTTTGATAGTAGTTCCTCTTTTTTAAATCTTTTATACGTATTCAAAATATTTGTACCACCAAATAAATCAATAAGATAAATTCTTAGAAGGCCAAAGTTTAAATGCATAGTAAAAATTTTAACTAATTAACTTATTATACTCATTGGATAATTGCATAACAATTTTGCTTGTAGAATAATTTAAAGCTAAATCATATGCATTTTTTTGAAATTGATCAAGGGGATATTGATGATTTACAATTTCATCAAAAATTGAATCTAATTGTTTGAAATCACCTGCATCAAATAGCCAACCATTAACATGCTGCTTAACAACAGAAGGCACACCGCCCACTCTAGTTCCAATAACTGGCTTGCCATGACCTAAAACTTCTAAAATTGAGACTGGTAAGCCTTCATAGTAAGAAGGCAAAATGAAAATATCACAAGACTGTATAGCTTGAATTTTTTGATCACCATTTATAAAACCTAAATATTCAATTTGACTAAGAAATTTTGAATCAGAAATAATTTCATTAAGAAATTCAACTTCACCTATTCCGCCAATTTTTAAATTGATCTTTTTATGTTTAAAATGTATATTAGTATGTATATAATTTAGTAAGTCGAAAATGCCTTTTTTTTTATTAATTGTGCCTAAAAATAAAAGTGACAATACATCAGAAGGAGTTTTTTGGATTAAAATAGGATGTATTTTAATTGGATTACCTATAACTACAATATGCTGCAAACTCAATTCTGTTTTAAAAAAAGATGCCCATTCTTCTGTTAAACAGATTAATATATCCACTTTATTAAGTAGGTTTAAAATAAGAGATCTTGACCATGTTAAGCTTCTAAAATATTCTTTAAATTGCCCCCCATGCATGTGGAATATCACTTTTTTATTAAACCCTTTAGCAAGCATAGCAACTATTATTTTTCTAATAAAAGAACCCTTTGAAGCGCTGTGAATGTGTACAATTTTAATTTGGCTATGAATACTCAAGTAGAAAGCAATCCTGATCATACTATAAAGAAAATAAAATGATGCAGCGACTTTAGTCTGATCTTTATGTGTCTCAATATAATTGAAATTCGAAATTTCATTTTTATAAGTATTTAAAACTGCACCAATACCACCATGAGGATTTTTAGGTCCAACAAATAAAACTTTAGAAAAAATATCAAACATAAATTGTGATTATAACAAAATGGCGTCATATTTTGCCAACATAGACTCTTTATTAAAATGATTTAATACATGAGCTCTAATCAAATCCTTTTTGGGCTTAGACGAAAGCAAGGTATACCAACTTTCTGCTATAGATAATGGATCATGTGGCGTAGTCAATAAACCATTGATTCCTGAAATAATCATTTCATTAGCGCCACCAATTTCAGTTATAGAACAAGGCAAGCCGTATGCCATTGCTTCAAGAGCAGCTATTGAAAATGTTTCGGTATTACTAGATGTTAATGTAAATATGTCTGCAATTTGGTAATACCATCTAACATCTTTTTGATTCCCTTCAAAATGAACATAGTTCTCTAGGCCTCTTTTGGCAATAGATTGTCTGATTTTATACTTATATAATGAGCCACCATCCCCTACTAGAAGCAAATGTGCGGGTTCTTTATACTTATCATGAAGGATATACAAAGCATCAATGGCGTCTAAATGACCCTTTTCCGGTGCAATTCTAGCGACATTTAATATCAAGAATTCCTCATCATTTAAATTATATCTATCTCTCGCTGCTATTTTTATTTGTTCAGTATTTCTAGATGGACTAAAATATGAAGTATCAATTCCATTATTTATTATATACTGATTTGTATTTTTAATAAAATATCTTTTGTTTAATTGTCTTTTTTGATTCTCACATAAAAAAATAATACAATCAGATTTATTGATAAATCTGAAATAAATTAAGTTTAAAATGTAGTTTTTAAAACTAGTAGGAGTTGTTGAATGTAATGAAAGAAAAATTTGAAAATTTGTCTTTTTAAATAAAGCTAATTTGGTCAAAAAAAAGGAAAAAACATTTATACAAAATACTTTTTGAATATGATTCTCATTTAATATGTATGATATTTTTTTTGATATAGTAAAATCATACTTAGTTTTTCTTAAAATTGTAAAAATTGGAATACTAGGATGCACCTCTTTAACTAAAGTTCGATCATCGCTTAATAGTATAAGAAAAACACCCTGACCATTTTGATGAAAATGATTTAATAAAGAGATTGTAAATTTCTCCGCACCACCCATACATAGACCATGAATTATGAAAGCAATATTTGACATAGTATAAATATTAATTAGATAAATATGATTTCATCAGTATTTTTCTATTAGATAAGGCTACAGATTGTGAAAAATTTTTTATAATATTAGTTTCGTAAATTTTAAAACGCTTATTATCTAGACAATAAAGTATCTTCTCAACAATACTTTCTATAGTTGGTTCTGCAATTAATCCAGTAACATCATCTTGTATATACTCCGGAAATGCACCAACACGTGTTGCAATAACTGACTTTCCAATAGCATGAGCTGTCATAAGCACTCCACTTTGACTTGCATCACGATAAGGGCAGATTAAAAACTTTGATTTTTGCATCAAATGAACTGCCTCATTAGGTTTGATGTACCTATTTAAGAGTAAAATATTATGCTCGTATTTCTTAAAAAATTGATAATCCAATTTAAAGCCGTCTGACTTTCCAGCAATTACAAATAACTGTTGTGGATATGATTTTAAAATTTCCGGAATAGCTTGTATTAATAAATCGATACCCTTGTAATATGAAATTCTGCCAAAAAATAAAATACAAGATGCAGTTTTGTCTCGATGCATATACTGCTGATTAAAAGAAAATGGTTGGAATTGTATTAAATATTTAGGTTTTTTATAATCTAAGTAGTGCGTCTCGAATTGATTCTTAGCATAATTTGAATAAAAGACAAAATTTTGTGCTAATTTAAAATAGATCCATTTAGTCAAACTGCTTTTCCATGATTCCTCACCAACATGTGGTAAGGGATCATGTATGGTTATAATTTTCTTTAAATGACTAAAAAAGGGAGAGAGCAATAAAGATCTAAATGTAATGGTATCAAAGTGAACAACATTAGGCTTAATCTTATACAGCCACTTCATGAATCTTGTTATAGTTAAGAGCGTATTTAAATTAAACACACTTGATTTTTTGAACACAAGAAATTGAACAGAAATTAAATTTTTAAAATAAGGTTCAAAAGCAACAGCCTTGTGTTTTCCAATTAAAAGATAAAAATCAGAAATTGAATTAGCTTCATTTAAATTATTAATTTGAATAATATTACTGCACTTTGAATCTGGTGTGACTTCGATAATCATATGTATTTTAATATCAGTACCTTGTAATGATTTGATGGTTTCAATTACCGCATCTAAATAATATGTTTGTGTATAGTAAAGAACTGTCATTTTAAATATCAATAAATAGCAAAGGATCTTATTTTTCTTTTAAAATTGTCTGATAAATAAAAGTAAAAGAAAATAATAATGGCAATCCAGCATAACACAAAAACTAGTACTGGCATAAGTATTTTAGCCATAAAATAATAACCAATTACACTAATTATAAGAAAAGTATAAAATCTTATTACATGTTTCAATCTTATCAATTTATACCTGATTAAAATATGATCTTGTAAAAGATGAAAACAAATAAAAGAAGCAAAAATGGCAAAATTTATTACTGATATTGATTTTATAAAAAACAAACCAATAATTGATATTAATATATTTAAAATCAAACTAATAATATTAAACCACATATCTAATTTCTCATGGTGTAAAGCAACTAGAAAATTAGCTTGCAAAATTGCAGTTGGAAATATTAACATCGTTAAAAACATACCTTTACAATACGTAATCGTATTGACATAATTTTCTCCAAAAAGCCAAGGAATAATCTGGTCAGAAAAAGAATATATAAACGTAAAAGCTAAAAATCCATACAGGGTATACCCTAAAAATATTTTATGGTAGAATTTCAAAGCTTTAAACCTATCATCTTTTAATTTTTTTAAAAAAATGGGGAAAATAGTTGTAGTAATAATAACTGGTATCACTTCTGCCATTGAAAATAACTTAAATGATATTTCATAATGCGCCACATCACTCAAAGTCAAATAATTGGCTATGAACATGTTGCCAATTTTCCAAAATAAAACAGATACGCTTCCGATTATGATAAAAGGCCAATTATTCGCTACAATAACTCTTAATGCCTTAAGATCAATTGAAGCTTTCATAAAATAAGAAAATCTAATTGGAGAATCAGTACCTATTTGTAAAAAAACATTAAGTGTTAAAAATCTTAAAATTATTAAAATTAAAGTAAGTAAACGAATAGATATAGGTGTAAATAAAATAAAAGTACCGAGTATTAATTTCAATAATGACTCAACCGTTTGAATTAATAGCGTTTTTTTCTGATTTAGTTGTGCAATATTGATATGTTTTATAACATAAATAATATTATCAAAAATGACATTTATACCAATTAAAATGGACAATTCTCTTATTAAAGGATTTTCGTATAAAAAATATACAATTAAAACATTTAAAACATAAAATATTACACCAATTATACATTGTAATTTAAAAAATTGATGTATAAGAATCTCTTTATTAACTTCTTCCAAAAGTTTACGAATAAACCATTGACCTAGTCCCAATGATGAAAAAGCTAGAACGAGGCCATAAATTGTATTAGCTAAAATATAACTTGAAAAGTCAACTGCATCATATTGTCTTGCAACAATGATAAAAAAAATACTAAAAAATATATTTTGTAATACATTAGCAATAACACCCCAAAAACTATTTAAAATATACTTTGACTTTAAAATTGTAAAAAAAGTATTCGGTATATTAAATTGATTCATTAACTAAATGAATTTTATATCTAGCAATTAGTAAGATGACTATAATTGCAACAATTAATGCAATCCGGCTATCGCTTAAAGAGTATACAGTTGTAAATCCAACAAACCAAGATAGTATAGCAGCAATAAGTAAAAGAGTAACGTAATCTTTTGATTTCATATAGTATTTTATACCTTGTATAATTGGTAAAATAATCAAAGAAAATAGTGCTAGAAATCCAACCAAACCAAATTCAACTAAAAGTTTTAAATACCCGCTTTCTGGATGATCAAAAGCTGTATAAACATTACTAGCCACCCAATATTGATCAGGATTGTGGATACTAACATATGCTGCATAATTACCAATACCAATACCAAAATATGGATGACCTTTGAATATTTCAAATGCATCTTTCCATACTTCAAATCTAAATTCATAAGCATCAGAAAAGGTTGATTCTCTATTAAAAATAGATATTTGATCAGCGTAAAGTAGACTAATTAACATAATAGATAAAATAGCAATTAGAATGGCCAACTTATATCTAGTACTACCAAATAATGCAATCAAGCTAATCCCTAATATCAGCCCCATTAACCCAGCTCTGCCACCGGTAAATAATAATGCTGAAAGTATACTTACAGGTAATAAATAAAATGTCCAATTTGTACTTTTTCTAGCATTTGTTTGGATTAAAGAGATAAAAAAACCAGCAGAAAGAAATTGTGCATATTTTTGTGGATCTTGAAAATAACTTGGAAATCGAATCTTATCTCCCTGTAATACATTTACATTCGGTGTTTTATCAAAACTAAATTGTGTGCCAAAAATAAATTGACAACATAAAAAAACAATAGAGACAACCATTGCAAGATTAATTAATTTAATAATTTGATTGAAAAAAAATGGGTTCAAAACAATTTCATCAAACATTATTTTAAGAAAACAGAATATGCAAATTAATTGTACTAGATCCGGAATAGAGTCATAAGAGATTGTATCAGCATTTATACCTCCAAAAAGTAGTGATAGAAAAAATATAAATAATAAATAAGTATAAGTTTTCATTGAGATACCCAAGCCTGTTCGTGGTCTATAAAAAAAAAGTAGAAATGTCAAAGTTATTAGATCAAAAATTGTCGGATAACCTATTGAGGGTAATAGCGTAATCGATATAAATGGAAAGATATACAATACAAATTCAATGAATTGAATATTTTTGTTTCCTTTTACCATTAATAGCATAAATGCAAAAATGAATAAAATGGTTCCAGCTAATATCTTGTATAAAATTGGTGACATATTATTTTAAAACCAAACGCCCATCATTCGACAAATATTTTCATTATATGAAGCATTGTCAAGTACCTCAAACCGAGGCAATCTAAAAAAATCAATTTTCCTATTTGGCTGTATCAAAGATGACTTTGTCGTAAAAGACATTTTATAACCATTATTTTTAAGCATCGAGACTTCCCTTTCAGTATAATCCCCATTTGGATAGGAAAAGCTAGACACTGAAAAAGGAAGTATTGCATCCAATACTGACTTTGATTGTACAATTTCAGACCTTGCAATCTCATCACTGCAATTTGTTAGTATAGGGTGAGTTACAGTATGTGCCCCAATATGGATATAAGGTGAAGTGGCAATTGCCCTCAATTCTTCTACCGTCATAGATTCTCGTTCTAAAAATATCATACTTTTTAACCGATTCAAAATACTCAGTCTATTGGTATTAGGTAATGACTTCAAAAAAGGAATAGTGCAAGACGTAAGCTCTTTTTTTTGACCTACTTTGACATATGACCACCAGTAACCTCCTCCTTCAATTAAAGGTTCAGTTGTAATAAAAATAGTTATAGGTATTTTATTAAAATGTGCAATTGGAACTATATTAAGTAGATTATTTCGCCATCCATCATCAATTGTTATAATCACCCTTGGCTTATTTAAAGTCGAAATATTTTGTGGTAATTTTAATATATCATTAGTGTCAATAAATTGAAACTCTTGTTCAATTAACCATTTTATACAATCATGGAATGTTTTCATACTAGGATTATGAAAATATATAGATACTATAGCATTTTGCTCAATTATTTTCTTTTTTGCTCTTTGTACAAATCCAAATTTTATAAAAACAAATCCAATAAAATTCTTTACTAGAACTTTGAAGCTAGTTAGCATATATTACTATCAATTTAAATAATTAAATTTTTACGATATCATTCTATTCAATTGATACCCATTATGTACTACCTGAACATTATGAATAGAGGTTTCGGCAATCATCATATAACCTAATGATGGTAAAATTATTTTAACTTTATTATGTTCGATTGACTTAACATCACCTTCCATATTTACAAATGGCCCACTCATCACTTTAATCTTATCATTAATATGAATTGATTGTTTTTCTAATTTAACATCCATATACTTTCCTAAAAATTGCTTTATTTGTTCAATTTCTTCATTTCTTACTCTTGCAGGCTTGCCTAACCAATAGACAAAGTTGATAATATCTGCACTCACTTGTTTTACCTTATAGATTGCATCTTCACTAACATGAACAAAAACATATGAAGTGAATAAAGGAGCGTGTATCATTTTTTTTCGATCTGCCCATTGTCTGATTGTCTTATTCAAAGGACAATAATGATCAATCTTATTTTTATTCAATAAATTAGCTACTTTTTTTTCACAATTAGATCTCGTATAGATAACATACCAATGCTTTTCCATGTTTTTTTTAAATTTAAAATATTACTAATAGTGTTTTACGGCTTCGCCAACTTCACTTACAGTTGTGAAGAAAAAAAATAAAATAAAAATGATCCGGATGATTGATTTAGTTCAATAATTTAATTTGACCCCTTCCGATTGAATTAATATTATTTGAATAACTTAATGAACGATTATTAGAAACCCAGTTAAAATTTTCTTTGACACCATTATATATGATCATCGTGTCACTTTGATTATTGATCTCATTATTAGTACTGATAAATTCTAAAATATTTTTTGGTGAGTACCCATGTTTAACAACAAATAAAGTTGTATCACAATAATTAGCAAGTAAATAAGCGTCTGCAACATTCATTATTGGCGATGAATCAATGATCACTAAATCGTAATGGTCTTCTAAATAATCAAATAGCGCTTCAATACTGCCGTTTTCTAAAAGTGCTGTCGTATTTTGCTGAATAGAGCCTGCTGGAATGAAGTATAGGTTTTTATACTCTGGAAATTTATGAATTATAACGGTTTCAGTAACCAATCCCGCTAAATAATCAGTTATACCAGCTTCTTTAGAGTGATTAAATGATTTAGATAAATTAGCATTTTTAAAATCACAATCAATTAAAACTACTTTTTTACCTACATCTGCAAAGCTAAGCGCCAAATTAGTCGCAATATAACTTTTGCCTTCTCCTGATATTCCAGAAGTAATTAATAGCTTTTTATTTCTCCCTCCCATCCCTTTATTTGCTAGCGTATATCTAATTTTTCGAAAGGACTCATACTGTTTAGTTTGCTCTCCATATTGTAGCATTTTTTGATCTTTCCACTCAGTTTGCGCAATTTCTCCTATAATTGGTAAATTAGCCGTACGCTCAATATCTCTCCTAAATCGAATTGATCCCCCAAAATTATCTCTAATACTAACAAAACCAATTGGAAATCCTATTAATATAAATAAAGCCGATCCGAAAACAAATAATTGATTTGGACTTACCGGATTAGTTGATGCATGAGCATTACTTATAATACTATTATCTGTTATGGTAGAGGCATAAGCGATTTCACTTTCCTCTCTTTTTTGAAGTAAAAAAGCGTATATATCTGATTTGATATTTTTATCTCTGCTAATTTCAAGCAATCTTTGCTCTTTAACTGGAATTGTATTAAGCATAGATGCGTATTTAATATTATTTTCTTTAAAACTATTCTTACTTTTCTCTAAAGAATTTCTATATGCGAGCATGTTTTCTTTAATTCGATCTTTAGTTGCATTTATTTGCTGCGCCAAAGAAACCATTAATGGATTATTTACTGCTGTTGTGTTCTTAATTTTATCATGTTGTAATTCATATTCGTTTAATGTAGTTACCAATTGTGTTAAAGTTGGATCCAGGAGTCCAATTGTGCTTGGCATAATTAATAAACCATTTTGACTGCTAGACATATTTTTATCCAGCTCCTCAAGTACAGTAAGTTTAAGATCTATGTCACTAAGCTTTTGGTCATTTAAACTTACATTTTGTAAAAAAAGTTGACCTTGAGTACTGATATCCACCGCATCACTACTTCCCTTATATTGTTTAATCTCTCTTTCAATTGAGTTAAGCTGATTGCCTATAATATTTAATCTTAAATCAATAAATTTTAAAGTATTAACTGCTAATTCTTTTTTTTCAAAAAGTTCCATTTGATTATAAGTATGTATCACTTCATTTAACAGGGCTTCTGCTAATTTTGGATCCCCATCTCGATATTGTAAATTAATCACACTTGATAATTTATTTGTTGCAGTTACTTTTAATAAATCAGCAACTCGATTAGCAGCAGATTCATTGTCAACAAGTTTAAAATAAAGGGGCTCATCAGATCGAGTGAAATTTGAATTTCTAATGAATCTTAAAATTCCAAATGGTGTTTTTACCCATTGGTTTAGCGAACAAACAATTTGTTCATTTAATGTAACCATTTGATTTTTCTCATCAAAATCAAAACGAATAGATCCTATACCTACTGGAATAAATTCTGGAGATTTTACATCAATAAAAATAGGGCTGTTTAAATATGCACGTTTGTTATTTAAACTATTTCTAACATAAATAGGCGCATTTAAATGTAATTTTTGAACGACTTTGTCAATGATAGCCCTAGATTGTAAAACTTGAACCTCATTCTCAATAATTTTTTTAGCACTAATTAAATTAAGAGACTCCATTAATTTGGATTCTTCATTTCCTTTTTTCTCATCTTTTATAATCAATATTGCATTTGCTTGATAATTTACGGGAGATAGCTTAAGGTAGGTGAAACTAGCTATACACACAATCGTAAAAAATATTAAAAATGCAGGCCAATTAACTGCACAATTTTTAATTGCACTAACTAAAATGGCTTCTTCATTTTGGGCTGGATAAATATTATTTTTCATATTTAACTATTGATAAAATACACGGTCAACTAATAAAATAACTACTGATAAACCAGATAAAAAAACAGGCAATAATCTAGTACCCCTCCCAACACTAGCCACTTTATTCTTATTTGCTTCTACGTATATAACGTCATTAGGCTGTAGATAGTAATAAGGAGATTGAAGAAAATCTTTGGCATTTAAATTGATGTATTTAACTTGTTTCAAACCATCAGCTTCTCTAATCAATAATACATTGTCCTTCCTTCCATAAATAGTAATGTCCCCAGCGAGTCCAATTGCCTTGAGTAGTGAAATTTTTTCATTTGGAACAGAAATTACTGAAGGTTTGCCAACTTCACCTATAACAGTTACTTCATAATTCACATGCCTTATATTCACAATTGGATCTATTAATAAATGTTTCTCTAGAATGATATTTGAAATTGTATCAATTAATTGAGTTTTGGTCAGTCCTATAGCCTTTATATTTCCTAGTAAGGGTAGATTAATCATTCCATTTTCATTTACTAGGTAGCCACTTGATTGGGCACTTATACCAGTGCTTGAAGCAGCTGTAAAAACATAATTATTAGTTGTGTTAAAAATAGCAGATGCATCTTGGTTTAAACTCGTTATTGAAATATTTAAAATATCATTTTTTTGAATCTTAGGTTGTTCTGAGGATCTAAAAGTCTTTAATGTATTCAATGCGATCAAAGTATCTGATGCATTATTAAAATAGGTCGTTGACTTAGTCGAAACACAAGACATGAGTGCTATACTGCTGATAAAAAAAACAAGCGAGAAGGTAATTTTATTAATCATAGTAGTTTATTTATTAAAATAATACCGGAGGACAAACATAGTTTGCATTTTAAAATTAAAAACTGACTACTGTCAAAAAATAGAATAATTCTAATCAAGAATTATATATATTTAAAACTGATCTTAAACCATAATTCAGTATTAATACGTACTACATTTTATTGTATAAAAATGCCCAAAACAAAATGTCTTGGGCACTGTCAAAGTCACAACAGTAGATGTTATTTAATAGGTATATGTTTTGAAGCTGATATCTTTTTAAACTCCTCTCTTGTTGGTAGCTTAATACTTAATAAGCCATTTTCATAATGTGCATCAATTTTATCTGTATTGACTTCAGATGGAATTGTAAATGTTCTACTAAAAGAAGAATAATTGTACTCTTTTCTTGTAAAACGGGCATTTTTATCTTCATTAGATTCCTCTTTTGAGCAACTAATAGTTAAAAGATTGTCATCAAAATCAATCTTGAAGTCGTCTTTTTTCATTCCAGGTACAGCCATAGAAATAGTATAATCACCGTTTTGTGTAGTAATATTAACTGCAGGTACAGAAAAATTACCAGGACTTAATCTGAAATTACTTAAGAAATCAGACCAAGGATTTACTAAATCATCAAAAATTGTGGGCATTAAACTTGCTTGTCTAGCCAAAGAATTTGTCATAATAAATGTTTTTTATTTGAATAATTACCAAAATTAGATTTGGATTAATATTTCTCAAATGACAAGAATCAAAAATAAGTATGATTTACAATATTCCATATTTCAACTAAGCACCTAATGTCAATCAGGTTTAGATTTGATAGCAGTCATTGTAACAATAACCATACAATCATAAGTTTGTAGACGGTCGAATCATTAATAAATATTAAAAAATAAATATGAAAAAGATTTTATTGGCGGTGGATGGTTCAAATTATTCAAAGGGAGCAATGGAATTTGCAAAAACTTTAAATGAAAAAAGTAGAATTGTATTATCAGGTATTTTTATACCTAAAAAAGATTATGCAAGGTTATGGAATTATGCAGGGGAAGGTATAGGATCGACCTATTTTATTCCATTAATTGAGGACGTAGATTCAGATGAAATAAAAGCTGCAATTGCTAAATTCGAAAAAGAATGCCAAAATAACGATATAGAATATAAAGTGCATAGAGCCTACGACGATTCCTCTATTGCAACACTTATTAAAGAATCAAGATTTGCAGACTTAATGTTATTAGGATCTGAAACTTTTTATAAAGATTATGGTGTGAATAAAATTTCAGATTACTTAGTAGAAACATTGAAAGATATCGAATGCCCAGCAATCGTAATACCAGAACATTATACATTTCCAAAATGCAATATCATTGCTTATGATGGCAGTAAATCATGCATGTATGCGATAAAACTTTTTGCCTATTTGTTTCCTGAATTAGCTAATAATAAAACAATTATAGTATACTCTAAAGAAGATGAAACACATGAAATACCAGATCAAATTTTACTAGAAGAATTCGCAATAAAACATTTCAAAGACTTAACTATTTTCAAAAATAATGCAGCACCTACTTCTTATTTCAATAGCCTATTTTTAGAAAGAAAAAATGCATTGTTAATTACCGGGGCCTATGGAAGAACTGGTCTTGGTTCTATTTTTCATAAAAGTTTTGTAAGCGAACTTTTGCAAGAACATGCTATACCTGTATTTATTACCAATAGAAGTTAATTGTACAAAATGCTTGTCGCATTAAATGAAGTAAATACTAGATTTTTGAAAGTTCAAAGTCCAGCATTTGATCAGGGGGGATGGATTCCAGAACAATATACTTGCGATGGTATCAATCAAGCACCAGAATTGATAGTTCAAAGTATACCTATAGAAACAAAAAGCCTTGCAATCATTGTGGACGACCCGGATGCGCCTGTTGGACCCTGGGTACACTGGATTGCATGGAATATTAGTCCAAATGGCATCATAAAAAGTAGTAAGCTCGATTGTAGACAAGGCATAAACGACTTTGGTATGCATAAATATTGTGGCCCATGTCCACCAAAGGGCACACACCACTACCACTTTAAAGTATATGCGCTAAAATCTTACTTATTAGAACTCAATCCAAATTGTACCAAATACCAATTAGAAAAAGCAATGGCTATGCATGTTATAGCATTTGGCGAATTAGTTGGACTATATAAAAGACATTAAATAGAAAAGTATGAAAACAATGCAATCAGCACCTTACTCGGATTTAATTTTAGCAGAAAGTTATTTTCCTAGTATTTCCATCATAGTATCTGTTGATATACAAGTTAATCCTCAAAAAGAAATAACCGGGCACTTAAAAGTAATGGTACACAAAACAAGTTCAGAACTATTAAAAACATATCCAAAAAGTATCGCCAATCCTGTTATAAAAAAGCTAAAACATGTCATATCAGAAATTGATTACTCTAAAGTAACTAAGAGTATTGCCATATTTGTATCTCCTTTATTAGAAAAATTCTATTATCTAGATATTCCTCTTGAGGATAGAATCGTGATTGATGATTCTTTTGAAATAAGAGACTTGGTGTATGCTAAAAAGGAAATTCACAAATATATTCTGATGATCATCAGCAGCAAGGAAGCAAATTTTTATCTAGGAAATACAAAAAATTTACTAAAGTTAGAGAAAATAAAAGCAGTTGATATAGACGGGTTATATCATGATATGCCACAAAAAGTAGCCAATTTTACAGATGAATCAAAAATCAAAGAAAATCAACTAGATAAATTCTTACATATTATTGATTTACAACTCAAGCAAGTACTACTTCAGTATAATATACCTGTTTTCTTTATGGGGACACCTAAAATCATTGGCCACTTTAAACAGGTTAGTCATCATAAAAAATACATAACAGAATACATTCATGGTAATTATGAAGAAAATACTGAAGCAGAACTGTTAGAATTAATTGAACCTCATGTAATAAAATGGAATAAACAAAAAAAAGATGACCTTATAAAAATTATCGATGACGCTATGAGCAATAGGACATTGGCAGTGGGTATTAAAGAGGTTTGGAGAAGATCCATTGAAAAGAAAGGAAAGCATTTAATTATAGAGAAAAATTATATTTATCCCGCAAGACAGAGTGCAAAAAAAGAAATCATATTTGACTACGATGATATTGTTCATAATGACCTCTATATTAAAGATGCGGTAGACGATGTAATTGAAAAAACTCTTGCCACAGGGGGCATAGTTGAATTTGTTGATGAAGATATGCTTAAAGATTATCAAAAAATTGTGCTAATTCAATATTATTAATACCTACTTATAATGAACGACATCTCTGAACATAGTCAATTTTTACTTAAATCACGTTATCTTCTAAAAGATGAATTAGGTAAAATCATTGAAACACCAGATGGTCTTTTTAATAGAGTTGCAAAGGCTGTAGCGAGTGCAGAATTCAAATGGGGCGACAAAGAGCAAGTGAAAATATGGGAAAAAAAGTTTTATGACTGTTTATCTACGCTATCATTTTTGCCTAACTCTCCTACCTTAATGAACGCAGGCAATTCAGAACAACAACTAAGTGCTTGTTTCGTATTGCCAATATACGATTCAATGCAAAGTATTCATGATAGTTTTAAATACGCCAAATTAATCCAATCAAGCGGAGGGGGTGTAGGATTTAATTTTTCAAAAATTTCACCCAAGAATAATTATGCCTATTCAATATGTAAGCATTTATCTGGGCCTTTATCTATTATTGAAGATTTTGATTCTTTAACAGAAGGCGTAAAACAGGCTGGAAGAAGAAGAGGAGCCAATATGGCTATTTTAGATATTAACCATCCAGATATCGAATCCTTTATTGAGGCCAAGCATCAAACTACAGTTCTAAATAATTTTAATTTATCGATTGCTATAACTGACCAGTTCATGCATGCAGTAGAAAAAAATGATGAGTGGGAATTAATTCATCCAAATTATAGAAATGTAGAAAAAAGAGTAGATGCAAAATATTTATGGAACAAAATCATTCATTCCGCCTGGGCAACTGGAGATCCTGGGTTACTATTTATTGATACTATCAACCAATATAACCCATTAACTGCATTAGGTAATATTAATGCAACTAATCCATGCGGAGAAGTGCCATTAATGCCTTATGAATCATGCAATTTAGGTTCATTAAATTTAGTAAAATTTTTAAAAGGCAACAACGGAGGTAAGGAGATCGATTGGAGGAAACTTGAAGCAACAGTATATACTGCAATACGATTTCTAGATAATGTCATTGAAATCAATACTTATCCAACACCTGAAATCAAATCTGCTACTTTAAAAAGTCGTAAAATTGGATTAGGTGTTATGGGATGGGCTGATCTTTTAATTCAATTAGAAATACCATATGAATCTGATAAAGCTGTACAATTTGCAGAGAAAATGATGCAATTTATAAGTGAGAAAGCAAAAGAAGCATCTATGGATTTAGCTAAAGCAAGAGGATGCTTCCCAGACTGGAACAAGAGCATCTATTCGCCTGATACACCTTTACGAAACGCAACTAGAACAAGTATTGCACCTACAGGTAGTATTTCAATTATTGCTAATACAAGCTCTTCTATTGAACCAATCTTTGGACTCGCTTATGAACAAAAACATATTCTTGAGGAGCATATTTTTGAAAATGTGAATGAGCAATTTGTAGAAACACTTAAAAAACATAAGTTGTATACGGCCGATATTATTAAAAAAGTACTCAAATATGGTTCTATTGCCTATTTAGCCGAATTACCTGTTACGATTAGGAATCTGTTCAAAACAGCACAAGAAATTACACCTGAATGGCACTTAAAGCACCAATTGGCATTTCAAAAGTATACTGACAATGCTGTTTCAAAAACGATCAATTTACCAGAAACGACCACAAAACAAGAAGTAGCGGCAATATTCAGCACTGCCTATTTTTGGAAAGCAAAAGGCATTAGTATTTTTAGAAACAACTCCAAAGATAAACAGGTACTCAATATTGGCTTAGATTCAAATGCATTAAACTGTAATATTTGTAGACCTACGACTAAAAGAACGCAAATTTGGTAAGTGGCCATTCAACTTATTTAAAATAACTACTTCAAAAATACTAATGAGGTATTGTGACAAAGTATACCTGAAACTTAAATATTTTTTTTCAACAGTAAATATTTTATACCTAAGTAATAATTGTTGATGCTCTATCAATTCATTTTTTTGCAAATCATCAAATAGATATTTAGAATCAATTTGTATAATCTGTTGCCTAATAGCTTCCTCGAGCTCAAATAAAAAATCTTGAAGTGCAATTATGTGTACCTGATATGCTTCAAGCCTTGCACTATCCCTAATTAATACCGGGGCTTTAAAAGCTTGAAATAGTTTGTACTTTAAAGCATCTAATTGAAATTTATAAAAAGTAATTAGTTTTTGCCATGATTTAATTTCTAAGGTATAGGCGTCAGCAATTATCGTAGACATATTTTTTTATTTAGGAATGAAAATTAACTTTTAAGAAAAATCATCCAACTGAGATTAATCAATTTAGACAATGATTATAATCAATTAATTACAAAATGACCATCATAGGTTTATGAAAAGCAATCTATTAATTTAGTCAAAAATTATAATTATGAGTACAGTAAAAGTCATCGAAGTCATGTCTAACTCTACTAAGAGTTGGGAAGATGCAGCACAAACAGCAGTTACACATGCAAGCAAAACCTTAAAAGATATAAAATCTGTTTGGATACAAGATCAAACTGCAATTGTAACAAATAACAAAATTACTGAGTATAGAGTCACGGTTAAATTAAGTTTTGCAATTGATTTAACAAAGAAATAGTTAATCCGCCCCCTTTTTCGTCCACCGCGAACACCTGGCTCATTTGCACAATGAGCCAAAGGGGGGTTGGATTATATCTTTCGTACTAATGTATATGAATGGGTGATTAATTCTTGTACTAAAGTCGGATTGAGTTTAGCATTTAACACCAAAGTATTCCAGTGTTTTTTATTCATATGATACCCAGGAAGAATATTTTCAGGATAGTTCTCTCTTAAATCAATAGATCTATCTGGTTCTGTCTTGACATTGATTCTTAGAGGCAGTTCATTTAGAGAGAGCAGCAAAAACATTTTTCCTTTAACTTTATATACAAGGTGTTCTGGGCCAAATGGCTGACATTCTTCAACATCCTCAAAGCATAAACAAAAATCTCTTACCCATTCTACGTGCATCATTCAACAATATAATAATTAATTGAATTAGATCCTCAATAAACCAACTTTATACAATGTATTGACTGGCTTATTATCCCAAAATAAATCAAAATCATCTAATCCAGCAGACTTATAGTCATCTTTAATTTCAGCTAATGACAAACCATTAGAAATATCTACATTAATTTTTTGTAATAATTTTAATAACCAGGCACCTTTAGGAGGTGCTACATTGATTGATATGGTTGACTTATTGGTCTCAAAACGCAGATTCATTTCTTCCCATTTATTTCCTTTTTTGGCGCGTTGGACAATCGTTGCATCAGGTAATAATCCTATCCATATTGTTTTATAACTAACAGGGCCAATTGCTATCTCGTCTAATTGTGTTTGAATATAATTAGGTGCAATCGATGTTTTTGGAATTTTAAAATCAAACCATTTTTGTAACGGAAAATCATAACAAGCTCCGTGCATATAATTCAGCAAGGCTTTTTTTAAGCCAAAGCCAAAAATTTCGTGATTGGCTCCAGTTGGGTCTGAATGTGCAATATCATTATTTGCAAAACTGCCAATTTCATCTGAAACTTTTTTTACTTTAAATTGATCAGGTGCCAAGCCTACTGGACTATGTGCAGTCATAGTAAATAAATGCCAAAATGCAGACTTTAAAATACCTGTTTCAAAAAATTGTCGAATCATTTCTAGAGAGTCCACTGTTTCTTGAACTGTCTGTGTTGGAAAACCATACATCAAATAAGCATGAACCATTATACCTGCATCATTAAAATGTTTACTCACCTTCGCGACTTGAGCAACTGTGATTCCTTTTTGGATTAAAACTAATAGTCTATCCGAAGCCACTTCTAAACCCCCACTTACAGCAATACACCCTGATGCTTTTAATAAGATGCAAAGATCTTGAGTAAAACTTTTTTCAAAACGTACATTGGCCCACCAACTGACAACTAATTTTCTACGAATAATTTCAATAGCAAGGGCTTTCATCAAAGCTGGTGGTGCTGCTTCATCTACAAAATGAAACCCATTTTCACCAGTTTGGGCAATCATGGCCTCCATTCTATCAACCAATAAACTGGCTGTTGCAGGTTCATAAGTTTTAATATAGTCTAAAGAAATGTCGCAAAAAGTACATTTACCCCAGTAACAACCATGCGCCATGGTTAATTTATTCCATCTCCCATCACTCCATAAACTATGCATTGGATTCACTAATTCGATGACCGAAATATATTGGTCTAACAATAAACCTTCATAATCAGGCGTACCCAATTGATGTTGTTTGTAATCTGGATAAATTGAAGTGTTGATATAAGTGACAACACCATTTAGTAAAGTATAACAACGTTTTAAATCATGTACTTCTTTTTTGCCGTCAATGTGATCAATTAAAATTTCAAGTGGTGCTTCGCCATCATCTAAAGTGATAAAATCGTAAAATTCAAATACCCTAGGATCTGATAAAGAACGTAATTCAGTATTAGCAAAGCCACCACCCATCGCCACTTTAATTTTAGGATAATGTTGCTTAATCCACTGCCCACATCTCAAAGAGGTATATAAATTACCTGGAAAAGGAACAGTAAGGCAAACTAGTTTAGGAGCTGTTTTTTGAATATGTTTTTCTAAAATTGATAATAAAATAGTATCTAAATAAGTTGGTGGCGCATTCAAAGCCTCATACAAACCATCAAATGAATTAGCCGATCGCCCAAGACTTTCTGCATAACGACTGAATCCAAAATAAGGATCGATTGACTCCTTGATTAAATTACCCAAATCCTCTAAATACATCGTAGCAATATGTTTTGCTTTATCTTGCTTCCCCATAGCGCCAAAAGCCCATTGGAGATCATCTAATTGTTCAAAGGCACTTGCTTCAGGCAAAAATGAACGAGAACAAATTAAATGAGCTATAGTATCCAGCTTGCCTTGTAGAAATAAAATCACTTGATCAATCGTGTTAATATAATTATGTTTTAAAGCAAGTATACGCTTGGAATTAGAATTCAATTCTAATGAATTAGATTCTATACAATTAAACAAATTAATTAACCCTGCTTTACTAAATACCGCTAAAGTAACTTCAATACCCAAATCCGTTTGAGCACTAGGAATACCTTTAGTATTAAAGAACCCTTTTAAATAAGCAGTTGCTGGATACGGCGTGTTCAACTGCGTAAATGGAGGTGTGATTAATAAAACAGGTGATTGCATATGCCTATTTTACCGTTTTCATTTGAATAATGTCTACTACAAATGCAAAAGCCATAGAAAAATAAATATACCCTTTAGGTATTTCTAAATGAAAACCTTCTGCAATCAAAGAAATGCCTATCATCATCAGAAAACTTAACGCTAAAATTTTAAAAGAAGGATGCTTTTTAATGAAATAGCTAATTGGCTGAGATGCAAATATCATAATCACTACTGCTACTATAACAGAGGTATACATCACCCATAGTTCTTGCGCCATACCAATAGCCGTTATAATGGAGTCAATAGAGAAAACAAGATCTAATAAAATAATTTCCATTAATAATCTTTTAAAGCTACTTGTTTTTGGAACAACTGGTACTTCACTTTGATTTGCTAGTTCTGTTTTATGGTAAATCTCTACTGTACTTTTATAAATTAAAAAGACTCCCCCCGCAATTAGAATTAATCCTTTGCCTGAAAATGCAATTTCTGCAATGGTAAATAAGGTTTGATCAAGTTTTAAAATCCAAGAAATTAAAGTTAACAGAATCAATCGCATCATCATCGCCAAACCCAATCCCCAATACCTGAGCTTGCTTCTTTGATGATCTGGTAATTTATCAGATAAAATAGAAATGAAGATAACATTATCAATACCTAAAATCACTTCTAAGAGAATTAAAGAAATCAAAGGAATTATTGCGTCTAACATATAAGCGTTTTTATAAATACAAATATAGGTATAGAATTTCTTAGCAGCGTTCTGAAATTTTATTTATAAACTTAAATGAAGTGACAACTATTAACAAAAAATATGAAACAATATAGACTAATAAATAAAATCAACACCATGGAAGCAGGAAAAGCAGCATTAGGCGTTATCGCGGGTATTGCAGCAGGTGCATTATTGGGCATATTATTTACACCAGCTAAAGGCAGCGTTACTAGAAGAAGAATGCTTCATAAAGGAGAAGAGTACGTAGATGATCTAAAAGAAAAATTTGAGGATCTACTTGAATCTGTAACAGAAAAATATGATGACTTAAAAAGGACGGTAGCACATAAAGCCAGGATTAAAATTTTAACAAAAAAAGTATACATGCCCAGCAACACAATCACCATCGAACCAATATTTAGAAACATTGAACAATATTCAACAACATTTAACAGCATTTCTAGATCAATTTAATCCTTTCAAAAGAATCGAAGTGGCAATCAATTCAATCACAACATTGACTTTGTCTTACTTGCTATTCAAAAGCCTTTGAAAAGACGTATACTAAATACATATAATAAATTTTAAATTATTTAATAATATGAAAACCAATAAACTAAAAAATATTTTGCTTTATTTTAAAAATTGATTTCTAATTATATGGATTTTGCTAAAGTAGCACAAAACTTAGTACTTTTGTGCCGAAAATGGCAAGCATTACAGACATAAAATGGACTAAAATCATACTAATCATTTTGAGCTTACAATTGCTCAACTATAGTTTTGTGCTTCCATATGTAGTCTCTTATGCTTCATCTGACGGAGTAAGTACAACTAAAAATGATGCAATTGTAGCACATGCACTTGAAGATTTATTTCATTTAGGAAATCAAGGTAATAATGGACAGGATGAAACTCCATTAGATTCTGACGATTTAAGTGTAGAAAAAGAAGTTGAATTGCATGTTTTTCATCAAGTAAAAAAAGAGTACCTAATTCTAGGTAATTTGAATCTTCAATATGTCCTTTACAATAAAATAGCTGCTTCTATTCATCAGCCAGAATTAAATACACCACCTCCCAAAACGGCCTAGGAACAAATTCATTTCTTTTTCTGAAACTCCTTTTCGGTAAACTGTTTTATTATTTTTTATTTTATTTAAACTTCATTCAATGATTAGAATTGCATTGTCAATTATTGTATTATTCACTTTGTTATCTTGTAAAGAAACAACACAAAAAACTGCAATTAAAAATTACCAAGTTGTCAATCCACTTATAATAGATACTACTTATGAGCGGGAATATGCAACTACTATTAATTCTCTACAAAATGTAGAAATTAGAAATAAAGTAAGGGGCTTTATAGAAGATATAAATGTGGATGAAGGTCAAAAAGTGACCAAAGGGCAGGTATTATTTTCTTTAAATAGTAAAGAATTAGAACAATTGATAAAAAAGGCAGAAGCAGCTGTTCAAAGTGCTAAAGCAGAATTAAAAGGAACCGAAATTGAGTACGAGAATACCAAAAAACTATTTGAAAAAAATATCGTTGCTAAATCTGAACTGGATTTATATGCCACAAAAGTAGCACTCAATAAAGCAAAAGTGAATGCTGCTGTTGCTGAAAAAGAACAAGCAGAATTGCATTTTCAATTTACAAAAATTAGAGCTCCTTTTAATGGTGTAATCAATCGTATTCCCTATAAAAAAGGTAGTTTAGTGGATGAAGGTGCATTATTAACTTCAATATCAAATAATGAGTCCGTTTTTGCATATTATAATGTTTCTGAAATTGATTATTTAGAATATGTACAATCAAAAAATAAGTTAAATAAAGTAAAACTAGTACTTGCAAATAATACAGTATATCCGAAATTAGGCATCATTGAAACTACTGAATCAGAATTTGATGCCTCTACGGGCAATATAGCTTTCAGAGCAAAATTTCCAAATGAAGAAAGAATTTTAAAGCAAGGTTCAAGTGGTAAAATACTTGCACAATCACATTTTAAAAATGCCATTTTAGTACCTCAAAAAGCTACATTTGAAGTTCAAGGTAACATCTATGTATATATCGTAGATGCTCAAAATAAAGTTATCATAAAAAAAATCGAACCAGTCGTTCGTTTATCTAATTTTTATGTGCTAGAAATTGGATTGAAAAAAACTGATAAAATTATTTTAGAGGGTATACAATCAGTAAAAGATGGCGACATAATTAAGCCAGAGATAATTCCAATGCCAAGTTTTTAAAAAATACATAATTAAATAAAATGACTTTAAAATTCATACATAGGCCAGTTTTGTCTATTGTCATTTCGATATTTATACTTCTCTTAGGTATAATTTCAATGACTCAACTACCTATTACTCAATTTCCAAATATTGCTCCACCTGAGGTAACTGTAACAACAAAATATACAGGAGCAAACGCAGAAACATGTGTAAAAGCAGTTGTCACTCCTTTAGAAAGAGCGATTAATGGCGTACCAGGCATGTCTTACATGTCATCAGTATCTGGTAATGATGGAACAAGTGTTATTTCAATCGTATTTAAAGCAGGAACTGATCCTGAACTAGCTGCGGTTAATGTTCAGAATAGAGTTTCATCTGCATTAGACGAACTCCCACAAGAAGCTGTGAAGGCGGGTGTGATTGTTGAAAAAGTGCAAAATAGTATGTTGCTTTATATCAATTTGTTAAGTAATGATACAAATATTGATGAAAAGTTTTTATACAACTTTGCTGATATTAATATTTTACCAGAATTAAAAAGAATTGAAGGCGTTGGATTTGCTGACATTATGGGTATGCGTGAATACTCTATGCGAGTTTGGTTAAATCCTGTAAAAATGACAGCTTATAACGTATCAAGTCAAGATGTAATCACAAGTTTACAACAACAAAATATTGAAGCAGCACCTGGCAAAGTAGGAGAAAGTTCAGGGAAAAAATCACAATCACTTCAATATGTATTAAAATATATTGGAAAATTTAATACAGAAGAGCAATATGAAAATATTATTGTCAAAAGTACTACTAGTGGTGAAGTATTGAAATTAAAAGATATCGCTGAAATAGAATTAGGCTCTCAGGAATATGATGTGATTTCGAAGGAAAATGGTAGACCATCTGCTGCTATTTTATTAAAACAACGTCCTGGAACCAATGCAAATGAAGTAATTAAAAATATCAAAACTCGAATGGATGAATTGAAGCAGGGATTTACTGCTGATATTGATTATACTGTAAGTTATGATATTTCTAATTTCCTAAATGCTTCCATGAAAGTTGTATTCAAAACTTTACTAGAGGCTTTTTTATTAGTTTCATTAGTTGTATTTATCTTTTTACAAGACTGGAGATCTACATTAATACCTGCATTAACAGTTCCAGTATCTTTGATAGGTACCTTTTTATTCATGCAATTCTTCGGATTTTCGATTAACCTAATTACCCTATTTGCATTAGTATTAGCAATCGGAATTGTTGTAGATAATGCTATTGTAGTAGTTGAAGCAGTGCACTATAAAATGACAACATTTAATATGAGCGCTAGCAAAGCAACAGACCATGCAATGAAAGAAATTACTGGGGCGATCATCGCTATCACATTGGTTATGTCAGCAGTATTTATACCTGTTTCATTTATTTCTGGACCAACTGGTATGTTTTATAGAGAGTTTTCCATTACGATGGCTGTTTCAATTGTTTTATCTGGCATAGTAGCATTAACTTTAACACCAGCGTTGTGTGTGTTACTTTTAAAACCACACAATCATACAACTAGTTCCAATAATTGGCTAAATCGTTTTTTAAAGGTATTTAATAATAAGTATGAAGGAGTTGAAAATAAATTCCAAGTAATCATTGAAAAAATATCACCAAAAAGAGTACTTATTTTTGGTGTATTAATTTTATTTGCTTTTTTAACAGGTTTACTAGGGAAAGTCATACCAAGTGGATTTATACCAAATGAAGACCAGGGAACTATCTATGTAAATGTAACGGCTCCATCTGGTGCAACTTTAGAGCGAACAGAAAAAGTGGTTGATGAAATTCAGAAAGTGGCCAATAATATGGATATGGTTTCTTCTGTTTCTACTTTAGCTGGTTTCAATGTACTCACAGACGGAACTGGTGCGAATTTCGGCATGAATTTAATTAGTTTAAAAAACTGGGATGAGAGGAAATTTTCGGATCAAGAAATCATAGCTTTGCTAAGAGATAAAACAAGCTATATCAAAGATGCCAAAATTGAATTCTTTACTCCACCACCTGTTCCTGGTTATGGAAATGCAAGTGGTTTTGAATTAAGATTATTAGACAAAACCGGAAAAGGAGATTTGAAAGCATTTGAAAAAGTAACCAATGACTTTGTTGCTGAATTAAATAAGGAAGAAGCCATTACTAATACCTTTACCTCCTTTGATGCATCCTTCCCTCAATACATGGTTAAAATTGACTATTTAAAAGCGGCACAAAAAAATGTCATTGTTGATGATATATTAAATACACTTCAAACTTATTTAGGTAGCGACTATGCAACTAATTTTATCAAATTTGGCCAATTGTATAGAGTTATGGTTCAAGCGGCTCCAGAATTTAGAGCACACCCAGAAGACGTGTTAAAATTAACCGTAAAAAATAAAAATGGCGAAATGGTTCCTGTTTCCACTTTTGTAACCATTGAGAAAATATATGGTCCTGAACAAGTAACCAGATATAATATGTACCCTTCTGCAATTATCAATGGAGAACCAGAGCAAAAATTTAGTAGTGGTCAAGCGATAGATGCCATAAAAGCTACAGCAAAAGCAAAATTACCTAAAGGGTACGATTTCGACTGGGCAGGTTCATCAAAGGATCAGGCCAATCAAGGTAATGAATCAATAGTGATCTTTATGATTAGTTTATTGTTTATCTATTTACTACTATCTGCACAGTATGAAAGTTTTTGGCTGCCTATGCCTGTTATTCTCTCCCTGCCAACTGGCGCAGCAGGTGCATTTTTCTTTTTATACATGATGGGGCTAGAAAATAATATTTATGCTCAAATTGCGATTGTAATGCTAATTGGCTTGCTTGGCAAAAATGCTATCTTAATTGTAGAATTTGCAGCCTTAAAAGAAAGCGAAGGAAAAACACCATTAGCTGCCGCAATACATGCAGCAAAAATAAGACTTAGACCCATTTTAATGACTTCTTTTGCGTTTGTTGCTGGATTGATTCCTCTATTACTTGCTAGTGGCGCTGGAGCAATAGGAAATAAAACAATTGGTGCTACTGCAACTGGAGGAATGTTATTTGGAACCGTATTTGGTGTGATTATCATTCCAGGCCTATATGTGGTTTTTGCAAAAATTGAAGCCAGAAGACACAAGAGAAAAAATGAATTACCCATCACAGAAAAAATTTAAAAATGGCTATAAATAAAATTGGTTTTTTAATTGTAATACTGACATGGGTAGGTTGTACAACACCATCCACTTTAGTTCAAATAAATAAACAACCTACTCTACCAACTGGTTTTAGTAGTGAATCAACAAACAACCAACAAGACACAATTATTTGGAGTAAAATTAGCAAAGACAGTATTTTAAAAGCACTTATTGACACTGCTATTGAAAATAATAATGAAATACAAATTGCATATCAAAAAATTGAACTAGCTAGAAGTCAGCGTCAATTTACAAAAGGGAGTCTATTGCCACAAATAGGCATCAGCACAAATGGTTCTATCAAAAAATTTGGCCTTTACACGATGGATGGAGCAGGCAATATCGTAACAGAAATGACTCCAGGAAAACTAATACCCATTGATTTACCAGATATGTACCTTGGTATACAAAGTACATGGGAAGTAGATTTAAGAGGTAGATTGAAAAATTTAGACCAAGCTGCGCTTTCTAGATTCTTCGCTAGTCAAGAAGGGTTTAAGTTTGTAATTAATAGTTTAGCTACTGATGTAGCCATATCTTATTATGAGCTCTTGGCTCTTGACAATGAACTAATTGTCATAAGAGAAAATGCGAGAAAAGAAAAAGAAGCTTTGGAATTTATAAAAGCACAAAAAGAAGCAGGAAAAATAAATGAGTTAGCTGTACAACAATTCACTGCGCAATATTATAATTTAATTATTATTGAAAAAGAAGTTTTACAGAATATTAGAAAAGAAGAAAATAGATTGAATTTTTTACTAGGTAGATACCCTCAAACAATTGACAGAAGTCAAACTAGTTTATATACAGTCCAAAATTTAATTGACCAAAACCTTCCTTCTACTATCTTGCAAAGTAGGCCAGATATAAAAGCCGCTGAATGGAGATTAAAAGCAACTAAATTTGATGTAAAGGCAGCAAAAGCTGCTTTTTACCCTTATTTTGCATTGAATGTGGGTTATGGTTTTCAGGCATTTAATTCAAAATATTTGTTTAGGAGTCCTGAATCTATAGCGTATACTGTAGCGGGCAATTTAATGGCTCCGATTGTGAATCGATCGGCTATTAAAGCACAATTCAATAATGCAAAATCATCTCAAATTGAAGCAATGCTGCAATACCAACAATCTATTTTAAACGCTTATGTAGATGTAGTGAACGACTTTACTGAAATTAAACACTTGGAAGAAATAAAAAAAATCACAGAAAATAAAGTAAGTTCTTATAAACAAGCTGTTGAAAGTTCGTTTGACTTATACAAAGCAGCTAGGGTTCCGTATATTGATGTGTTATTTAGTCAACAAAATGCATTGCAAACTAATATTGAATTAATTAGAATTCACAAACGTAGTAAAATTGCTATGGTTAAATTATTTAAAAACTTAGGAGGTCAATGGTAAAAAAAAGGGCCATCCAATAAAACGGATGGCCCTTTTTTTTTAAAATGGAGAAAGTGAAATTTGTTCTTTAGTAACTTTTTGTATTAACTCCTTTGAATAATAGGCTGGAAAATATTGATCATTCGCCCAGGTCTCAAATAAATTACGATAATAAGCACTCATTGGATCCCCAGATTGACCAGGGGAATTGATCATAAGTGTTTTATCCCAATCTTTTGTATCTACTAAGAGTCTAAAACTCGCACCAGTTGCTTGATTATCTGCACTGCCAGTTGATCCAGGTGTTTGCCCATTTCCTCCCCTTGGCAATGGTCCAATATTGAGTTGTGGTTTTAAGTCATTACTAACTAAATTATTTAATGGATGCGTTAATTGGACATGCTTATACTTTGTTTGTCCATAAGACCAATCATCCATATTGGATCCTAATTTTTTATTCAATGATTGAATTGCCTTGCTTAAAGCTTCTGTTAATAATAAATCTCTTTTTTTAATGGCTTGCTCCCCAAAAAAAGGAACAGGATTTTCTATTCTTTGGATAATACTACTTACCTGAAAAGTAATATATTTTTTTACACTAGATGGTATAAATTGATTAGTGCACAAAGCTGCAATTTCCTTTTCCCAGGCTACAAAAATTCCAGCTGGCACACTATTTTTATCTAATACAAAGTTCCAGTTTGTAAAATAATTTCTTGCTTTTACAAGAGTGCTATCCTTTAAAACGATATTTTGTAAAATCGGAACTAACTTACTTGCAGGTATTGAAAAATAATCAGTTTGCAAAGCCCCCATCATGGCTAAATCAATTTTATTATTGGTGCTAAGTACTTGATTAATTCTATCTCCCCTAAATGGATCTGCCCAAGTATATCCAATTGCATCCCATCTTTTATAATCAGCAGGAGTTACATTTTGATTCGCTGTAGCAAAAAAACCATCATTTGGATTCAATAAATGTGGACGTTCTTTAATCGGCAAATACCCTTCCCATTCATATCGTCCATCTCCAGGCACGGGAACATAGCCACTAAAATTTTTTCTAATTGGAACTATTCCAACTGCCTGCCATCCAATATTACCTTTTTTATCTGCCCATATCATATTTTCTCCAGGAAGGTGACTATGCGCACAAGCTTCTCTAAAACTCTCCCAATCTTTGGCCTGATCAATTCTTAAAGAAGCGAGGTAAGGTGCACCACCTGGTTCCATCCATGCCGCCTTTACTGCATAAGCTTTATTGTTAGCAGAATCAATGAAACAAATTGGACCATGAATTGAATACTTGTGTTCTACTTGCACTGTTGAACTATTTTTTACCTTAATAGAATCTCGAATACTGCGCATGTTCATCCATTTGCCTTTATGCCAATATTGATTTAAATTATTTTTATTTAAATCATATACATACAAATCTTCTCCATCTGTTTCAAAAATAGTTAAACCCCAAGCGCCATATTCATTATGTCCAATTGATACACCTGGAATAACCGGTTCACCCGCGCCAATCACATTCCAGCCGGGTGCTACTAAATGCACCATATACCTTAAAGAAGGTAAAGCAATTTTTCTATGAGGATCGTTGGCTAATAAAGGATAGCCACTTGCTGATTTATATCCAGCCACAATCCAGTTATTACTTCCTTCCATTTCTTGTCCTTGCAAAAACAAGTCTTTTTCAGGTATTGAAACATGTTGCATGACTAAATCATCTGACTGATCTCCTGAATTTGGTTTTTGAAACACAAGTTCTTTTCTATAAGCATTATATAATTCAAGGATATCTTTGTCTAATAAAGCTGCATTGATTGCAGTATCCAAAGTAAGATTAGGCTGTTTAGGATGAAACCAAACAATATCTTTAACTTTCTCTTCCCCTACTTTTGCAACTGCACGTGCAATATTTAATTCTTGTGTGATATTACCTAATAACCCTTGGTGTCTTGAAATGACCACTGCCGCAGTCCATTCTTTAGGCTGAATATTTAATAATTTAAACTCTATAGGTAATTTACTAGGGTCTTGTTTCACTTCTTTTATATATGCATTTACACCCTTTACATAATCATTAATAATGGAGACTCCTCGTGGATGGTATTTTTCTAAATCCTTTTTAAGGTCTCCTCGATATTGAAACAACCTGGCACCAATGTCCCTTTTTAACTCTCCAATACCTAATATTTCAGCAGTTGTTCCAGTAGCTTGCCTTCTCCAAACTTCAAACTGAAACAATCTATCTTTTGCTGCACAATATCCTTGTGTAAAAAATAAATCATGTTCATTTTGAGCATAAATATGATTCACCCCCCACTGATCCCTTAACACTTCTACTTTATCTTTAAGACCGGCCAATTTCAAATTTGATTTTTGAACTTGATTTTGTTTTAGTAATTGCCCATTAGTTTTAAAAGAAATTAGGAGCAATAGACAAAAAGATGATAGACTGAAATACTTAAAAAGTAAGGTTACTTTTTTGAATGTTTTAATTTTCATAAATATCCTGATTAGATGAGTCGATTTAGTGCTTAATTACTTGTCCATCTTTCATAACCCAATCAATATTTTGCAATACTTCAATATTTGATGTTGGGTCTTTTTTGATGGCAATAATGTCAGCGAAGGAGCCTACTTTTATTTCCCCAATTTTACCCTCTTGTCCCAATAATTCAGCAGCAGTAATTGTCGCTGTCTGAATAGCTTGAATGGGCGTCAAACCCCACTTTACAAAATAGGTAAAATCATTTGCTTGAGGAAGGCTCCAGTCATATCCTCCAATATCGGTTCCATAAGCAATTTTCACTCCTGCTTTAATAGCTTTCTTGAAAGTTTCAGGGATCGATTTTGAAAATTGTAGATTAATTGGACTTCCTAATTTTGCTCTTCCCTCAGCAACATAGTCATTCACAAATAAAGTTGGGCACCAAAAAACACCTTTGGCTGCCATCAGTTTCATACTTTCTTCATCCATACCCAGACCATGTTCAATGGACCTTGCTCCGGCATTCACTGCATCAATAATGCCATCTCTTGTCATGGCATGTGCTGCAAAATTTTTTCTACTTCGAATGGTTTCATTTCCTATAGCATTAATTTCAGCATCTGTGAAATTTGACAAAGCCCTATAGCTTCCATCAGGTTGTTTTATATAACCACGATCTGTATAAATTTTTATCCAATCTGCTCCATGTTCAAGTTGCTCACGAACCGCTCTTCTTGCTTCATCAGCTCCTGTTATTTCTTGAACTCCTTTAGGCATTTTTAATTCCCATGCATATTCTGAAGCTTTAATTGGATAATGCCCTGTTGTATTAATCGCAAGTGTTGCAACAAACATGCGTGGTCCTGTAATGATGCTATTATTAATAGCCTTTTTAATATCCACATCAGCATAAGCAGCACCCTCTGTACCCAGATCACGAATAGTGGTAAAGCCATTCAAAAGAGCACGTTCAGCTGCTTTAATGCCTCGAATAGTTCTGTAAGGAATAGATTCTTTCAGCACTTGAACATCATAATCTTCCTGTGTAATATCTCCTTGAAGCAAAACATGAGTATGACAATCGATCAATCCTGGTAGCACAAAATAGTCCAATAGATCGATGGTACTATCCGCATTGGTAGCATTAGAGCCGACAGAAATAACTTTATTTCCTTTTATCAATACAAATTGATTTTCAAGCACCGTGCCAGTTTTGGTGTCAAGCAATTTTCCGCATTTAATGAGGATTGATTTTTGCGCATTGACAAAAAATGAAGTTGACATGAATGCTAGCAACATAAATTTTCGCATAGTGTATTTATTTTAAGGATATTGAATTGTTCAAAAATGGACCTTAGTAAGATACAATAAATCTTCAAGCTTTTAAATTCTTGAACTGGGAGACTCTATTACTAATTGAATTTAATTACTGATAACCAGCTTCTTAGAGATAGACAGCATAATGTTATTAGCGGACTATTTTAAATTACGCACTTCATTTTGAACTTTTTCTAATAAACGGGTCAACTCCTTTTTATCTAAGTATCTCCCTTTTCGAATAAAGCCCTCAATCATTCGGGTATGTTCAATTCGTTCTAATGGATTCGCATTTAATATTAGTAAATCCGCTTTTTTATTTTTAGCTACTGCCCCATACTCTTGCTGCAGCCCAAAAAATCTAGGCCCATTAACGATAGAGCATAACAGAGCTTCTTGTGGTGTCAATCCATATTTTACCATTATTGCCAATTCTTCATGCATACCTAATCCAGGGTAATTATAAGCGTTTAAAAAACCTGCATCAGTGCCTGCCAATATGGTTACGCCAGCTTTGTATAAAACAGGAAGTAAATTAGCTGCAGCTTCAAAATTTGCATGTCTAATTTGAATAGCTTCTGCATTGTCATTCGCCGCTCTCGTTATACGCCAGCTATAGGTTCTTTTAAAAGCAGGACCAAGGTATTTTAAATAGTCGTCTTTTGAAAAATCAAATTGATCTAAATAAGTCGTCTTAAAACTCCCATTAATTGTAGGCACTACAGCTGTTCCATTGGCAGCTAGTTTTTTAAATTTATCAATTGCAACTGACTTGTTAAAGGTGTTCAAGTATAAAGCAGCCGCTTCTTTATTATTTATTTTTCCAGACGCCCTTAATTGGGTGATACTATCTTCCTTATCAGAAGCAGCTCTTTGTAAATAGCCGATATGCTCTATTGCAGATAAACCTGCATGAGCATAAGTAGCAACCGTCATCGTCGCTGGAATATGACCAGTCACTTTCCAACCCCTTTTTCTTGCTGCGATAATACTTTTTAAAAATAAATTTGGTTCTAATGTATTATCTGTAATTTTTATAAAGTCAACTTGTAGTTTTTGGAGTGAATCTAAAGCTTTGTTTAAAGCTTGCTCATCTCCAATCTCTAGGTCACCCGGCCAAATAGACTTTAAACCTTCCAATTTTGGACCAGAGGTAAATATGCTAGGACCTTCTAGTCTGTTTTCTTGAATTGCTTTTTTCCAAGCAATAACTGAATCGCTTATATCGCCAGCACAATCACGTACATGACTAATTCCCATTGCAGTATATAAAGGAAGTAGTAATTTGTTTTCTCCAATTAAAGTATCTCCTCCAAAATGCACATGCATATCCCATAAGGAAGGCATAATAAAATTGTTATTACCGTCAATCCTTAATCTTGCACTATATCGATCTTTAATGTATTTATTATTACCAGTAGCCTTGATCATATCTTGATCAATGACAACACTTTGATTCGGCACTATTTTGTTATTGACTACGTCAACTATGTTGATATTTTCGACAATCAAATCTACCCTTAAAGATTGTGCATTTGAAAATAGTACTGTAAAGATGCCACCTAGTGTCAGTAAATATTTTTTCATCGATTTTTATTTATTCCAATCCCATAAAACAATATCCCATTTTACACCCCCATAATCTATAGTATGAATGACTTCGAAACCTGATTTGATGTGCGCTTTAAGTGATCTCTCATTATCAGTAGCTACATCAGTAATCAAGTATTTAAATTCATGCTGTAAGCTTTCTTTAAAATGATTGTACATTTTTTGAACCAACCCAATGCCACGATATCCCTTTCCCACACATAATTGCCCCACAAGCACATAAGCATTTTTTTCGCTTAAGGATGCACGATTAAAACTAAGCTGGTCTAAAACATTGAATAAATCATCCAGTAATGCATGCTTACCCATAATTGCTTTTGTACTTACTAATGCATAGCCAACCACTTTGTCTCCATCTTTAGCTATTATAGAAGGACAGATATCATGCATTGCGTTTAAAAGGTCAATACTATACTCTGCAGTTACAAAACCTTCTTTTTGAGCTTCTTCTTGACTTATGACATTTCTTAAATTAGCCCTTTGTAATGCTTGGATACCAAGTAACTCTGCTTCATTACTAACCCTAGTGATAATCACTTCCATTTGAGACAAATATTAATATGTAAAGGTTTTCAAAATATTAAAATAAAGCTACTTTTATTCTTTTTCAATATTTGGTTTAGAATCTATAGATTGCAAATGTGGCAAATGTAAATGGAATTTAACAGCTATCAACCTAAATACAATCACAGTTGATGCAGCAATAATTTCAGAAGCCCCAATAGGAAAATTAGCGTAAACGCAAATGAAATACGTAACTCCACCTGCAACACAGGCAAGCGCATAAATGTCTTTTTTAAATATCAAAGGCACTTCATTTAGTAAGACGTCCCTTATTACACCACCCACAGCACCTGTAATTGTCCCCATGACTACGCAAACCCAAATTGGCAGGCCAGCTTCCACACTTTTAGTAATACCGACTATGGTGAATAAACCAAGCCCAATTGTATCAAACAAAAACAAAGTACTGCCCCATTTAAAAAGTTTTTCTTTAAATAATATTGCTATAGAAAGTGCTAATCCAGTTATCAAAAAATAGGTAACATCCAGCATCCAAAAAGGAGTGACTCCAAGTAATACATCTCTCAAAGTGCCTCCACCAATAGCGGTCACTAGGCCAATAATAAAGGCACCAAACCAGTCAATATTTCTACCCGAGGCTAACTTAATACCACTTACTGCAAATGAAAATGTGCCTAATAGTTCTAAGATTATGGTAAAGTTTAATGCCAATATAAATGCAATTTAAATAATGATATAAATTTAAATAGATGCAATCATTCATCTACCTTCCGAAGATATTAATAATGATTGAATTTATGGGTATTTGTTAGGGCAACTATACATATTAATTACGTCTTTTTAAAATATTACTGAGGCTCACTTATATGAAAGACAAATGTGTTATTTTATAAATACTTTATCAAATAACTATACTTAAATAACATAATTTTGATAAGCCAAGTTATTTAACTATTAAATCCCTAAAATGCTATCAACCAGACATGAAGTTTTTTACGAAGTAGCATTGAATCTTAGTTTTTCAAAAGCAAGTCAAATTCTTTTTATTAGTCAGCCAGCAATAAGTAAACATATTAAAACACTTGAAGCTTACTATAAAATACCCTTATTTGAAAGAAAAGGAAATACGATTAAATTAACTGAAGGTGGACAAATATTATACAATCAAATTAAAGAGGCAAAAAGGATAGCATCATTATTGGAATATCAGCTTAGTGTTATTCATAATAAAACAAATGCTAAAGGAGCATTAAATCTTGGCGCTAGCACAACCGTAGCTTTGTATATACTTCCAAAAATATTATCAAAGTTTCATCATGCATATTCTACAATTAATATCAGCTTATTAAACAGAAACACCGACACGATTATCAACGCATTGATAAATGAAGAAATTGATATTGGAATCGTTGAAGGACGTAAGAAAAAATCTACATTATTATATAAACCATTTTTATCTGATGAGGTTATAGCTGTTTGTAGTAAAGATAGTTTCATTGCTGGAATGAAAAATATTAAAATCAAAGACATTGTAAATTTTCCAGTTGTATTAAGAGAACAAGGCTCAGGAACACTCGAAGCGCTTAAAGAGAATCTAAGGCATAATGGAATAAAAATGAGCGACTTAAATGTTACTGTTAGGTTAAGTGGCACAGAGGCTTTAAAAAATTTCTTAAAAGTAGACACCTGTTTAGGTTTTTTACCAAAGGGAGCGATTCTTAAAGAAATTGAAAACGGAGAATTACATGTTGTAAAGATTGAAGGTTTAAAAATATTTAGAGATTTTTATTTTATTCAAAGACATGGATCAGAGAACAATGACATCAATAAGGTTTTTATTAAATTTTGTCAAAACAATTTATAACTTTTAGTTATGACATATAATTAAAACGATTGTTTTAGTTATTCTATCTGGGCTACTTTAGCCACATGAAAAACAACTATAATAGTGGACCTTTAGTAACAACTCTCTATTGTTCGAGCTGTGGTCAAGTATATGATTTTAAAGCAGTTCAAACTTTTGCAACCTGTTGCGAAAAGCCCCTTCTTTTCTCTTATCACTTAGAAAAAGACACTTCAAAAACTATATTAAACTATACCCTACAATCTATTTGGAAGTTCGCCCCTTTTTTGCCCATCTTGAATGCTAAGCATATTATTTCACTCAGTGAAGGATTAACACCTACTACAAAAATTGAAAAACTAGGCGCCCTGGTTAATCTAGAACATCTTTATTTAAAAGATGAATCTGGCAATCCAACAGGTTCTTTTAAAGCAAGGGGAATTAGTGTTGCGGTTTCAAAACTTAAAGAACTTGGTATCCAAAAATGTATTATACCTACAGCAGGGAATGCCGGTGGCGCACTAGCTGCCTATTGCGCAAAAGCCAACATCGAGGCAACGATTATCATGCCAAGACATACACCTAAAATATTTAAAGATGAGTGCGACATATATGGAGCTAAACTTATTTTAGTAGACGGACTTATTAATGATTGTGGGAATAAAGCAAAGCAATTAAATAAATATGGGGATTACTTTGATATGTCCACTTTAAAAGAACCGTATCGACTAGAAGGCAAAAAAATAATGGGCTATGAAATAGCTGAACAATTTAATTGGGATTTACCTGACTTTATATTTTATCCTGCAGGAGGCGGCACAGGACTTATTGGTATTTGGAAAGCTTTTAAAGAATTAATTGCATTAGGTTGGATCAAAAATAAATTACCCAAAATGATTGCAGTTCAGTCTTCAAGATGTGCCCCCATTCAAGAAGCGTACAATGACCCTATTCACTGGAAAGCAAATTTTAAGCCAGCATTCTCCATTGCAAACGGTTTAGCAGTGCCTTTCCCATTTGGTATGGATTTAATGTTGAATGTTATTAAAGAATCGAATGGAAAAATTTGCACAATACAAGAGGAGAAAATAAAAGAATTCGTGCATTTATTTAGTAAAAAAGAAGGCATATTAATTTCTCCAGAAGGTGCAGCAACATTTATGGCTTTAAGTAATCTAAAAAACAATGGCTTGGTTGGAAAGGATGATCGAGTATTATTGTTAAATACCGGTAGTGGGTATAAATATGTAGAAAATATTGTTGAATAAAAAGAGCAAATTCATTAGATAAACTTCAATAAAAAAGAACTATTTCACACAACAAATAATTAAAATATAATTTTAATACCTATATATATAATTGATATTCAATTTATTAATTCTAAAATTTGATGACTTGTTAAAAAAATTAACAAATTTAAAAAAAATCATACTTTTAAATGTGTTTGGAAACAAACTAAGTTCTAATTATTAACCAAAAACATACAAATGAAAAAACAAATGTTATTCTTGTTTTTTGGTCTAACCTCCGTTCTATTTGCTTTTGCGCAAGGCAAGCAATTGACTGGTAAGGTAATAGATCAAAATGGTGCTGCAGTTGCTAATGCTTCTGTTATAGTGAAAGGCACAACAAACGGGACAACTACCGATGCAGGTGGTCAATTTAAATTGAGTGTGGGCAATGACGCAAAATCAATTATCGTCAAGTCAGTCAATTTTAGTGATCAGGAGGTTTCTATTGGTAATAAAACCAATTTTACGATCTTATTAGAGCCTAGTTCGCAACTTTTAGAAGAAGTTGTCGTAGTGGGTTATGGTACTCAAAAAAGATCCAATCTAACTGCATCAATTGTAAAAGTAGATGCTACTAAAATTGAAAACAGACCAATGGCATCGTTGGATCAAATGTTACAGGGAGCTGCGCCTGGCTTACAGGCTTCTTCTTCCACTGGACAACCAGGAGCCGTGACACCAATTCGTATTAGAGGTATTGGCTCGTTTTCTTATGGCGGTGCAAGACCATTATATATTGTTGATGGAGCTCAAATCAATGATGGCGACGTTTCAAATGGTAATACTGGTTCTGGCTTTAGTGTTAACCCAAGTACCAACGTATTAGCTACATTGAATTCCGATGACATTGAGAGTGTGAACATTCTAAAGGATGCCGCTGCAACTTCAATATACGGTTCAAGAGGTGCAAATGGTGTTATTGTAATTACTACAAAAAGTGGTCGCGCAGGAAAAACACAGTTTAGATTTGATACAGAAATGGGTACAAATTCCCCAATTTTACCACCTTCTGCTGGATATCCTACAAGAGCTGCTGATTATTTCACATTATTTAAAGAGGGATTAGTTAATTCTGGTGCGACACAAGCCACAATTGATGCTACGCTTGCAAGTTATGGTTATAATAATGGCACAGATATAGATTGGTTTAAATTAATCACTAAAACAGGTGCCCAAAGACAGTATAATTTGAGTGCAAGTGGTGGTGATGCTAAAACTAAATTCTTTATTTCTGGAGGATTTTTTAACCAAGAAGGAACTTCTTTGAAATCCGATTTCCAAAGAGTTACAGGTAATATAAAAATCTCTCATCAAGTAAATGATAAATTATCTTTTACTTCTAAAGTATCAGCAGGTAGTGTTTTACAAAATTCAATATTAGCTTCTGGTGGACCTGAGGGATCAGGATTATTTTTTGGTAACCCATCCTATGTATCTTATGTTTTAAGACCTACTCAGAATCCTTATAAAGCTGATGGCTCATTAAATATTGCTGCTGACAACTTAGGTTTCCCAGCACACTATAATCCACTTTGGATTGCACAAAATGATAAAAGATGGTTAAAAGGATTGAATGCAATTGCAAATCAAGGTATTGAATACAAGATAAATCGCAATTTGAAATTCACTAGTACATTGAATATGCAATATACTAACAACGAGGAGTATCAATTCAACAATCCTTTTCATGGTGACAACTCCGGTGCAAATGGAGAAGGTATTTCCATTGTAACAAGATCGTTCTTAACTGATTTGATTAATCAATTTGACTACCATGTTGATCTTTCAAAGGCTAAGAACATCACAGCTGATTTTAAATTAGGACAAGAGGCAATCAAAAGTGCCACTTATCGTCAAATTGGTGATGTAACTGGTTTTCCTCCAAGAGTTGACTTATATTACAGCACTAATGCTGCAACTTCTACTAACGGAAAAGCATCAGAATCAGATTATACATTTAATGGCTATTTTGCCAATTCAACTTTTAGTTTTTTAAATAAGTACACCTTGTATGGTAGTTTCCGTCGTGATGGATCTTCAAGATTTGGTGTAAATAATCCTTGGGGTAATTTCTGGTCTGTAGGAACTTCGTGGAATTTGATGAACGAAGATTTCATGAAAAACCAAAAAATTATTAGCACTTTGAGATTACATGGTAGTTATGGTACAAATGGTAATGCGGAAATTGGTAACTACACATGGAGACCATCTTATTCATTTGGCTACAACTATAATGGAATTGCAGGTGGTCGATTTGATAATATTGGGAACGAAAATTTAACTTGGGAGAAAAATTCTCAAGCAGATATTGGTGCTAATATTGGTTTACTTGATAATAGAATTAATATTAATTTGGATCTTTACAAAAGAAACACAGAAGGTTCATTGTTGAATCAAAATATCTCTAGAACTACTGGATTTACTGGATTTATTAATAATGTTGGTAGTTTAGAAAATAAAGGTTTAGAATTGTCTATTAATTTAGTTCCAGTTAGGTTGAAAGATTTTTCATGGGAAATCAACGCAAGCTATACTGCTAACCGAAATAAAGTAACTAGCTTACCTGCTGGTGATCAATTAAATGGTAACTTCTTATTAAGAGTTGGTCAACCTTTCTATAGTTTCTATACAAGAGGATGGGCAGGTGTAGACCCAGCTAATGGTGATGCATTATGGTATACAGATAGTACAAGAACAACTACTACTAATCTTAAAACAAAAGCTGCATTATTCTTAGTTGGCAAACAAGCAGATCCAAAGTATTATGGTACAGTTGGAAGTACAGTTAATTACAAAGGCTTTACTTTGAATTTTGATTTTTACTATAACTTCGGAAACCATTTCAATGAATCTGCGTTTAATTACGCTATGGATGGTACCTATTCAACGAGAGGTAAATATTTTGTTAATATGACACGTTGGCAAAAGCCAGGAGATATCACTGATGTGCCAAAATATATTTACAATGACTCAAGAGGTGCAGCAACAGGTTCAGATAGAACTTTGTTTAGTGGAGATTATATTAGATTGAGAAATGTTCAGTTGATGTATAAATACAATGACAAAATTGCATTAGCGAAATATCATATTAGCGGTATTACAGTTTATGCACGAGGCACTAATTTGTTTACTAAAACATATGCAAAAAACATTTTAAGTGATCCTGAACAAGGAATTACTGGCAACAATGGACAACAAGTATTGCCATCAAGTTCTTTAACATTTGGATTAAATATCAACTTTTAATAATTAATTAATATTTTTTATATGAAAAATATATCTTCAAAATTTTCTAAAATCATGATAGCTATTGGGTGTACTATTACCCTATTTAGCTGTTCAAAAGAATTTTTAGATCAAAAACCGTTCACTTCGGTTGTGCTTTCTGAAGCGTTAAAATCAGAAGATGACATGAATACTGCTTTAAACGGCTTGTATTCTTCTTTAAGAGCTACCGATTTATATGGAAGAACCTATGCTGTCAAGGGAGACATGATGGGAGATTTGTGTTTTTTATCTTCATCCAACTCAGGTAGATATTTAGCATTTAATAATTATAACTTCACTAAAACTGATTCTTATGCATCATCAGTGTGGTTAAATTCATATGCTGCAATTAAAAATGCAAATTTTATCATCAATAGCGGCATAGAAGCTACAAAAAGTGATAATTATAGCCAATTTTTATCTGAAGCTTACGCGATTAGGGCTTTAGTATATTTTGATCTAGTAAGAAACTACGCATTACCTTATACTGTAAATCCAGAAAGTGCAGGAGTGCCAATTGTTACTACGATAGATGTGAATAATAAACCTGCTAGAGCTTCAGTAAAAGCAGTATATGAGCAAGTTATCGCTGATTTAACAAAAGCATATGCTTTGGCTAAATTTAATCAAGGCCAAACAATGAATTTTTTAGCAACTTCAAAAACTAGAACAGTGAATTCTGCTCATATGAGTAAATTTGCTGTAAGACTACTTATGGCAAGAGTTTACCAGCACATGGGTAATTGGACTTTAGCAAAAGAAGCTGCTAACGATGTAATTACAAATAGTGGCTTTACTTTAGTGGCAAGTGCGAATATCCCATCTTACTGGAAGGGAACAACTACCACTACAGGTAAAATTGAAACGATGTTTGAGGTTACTAGTGATGGAAATAATAGTGTTTCAGATGGTACTTTAGCCAACCTATTCGTTCCAAAAGATAAAGGTGGTTCTTATGGAGACATGTTAGCAACAAAGTCTTTTTATGATTCTTACACAGCCACCGATACCAGAAAAACTTTGATTACACCAGGTACTCGTTCTGGACAACTTGGTACAGCGAACTATATTACTAAATATCCTATTGAAACAGTAAACTATGATGACGTGAAAATCATAAGGTTTGCAGAAGCATATTTAATTTTAGCAGAAGCGCAGTATAATCTTTTAGACGAAGCAGGCGCATTAGCAACATTAAATAAATTTGCTGTCACACGTGATCCATCAGTAAAATATACTACAACTGGAACTGCTCTTATGGATAATATTCTTGATGAGAGAGCAAAAGAATTTGCTTTTGAAGGTTATAGATTCTGGGATTTAACTAGATTAAAAATGACTTTTGTTAAAGCAAGAGCTCAAGATGCAACAAATGCTATTAGTACTAAACTTACTGTTGCGCCGGGAAATATTAATTTAATATTCCCTATTCCTAACGATGAAATTTTGGTAAATCCGAATGTAACTCAAAATGCTGGGTACTAAGAATTTATCAACTCATAAAAAAAACCTCCTTTTGGAGGTTTTTTTTATGAGTTGATATTACACTTAAAATTAACAAAGCTGAATGACTAATACGCATCATTTAATTCTCATTCAATAGAATATAAAAAGTCATTCATTGTATGTTCTCCTGAAATTTTAGATATATAATGTGTGAATCAAATGGTTTTTATTTTAACTATCAAACACTGATTAACTTTGCTTAGAATATATTAAATGTTAATAGGTAATAATTAAATTACTCAAACAATAAAAATAGCAATATCAATATCTGGTATAAAGATGGCAATATATTAACAGATACAACTCAGAAAATCAAACCAACATTAGCCGGTTTGTATACAACAAAAACAACTCAAAATAAATGACTTAAAATCTATCTTTAACAATAGTTCATGCACTTTTACTTCTTTTGATTGCATTACAGAATCCTCTGAATAAAATTTGAGTATTTTTATTTATTAAATTTTCTAAAAAGTGCTTTATCAGCATAAAAAGTTCCAAACGGTATTAGTGAAGCTAAAAAAGCCATAAAGGATTTAAATATGTTCCAGCGATATAAAAATGAAACTTGAAACAATAAAACAATATAAAGAACAAAAAGAATTCCATGAGCTAAACCAATAATGTAATTGGGCTGTGGTATAGAAAATTTATATTTTAGAATCATCGTAAAACCTAAAAGTAAATAAGAACATCCTTCAATAAATGCTATTATACGTAGTCTCCCCAATGCCGTTTTCAATAATTCTTTTACCATTTTATTATATTTAAAGTACAAATTGAATAAACAATTTTAGTAAAATACTGTTCCGCAAAAGTACAAATAACAAAGGAAATGAAAACTCCATTTTTTAGTCTACTTTAGTCTGATAATTAACAGCATAATTTGCATCATAACCGTTCACATTCATTAAACGACATACAACCTATGAGGGATCTAAAAGCCGGATTTTACATTAAAAGTACTGCCGCGTTGAATGGTAGTTTCTTCGAAAATACAACCATTCTGATCGTCAAACACAATGAGGAGGGAAGTATAGGATTTGTAATCAATAAATCATTTGAAAAGTCGTTGCATGAACTTATTGAATTCAATCATAGTAATCCATTTCCACTGATGGATGGCGGCCCCGTTGATAGAGAACATCTCTTTGTATTGCATAAGCGACCGGATCTCATTGATGGGGGCGAAGAAATATCCAGTGGTCTATATTTGGGTGGTAATATGGAGCAAGTAATAGAAGCCATTAACATAAGGGGTGCTAATAAAGAAGAAATTCAACTTTATATCGGCTATTGTGGATGGGATGTTGGAGAATTGGAAGCGGAGGTGGAAGAAGGAAGCTGGATAATTAGTAATTGAACAAATGTGATTAAAGATGATCATTTATTTTCCCCAATACTTTAAAATTAAAAAGTGAATATTTTATTGATTTGGAACGATTAAGTTGAGTAGTTTCCTCACGCAAAGAACCTAATTGGAAATCACTTCAATTAGGTTCTTAAAGATCAATCTCATTTCTAATTAAAGTACTCAACATCGTTATTTAGTATTCATTTTATCATCATACAAATTGATACCAAAAAAATAAGCCTCAATGATTGAGGCTTACTAATTCTAAATATTATTTTATACGACTACCAAATTGAATTCAAAGGAGTATAGACAAACTTTTTTAGTAGTCCATCTTTAGAGGATGTCACTTTTATTTTTGTATAATCTTCATTTGGAAATAATACACTAGTAAGTAACGATAAACCATTGTCAGCAAAAACTTCAATAGATGACTTATCAAGGTAGATTGTTAAACTTATTTCTTCTTGATTGGATAGTCTTGGAGCATGATTAATTCTTGCAAAATCTTTTTCAAAATCAACTTTGCCTGATTGCCTTCTATCCAAAAAGAAGTTATTATTTGCTCTATTGTATCCAATAATTACTTTTTCATTCAAATTGTTTAAAAACTCTATTGAATAATTATTATGATTAGAAAAAACAAAATCAAATTTACTCGGAGTATTAATTTTGCCAGTAAGTTTACTCAAATCTTTACTTTCATTTACTAAAATAGCATGCTTAATGACAGGTGACTTCTCAATTGACTTTAACTCACTGATTGGCATACTTTTTAAATATAACTCATCCCCTATTTTGGTCAGTCCTAATTCTCTAGGCAACGTAAATGCATTTCTAAATTTTTCGGTAGGAACAATATTTGCATATTGCCAATTACTCATCCAACCAATTAAAATTTTTCTTTTATCAGTATTACTCCATGTGACTCCAGCATATTCATCGGGGCCATAATCAGCCCACTTTGTTTGCTTAAAATCAGATTTAAATTCCTTGCCATCAAAATCTCCCACAAAATACTGCGTTGCAGATCCTCCATTTGGACCACCTGGATTGATATTTACCAGTAAAACCCAATAAGTTTTATTATCATATTCAATTGGGATTAAATCAGGGCATTCCCAAACACCACCATGCGATCCAACGGTTTTACCAAAATCACTCAATTTTACCCAATTCAATAAATTTGATGACGCATAAAAAGAAATTTGATCCTGTGCAGCAATAGCAACAATCCATCTATTTGTTTCCTTATGCCAAAATATTTTAGGATCCCTAAAATCTCTTACACCTGGATTTTTTAATACCGGATTAGCATCGTACTTTATCCAGGTATTACCTTCATCTAAACTATATGCAATACTTTGGGTTTCAACATCAATTGCGCCAGCCTTTTCTTTCTTCATATCATGACTGGTATACATTGCTATTAATGGTACAATCCCATTTTTTCCTAGACCAGAAGTATTATTTATATCTACCACTGCACTACCTGAAAAAATTAAACCTAGACTATCAGGATAGATTGCAATTGGTTTTCTTTCCCAATGAACTAAATCTTTACTTGTTGCGTGCCCCCAACTTATATTACTCCAAACAGTTGCAGTTGGACTATGTTGAAAAAACAAATGATATGTGCCTTTATAAAAAACCATCCCATTTGGATCATTTACCCAATTTTTTTCAGGTGTAAAATGGATTTGGGGTCTATACTTTTCTTTATTTAAAATATCAATATTTTGCGCCATTGATTCTTGGCAAAAAAATATCATGTTAAAGAATAAAAAATATTTAAAAAAATACATAAAATTGAATTTAAAATGAAAAAATAAGGAGAGTTTGACCTCCCCTTATTTTTACCTATTACAAATGATTTGTGCTTATTAAATCAATAAACTTCCTAATATCCAGGATTTTGTTTGTAAAGTCCGTTGGTAAAAGTAATTTCTGATTGTGGAATAGGTAAATATTCATCTCTACCTGCAGTAAATTTAGCGGTAGCTAAAAATGTTCTTCTTTGTTTCTCGATATTTAAATAATCGTTTAAAACTTTTTCAGCTATACCCCATCTTACTAAATCGAAAAATCGCTCACCTTCTGTAGCAAATTCAAGTCTACGTTCCCATTGTAAAGCTTTAAGTGCGTAACTAGACGTCCAATTTGATGAAGGATAGGCTTTCATGTTATAATTAGAAGGGAAACTGCCGTCTAATTTTTTTAATTTATTAGTACTATTAGCTGCTCTAGTCCTTATTTGATTGATAATTGGGAGTGCTTTTTCATGTTGACCTAATTGAATATATGCCTCTGCTTGTATAAGTAATAAATCGTCATAACGTAAAATATCATAATTTTTAGCGGTGCCCATAAATGGCCCTAGCTTAAAATAAGAAGCACTAGTTGCTAATTGTTGGTTACGCATTGTGTGGAAATTACCATAAACTCCAGCATCTCTAACCCAACTATTACTAAATGGCTTAGTATTATCGTACTTATATGGATGACCATCAATACCAACCGTATGGTCAATTCTAACATCTACTGTAGCAGTACTTAAATTAGCTATGCTATTATTAAATGTATCAAAATTTGGTAAGCCATCAGCATCCGTTGTAAAAGCATTGACCATGTTTTGACTAGCAGCATTAAATCCACAACAGCCATATTGAGGCGCACCATGTGGATAATTTAGTCCATCTTCAAAACTTAAACGACCAGATGTAGTTCCATCATTAATTGTAAATTGAATGGCAAAAATTGATTCTGGACCATTTTCGGTTTCAGGAAGAAAATTATTTGCTATATCACTACTTAAAGCGTATTTACCAGAAGCAATAACTGCTTGTGCTAAATCAACCACTTCTTGAAGTCTTTGTTTGTTGATCGAAACAACTTGATGATTTGGTCCTTGCTCATAGGCTTGATATAATCTTAGTTTTGCCAAATAAGCTTGTGCAGCATATTTGTTTGCTCTTCCAATTTCAGACTGACTCGTTGGTAAATTTTCAATTGCATATTGAAAGTCTGCTGCAATTTTATTCCAAGACTCATCATTACTTAAATTATTTGATATTTTTAAAATAGCAGTATCTGCTAAAGTTTCATCAAAAATTGGGATATTTTTGTATAACCTTTTTAATGTAAAATAACTATGTGCTCTTAAAAATCTTAATTCAGCAATTCTTACTTTTTTATTTGCATATTGTGCATCCGACAATGAATTAACAGCTCTTAAGGCTACATTCGCTCTTGAAATTGATTTATATAAATTTTGCCAACTTCTAGATACAAAAGCCCCCATACTTGGTGTGACTAAATTATATTTTTCCATCGCATCAATTTCCCATACATCCCCTGTACCTCCTCCACCTTTATATGCATCATCAGATCTTACACTTCCATAAGCCCAATTACTGTAAATAGGTCCGATCATGTCACCATTTCCTATTGCAGAATAGGCAGAAGTTACCAGTCCTTCAATCGCAGCAGGTGATGTTAAATCTGCAGATGAAAGTACCCCTTTCGGACTATAGTCAAGTACTTTTGAACAAGCACTAATCATTAAAAGCACAATAAATGATGTAGTGTATAATAATTTATTTTTCATTTGTTTTTTTTTAAAGAGTATTTAAAATGATGCATTAATACCTACTGTAAATGTTTTAGGAATAGGTACTGGATCTAAATCAATTCTTTCAGGATCTGGACTGGTATATTTTTTACTTTTAATCCAAAATATATTCTCAGCCATACCATAAATTCTTACCTTATTAAAGATTTTGTTTCCATTCAATGTATAACCCAACTGAACGTTTCTTAATTTAAAATAAGATGCATTAACAAAGAAATAGTCAGAACCTCTACCTTCATTATTATTGTCTGTTAGTGTTAAAGCAGGTATTGTTGTATTTTTATTACTATTAGTCCAAGCATTAAATACACCTGGTCCTACATTCTCTCTACTACGCATTAAACTGTTAAATAAAGTATACACATCAAACCCAGTTTTACCAGCTACCCCAGAACCAAATATGGATAAATCAAATTTTTTGTAACTCACATCAATTCTAGCACCATACTCAAGGTTTGGCAAAGAACTACCAATCCAAGTTCTATCCAAATCATCAATTTTGCCATCTTTATTTATATCTACATATTTAATACGACCTGGGCCTGCACCAATTTGTTTTGGCGCATTATCAACTTCTGCTTGGGATTGAAATAAACCATTTGATTTATATCCAAAAATGTCAAATTGAGAATGTCCTAAAATTGTGCTAACCAGATTACCAGGATAAGCAGGACGAACACTCTCAGGTAATTCAGTAATTTTATCTCTAAAATGAGCGAAATTTAATCTTACATTGTATTTAAAATCACCTTTTTGTTGACTTTGATAACCAACTACAAATTCCCAGCCTGTATTAGACTTAGAAGCGCCATTGACAGCTTTAGACTGTCCTTCTCCTAATGCAGATGCCACAGGAGGTGTGATTAAAATACCACTTGTATTTCTTGAAAAATAATCAAAAGATCCAAAAATTGAGTTTTTCAAAAAAGCAAAATCTAAACCTGCATTAATTTCATTTGTCGTTTCCCATTTTAATGTAGAATTTGAAGCTTGAGTTTGAACAAACCCAGAAGGTAATGTTCCAGTATTAGCTCCAGATAATGAATAGGCAGTTCCAATGTTCATATATTGTTCCCAAAATCCACCTACTAATTGAGCCATTGTTGTTCCATATCTAGTATCAAATAAGCCAAATCGAGCTAGATCACCAATTTGCTGGTTACCCACTCTACCGGCACCAACTCTTAATTTTAATTCAGAGATTGTTTTGCTGGTATTTAAAAATGCCTCTCTATCGATTCTCCAACCTAAAGAAACTGCAGGAAAAAATCCATATCTATTATCAGATCCGAACCTTGAAGAACCATCTCTTCTGACAGTAACAGCAGCCAAATATTTGTCAGAAAAACTATAATCGATTCGACTAAATTGAGAAAATAAAGAATGACCTGTTGATCCGCCTGTTAATGTAGTATTACCTGTTCCAGCACTTAGCGTAAAATAGTCTTTGTTTTGAAGTGCATAGCCTTCTTTTTTACTAAAGTTGAAATCTAAATTTGTTTTGATCAATTCTGTACCAACTAATATTTTAAAAACGTGCTCATTTTTTAAGCTAAAATTATACCTAAGTGTATTTGTAAAAGTGGTACTTAAATAATGGTTTTTATCATAGGACAAACTATTTGTTGTTCTATTTAATGCACCTTCACTAAAAGTAGGAGTAATTACCTTATTGCTAAAGAATGAATTATCAGCACCAATTGTTGACTTAACAAATAAATTCTTAATTGGTTGAATTTCAACATAAATATTTCCAAAGGCATTTAATCTATTTGCATTATTCCATTTAGCAAGATCTTGCATATGTAATGGATTATTACGATCTGAATAACCTGCCCCTAAGGCACCTGCATATGTTTTACCATCTTTTTGATAAACTGGTATGGTTGGCGCTAAAGTAACTGCTAAGAATGTAGTAGAAGCTCCACCTAAATCTCTAGCTGTAAGTGTTTCGTTTGAATTAGCCATATTAAAATTAAAACCCATTATCACTTTGTCATTAAATGAGCGTGTGATTCCATTGATGCTAGCACTCGTTCTTTCGTAACCAGTGAATTTTAACATTCCTGTATTTTTCAAATGACCTAAGCTGAATTCAAATGATGAATTCTTATTGCCAACTGAAGCTGTTAATGCATTATTTGTGACAATTCCTGTTTCATACATCACACTTTGCCAATCAGTATTACCAACAGGCGTATTTTGATCCCCCCCAACAAAAGCCTTTGGCGTGACGCTTTTTAATATTGGATTGTTAAAATCTTTATTCCAATCAAAATTGTAAATCTCACCATAACCTGCAGCAGGATCTTGTTTATCATTTACTGATGCTTGCCATAATGCCCTACCTCTATCAACTGTATTTAACATTTTCAATCTCATAGACTTTTCAGACTGAAAAGAGGTACTACTGTTAAATTGGAACTCCACTTTGTTATTTGTATTTCCTCCATTTCTGGTTGTTACAATGATTACACCATTAGATGCTCTTGCTCCATAAATTGAAACAGCAGACGCATCCTTTAAAATTTGAACAGACGAAATGTTTGAAGGATTTAAATTCTGAAAAACTTCTGGTCTAGTTGTAGGAATACCATCAATCACATATAATGGGTCATTATTCCCTAATGTATTCGCACCTCTGATTAAAATTCTTCCATTTGAGCCATTTGGTGAACCATCTTTCTCAATATACAAACCAGCCACTCTACCTTGTAAGGATTGCATAATATTACCTGAACTATTATTTTTTACAGGCGAAAGTTCAACAACTGATACTGCACCAGTTAAGTCTTTTTTTCTTTGAGATGTATAACCAATTACTACTGTTTCTTCTAAATTATTTGAAGATGATAATAGAACATCGATTTGATTCAATCCGTCTACTGAGATGGTTTTAGAATCGAAACCAACATAGCTAACAATGATATTTTTGGCATCTTTAGTTAATTGGATACTAAATTTACCATCGGCGCTTGTAGAAACACCTTTAGTAGTACCTTTAATCATGATATTTGCACCATTTAAGGGCAAATTTGTGGTTGCATCTTTGACAGAACCAGTCAACTGTCTTTGAGCAAAAGCGTTTTGAAATGTAATTAACATTACAAATAAAACAAGAAAGGTTTTTTTCATAGTTAAATTTTTAATTTGGAATTTTTAAGCAATCGTTGAGCATTTTTATAGATATTCTATTTTATAAGTTTATTTTGAATTTCTTCGAGTGTAACCCCTTTTGTTTCTGGCATTTTGAACAGCACCCAAGCAAGTTGGATAACCATCATTAGTGCAAAAAATACAAAAATGGGCCATGGATTTTCTTTAAATAACCCTTCTTTTTCGTCTAAAAATAATGGCGTAATCAATGTAATTATGGCAGCAAAAACCCAATGAACACTCGCTCCAAAGGATTGTCCTGTTGCCCTTAATCTATTTGGGAATATTTCTGAGATAAAAACCCATATAACTGCTCCTTGACCAACTGCATGCGCTGCGATAAATAGTAATAAAAAAGTCATCAACACAAATGAACTCGCATGTGATATAAAACAACCTGCGACTAATGATAAGCTTATAATATAGCCAATTGAACCAATTAGGAGTAACTTTTTTCTACCAATGATGTCAATTAAATATAAACCTACAAATGTGAAAATTAGATTCGTGCCACCGATTGAAATGGAGTTTAGTAATGAATCTTTTTCACCTATCCCAATTCTAGATAGAATCTCCGGCGCATAATATAGAATGAAATTAATTCCTGATAATTGATTGAAGAATGCAATTAAAAAGGCAAGCCAGAGTATTGTCTTGTGTTTTTTATTGAAAAATGTTTGAAATGCATTTTTTAAATTATCAGATTTGTTTCCATTCAAAATCAAATCAATCTCTTGCTTGGTATCTTTTACCCCCATTTCCTTAAGAATCTCTGTAGCTTCAACTATATCGTTTTTTTGAATAATTAGCCATCTTGGACTTTCTGGTATCCCAAAAACCATGATTGTAAAGAAAACTGAAGGAACGATGAGAATGCCTAACATCCATCTCCAATCATTCTCACCTCCAACCCCTTGTAAGAAATAATTTGACAAAAAAGCGACAAGTATACCAAATACAATATTAAACTGATATAAAGCGCCTAGTTTACCCCTTGTTTTAGGAGTAGATATTTCAGATATATAAGTTGGCGCCACAACGGAAGAGACACCAATACCAATTCCTCCAATAAATCTAAAAAATGAAAAAACATAGGGATTATTCGCCAAGGCAGACCCAATGGCAGAAATGGCAAATAAAATACCTAATAAAAGCAGTATGTTTTTTCTACCATACCTATCCGTAGGAATACCCCCGAAAATAGAACCAAATAACGTACCCCATAATGCCATAGACATAATAAAAAAGCCATGAAACAAAGGCGTGGTATTCCATAGGTTTTTAATAGGGATGTTGGCTCCAGAAATGACGACAGTATCAAATCCAAAAATAAAACCAGCTAGAGAGGCCACTATAGACCACCTAAAAAATTTTGTTTTAAGCATAGCAATTCTTAATGAGACAATAAATTTATCTATGAACGCTTTAGCTGCTTTTAGAAATCGTAACTATGATGTTTAAAATTGTAATTAATTTCATCTATTTGATTATCAATAAATTAGCATTATTAAAATAGTTGGATGCAGTAATAATATTCAATTTTGAATCTATAATTTATAAATCTGATTAATACATCTTGTACAAAATGGGGCTTTATGTCATGACCAAACCGAAATTGAAAAAATATAAACAGAATTAAACAGTACTTACCAGAATTTTCGCCAAATTGCTAGTCACTATATGAATTAATCTCCTTTAAAATGACAGTATCCAATTTTCGAACCATTTACTATTATTTTGCGCTTTTACTTATTATAAGTTGCCCAGCTTGCAATAAGAACGAAAGCGAAAACAAGAAATTTAAAATTGGATTTGCCCAGGCTCAAGGTGGTGATAACTGGAGAGAAACCATGTTGCGGGAAATGAAAAGAGAGGTCTCGTTTCATAACAATATTGAGTTTTATATTAAAGATGCCCAAGCAGATAGTGAAAAACAAAAAGAACAAATTGATTCGTTAATTAAGATGAAAATTGACTTACTAATAGTAAGTCCACATGAAATTAAACCTCTAAGCCCTATTCTTGAAAAAATTTACAACTCAAACATACCTGTTGTACTTATAGACAGAAGGATCAATTCTGAAAAATATACAGCTTTCATTGGCGCATCTAACTATGAGGTTGGACAAAATGCAGGTAAATATACCGTTGCATTACTGAAAGGGAAAGGGAAAGTAATTGAGGTAACAGGTTTAAATACAGCTTCCCCATTTATCGATAGAGACAAAGGATTTACTGAAGTGATATCAAAAAATAAAGGCATCAATTTAATTGCTAAAATAAATGATCATGAACTTAACTACGAAAAGAAGCTTGACTCGGTAATAAAAAACAATAGAGACATTAATGTCATTTTTGCACATAGTGACTATATAGCTAAAATAGTATATCAAATTTGTAAAAATAACGGAGTAGAGAAGAGCGTGAAAATTATCGGAGTTGATGGTCTTGCGGTTAGTGGGATGGGCATGGACATGGTAGCTAATAATCAATTAAAAGCGACCATTTTGTATCCAACAGGAGGCCAAGAAGCTATTCAAACAGCCATCAACATTCTAGAAAAAGAACCATTTGAAAAAGAAAACAATTTAGAATCGACGATAATTGACTCTTCAAATGTTAGAATATTACAACAACAAAGTAAAAAAGTACTTGAACAACAAACAGAAATTGATATAAGACAAAAAAGAATTGACCAGCAAATTCTAATTAGTAAAAATCAAATCAATATTATATTAGCGATTTCAATTACACTTGCTATCGCATTGATTTTAAGTAGTGTCTTTTACTATTTATTTAAAGAAAATAAAAAGATAAGTAAAAAAATAATGGCTCAAAAAGATGAGATTAATGAGCAAAAAGATAAATTAGTAAACTTAGTTGAACAAGTAAAGGAGGCGACAGATGCTAAATTTAATTTTTTCACAAATATTTCTCATGAATTAAGGACGCCGCTCACACTGATATTGGGTCCATTGGAGGACACAATGTCCTCTCCTAGACTTCATTTTACCTTAAAGAATAATTTAGATCTAGTGCAACGTAATGCCCTTAGACTGTTGAAATTAATCAATCAATTAATGGATTTTAGAAAGATCGAGGAGGGTAAAATGCAACTAAATGCCTCTAAAAATGATATAGGTGATTTTGTCATTGAAATTACGAATGAATTTAAAGAATTAGCAAGAAAAAAACACATTTCATTAAATGTAAATAATAAAACATCTGGGCTTAATATTTATTTTGACCAATCAATGATTGATAAAGTATTATTCAACCTACTTTCTAATGCCTTTAAATTCACTGAAGAAAATGGCACAATCAACATTACTATAGATCAAGATAAAGAACAAGAAAAAGCCATTATTAGCATTGAAGACAATGGTATTGGAATGTCAACAGAAGATGTTGAACATGCATTCGATTTATTTTATCAAGGTCATAGTAGTACATTCAAAGGAACCGGACTTGGACTTTCTTTGTCTAAAGAGCTTATACATGCTCATAACGGTACAATATTTATCAAAAGTAAAAAAGGACATGGAACTAGCTTTACGATAACACTTCCCTTTAACCAAGATAAAAATGAACAAGTTATAAAAGATGTTATTCAAGATGATATTTCAAAGGATACTTATATTTATACATCAGATATTTTGCCACATAATTATGAGAAAATTTCAAAAGCGCAACTGGATAATGTAGCATCCATTTTAATCATTGAAGACAATAATGATTTAAAAGAATTTTTAAAAAATAGACTAGAGGGGACATATGAGATATTGACTGCAAATGATGGCGATGACGGGATCAACAAAGCATTTGATATAGTGCCAGATTTAATTATATCTGATATCATCATGCCAGGATTAAATGGTTTGAAAATTGCAGAGACATTAAAGAATGATTTAAGAACTTCTCATATTCCAATAATTTTATTAACGGCTAAGACATCCATAGAAGATCAAATAGAAGGCATGAAATCTCATGCCGACATGTTTATCACAAAGCCATTTAACTTAATTTATCTTGAAGAGTCTATCGTTTCTTTATTAAAGAATAGAACGATTTTACGTGAGCATTTTATCAGCGAACTTCCATCTGAAAGCAGATCTAATACCTCCAATAAATTAGATCGTAAATTTATTAGTGAATTCACTTCCATTATTGAGTCTAATCTCTCAAATGAAGACTTATCAGTTGATGATATTTACAAAGGCTTAGGTATTTCTAAGATTCAGTTGTATAGGAAAACAAAAGCATTATTAGGATTTAATGTTAATGACTATATTTTATCTGTTAGACTACAAAAGGCTAAATATTTATTAATTAACGAGGATCTATCTATCTCAGAAATATCTTATAAAGTAGGTTTCTCTTCACAAGCTTATTTTTCTACGGTATTTAAATCTAAATTTTCAGTTACACCATCAGAATTTAAAGAATCTTCAAAGAGATAATTTTAATTACTTATTACCAACTCTCGTCCTTATAAAACATATTCAAAATTATCAATAGTGCGCCTTAACGGAAAGTCAAACTACAAAAAACTACCGACGATTTAATGTAAGTCCCTGAGAAATTATTCTAAAAAATTGGATTGCCAGCTTCGTTTCACTTCGCTGTTATCCCATAACAATTCGAAATACCCAAAGCCTTTCAACCGAACACTTCGGGATTGCCAAAGCTACGCATTGTCATCCCACAACAATTCGATTAACCCAAAAAGAGCTAGTAAAAGGGTCACTTTGTTACAAAATATAATTATTTTTACCATAACTTTATTACATAAATATTACAAATTTACCATAACTTTAATACATGTTTAAAAGAAAGCTATTATTAGAACTTGAAAAATGGAGGCAAAATATACCTCGCAAACCACTAGTAATTAGAGGTGCTAGGCAAGTTGGAAAAACTACACTTGTGAATCAATTTGCAGCGCAATATGAACAATATATCTATTTAAACCTAGAACTAACAGAAGACAAAGAACCCTTTGAAAATTTCACATCCATTGAGAACTTAATAAACACAATATTTTTTCTTAAAAATAAAACATTATCCAAAAAAAATTCTACCCTACTATTTATTGATGAAATACAAGAAGTACCAAAGGCTTTAAATATACTTAGGTATTTTTATGAGCTTGCTCCTGAAATTTCTGTTATTGCTGCTGGAAGTATGCTTGAAACTTTATTTGATAAGAATATAAGTTTCCCAATTGGCCGTGTTGAGTATAAAGTTATCAGACCAGTTTCATTTCCAGAATTCCTATCGGCTATTGGTGAGAACGCAGCATTAGAACAGTTAACACAAGTCCCAGTAGCTGCATTTGCCCAATCAAAATTATTAAACCTGTTTCATACTTATGCTTTAATAGGAGGCATGCCTGAAATAGTTCAACATTACGCAACATATAAAGACCTTGTGGCACTAGGCCCTATTTATGATTCATTAATTAATGGATACATGGATGATGTTGAGAAATATGCAAAAAGCAATGCACAAATATTGCATATTAGGCATTGTATTCAAAACTCATTTGCTCAAGCTGGTAAAAGGATAAAGTTTGAAGGTTTTGGCAACTCCGCCTATAAGTCGCGCGAAATGGGAGAATCATTGCGTACATTAGAAAAGGCATTACTCATGCAATTAGTTTATCCTTGCACCTCTGCATCCCTACCAATGGTTCCAGACATAAAAAAATCACCGAGGTTACAAATTTTAGATACCGGATTATTAAATTACTTTGTAGGGATACAGAAAGAAATAATTGGTACCGATGATTTGAATAGTATTTACCAAGGAACGTTAATTGAACATCTTATTGGTCAAGAATTATTAGCGTTTCAATATAATGCACTAAGTGCGCTGCACTTTTGGGTAAGAGAAAAAAAAGAATCAACTGCTGAAGTTGATTATCTATTCCAATATGATGGATTGATTATACCTATTGAAGTTAAATCCGGTAAAGAAGGCACGCTAAAATCATTACATAGTTACATGGATATAGCTCCACACAATTTTGCTATTCGATTTTATGCAGGAGCATTAAATATTTCAGATGCCATAACCCAAAACGGGAAGCAATACAAAATTCTTAACCTGCCATACTATCTAGGATCTCAAATTGAGAAATATTTTGATTGGTTTATCCTCCAAACAAAAAAGCCAGCTCTTGAGAGCTGACTTCCGTAATTTCTATATTATTCTTAGAAATAATTATTATTCTCAAGAATAATATTGTAGCGAGACCGGGATTTGAACCCGGGACCTCAGGGTTATGAATCCTGTGCTCTAACCAACTGAGCTACCTCGCCGAGATCCTTAATGGTTATGCCCTTTTAAGGGTGGCAAAACTACTACAATTTTTTGAAATTAAGGATTCACTTTCACCTTAAATACAGGTTTTCCCTCAAAAAATCCTTCAAAAACATCACCCTTTGCTGTAGGACCAACACCAACTGGGGTACCTGTATAAATCAAGTCATCTGGGTATAAGGTGAAGTAGGTTGTAATATGCTCAATAATTTGAGACAAACTAAATATCATTAAACTTGAATCGCCTTCTTGCACCATATTCCCATTTTGTGTCATAGAAAAATGGATTGGATCTTCTAGCATGTCTTGTGTCAAAGGTATCCACTCACCTAATACTGCTGAGTCATCAAAAGCTTTTGCTTTTTCCCATGGTAAGCCTTTTGATTTTAATTCATTTTGTACATCACGTGCAGTAAAATCTATTCCCACTGTAATTGCATCTACATAATCCAAAACATTTGCATTTTTTACTTGCTTTGCCACTTGATTGACACGTAAAACAAGCTCTGCTTCGTAATGTAAATCCTTAGTGAAACTAGGAATGTTTAAAGCCTCACCCTTACTTAACAATGCCGTAGAAGGCTTCATAAAAATCACTGGTGTGGTAGGCACTTCGTTACCTAGTTCGTGGGCATGAGCCACATAATTTCTTCCGATACAATAGATACTCATATAATGAATTTTTTAGTCTACTTTAATATCTAAACCATTGGCAAAAGTCATTGTTCTTGCCAAACCAATTGTTGCAAAAGATTCAATTACTTCTACCGATTTTTCAATTTTTAAATCAATCAGTTTTCTTTCGTTTTGCGTCCATCTGCCCAACACAAAATCCACTTGTTGGCCTTTAGCAAAATTATTCCCAATTCCAAATCTTAATTTTGGATAAGCGTCTGTTCCTATTGTTAGTTGGATATCTTTTAAACCATTGTGTCCGGCATCTGAACCCGATGCACGCAAACGTAATTTTGAAGTAGGTAAGGCTAAATCATCTACTATCGTTAAAGTATTCTCTAAAGCCACTTTTTCTTTATCCATCCAGTACTTAAACGCTTTGCCACTTAAGTTCATGAAAGTCGTTGGCTTAATACAAATAAAGACTTTGCCTTTCCATTTTACCTCGGCTACTTCTGCTAGGCGATCTACTTTAAAAAAGCCACCATGTTTAATCACAAAAGCATCCAGTACATCGAATCCAATATTATGTCGAGTATGTGCATAATCTGCACCTATATTTCCCAAACCTATGAGTAAAAATTTTGACATGCCTTTTTCGTCTTGTTCAAAAGTAAAGAAAATTATTCCAGATAAGTCCAAAAATCAAAGTAGCGATTTTAAAATCATACGATTTGTTTTTCAAAATCTTAACTTGATTTAAGGTCTTGAAAAACAAATCCCCCCAATTACTTGGAGGGATTTTATATTCAAATAAGCTTGAATTATTTCTTACCTGCTTTTGCAGCTTCAGATTCTTCTTGTTTTAATTGACGAGTCATTACTACAGAAGCTACTGGAATACGTGGAGAGTTCATGATCTCCATGTTTGGCACCTTAATATCTTCGATACGTAAGTTCGCATTCAATTCTAATTTAGAGATATCTAATTCAATGAATTCTCTTAAGTCTTTTGGTAAAGCTTTTACTTTAACTGCTTTTACTTTAGAAACTAATTTACCACCTGCTTTCACACCCACAGATGATCCAACTAATTTCAATGGCAATGTAGCTACAACTTTCTTATCATCCACTAACTCTAATAAGTCAACGTGTAATAATAAATCAGATACTTTGTCAAATTGTAGGTCTTTCAAAATACATTTGTATTTTTTGCCTCCTACAGCAACTTCAGCGATTAAAAATTCACTTGTGTACACTAAAGGCTTGAAAGCCTTTGCAGAAGCATAGAAATTTACTTCTGTAGCACCCCCGTAAATTACAGCTGGCACGTTTTCTTGAGAGCGAATTTGGCGGGCGGCTTTTTTGCCAGACTCGGTCCTCAAGTGTCCTTCGATTGTAATTGTCTTCATGGTTTATATTTTAAATATGGACGGCAAAGGTAATGAAATAAAAAGAAGCAACCAAAGTTGCTCCTAATTATTT